>Ga0315912_10004171_pt1 | contig 13807 bp, 9 predicted proteins | sample VfabasoilMG_FD_204469 | JGI IMG/M metagenome (GOLD analysis project Ga0315912, IMG submission 204469) | Garden soil microbial communities collected in Santa Monica, California, United States - V. faba soil | ecosystem: Environmental > Terrestrial > Soil > Garden | place: USA: California... | reverse complement strand
TTGTTGGTGATGGTGGACGAGGCGACGTGCGTCGTGTCCACGACCAGCGTGGCGCCGTCCCAGCGGCCGGTCGAGTGGCCCATCTTGGTATGCGGGGCGTCCGCCGGAGGATGACCGCGGCCATCGACATAGATCACGCGGACCAGATCGTAATACTCCAGCCGCATGACGATCAGCTCGGTGGCCTGGTCGATCTCCATCGGGAAGGGGCCCTGCATCGTGTAGACGAGCGACGGGGGCTGGCACGCCTTGGAGAGCGTCATCTCGTCCGCCGGCTTCCACTTCTGGGCGGCGGCCAGGGCCGCGGGCTTCAGTTTGAGGCCGCCGAAAGTGCCCGCGGCGAGCTCGGGCGCGCCGGCGTCGGTGAGCAGCACCGTGTTCGGCGGCAGCGGGCGCGGGTCCTTTTCCGCGGCGCGGAACGCCCGGCCGGCACCCCAATAGCCGGAGAGATCGGGCCTGGTGGCGCGTTGAGCGGACGGCGATACCGACAGCAGCCCGGCGACGAGGACGGCAAGAGTCGTGAGCGCGCGCATGGTCGTGGGCCCGGTCAGTCCGCGCGCTGGTTGCGCACGGGAGTGCCGAGCACGGTGCCGTCGGCCTTCTTGATCGTCTGCATGCGCATGTAGTTGGCGCCGTCGCGCGACGGCCAGCCGTTGATCGTGACCACTTCGCCCGGCTTCAGGCTGTCCTTGGTCCATCCCCGGCGCTTCAGCAGCGTGACGGCGTTGGTCTCGGCTTTCCATTCCTCGGTCGCGCCCGCCTTGTTCTTGACCTCGAGCGAGATGATCGCGTGTGGATTCGAGAACCGGAACTCCGTGACGCTTCCCGTGATCTCGATGGTCTTCGTGTCGTCGAAGAACACCGCGAACGAGTGATGCGCCGACACCGCGCTGCCGCCCAGCAGGGCCGCGAGAGCGAGCGACGTCAGTACCTTGGCCATGGCCGTCTCCAACCGCCGCACGTCCACCTAACTTTACTGTGCCTCTCCGTCGCTCGCACGGCTGGTCTTCAGCGATACGGAACGGGTATGGCGTGTCGCGCGCACCGTATGGGCGCGAGCGTCTCGACGGCGATGGGATGTGCGGCCTGTGCCCGTGCCCCGCGACGCAGGTGGAGTATCGAATGCGGCACCGACGCTTCTGACGTGCCGCGAGGGATTTGGAGCCGAATTTGCCCCCGGCGCCCGGACCAGCAGGCGGACCTGAAGGTCCGCAGCCACGTCCACGGCCGTCTGGAGGCGGCCCCCACGACGGAGCGTGACGGACGCCCCCACGCCTGCACATTCAACGACGACCGACGTCCGCAGCAGCGTGTGCCGTAGTCCGGCGTGTTTGTGGCAAACCGAGGCGTGTTCTTCGAGGGAGACCCGCCGGCGGAGGCACATGCTGTTGCGGACGGCGGTCCTTCATGTGAGTGCAGGCGGACCTGAAGGTCCGCCGCTACGACTCCATGGGCCGGCTGAAGCCGGCCCCCACGACGGAGCTACCAGCCGTTGCAGTCGAATTTGAAGCCGCACTTGAGGCACTTGATGCACCCCTTCACCTTGGCGAGGTCGTGCGACTCGCCGCAGCGGGGACACGTGGTGTCCTCGGCATCGAGGTCGGCGGCAGAAGCGGGGGCGGGGTATGGAGTGGGTCGTGGAGGCTGCGTGCCGCTCACCGACCGAAGACTATCCGTTCGTCGTTGAGCAGCGCAACTGTCGCGCGCAGCAAGAGCGCAGCGCTGGCCACGCAGGCCAACGCGGCGGCGCCGAACGCGATCGGGCCGGGCGCGTAGCCGCCGAGCACGCTCGTCACCAGCACGTACTGGCCGAGCAGCGGCACGCCGTACATCCAGGGCTGGTGGTCGATGGGATACAGCGTCCCCATCACGCCCACGAGCATCGGCGCCAGGATCAGAATGCCCATGTACGTCTGGGCTTCCTTGAACGATTTGGCCAGCGTGGCCACGCACGACTGCACCGCCGCGGTCAGCAGGCACATCGGCAGCGCCGCGGCCATCAGCCCGAGCATGTGGGGCGCTCCGAACCGGAACCGCATGCCGAGCTCCTGCAGCGGAATGAACCGGAGCAGGGCCGTACACAGCACCGCCGTCACCATGACCGCCAGCATGGCCGAGAGCGCGGCCGCGATGACCTTGCCGAGCGCCAGCGCGCCGCGCGGGACCGGATTGACCAGAAGGGCTTCAAGAGATCCGCGCTCGCGTTCGCCGGCGGTGGCATCGGTGGCCAGCTGCATCGCGCCGGTAAATGCGGCCAGCAGCACCATCAGCGGGATTACGGACAGCAGTTTGGCCGCCCGCTGCTGCGTCGTGGAGACCTCGACGGACTCGACCTTGATCGGCGTGGCCGCGGCTGGGCTCACGCCACGGCCGATCAGGCGCAGCGCACCGATCTCGGCGTTGTATTGCGCCAGCAGCCGCTGCACGCGCTCCACCTGCGCGCGGGCGTCGGCGCGCGCGCTGTCGGCGATGACCTTGATGCCGGCGGGCCTCGACGCGCGGAAGTCGTCCGCATAGTCCTGCGGGACCACGAGCACGACGTACTCGCTCTGCTCCCGCACCGCCTGCTCGGGGTCTGCGGGCGGCGGGGTGACCACTACGCCGGACTGCTGCGACAGCCACTGCACCAGCGCCGGCGCGTTGCGCGCGCCGACAATCGGAACCCGCACGTCGTCGGCTTCCTTCTGCCGATCCGCGATGCGGTTCATCATGAAGGCCGTGATGAGCGGCCCCACCATGATGCTGAGCAGGATGGACGACAGCGCCCGCTTGTCGCGGAACGAGTCCACGAGCTCCTTGAAGAGCACGACCTTGGTCTGACGCACCCAGCGGGGCAGCGGCTGCGGCGATTTCATCGCGGTTCTCCCGAGCCGGCCAGCGCGACGAACGCGTCTTCGAGGCTGTCGTAGCCCGCTTTGGCGCGCAGTTCGTCGGGCGTGCCGTGCGCCACCACCTTGCCGCCGGCGATGACGACGATCGAGTCGCACAGCGCCGACACTTCCTGCATCACATGGCTGGAGAAGAGCACGCAGCGCCCTTCCGCCTTGAGCCGCTTGATGATGGCGCGCACGGCGCGTGTGCTCATCACGTCGAGTCCGTTGGTCGGCTCGTCCAGGATGACGTTCTGCGGTTCGTGCACGAGCGCGCGGGCTATCGCCACTTTGGTGCGTTCGCCGTGCGAGTAGCCGGCGGAGCGGCGGTTGGCGAGGTGGGAGAGGTCGAGCGTCTTCAGCAGTTCGTCGGTGCGCTCTTCGAGCGCCTCGCCCTCGAGGCCGTGCAGCTCGCCGTAGTAGCGCACCTGCTCGCGCGCCGTCAGGCGCGGATAGAGGCCCGCGAGGTCCGGCAGCACGCCGAGGCGCGCCTGCGCGTCGCGCGGATGTTTGGTGGCGTCGATGTGATCGACCTCGATCGTGCCGTCGTCCGGACGCATCACGCCGTAGAGCATGCGCAGCGTCGTCGTCTTGCCGGCGCCGTTCGGCCCGAGGAGCCCGGTCACCTGGCCGTCCTTGGCCGTGAACGTGACGCCGTTCACCGCGGCCACGGGGCCGAAGTACTTCTTGAGGTCGATGGCGGCGATCATCGCCCTGCTCCCTGCGCCGCCGACGCCAGGTTCATCGGCGCCGGCTCGGGGCCGGCGGGCGTGAGGAAGAAGCCGGGGCGATGCACGCCACGGACGCACACGGTATCCACGGTGTGCGCGTCGGCGGCGTCGATGAAGTCCGCGACGATGCGGTTGCCGCACGCGGTCGCGGCCACGCCGTGGCCAGTGGCCGGCATCACCACGTGGCGCCCGTTGGACAGATGCTTCACCACCTCGATGCCCCAGGTGGGCGGCGTCACCGGATCGATTTCCCCCGAGAGCACCAGCGCCGGCACGTTCGACACGACCGGAGCGTAATAGGCCGGGTCCACGGTGCCCTTGGGCCAGAACTGGCACGCCGCCACCTGTCCCGCCAGCAGGCGCGTGCCGAAGAGCGTTCCCGCGGCCTCACGCGCGATGTCGGCTGGCGAGTAGCGTGGGCTGTCCTCGCTGCACAGCACCGACAGCTGCATGCCGAGGCTCATGCCGTCGGTCGTCGATTCGCCGGCAAACGCCAGCGCCAGCAGACCCTGGAAGTCGTTCTGCTCGGCGCGCTCGATGAGCGACGGCAGGATCGACGCCGTGAGCGGCGAGTAGAGCGCCGAGAACATGATGCCCGCCACAACCTTCGACGTGACCTGCACTTCCTCGACCACGCCGGTGCGCGGGTGCGCCACCTTCACACGCGGCGGCGCGGCGTCGAGGCGCGCGAAGAGCGCCCTTGTACGTTCGGCCAGGCGTGGGTAGGCCGCGCGGCAGGCGTCGTCGGCGCTGCAGTCGTCGAACAGCTTGTCGAGCGCCCGCTGTGCGTCGCGCGCGGCATACATCGGCAGCCGCATGTCCATCGGCGCCACGCCGTCGAGGACGATTGAGCGCACGCGCTCCGGGTGCCGGCGCAGATAGACCAGGGCCGCCCGCGTCCCGTAGGAGCCGCCGTACAGGTTCACGCGGTCGTAACCGAGATATTCGCGGACGTCGTCCAGATCGTCCATCGCGATGTTCGTGGTGTAGAGCCGCGGGTTGCCGGGCAGCTTGTCGAGGCAGCCGTGCAGCTTGTCGAGCGCGTCGTCGTCCGATTCGGTCAGGTCGCGAAGCGAGTCGCCGCCGGCGTGGCAGTTCAATGGGTTCGACTTGCCGGTGCCGCGCTGGTCGACGAGCACGACGTCGCGCGTGCGCTGCACCTTGCGGAACATCGGCTGCACGAGGTGCGCCATCTGGGCCGCGGCCTGGCCGGGGCCTCCCGCCAGGAACACCAGCGGGTCGGCGTGAACGTCGCTACTGATCGAGGGGAGGACGACGATAGCCAGCTGAATCTTGCGCCCCTTGCCGGCGGCGCGGTCCTCGTAGACGTCGAGGCCGCCGCAGTAGGCGTCGGTGGGGCCTTCCGAACTGACGCAGGGATGCAGGCGGGCGGAGACGAGAGGCGCGCCGGCGGGGACACACGCGGCACACGCGACCGCCACTGTCAGCACGAACGCGGTGCGGGTCTCCAGGGAGAACACAAAAAATCGTAGCACCCGCAAATCGGGCCTTCTTCGCGCGGTTGCGCACGTCGCGCGCGCGGCGTGTGAACGTTGCGCCAACTGTGGCAAACCTGAGTAGGATTACGGCGTGCGATACCACGCAGTGGTGCTCGTCGTGGCGTGTGCGCTGGCCTACGCCACGAGCCTGTCGAACCCCTTTCTCTACGACGACCAGACCGCGATCGTGAAGAACACGACGATCCGGACGCTGTCGCCGCCGTCGGTGCCGTTGTCGCCGCCGCGCGACACGCCGGTGGCCGGGCGACCGCTGGTCAACCTGTCGCTGGCGTTCAACTACGCGTACGGCGGTCTGGACGTCACCAGCTACCACGTGACGAACCTCGCGCTGCACATGCTCGTGGCGCTCGCGCTCTTCGGCGTCGTGCGAAGAACGTTAGGCGGACCTCAAGGTCCGCAGCCACGCGCGGCGGACGGCCTGGCGCTCGCCGCCGCGCTCGTCTGGGCGGTGCATCCGCTCACGTCGGAGGTCGTGAACTACACGGTGCAGCGCACCGAGTCGATGATGGCGCTCTGCTATCTCACGACGCTCTACTGCGCCATTCGCGCGTCGGCGCAGCCCGAGGGCGTGAAGTGGCTGGTGGCAGCGGTCGTGGCGTGCGCCGCGGGCATGGCGTCGAAAGAGTCGATGGTGACGGCGCCCCTGATGGTGCTCGTCTACGACCGCGTGTTCCTGTATCCAAGCCTCGGGGCGGCTTGGCGCCAGCGCCGCGCGCTCTATATCGGCCTTGCCGCCACGTGGGGCGTGCTGGCGCTGCTCATGCTGGGCCAGCCGCGTACCTCGGTGGGCTTTGGCGCGGGCGTTGGCGTGTGGACCTACTTCCTCAACCAGCTGTTGCTCATCGCGCGGTATCTCTTCCTGGCCGTGTGGCCGCGGCCGCTCGTCGTGGACTACGGCCTGCCGCGCCCGATCGCGATCACCGACGTGATCCTGCCGGGGCTGGTGGTCGTTGCGCTCGGTGTCGCCACACTCGTCGCGTTGCGTCGTCACAAAGCGCTCGGCTTCCTCGGCGTGTGGTTCTTCGTCACGCTCGCCCCCACGTCAAGCGTGGTGCCGATTGCCACGGAGGTCGGCGCCGAGCGGCGGATGTATCTGCCGCTGATGGCGCTCGCGGTGCTCGTGGTGGTCGGCGTCTATACACTCGTACGTAGAGGCGCACCCTTGGGTGCGCCTGCAGGCGAACCTGAAGGTTCGCCTCTACGAGCGAAGATGCCTGTGATCGTGCTGGCGGTCGTGTGCGTGCTGCTCGCGGCGGGTACCACCGTCCGGACGCTCGAGTACCGAAGCGTGCGGACGATCGCGCAGACGAACGTCGATCGCTATCCGCACGGTCGCGCCCGGCTGGCGCTGGCGAGCGAGCTCGTGGCGGCGAACGAACACAGCGCGGCGATGCGGCAGCTCGAAGAAGCCGTGAAGGACTACCCGCAGGCAAGGCTCGGGCTGGCGACGGAGCTGGCCACCACGGGACGCATGGCCGATGCCGTGGTCCAGGCGCAGGAGTTCATCCGCTTGCTGCCCGACAACGCCGAGGTGCCGACAGCGCGGGACCTGATGGGGCGCGCCTACGCGCTGCAGGGGCTCTATGAGCCGGCGGTGGAGCAGTTCACGATGCTCACGCACGCGCGGCCGACCGACCCGGGGCCGTACATCTCACTCGGCGATGCGCAGTTGCGGCAGCGGCGGGTGGACGAGGCGATTGCGAGCTACGACTCGGCGTTGAAGCGGAAACCGGGCGACCCCGACATCCTGGGGCAGCTTGGCCTCGCCCTCGGAGCGGCGGGGCGCAGGAGGGAGGCGTCGCTCGTGTTCGACAACGCCGCGGCGGCGCGTCCCAACGATCTGCGGCTGCTCAACCTGCTCGGCCGTTCGCTGGCAGCCGAAGGGCGATACGGAGAGGCCGTCCTGCCGATGCGCCGCATCGTGGAACTGGCGCCAAAGGACGCGACCGCCGTCGACAACCTGCGCGTGATGGAGCAACTTGCCGCCCGGCAGCAGCCCCCGCAGCCCGGGGGCGCCAGCACGGGCGGGCCGGTTCGGCCGTAAACGAACGGCGGAGGTCGCCCGTAACCAGTTGACAGTAGTGGGACTGCAGCCCGAGAATACCTAGCTGGTGGTAGTAGTCACACGCGTGGAGGTTTAGTTCGATGCGGACCAAAGTTGCTTTCGCGGTGGCGCTGGTGGTGCTTGGCTTCGTAGTCAAGCCGATCGTCGCCCATCACTCGTTCTCGGCGGAGTTCGACGCCAACAAGCCCTTCAAGCTGTCGGGGCCCGTCACGAAGGTCGAGTGGATGAACCCCCACACGTTCTTCTATATCGACGTGACCGACGAGAAGACCGGCAAGGTCACGAACTGGGCCATGGAAATGGGCAGCCCCAACGGGCTGATGCGCCAGGGCTGGACCCGCAACACCATGAAGATCGGTGACGTGGTGTCCGTCGAGGGCAGCATGGCGAAGGACGGCAGCCCGACCGGCAACGCCCGCTCGGTGACGCTCATGTCCACCGGTCAGCGGCTGTTCGCGGCCTCGAGCCAGGGGACCACGCCGTAGCGGCGGGTCTTTAGACCCGCCCCAGGGGGCCGCGTCAGCGGCCCCGTTTCCTCGTTTTTCCAAGAGGCGCTTCCTTGAGTAAAAGCATTCGTACCGCGCTCATGAGCGCGACGGCGGCCGTCGTGTTTCTCGCCACCGTCTGGGTGGCGCAATCAGACCAGACCGCGGCGGCGCAGGAAGGCGGCGCGCCGGCGCAGGGCGGCCGTGGACGCGGCCGTCAGGCGGGTCCACCGCAGCCGACGCCGCGTCTTGCGGACGGCACGGTGAACTTCGGACGGGTGCCGGGCGAGAAGGGCACCTGGAACGTGCCCTACATCACCAACATGGCGATGCGCGTCGTGACGGGGCCTGGCAGCAGCGAGCTGGTGCCGGAGATCGTCGCGGCCAACGCGGCCGCGGCTGCCGCGCGCGCGGGCGGTGCGGGTCGCGCCGGCGGCGGGGGTGGTGGACGCGGTGGCGGGCGCGGCGGCTCGAAGAGCGAGCCGTGGATCCCGTGGATGCCGTGGTCCGCCGCGGTGTACGACTACAACTCCATCAACGAGTCGAAGTACGACCCCGAAGGCTACTGCCTGCCGCCCGGCGGGCCGCGCATGATGGCGACGCCGTACCAGATGGAGATCATCCAGCTGCCCGAGCACAAGCGCATCATGATGGTCTTCGAGGGCGCCACGCACATCTGGCGCGAGATCTACATGGACGGCCGCTCGTTCCCCGCGGATCTCAACCCGACCTACCTCGGATACTCGATCGGCCGCTGGGAAGGCGACACGCTCGTGGTCGAGAACAAGGGCTTCAACGAGAACAGCTGGTTCGACTACTTCGGCCACCCGCACACCGATCTCATGTCGGTGACGGAGCGCTGGACGCGGCCCAGCAAGCAGACGCTGCACTACGAAGCCACGGTCACGGATCCGGGCGCGTACACGAAGCCGTTCACCGTCGCGTGGGACATTCCGTTCAACGCCACGTCGGAACTGCCCGAGTACATCTGCCAGGAGAACAACCGCTACTTGAACCGGCTCGAGGACGACTTCGGCCAGCCGATCTTCGGACCGCGTCCGCAGCCGGGCTCGAAGCCGGGCGCGTCGCGGGGCACGAGGTAATCGACATGCGCCACTACATCCGCATCGTTCAGGTCGCGCTCCTCTGCGCGCTCGCGCTTCCCGCGGCGCTGCAGGCGCAGTTCGGCCATCCGTTGAAGGGGCAGTGGAGCGGCGAGTGGGGCTCGAAGGACAAGCCCAATCGCCTGCTGCTGAACTTCGAGTGGGACGGCAAGGAGATCACGGGCGTCATCAATCCCGGGCCGAACGCCGCCACGGTGAAGTCGGTCGTGTTCGACTACACGAACCCATCGGCGTGGGGCGTGAAGATTTCGGCTGAAGGCAAGGACGCCGCGGGCAAGCCGGTCGCCATCACGGTGGACGGCAAGCTCGAAAACATCGGCGCCTACATGAAACACCTGCATGGCACCTGGATGCAGGGGGGGCAGAAGGGCGAGTTCACCGTCACGCGCAACTGACCCCAGCTATTCATACCGACTCCGAAAGGTTGAGCTCGTTCGAGGCCGTTCCGGCATAAGCCGGGACGGCCTTTTCCTTTTGAGTCACCGGGAAATACCTGGTTAATTTACAGATCTTCGCTGGGAAAGGCGAAACCTTGAGCATCCTTTGATTACAGGATGTTACGCGCCACTTATGCCGTTGTAGAGTATTGCTCGCCCAAAACGATTACCCCATTTAGGTGAGGGGGCAATCGGCTGCGGCACGTTTCCGAGGCAACGGAAACCAACTGTCAGAGCGCGGGGTGGGACACCGAGTCGTTGTCATGCTTCAGGAGGCACGTTGATGCGTTCACTAGTTCGGATGGTGCTTGCGGTCACAGCCCTGGCCTTGCTGCCAGCGCTGGCATTTGCGCAAGGCACTTTGACCGGCGTGGTCCGAGACGCGTCGGGCGGCGTTTTGCCCGGCGTCACCGTTGAAGCGGCAAGTCCCGCACTCACCGAGATCAGAACCGCCAGTACCGACGGGTCCGGTCAGTATCGATTGATCGACCTCACCCCCGGTACCTACACGCTCACGTTCACGCTGCCCGGTTTCAGCACCGTCAAGCGCGAAGGCATCGTGCTCGGCGGTTCGGCCGTGCTGACCATCCCCGCCGAGATGCGCGTGGGCGGCCTCGAGGAAACGATCACGGTGACCGGCGAGACGCCGGTCGTCGACGTCCAGAGCGTGCGCCGTGAAACGGTGCTCTCGTCGGACACGATTGCCGCGATCCCCGCTACCCGCACGGTTGGCTCGCTGCTCAACGCCACGCCCGGCCTCACGGTGGACGGCAACGGCGTGGCCGTGACGCCGACGATGACGTTCTTCAGCGCCCGCGGCGGCCAGGTGAACGAAGGCCGCATGGCCGTCAACGGCATGACCGTGGCGGCGACGTTCAACGGCGGCGGCGTGTCGTCCTACATTCTCGACACGGCCAACGTGGACGAGGTGTCGGTGGTCGTGTCCGGCGGCCTGGGTGAAAGCGACATCGGCGCACCGGTGATGAACCTCGTGCCGAAGGGCGGTGGCAACAGCTTCACCGGCCAGGCGTTCATCAACCAGGCCGGCGACTGGGGCCGCAGCAGCAACATCGACGACGAGCTGCGCGCGATCGGCCTCACCGACCCGCCCGGCATCATCAACGCGTACGACGGGAGCGTGTCCTACGGCGGTCCGATCAAGCGCGACAAGGTCTGGTTCTTCGGCAGCTTCCGCAAGCTGAACACCCAGACGAACGTCGAGGGCATCGTCGCCAACGCGAACGCCTTCGACATGAGCAAGTGGAGTTGGGCGCCGGACAACAGCATTAAGGCGCGCGCGTCGCAGGGCCGCACGATGTACATCGGACGGATCACGGCACAGCCGACGCCGAAGCACCGCTTCTCGTTCAACCACGAGTACCAGGTCCGGTGCGAAGGCTCGCCGCTGAAGACGGACACCACCGAAGGGTGCCACTCACGCTCGGCCGACTGGATCGCGGCGGGTGCCGCTACCACGTCGCCCGAAGCGCACACGGCCTACTTCGACATGCCGTACTACGTGACGCAGGCCACGTGGAGCGCGCCGATGACGAGCAAGCTGCTGCTCGAATCGGGCTACACGCGCTTCTCCTACTATCACGCCGGCGGCCCTGGCCAGATTCCTCCGGACGGCATCTTCGCCATCGGCGTCACCGAGCAGTCCACCGTGGCCAACGCGGCCCTTGGTTACACAACGCCGGTGCCGCGCGCCAACTATGTGTACCGCGCGCTCTCGAACTACGCCGACAACTACGGCCAGTCGAACAACTGGCGCGCGTCGGCGTCGTACGTCACCGGTGCCCACAGCATGAAGGTGGGCTATCAGGGGCAGCTCCTGCGCAACGACACCAACGCGAAGGTCAATGACACGGGGCTCTCGTACACGTTCAACCAGGGTCAGCCGGTGAGCTTCACGATGCGCCTGCCGGAGTGGCAGAACGCGGAGCGCACCGCCACCTCGTCGTTCTTCATGCAGGACACCTGGACGCGCGGCCGCATCACGATGCAGGGCGCGCTGCGCTACGACCGTGCGTGGAGCTGGAGCCCGTCGGAGGGCAACGGCACCACGGCCACGTCGCCGGTCAACCTGACGCCGATCTCGTTCGAGCGCACGGCTTCGGTTGACTCCTTCAACGACCTCACGCCGCGCTTCGGCCTGGCGTGGGACGTGTTCGGCAACGGCAAGACGGCGCTGAAGTTCAACGGCGGGCACTACCTCGACGCCGCGACCAACGACAGCGCCTTCACGCGCAACAATCCGGCCAGCTCGTTCAACGCCGCTGCCGGCACCGGCCGCACGGTGACGACGGTAACGCGCAACTGGTCCGACACCGACGGCGACCGCGTGGTGGACTGCGACCTGCTGAACTTCGCCGCGCAGACGGCGGGCGACAACTGTGCCGCGCTGACGGGCGACAACCTGAACTTCGGGCGGTCGGGCAGCAACCTCACCCAGATCAATCAGGAAACCCTGAGGGGCTGGGGCGTCCGCGAGAACGACTGGCAGTGGGGCGTGACGGTGCAGCAGCAGATCCTCCCGCGCATGTCGGTGGAAGTCGGCTATGCGCACCGGTCGTTCTACGGCTTCACTGTGACCGATAACACCGTCCGCGACCCGTCGCAGTACGACGCGTGGACGATCAACGCGCCGACGGACTCCCGGCTGCCGGAAGGCGGCGGCTATCCGATCACGATGTACACGCCCACCGCGGCGGCGGCGGCGCTGGCGGCCAAGAACTACGTCACCTTCGAAGAAGACTTCGGCGACAAGCGCGACAGCCACTATGACGGCATCGACGTGACGCTGAACGGTCGGCTCCGTCAGGGGCTCCTGTTCCAGGTCGGCACGCAGACTGGGCGCTCGGTGCTCAACACCTGCATGGTCGATACGAAGGTGGATTCGCCGGATCCGCGTTTCTGCAACAACGACGCGCCGTTCCTCACCACGGTGCGCGGTCTGGTGTCGTACACCGTGCCGAAGATCGACGTGCAGGTCAGCTCCACGATCCGGTCGCAGCCGGCGACGGAACTCGGCCTCACGGACGGTGCGCTCAACGGCGCCACCTGGAACGTGCCGAACACGGTCGTGCAGGGTCTGCTCGGCCGTCTGCCTCCAGGCGCGCTGGCGACCGGCAACACGGCCGTGCGTCTGCTGGATCCGGGGAACCGCCTGTTCGCGGGCCCGCGCCGCAACCAGGTGGACATGCGTATCGCGAAGATCTTCCGCTTCGGCCGTAACCGGCTCGACGCGGGTCTCGATCTGAACAACCTGTTCAACGTCAACTACGCGACGGCGTATCAGGCGACGTATCAGTACAGCGTTGGCAACACCGCGAACGGTGGTACGTGGCTGAACCCGACGTCGATCTACACCCCGCGCTTCATCCGGGTGAACCTGACGGCGAGCTTCTAGTCGGTCAAGTCAGTCGTAGGGGCCGCCTTCAGGCGGCCCGACCAGGGGGCGGGTCTTCGGACCCGCCCCTTTTTGTACGTAGCTGCAGGCCTTCAGGCCTGCCTCCGACGTGGCTGCAGACCTGTCAGGTCTGCCTACTTCAACCGATCCGTAACGATCGACGCCGCCGGCCGATCGCGATCGGCCGGGTCCCACACGCCAACTCGGGTGGCACCGTTCGTTTGGGCGCGCGGCGGCCAGTCGAGGCTGGCAATCGGTCCCGACGGGAAGCGCTCGCGCAGCGCCGGCTTCTCCCAGTCCTCGACGACGAGCACCGGACGCCGCCCCAGCGCGCGCAGCCGCGCGAGGGCGGTCTCCAGATCCACTCCCAGCAGATCCCACCGCATGACCGGAAGCCCGGTGTAGTAGTGCGCGCTGCCGCTCTCCTGCGACGTCACGATCACCGCGTCTTCTGGCATCGACGCGGCGAGATACCGCCCGATTGTCCGGTAGCGGCCCTCGTAGTCGCGCAGCACGTAGGCACTCTGCTGCGCCGCATGCGTCACGTTGAGCGCCACGACCAGCGTCAGCGCTGCGAGGAGCACCGGCCCGCGGGCCGCCGCGGGCACGCGGGCGAGTGCCTCCGACACGATGGCGCCGCCCGCGGCAAAGGCGAGCGGCAGCACCGGCATCAGGAAGCGAAACGACGACCAGTCCGGGAACACCCCGTAGGGCAGGTACAGCGCCAGCAGGATCGCGGCGGCCACGCCGGCGAGTTTCCCGAGCGCCGCCGCTGATTCCGGCATCGCGCGTGGACGGGCGAGCACGAGCGCGGCGATCGACACCGCAACCAGCACCAGCACCGGGCCCTCGCCGGTGGTCAGGCGCTGCCAGTAGTCGCCGACGTTCGGCCAGATGTTGGCGGCGGCAAAGAAGTCCGACACGTCGCCGTAGCCGGTTCGCAGCGGCGAGCCGTAGAGGCGAGTCTGGAACGAGGCAAGCGCGAGCACACCAGGCACTACGCCCGCGACGCACGCCGCCAGCCGCCGGAAGTCATACGCCCGACGCCCCGCGATCCGCGGCCAGCCAAGCGCCACGGCGGAGACGAGCGCCGCGAGCGGCGCGAGGTTCGGCCGCGTCAGCACCGCCATGCCCGCGAGCACGCCGGCGCCGGCCGAGGCGAA
>Ga0315912_10004170_pt1 | contig 13812 bp, 9 predicted proteins | sample VfabasoilMG_FD_204469 | JGI IMG/M metagenome (GOLD analysis project Ga0315912, IMG submission 204469) | Garden soil microbial communities collected in Santa Monica, California, United States - V. faba soil | ecosystem: Environmental > Terrestrial > Soil > Garden | place: USA: California... | reverse complement strand
ATACTTCGCGCTCGACCAAGCCGCGTGCCACTTGCTCGCGGAGCCGCAGGCGCTTTGCAGCGGCTTCATTGATGCTCCCACCGCCAATCGCGCTCAGCAGACGAAACGCGGCGTCGAACTCCTTGGTGTCGATGCAGATGTGTTTGCCTGCTTCCGCTACGCATTCGTCGTCCATCGACGACGGCGAGTTGGACGCGCCGGTCAAGATGAAGGCCAAGATGATGGACACGACGATGGCGCCGAGGAAAAATTGGCCTAGTCCGCTATTTCTGAGTGCTCGAATCATGACAGTACAAGGTCTGGCCGCGGGCCGATCCTGGGGGAATGAGACCCCGCGCTAGGCGTCTTGCCTAGGCCGCGAAGTGCGGGGCCCATACCACGCGTACGGAGGGACGCGAAGTCGGCGGGGATGAGCCGTGCCGAGGCCGCTGAACGCGAGCCGGCGCTTTTAAAATATACTAGTTATTTCAATAGGTTAAAGAAATAGGCAGCGGGGCTCATTCGTCGCTGCTGGCCCGCCGCACGGACAGCAAGTGTTGAACTTCCACTGCGAGCTCCGTCTCCTCGACGATGCGGACGACGCGCAGCTCGTGGGAGGTATCCAGCACCACGGCGGGGTCCCCTGGATCGAGCATCGGTCGCCCCAGGAAGTCAGCCTGGACGTAGCCTCGATGGAGCAGGTCCCGCGCGAGGGTCAGCGCTTCACTGCGCACTTGATCCGCAGAAGCGCCGGGAAAATGCGAGGCCTGCGCCCGCAGCGTGACGGAGACGGAGAGCTGCTCGGGATGCTCACCGTAGGCGCCCACCGGGCCCACCACGATGCCACTGTCCATGATCAGGTTGTCGCGAATGCGTTCAGCCAGCGTCACTTGACCATCGACTGTGCGGTATATTTCGAAGCCTAGGGTTCTAAGGCGTTTCTTGAGTTCGGCCGCGTCGGAGATGCTCATGCGTTGGACCTGAAGGACCGAACGAAAGGTCGCAGACCACACCGGAACCGTCAAGCTCGACCGGAGGCGAGGTCCTCATCTCACGCCCGCCTGCGCCGTGCCGCAGTGGGGGGCAAACCAGGTGCTGGCCTGGCCCAGGGCCGTGCGCTGGCCGGGTAGCGGCGGAGTTGCCTGTGGAAATTGAGCCATTTCCTGGTGCGGTTTCGAACCGAACAAATCTAAGGTGTATAGTGGGCACGTGCCGCAACGTCGAAATCTAGGGGGACCGCGCCACGAAGCTTCCGAGCGAGTCCTTTTGCGTCCGCTGACCGGTACCGCGCTGATTTCAGCCTGGACGTTGAACAAGAGTCGGGGCGGGTTGCGGCTGGTGGTGGAAGACGTGGTGGAAGTGGGGGCTAGTTATCTGGTGTCCATCGGGGAAGCAGTGGAGCGACCTGCCACGATCGTCTGGATCCGGGAAGAGGCAGACGGGCAGATCGCCGGGCTGAAGTTCGACGATGGTGACGGTGGGGATGTTCCCTCGTCGCTGCCGTCCGAATGATCTATGCTGCTCGGGACGCGCCGCCCAGTTTGGCGTAGCCGCGGCTATTCGAGCGCAGCCCTACCTATGTGAGTGCAGGCCTGCCCAGCATATTTTAGCACCGCTCCCCAACGATGATGAAAACATGAGCCGCAAGCGCGCGCGAGATCTGCTGGGTGAGGGCGGGCTGTTTGTTCGGAGTGTAGACAACTACCAGGTGCGCGATGGCCAGCTGCAAGTGACCGATGCAGTAGAGCGGCTGCTTGCGAGTGATGGAGTGCTGCTCTGTGAAGCCGGCACGGGCATCGGCAAGACCTTTGCGTACCTGGTCCCGGCGCTGTTGAGCGGCCGAAAGATCGTGATTTCGACCGCCACCAAGACACTGCAAGACCAGATCGCCGGGCGTGATTTGCCCATGGTGCAACGCGTGCTGTCCACGGATGTGGAGGTGCGCACCATGAAGGGGCTCAGTAACTATCTGTGCCGACGTCGGTTGAACGAGTTTTCGCTCAGTGAAGAGGCGCTGCGCCCCATGTATGCAGAGCCGCTGCGGCTTGTGCGCAGCTGGCTCAAGAACACAGAGCTGGGTGACTTTTCGGAGCTGGTGACGCTCTCGGAGACCGATCGACTGCGTCACGCGGTGGGTTCATCCAGTGACACACGCCTGGGGAGCAAGTGTCCGTATTATGATGAGTGTTTTGTGACGGAGATGAAACGTGACGCCGAACATGCCCAGATCATCGTCGTCAATCATCACCTCTTCTTTGCCGACCTTGCGTTGCGTGGGCCGCACCCTGGGCGCGTGCTCCCCGACTACGACGCCGTCATCTTTGATGAAGCGCATCAGATCGAAGACATCGCGGCGCTGTTCTTTGGCATTCGGGTGACTGAGGCGCAGGCCGAGCGTCTGCTCAAAGAGTGCGGGCGGCTGTTTGGCCGTGCATCGGTGCTGGGTGGGCCGCTCGACGCGCATGCTGGCCTCGGCCTGGTTGAGCTTGGCTTGAAGCAATTGCATCAACTGTTTCAAGCCCTGTGTCCTATGCCTGCCGGGCGCCGCATGTTGCCCGCGGATGCCTTTGGCGCCGAGACAGGGCAGCTCAAAGCTGCGCTCGAACAGAGCCTTTTGGATCTGAAGAGCTCGGCGGAGAGTCGCGCCGCATTGATCCGGGACGACCTTGCCTTGAGTGAAGGCCTTGCGCAGAGCGGACGGCGCCTCGAGGCGCTGCGGGAGTCGCTGGTGCAATTTTCGGTTCCGACTGAGGGCCGCGTCAATTGGGTGGAGCGCGTGGACGGTCGAGCCGTCATCTCCAGCACGCCGGTCGACCTCTCGTCCACGCTCCGCAACAAGCTCTTTGAGAGTGTTCCTGCTGTGTGTTTGATGAGCGCCACCCTAGCGACGGGAACCAAATCTGAGGCGCAATTCAAGTATGTGCGCTCGCGTTTGGGATTGTACGCTCATCCGCAGGTCGAAGAGCTCAAAGTGCCTTCGCCGTTTCGCTTTGAGGAGCAATGCGTGCTCTACATCCCGCGTGACCTCCCTGCCGTGGCCAGCGACGAGTTTTTGGAATCAGCTGCCGACCGCATCAATGAGCTGATTGAGATGACTGATGGTGGGGCATTTGTACTGACTACGTCGCTCAGCTCCATGAAGGAGCTTCATCAAAAATTGAAGGCGCGACTCTCAGCTCGGCTGCTCTTGCTGCAGGGCGAACGACCCAAGGGCGCGCTGCTTTCGGCGTTTCGCGCGGACGGCAGTGCGGTGCTCGTGGCCACGTCCAGCTTTTGGGAGGGCGTGGACGTGCCCGGGCGCGCGCTGCGGCTGGTCGTGCTGGAAAAGCTGCCCTTTGCGGTGCCCACTGATCCGGTGTTTCAAGCGCGCAGTCGGGCGCTTGAGGAAGCGGGAAAGAGCCCCTTCACACACCTGGCGTTGCCCAGCGCGGCGCTGGCCCTGAAGCAAGGTTTCGGCCGGCTGTTGCGGCGCGAGGACGACACGGGCGTCGTGGCACTCTTTGATGATCGCGTGCATCGCCGGGGCTATGGTTCGCTGATCCTGTCAGCGCTCCCGCCTGCGCGACGCACCGACGATCTCAACGAGGTGCGTGCGCAGATTGCGCGCTGGCGCGCGCGGGATAAAGCTACTTCTTCTTAGCCTTGCTCGCCTTCTTGACCGGAGCCTTCTTGGCCGGAGCCTTCTTGGCTGGAGCCTTCTTGGCTGGAGCCTTCTTGGCTGGAGCCTTCTTGGCTGGAGCCTTCTTGGCCGGAGCTTTCTTGGCCGGAGCTTTCTTGGCCGGAGCTTTCTTGGCCGGAGCCTTCTTGGCCGGAGCCTTCTTGGCCGGAGCCTTCTTGGCCGGAGCCTTCTTGGCCGGAGCTTTCTTGGCCGGAGCTTTCTTGGCCGGAGCCTTCTTGGCCGGAGCTTTCTCAGCGGGCGCTAGCTTGGCAGGTGCCTTCTCGGCGGGGGCTGCCTTAGCCTTCTTGGCTGGAGCTTTCTTGGTTGGAGCTACGGGGGCTGGAGCTTTCTTAGCCGGAGCCTTCTGAGCGGGTGCCTTCTTAGCTGCCGCGGCGACGGGGACAGCGGGAAGCTTCTTGGCTGGAGCTTTCTTCTCGGGAAGGGGAAGCTCCTTTTTTGCAGCGGCGACCTGGGCGGGCGGAGCAGCTTTGGGAGCTTTGGGAGGCTTGGGAGCTTTGGGAGGCTTGGGAGCTTTGGGAGGCTTGGGAGCTTTGGCTGCCTTGGCAGGCGCGGGTTTGGCCTTGCGCAAGCCCGGGAGCGGTTCCGAGGGCGCAGCCTCGTCTTCTTGATCGGCGTCCTCGAGATCGGCGCGCGTGCGGCGCGTGGACTCTGGCGCATCGTCGTCCTCGTCGTCGAGATCGGTCACGTCATCGTCCAGGTCGTCAAAGTCAGACCTATCGTCGTAAGGGCCTTCGGTGTGATCAGGCCGACCGAGGCTGCCTTGATGGCGCTGCTCGAGGGTCGCCTTGACGACCTCCGTCAACTTAGTGAACTGAAACGGCTTGTCCAAGTAAGCGTCCGCACCGTAGAGCGGTGAGGTGATCTCATTGAGTGTGTCGCCAATGCCCGTGAGCATGACCACGCCCGTGTGCGCTAGGGATACAGCTTCGCGAATCTTGCGGCACACTTCCCATCCGCTCATTCCTGGCATCATGACATCGAGCACAACCGCATCAGGGAGCTCCTGACAGGCGAGGTTCCAAGCTTCATCCCCATCCGACGCCTCCAGGACATGGTACCCTTGGGTGCGCAGATGGTTCGCTACGAGTGCGAGAGTACTGGGCTCATCATCTGCAACTAGAACGACCGGTTTTTCGTTTTTTGTCATGTGTTTTTTCAAATCCGCGTTTACCAAATGCGAGGCGACCAACTTGGCAAGCGTTATTGACACCGGGTTCTGTGATTTGGTCAAGCAAGAAGCACACAAATGTTTCACTTTGCCCTGCGGATCTGCTGCATATGCGGCGGGGTGAGTGGCCAACGGCTGCTGTCGACTCACGGGCGCGCCCCGCGCTTTTACCGCGCCCAGCGAGCTTTACGTCGGCAATCAGGTTAGACTGAGCGGGTGAACGGAGCGCCGGCAATCAGACCCGATGATCTCGACCGCGGGGAGCAGCACGTGATCAAAAGCCAGCTGGCGCAGAGTGTGAGGGTGGTGCGACGTCGGGTGCGCTGGGCCCAGGGGCTGCGCGTCACAGCCAAAATCATGCCGGGTTTGCTGGTGCCCTTGGCGCTCGTCGCGGCATCGATTGTCCTGGGTTGGTTGCCCCAAGGTTGCCTGTGGCTGTTGCTCGCGTGCGGAGCAGGGGTGCTTTGGGCGTGCGCGTGGGCCGCGGGTCGCGGCGTGAGTCGTATGGCGGCGGCGCTCACCATTGACCGACACTTGGGCTGCTGCGGCCGGTTTGCCGCTGCGTATGAATTTTCTCACAACACAAGAGCCGATGACTATCAGCGATTAGTGGTCAATGAGGCCAAAACCTTGTTCCCGCTGGAGCTGCGGACGGTGGCCCGCGTCGCTGTGCCGACCGAGATGTGGTGGGCTACCGGCGTCGCGGCCCTGTTGATAGCGGTGACCTTCATTCCCCGCACTCCTCCGAGCCGTGGGCCGCTAGCGGCCCGCGGGTCAGTTGAGCCGCGTCGAGAACCTGCGCTCGGGGCTGACGATGCCGAGCTCCTGCAGCGCCGCGCCGATGAACTCAGGTCCCAACTGAAGTCGACGCAAGCGACCCGCCTTTTGGCCGAGTACAATGACTTGGTGCTGCGGCTTGGTGACGGCTCGCTCTCCCAAGCCGAAGGGTTCCGTCTGGCTGCGGAGTTGTCGGCTCAGCTTGCCGAACAGGGCAAGCAAGCGGCGGAGCTTGCCGACGGATTGGTCAAACGGGGAGAGGTGCTGCGGCAGAAGCGGGCCACACAAGGGGTGGGGCAAGCCTTGGCCGAGCGCCGTTTTGCGGACGCCGCCACAGCCTTGGAGAAACTGGCCCAACGACTCTCGGCCGGCACTGAGGGGCTCTCGGCGCGCGAATTGGACGAGCTGCGTGCCTCGCTCGAACAATTGCGCAAGGAGCAACAAGAGCAGCTGTCGGACAACGAGGAGCCCGAGTCATCGACCGCCGAGCAGACGCGGGCCGAGCTAGAACGCAAGCAGGCCGAGCTTGCAAAGAAGCGCGATCGGGGAGAGGCGACGGGCGACGAACTCAAACAACTGAGCGAGACCGAGCGCCAGCTCAAGCGGCTCACTCGACAGCAGAAACAAGCGCAAGAGAGCGCCGGGCAACAACTCAGCGAGCTCGATCGGAAGCTGGCCGACGCCGCGCGTGCCTTGCAAGAGGAGCGCAAGAAGAGCGGTGAATTCCTGCAGCAGGCGGCGCGGCAAATTGGCGAACAGAACGCGCGGAGCCTGAGCGATGAGGAAAAACGCGCGCTGATTGAGCAGCTGGAAGCGCTCAAGGAACGCCTGCGACAGCAGAACCAATCCGGGGCGCGCCAGCAGCAGTTGCGGGATTTTCAGCGGCGGGCGCGCGGTCAATCGTCCAAACCGGGCGAAGGCCCATCGGGCGAAGGACAAAGCGGGGAGGGCCGACCGGGCTCAGACATGCCGCTGGACGTGACGCTCGGACCGGGGGACGCAGAGCTGCCCTCGCCCGACCAGGCTTCCCAGCAGCGCCAAGGGGCACATGGTGATGAACAGGCGCGGGGCCAGGGACAGCAAGCAGGACATGCCCATGATCCCAACTTGACCGGTGATGCCAGTCGCCTGGGCAACCAACGCTATGACGACAAGGCAGCAGCGGGACAGGACAGTGGAACGGGGCCGAGCGCCAGCGAAACCATAGCGACCGCGGCGGAGCGCGGGTTTACGGCAAATTCCTATCAAAAACTGTATCATGAGTATCAAACGGTGGCTGAGGAAATCATGGAGAAGGATCGCGTCCCGGGTGGGCGACGTACGCACGTGCGTCGCTACTTTGAGCTGATCCGTCCGCGTGGTGAGACCTCCAACCCAAAAAGCGAGTAGGATCAATGCGGATGGTGGATGCGGCGGGCGCTCAGGAAAAATTGGATGAATTGCTGTCACAGGTCGATCGATTGCGACGCAGCATTCAGCAGGTCATCGTCGGCAATACGGAGGTCGTAGATGGCGTGATCACATGCTTGTTGGCCGGATCACATGCGCTGCTCGAGGGCGTGCCTGGCTTGGGCAAGACGATGTTGGTGCGCACGCTTTCAGAGGCGGTGGCGCTCCCATTTGCGCGCATTCAATTTACCCCGGACTTGATGCCTGCCGACATCATCGGAACTACGGTGGTGGAGGAGACGTCCAGCGGCGGTCAACGTTTTGAGTTTAAAAAAGGGCCGGTTTTTGCGCCTTTGGTGCTCGCCGATGAGATCAATCGGGCCACACCCAAGACCCAGAGCGCGCTGCTCGAAGCGATGCAGGAGCACCACGTGACCGTGGGCGGGGTCACCTACGATCTGGGACAGCCGTACTTCGTGCTGGCCACACAAAACCCGCTCGAGATGGAAGGCACGTACCCGCTGCCTGAGGCACAGCTCGACCGCTTCTTCTTCAAACTCAAGGTGCCGTTTCCCTCAGCCGCGGAGCTGCATGAGATCATCAATCGCACCACGTTTGGACATTCGCCCAAGGCCGAGCGCGTGCTGTCCGCCGAGGACATCAAGCGTTTGATCGCCGTCGTGCGTGAGGTGCCCATTGCGCACCACGTCCAGGACTACGTGGTGCGTCTGCTGCGCGCTACCCATCCCGAGCTGGAAGGCGCCACCGAGCAGGTGCGGCGTTACGTGGCCACCGGTGGCTCGCCGCGCGGGGCGCAGGCAATGCTCTTGGCCGCGAAGATCCGCGCGCTCATGGCGGGGCGGGTCACGGCTGGGATAGACGACGTGAAGCACGTTGCGCCGCCCGCTCTGCGCCATCGCTTGTTGCTCAATTTCGAGGGTGAAGCCGAAGCCGTCACCACCGACAGTGTGATTGCCGAACTGCTCGAGCGTCTTCCCGAGGCGAGCTGAGCAGTAGGGGCCCATGGTGCTGCGCCAACTTTTTCGCTTGGTCAAGAGCGCGGGGACCGACGATCGCCGAGGCAAGGTGAGCGTCGACCTCTTCGATGAGGAATTTTTGCGCAAGCTCGAGTCGTTGTCGGTGATGAACAAGCACTCGGTGAGCGGCGCCCGGCGTGGTGAACGCCGCAGTCGAAAGAAGGGCTCTGGTGTGGAGTTTGCCGACCACCGCAATTACGTAGCGGGCGACGACATCCGCTACCTCGATTGGGGGGTCTACCAGCGCTTCGGCAAACTCTTGTTGCGGCTGTTCGAGGAAGAGGAAGACTTGAGTCTTTACTTCTTGGTCGACACTTCGGCCTCCATGGGCATGTACGAAGCGGCCAAGTTGAATCAAGCCGCCCAAGTGACCGCGGCGCTCTGTTATCTGGGATTGTCCAGCCTGGACCGGGTCAGTATTTGCACCATCTCCGACCGCATCACGGGGCGCATGGCGCCCACCCGCGGCAAGCAGCGTGTGTTTCGAGCGCTTCACTTCCTCAGCCAAATGCAAGGCAATGGAGTGACGGATCTCAAGAGCGCACTGCGCGCCTTCGTCGCGCAGAACAAGCGACGCGGCATGGTGATCTTGATGAGTGATTTGTTCGACCCAGCCGGCTTTCAGGCGGGTATCGACGTGCTGCGTTTCAACAAATTCGAGCCCGTCGTGCTTCACCTGACCGACGCGCGTGACCAAGCGAGCACTCTTCTGGGGGACCTCAGCCTGACTGACGTGGAGTCCGGTGTAGAGCGCGAGGTGACCATGACGCGCGCCCTCAAACAGCGGGTGCAGCTGGCCTTTGTACAGCGTCAGCAGGACATCGCGCACTATTGCGGCAAAAAGGGCGTCCCGTACTTCGAGGTCGACGTCGCCACACCGTTTGCGGATGTGGTGCTCAATGTATTGCGCAAAGGAGGCTTGTTGCGGTGAACGGCTGGACGCTGTCGCAATTGAGCCCCAGCGCCTTGGGTGCGGCACTTGCCGCGGCGGGCTTGATCACGTTCGTCTTGTACCTGCTGCGGCTACGGCGAGCCGTGACGGTGGTGCCGTTCATTTCCGTGTGGGAGGCGCTGATTTTGGACAAGAAGGCCGCAGCGCTCCGCACGTCTCTGCGCCGCTGGCTCTCCTTTTTGCTCTCCTTGCTGCTCGTCGGCGCGCTCATCCTTGCGCTGTCCGATCCCCGCTCACCGCGTGAACGTCGTGGGCGCCACTTGGTGGTGTTGCTCGATGTCGGGGAGCACATGGCCGAAAAGAGCGCAGCTGGTACGAGCTGCCTCGATGTCGCCAAGCAGCGCGTACAGAGTTGGCTCGCCAGCTTGGGACCAGGAGACCAAATGCTGCTCGTGCAGGTCGGTGCTCGCCCCCGCCCGCTCGAGGCGTTCACGGGCGATCGGAGCCGCCTTTTGGCTGCGCTGTCCAAGTTGGAACGCTTGGATGTCACCCCGGACATGGACGCCGCGCTACTGCTCGCGCGGGATGCGAGTTTGGGCCGCACATCCCCTGAGATCATCGTGGTGAGCAACGCCTCCGCCGCCCGCGGACTCGATGGGCCGAAGATCGAGGCGCTACCACCGCTGCGCTTTTCCAACGTCGAGGCCGAGTGCAGCGCGGTGTCACGCGGCCCAGCCGCCGACGAAACGAAGATTTTGGCGTTCGCCGCGCGGAGATATCCACTCACTCCGGATCGATTCGAGGTCTTGCTCCGCGTGGCCACGGACGCCCCGGTGCCGGTGCCCGTGGAGCTGACGATTCAAGCCCTGACCCCCGAGGGTCATCCTGGCGCGATCCTGGAGGTCGTTCACAAGGACCTCTTGCCGGGTCCTGGGGAGACCGTGACGTTTGCCAACCTGGGCCAAGCAGACCGTGGACTCTTGGCTCACGTGAAGCGCCGTGACGACAAGAGCGAGCGGAACCAGGACGACAACCTGGCGCGCACCGTGCTGTCCAAGCGTTTGCCGGTGCGCGTGCTGGTGGTGGGCCCCCTGGACACCTTCTTGGAGGCGGCGCTGCTCATCGAGGAGAGTTTGATGGTCAAGCAGCTGGCAGCGGCCTCCTACCCACCGGTCGAGGAATTTGACGTCACCATTTTCAACGGCGTGGCGCCGAAGCGCGCCGCCCACACCGGTGCCGCACTGTACTTGGGGGTGCCCGAGGACGCCGCTTTGGAGTTTCCGGTCGCCGTGCAAGAACCGCTCGCCGCATTTGGCTTCGACACTTGGGACGCGCGCTCGAGGGTGTTTCAGTTCATCGATCCGTATGACGTGCAGGTGCTGTCCGGATCAGCGCTCTTGCCCAAGGCGGCCGATGTGGTCCTGGCGCGCAGTTCAGGGCGGCCGATTTTGGTGCGAGGTCAGCGACAGGCCGGGCCGTTCTTGGCCCTCGGGTTTCGCCCCGAACAGAGTGACTTGGTGCTGCGCGCGGTGTGGCCCTTGTTCATCATCAACGTGATCGACGACCTGTATCCGCGGGGGCGCGGGGACACGCTCGCCACTGGGAGTGTCGCGACGGAGTTTCGTGTGCCCGTGGACGATGGGGCGGCGCGCAGCGCGACGATGCTCGGCCCGCTTTTGCCTGGCCGTGTGAGCAAGGCGCAGACAGTGCCGGTCGTGGATGGACAAGCATTAGTGTATAGTGAACGGGCGGGCTTCTTTGACTTGGTGACCAGCAGCGGCGCGACACGCATCGCCATTGCCCGCGAGCCGGAACGAGCCCCGCCTTTGCCAGGCGGGGTTACGCAAGACAAATTGGGGTCGTATCCGGTCGATGCGCCTCAGGGCATGGAGCCAAAGTCCAGCTTTGACCCGTGGTTTTGGCTGGTGGGCGGGGTGTTGGTCGTCTCGTACCTGGAGTGGTGGAGCTATCATCGGCGGCTAACTGTATGACGGAGACCCGCTTCGGCGCGACGCGCCGGCAACAGCTATTTTGGGCTACGGTCGTGCTGGTGTGGCTGCTCGTGGCCGGTCTCGTCTTCATGCTCCCCGAGCGGGCGCTGCTGCAATGGCAGTTGCCTTGGACAGAACAAGTGCTCCACGTGGACAACGGCGGCATCATGCTCTTGTTGGCTGCCGTGCCCAGCTTGCTCATCGGAGTAGGCCTCTCGCTTTCCGGCCTCAGCTTGGCTCAACGGCTGCTGTCGTTCTTGTTGCGCGCTGCCTTCCTGGCGTGCCTGGTGTTGTCGTTAGCGCGACCGCTGTCGGAAATCCCATCAAGCAAGACCTGTCATGTCGCCTTGCTCGACGTCTCAAAGTCGGTCAGTGACCTGGATTTAGAGCAGGCGCGCGGCCTTTTGGGTCAACTTTCGGCCCAGCTCAAGCCCGAGGACCAACTCCAGCTCATCACCTTTGCCGAGGAACCCAAGTCACGCGCCCTCGGGCGCCTACCCGCCGCGGCGGACTCAACGGGCCACAGGGCGGCCGCGCCTGTGCCTGAACGGAGCGAACTCAGAGCTGGACACCTAGGGGAGGGGACCAACCTGGAGCTGGCGCTCGAGCACGCCCTGTCTTACGTGAGCAGCGATTGCCACAATCGTTATCTTTTGATGAGCGATGGCATCGAGACCCGCGGTGACGCGCTTTCGGCGGTGGCCGGGCTCGTGGAACGACACATCGCGGTCTTGGCCCTTCCCTTTCAGCGCGCTCAGGCCAAGGACGTCGCGGTCACCCTGCTCCAGCCAGAGGGACAAGTACGCTTGGGGGAACCGTTTGTGCTTAGGGTTGAGCTCACCGCGGCTCAAGCCGAGAGGGGAGAACTGCGTCTGTATCAGGGAGAGGCTCTCAATGGCCTGGACAGCGTTCGACAGCTCGACGTGCCAGGAGGAGCATCTGCCTACACCTTCAAGTCTGTGGTGCGCGTGGGCGGGAAGGTGAGCTACCGCGCGCAATACCTGCCCAAGGGCCCCGACGCGTTTTCCGCCAACAACAGCTTCGTGGTGTCGATGGATGTTCCTGGTCCACCTCGCGTGCTCGTGGTCGATCGGAAACCGAGCCAAGTGACGCAGCTGGTGGATGCGCTCGTCGCCCAACAGTTTGACGTGGACGTGCGCGGGTCGGATGCGTTTCCGCGCAGCGCGCAGGAGCTCGATCGCTTCGACTTCGTCATTTTGTCGGACCTCAGCCGCGAGCAAGTGTCCCGCGGCGCTGAAGCACTCATCGAGCGCTACGTGCGCGCAGGGGGCGGTTTGCTCTTTGCTGGGGGGGAGGCCGGTTACGGCCCCGGTGGCTGGCAAGGCTCCCACTTGGAGAAGATCTTGCCGGTGCGCATGGACGCCAAGAAGGAACGGGAGATCCCGGGTGTTGCCATGGCCTTGGTGATCGACCGTTCAGGGTCGATGACTGGGCTGCCGCTGTCGATGGCCAAGGAGGCCTGCATCGCGACGCTGGGGGTGCTTCAGGAGAGTGATCTGATTGAGGTGATCGCCTTTGATTCGCGCCCTACCAGCTTCGTTCCGTTGCAACCGGCCCGCTACCGCTTGCGGATCGAGGAAGCCGTTGCGCGCATCGTACCTGGAGGCGGAACTGAAATTTTCAATAGTCTGGACCGAGCGTACCAAAGTTTGTCGGCGGTGGAGGCCCGCCGCAAGCACATCGTACTGCTCACGGATGGCAACGCCCCGAGTGACGGCATCCATGAATTGGTGTCCACCGCGTTTGCCGAAGGCATCACCATCAGCGCGGTTGGTTTGGGTGGTGGAACCAACCAGGCATTGCTCAGCATGATCGCGGACACGGGTGGCGGACGCTTTGTCGTCGCCGAAGACCCCGCGCGCCTGCCACGCATCTTCACCCGCGAAGCTGAACTCATCTCGACCAAGCCGACGCTCGACGATTGGTTTCCCATCACTGTGGTAAAAAATGTGGAATTTTTGGCGGGTATCCACAGCGCGGCCTTGCCGCTCTTGCGCGGTTACACCTCCACGCAGCTGGGCCCCGCCCCGGCGGAGCTCATTTTCCAAAGTGATCGAGCAGAACCCATCCTCGCCCGTCAGCGCGTGGGGCTGGGATGGACTCTTGCTTGGACGAGTGATCTCAAAGCGCGCTGGGCCACCGATCTTCTGCGCTCGCGTCAGTTTGGACAATTTTTGGCTCAGTTGGTGCGCGCCCATCAAAAGTCCGATCAGACGCAGGTAAGACCGATGGATGTAGAACTGCACGGTGACGAAGTGGTCGCGCGCGTCGACGCCTTCAATGAGCAGGATCAATTCCAGAACGACCTGCATTCCACCTTGCACGTCGAGCGCCAGATTTTGGCGGGGGCGAGCACCGACTCAGCGGCAAGCTCCACGGAGTTTGTCACCCTGGCCCCAGGGCTCTACGAGGCCAAAATAAAGTTACCGGGGCCGGGTGCTTATTCCCTGCGAGCGGTGCATCGTCGAGCCAATCCTTTGGGCAAGTTGGTCCCGTCAGGCGTGAGCTTTGGTTCAGTGTCGTGGCCTTACCCAGAGGAGTACCGGGATCTCAAACCGCGCACGGAGTTGCTCGAGCGTTTGGCGCAGATGACGAATGGCGCCACCGTCCAGGGTGACGTGCTGCCCCAAGCGCGCACCACACACCAAGTGCTCGAGCGCAGGGGGCGTCAATCATTGTTCATTTGCGCCGCTATCCTGCTGTTTTTCCTCGATCTGTTGGTGCGCCGCGTACGGCTGGGTGGGTTTGGACCCTAGGGTCGTTTGATCCGCTCGGACTCCAATGATTTGGCCGAGAATCCGGTTTTTGAAAGAGACAACAACGGCCGTTAACATTCGCGGATTCCATCCGTAGCTTTGAACCAAGGATATGAGTAAGCG
>Ga0315912_10004169_pt1 | contig 13814 bp, 6 predicted proteins | sample VfabasoilMG_FD_204469 | JGI IMG/M metagenome (GOLD analysis project Ga0315912, IMG submission 204469) | Garden soil microbial communities collected in Santa Monica, California, United States - V. faba soil | ecosystem: Environmental > Terrestrial > Soil > Garden | place: USA: California... | reverse complement strand
GGAATGCCGATTTGAGGCGATCCAACTCTTCCAATTCACGGGCACGCTTTTGAAGTTCTTCCGAGAGGCGAATGGTCTCAAGGTGAATACTTGCCTGTGCGGCGATGGATGCCATCATGCTCTCTGCCCCTGCCGGAAGGTTTTGCAAGCCTGCGACTGCAAGTTTCCCTATGGATTCCCCTTTCACGATCAAGGGTTGTGAAAGAACGTACTCTTGCGGAATATCTGCCTCGTACAGCGGTTTTACTTGAAGTGAGTCATATACAAACGCCAGCTCTGTTTCTTCATGATCTTCAGTAAATTTCCGCCAGTTGGCATTGGAGAGACGGCGGATGGCTTCTTCTGCATCCGCACGGGCACGGGATGCATCTGCCAGCAGGCGGATGTTCTCCACTTGTTGCGCGACCTGGTCGGCAACTGCCTGGACCATGTCTTTTTCCGCCTCTGTCAACGGGTGGGCTGGATCCTGTTCCAGATACAGTGTCCCCACCTCTTCATCCAATACCTTTACAGGCGCTTTGATGCCTCCACTCGCTTCCACTTTATCGGTAAAGGGTTCGACTGATGATTGATTATAAGTATAGCCAACGCGTTCGCTTCGATCGATGGCGTCCAGGTAGGAGTCCCAGCCTTCGTGAATAAATTGACGGGTGGCAACCTCCGCCTCCGCGCGGGATCGTTCTGCCGCGGCGAGGAGTTTCAGGTTTTGGATCTGAATCGATGCCTGTTGGGCTATCGAGTTTGCCAGCATGACCTCATCGTTTGTCAGTTCGCGGTCGGCTGGATGGGCGATCTGCATATTCCCGATCACCTCTCCACCAACCGTCAACGGGGTTACCATCTTATCTTTGCCTTGATCCGGAGCCTCATCCTGCAACATGACCAGTTGGTCGTTGGAGTATGCATAGCCGATCCGATCTTTTTCATAGAGAAGCGGCTGGGATGATTGTTTTGGTAGATCCAGGGTTGTTAAGCCGGCATCATTCGCAGGTTCATCTTTGTCGTTCAATAGTTCCGCTTCAAATTCCAACAGGCGTGCGCGCAGACCTTCAATCTCTTTTTTGATCTTTGGTGTGTTGCTCGCGGGGTCAGCGGTCACCTGTTCAAGGTCGCTGAATAACGCTTGCAATCGCTGACGTTTATCATAAGTATTCATAGGTCAGAGCCTCCCGAACGTTTGAAGTGGAGCGTTCACGTTTCGGCATGATGAATCTAATTTTCGTTCCCATTGTCGCCGTTTTTGGTTGCGATGCCTAATTGGGCGACGGTAAGCGGAGCGCTGAGAGCGCGTCCCAGTTCGCGTGCGGCGATCTGTAGTACAGACTCGACCGTGGTCGCGCTTTGGATCTTCTGGCTGATTGTGTTGAGCATGGCTTCACGTTGTGCCTGCCCTTGTGCCAGTGAGAAGGTGCGGGCATTCTGCAAAGCGGTTGCCACTTGTGAAGCGAGCGTGGTATGGATGTTGGCATCCTCTTCGGTGAAGGCGTTGACATGGTTGGATTGTATATCCATTACGCCGAGAACTCGATCGCCGACAACCAACGGCACAGCCATTTCAGAGGCGGTATCGGGAAGCAGGGGGTTGGCAAGCCAGCCGGGTTCGCCTTTTACATTGTTGACGATCACCGATTGCCTGGTGCGTGCGGCGCGTGCCACTAGCGATTGCTCCCGGCTCAACGGAATGACAACACTTTCATGGGTGCCTTCGTGCTCACTACCTTCCTCCCAGCCGCATGCGACGATTTCCAATTCATCTGTGCGTTCGTTGTAGGTGAAGACATGAGCGTGATACAGATCGAATTTGCGCTGTGTAAGACCGACAGCCGCTTCCAGCATGTTCTGAACGTCCAATTCCTTGGATGAGGCGGTACTGATTTCGGCAACCGCCGCCAATTGCTGGGCGCGTTTATCCAACTCGACCTGACCACGTTTGGTCTCTTCGAACTGTCGCAGGGATTCAATATGGGCGCTCAGGCGTTCAGCAACCGCATTGGCAAGGTCCATCGCCTCGCTATCGTTTACGTCCAATCCCTGAATGGCAAGCTTGCCCAATACTTCGTCGCGGATTTTTAATGGCAGGTCTACGGTTGATTCGTCAAGTCTGTTCCCTTCGTGAGGTCGAACCTCTTGCAAATCATAGAAGTAACCAAGGCTTTCACTGGAATTCTCTACATAGGTCTTCCAACCTTCGCGGGTGAGGCGGCGTGAGGCTTCTTCCGCTTCGGCTCGATAGCGTTCGGCGCTTTCAAGCAGTCGCAAACTTTCGATGTGTTGCGCCACTTGTTGTGCGACCACATGGATCAATTCGTTGCTTCGGGTGATGGAAGTTTGCCCTTCCATTTCCACGATCAGGTTCCCGATCTCTTCACCTGTGACTGCGATGGATGCCGACATTGAATTGTCGGACTCTGCGCTTTGAGCCTGTTCAGTCTGTACGAACGGCGTGATCTTGTTTTGTTCAAACACAAAACCGGTCTCTTCAGGTTTGTGAATGGCATCCATATAATCAGCCCAATTGGTGCGTACCAGACGACGGGCTTGTACTTCCACCTCAGCACGGGCTTGTTCTGTTTCGGCGAGCAGATTCGCATTTTGAATGGCGATTGCCAACTGACCAGCCAGAGCTTCAAAGGCGGGCAGAAGTTCCTCACGCAACGCATTGACGTTTTCACTCTGCATATCCAGCACACCCACAACCTTTTCACCCACGATCAACGGCACAGCCATTTCTGAACGGGTATTCGGCAAAAGCGGATTGGGACGGAATGTCGCACTTGCGGCTGTATCCGCGATGATCACCGATTTTCTCTCCAGAGCGGCACGACCATTGATGGAACCTGTATTGAGCGGTAAGCGGTGACTGCGACCCAATAATTGCTCGCCCACTTTCCCGGTCCCTGCAAGCAGGAGCAGGTTCGTCTGGCTGGCATCGGTCAGGTACACCTGAGCATAATACAGGTCGAATTGTGCACGGATCAATTCTGCCGCGTCCTTCAACATGACGTCCAGTGCTCGCACTTGTGAAACCGAGCGACCCACCTCAGCCGCCAATTCCAGGTTACGGGTACGTTCTGCGACACGTTGTTCGAGTGTGGCAAAAGATCCTTGAAGGTTTGCCGTCATTTCATTGAATGCAGTGCCAAGCAGGGAGATTTCGTCGCTCCAAACTGTGATAAGGCGCTGATCCAGTTTTCCCTGTTGCACACGGGCGGCAAACTGGGTAAGTTCATTCAAACGTGAAGTGATGGATGCCACGATTAGGGAACTGAATACAAGACCAGCCAACAGAGCCAGCCCTAGCGCTACTGCGCCGCTGGTAACTGCAGATTGATGGGCAGATTGTGCTTCCAGATTCGAGAAATCAGCATAAGCATTGTTGATTTCGATCAATTTCTGTAATGCGTCACGGGAAGCCTGTAGGCTCTGCCCGGAAAGCTCGGCAAGGTCGTTATTGGGTCGCCCAGCCTCGATACTTTGTATATATTGATCACTGACAGAAAGATATGAGTCGAACTCCGTATGTAATTTTGCTAGTGTTTCAATCTCTTGTTGTTGCAGATCGAGTTTTCCCCCTTCACGTAGAGCCTGTGTGAATTCAGGGCTGGCTGTAGTGACCCATTCCGTATCATATTGCTGAATCACAGCGCCTGCCAACTTATTGCTTTCAGCAATCGTCTCAGCATCTTGAGCCGCCTCAGTTTTTCCAACCTCATCCAGGTTTTCCAGTTTGATCTGGGCATTCGCCAATGCGGTATCCGCATTGTTGATGGCAACGATCGGTACCAACATAAAGTCATAGATATTGGATAATTGATATCTGAGGGATTGTAGTCCGACATAGCCGGTGTAAGCTACTGCCGCCATGCCAATAAAAAGCACAGCCACGATTCCACCCATTTTCCATCGTAGAGAAAGGCTTCTCCAGGTTTGGGATACCGCGATAGCCGCCAGAACCAATGCGAAAATGACTAAAGCAACAGGACCAACGGACACCACTTGAAGTTGAATGCGCCAGGCAGGGTTAAGCCCCTCGATGATCCACATCATGGCGAAAGCCGCCGCAGCGACAATGGAGTACGAGCGCTTTAACGGGTTCGGAATTAACCATCTGATGGCCATGAAAGAGATTATCAGGATCGAAAGAGATGCTGTAAGTGTGCGTCCCTGGAACAATGTAATGACTGCTACGCCGATAATATTGACAGCATAGAACACGACTTGAAAGCCCATTAATTGCCGTTCCCGGATGGCAAGAACAACGCTACCGAGCGCTGTTAAGATGCCAAACAGGAAAATCACTATCCCTGTATAGACGACGGGTGTCTGGGGCTGTCGAAACAGAACCGACAGGAAATATGAGCCCAATGCTATAAATATTCCAGCCATCGCGACCGTGCCCCAGAATAATCTTCGGGTTTCCTGATCTGCGCGGCTTTGTACGGGTTGTTTGATTTCGTTCATTTTGTAAACTCCTTGAGGCTTGTGTCCATTGGATATTACCTATCCATGCCTTGGATCGTTAATTTGCACTCGTGGTAGTGCCACCATTTGGACGCCCGCTCAGTGTCGCTTTTACGCGTGTTGCGCCAAGTGTGTTGCCTAATTCACGGATTGCGGTTTGCAGTGTATCTTCCATGGTGGTGGCGCGTTGGATCTTCTGACCGATGGCATTGACCAGCGTTTCAAACTCAGCCTGTGTCTTGGATTGCTCAAAGGAACGCACATTCTGAATGGACGTGGCTACCTGCGCCGCCAACGTGGTTTGAATGTTGATATCCGAATCGGTGAAGCGTCCAACTATATCTGATTGCACATCGAAGACACCGAGCACGTTGCCGCCTACGATCATCGGTACAGCCAATTCGGAGCGCGTGTTGGGCAGTAAGGGGTTGGCAAGAAAATCCGGCTCTGCGGTTACGTCATTGACGGTAACGCCTGCCTTTTCACGTGCCGCACGAGCAACCAGTGATTGTTCACGATTCAGTGGGATGGAACGTCCCTCCGCCACCATTTGGCGACCCGGCTCCCCGGCTCCGGATGCCAACACCAGGTTTTCACCCGCTTCATCGAGCAGATAAATATGCGAGTGATAGAGGCTGAATCTTTCTTTTGTCAAATCCACCACTTCTTGCAAGAGGCTTTTTACTTCCAAAATGGAAGAGATCGCGGTTCCCACTTCAGCCACCGTTGCAAGGTCTTTGGTACGGGCTGACACACGTTCTTCCAAAGAAACGATGAAATCACGCAACTGGGCGGTCATAGCATTGAACGTGCGTGCCAGAGCCCCAATTTCATCCTCGGCTTCCACTTTTGCCTGCACTTGGATGTCACCAGTGGCGATCCGGTTAGCCACTGCAGTTAAGCGCACCACCGGAGCAGCCAGCGATTGAGCCACATAGAGACCGAAGAAAGCGACAATGACGGAAAGCAGTATGGCGATTACAACGCTGTTTCGAGTTTGGACTTGAATAGGTTCCAGGAATACATCTTCATCCTGTCCGAAAACCAATGTCCATGAGCGAGACTTTAATCTTACAACTGTGGTCTGCTCGCTTCCTTCACCTTCCTCGTGCAATTCTGCAATGAAAAAGGGTTGTTCATCGATGTTATTTAAGCCTTCCTCAAACCCTGGCAGGTTTGTAGAGAGTTCTTCTGCAGTACCAGCAGGCAGGCGATCATTTGCTTGCAAGGCAGCGAGGGCATCTGGGGACAAGGGTATGATCGTTTTATAGTTCAATTCCGGCAATAAGCCGTGGGCGAGACGAATATGATTTTCATCCAATAGAACCGGGAGGGAATTCGCACCTGCCAATCCGGTGTTTTTGGCAACAATACCTTGCAATATGCCAGCATCGTACCGGATACGGAAGATACCGATAACACTGCCGTCGGAGGTGTTGTAGATGGGCGAAGTAAAGTAGATTGAAGGTTTCCCGGTAACCCCTGAGAAGATCAACTCAGATGTATAAGGCAGACCGGTTTCCAAGGGTTGTTGAAAGTAGACACGGTCAGACTTGTCCACGCCAATTTCCGCTGGCGAAGTATCTGCCCATGATCTGCCTCGCGTATCGATCACACCGATCGAGTTAACATAGAGAGGATCCTCACGACTATAGGATGTAAGCAGTCTATAAACTTGGGCTTCTTCCGGGCTTCCATCCCGCTGGAAAGATGGCAAAAGCATATAATCCACGATCGCCGGATCCTGCGCCTTCACACGGGTGGTGTTGAGGGTATTCGTAATGAAAGAATCCACCTGGTCAGCAGTCGCTTGTGCGGCTCCAGTGACCTTTACGTTTGCCGCGTCCACCAATGCCTGTGTCGTACTGCGATAGTTTAGATAGGTGATGACCGCCAGTGGGATCAAGGTCACGATCAGGAAGGCGGAAATCAATTTGGCACGCAGAGAGAAATTACGGAATTGACGACCGAAAAAATAAATGCCAAGGGCGAGAAGCGCCACTACCACAATGGAAGGGACAGCATTTTGCAGTAGGGGGTACGAAACCCGTTCCCAGGGTGCGAACAGGTCGATCAACACTGTGAGTATCCCAAAAACGATGCCTGCTACAAGGAAGGCGCGAGTAATACGCGTACTTGTAAGGGTTTGCCCGGTTATTAATGGAACAATCAATACCAGGGCGATGCCAAGAATTACTCCCAGCCCGGATATGAGCGCGGCTATTTCCGGCATGATGACACATATGCTTCCAATAATCAGAGTCATAGCCAGATTCACGCGATTTTGCCTGATAAGCGTCACACTGTACACCAACAGAATCAACAGCGCGGTTACTGAAACCAGGATCGTGTAGATTTGCCATGTGCCTGATTGCAATGCCAGGTAGACATAAAGCGGTAGTGAGACTAATACCGCGCCTAAAATAATGAGGGTTACGCGGAAAGCACTACGTTGCTGTTCCGTCATCTCTTCCAGTAGTTTTGAAAACCAATTTTTCATAGCGAACTCCTGCGCAACGCGCTGTGCTTATTTCAAGAAAGAAGGATCGATCAATATATCAAGGTCAGGTTTTGAAGCGAGCGAGCCTGTCGTTACCATAAAGTCAACGTACTGAGGGAACAATGGATTTGAAGTTAAGATCCGGTGAGGCGCCGTGTGCAAGCCTCAGTAGAAAATTATTATTCATGTTGCTCTCTCTTTCAGTGCCATTGGACTTGGGTGGGCGATGGTCATTTTGCAATTTTGACCATCGCCCTTGATTTCCTTTTTATTTATGGAAGAAACGAAGAGTCGATTAACTGGGTGATATCGGGTGCAGAGCTTAACCCGCCAATGGAGGAAAAGAAATCAATATTCTTTTGTGTTATATCGTAAAGCGAGCCGGCTTGGTTTTTATCGAAAGCCTTTTTATTATCTTCGAGAGTATAGAGATGCGCGCCGGCTGTGGAAATATCCTCCACCTTTTGCCCGGTTGCATCAGCGATGACTGCGTTTCCTTCAGCTGGGTTGGCTTGCCACCAGTCCAGCGCTTCAGTCCAGGCTGCGACGAATGCGCGAATATCTTCAGGGCGTTCTCTCACAACCGAGCCGCGAAAAGCTACCACATCCACTATTAATCCGGGCGTATCTGAGGAGGAAAATAACACATGGTAGCCATTATTGATGGCTTCGGAGGTAAATGGCTCATAGGTATGACCTGCATCCACTTTGTCGCCCAAGGCTCCCGGTACTTGTTCCGGAGGCACATTGACAAGTTGGACATCTCCCAGAGTCAGACCATTTCGATTCAACATTTCGCGTACGAATAACTCACTGAACGTACCTAATTGGGCACCAATGCGCTTGCCTTTTAGATCAGCCACTGTGACGACATCTGCTGCGCTGACAAATTGATCGCCTCCATCAGAACTATCGGTGACCATTACAGCGTGAAGTTCGTTCTCATTTGCCAATGGAATTAAGTCAGTATATACGGCTGTTGAACCGTCTACTGTATGGTTTGAAAGTGCAACCATCGTATCCTGAGGACCATTCATCAACACTAACTCAACCTGCACCCCGTGCTTTTCAAATAAACCGTTTTTTTCTGCAATGACAAGAGGGTAAAAGCCAACCCATAAATTCCACGATACTTTCAAGGGAGCCTTATTGGCTGAGGGAGCAGCGGATGCCCCGCAGGCGCTCAATAAGAGCATTAAAATTACGACCATTGACAAAAAGCGAAACGTTTTCATGTTATTTTCTCCATATCTAGATATATTTCTGTGTAAAGTCAATTCTTTGCTTGTAAATCATTAGTTTTTTTATTCGGACTTGTTAATTATCTTTGCCGTTCGTACTGTCTGGCTCAAGCGTTACCAGTGTGGGCTTCATTCCCAGTGCGCGCCCCAGCTCGCGGGCGGTCACTTGAAGCGCAGATTCTATCGTCGTGGCGCTTTGAATCCTTTGGGTGATGAGGTTCAAGGATTCCTGTTGTTGGGCTCGTTTTGTCGTCAGATTCTCCAGCCGTTTGCGATCGGAAATATCGGTGACTGATGCGCGTACACGAGGTCGTTCGCCGGGTATGTGCGCCAGACGGATTTCGCAGGGGATATCCTGCCCATGTGCATTGCGATGCACCCAGTCAAAGGCTGTTGTTTTGCCCTGCATCGCTTCGCCGATCTTCTCCGTCATGGCTTGTGTTGAGTCGCGTCCGTCGGGTTGTGTTGGCGGGCTCATCTGGGCAGGTCCTGCTTTTACCAATTCCTGGCGTGGCAAACCGTAAAGGTTTACAGCATTTTCGTTCGGGTTGATAAAGAGTCCGGTATTCAGGTCGATAATGACGATGGCTTCAGGTGCGTTTTCCACCAGTGAACGGGCTTCCTGTGCGCTCGTCTCTGCCTGTGTATAGAGACGCGCATTCTGTATCGCAGAAGCAACCTGTGACGCCAGCGTGGTTTGAACGGCAATATCCGCATCTGTGAAGCGTCCGACGACTTCCGACTGCACATCGAAAACGCCGATGACCTGTTCGCCGATCATCATTGGAACCGCCAACTCGGAGTGTGTATCGGGCAACAATGGATTGGGGAGGAAATCCGGCTCTGCGGTTACATCATTGACGGTAACGCCCTTTTGTTCACGGGCGGCGCGTGCCACCAATGATTGCTCACGGTCAAGTGAGATTGAACGTCCCTCAGCCACCATTTGGCGGCCAGGTTCGCCCGCGCCGGATGCCAGCACGAGGGTGTCGCCTGCTTCGTTCATCAGGTAAATGTGCGCATGGTAGAAATAGAAACGTTCCTTTGCGAGGTCCACCACCCGTTGCAGGAGTTTGTCGGTTTCCAAAATGGTGGATGCGACAGTACCGACTTCAGCCACAGAGGAGAGAGCCTTGGTACGGTCTTCCACACGTTGTTCCAGTGAGCCGACCAAATCCCGCAAACGTGCGGTCATGGTATTGAACGCCTGGGCAAGTACACCGATCTCATCGTGCCTGAGAACTTCAGCCTGCAACCCCAGATTTCCCTGTGCGATATTATTCGCAATGTCCACAAGTTTTGTGATCGGAGAAACGATACCCCTGGTAACAACGAAGGCGATGAAAACAGCGATCAAGGCTGTAATGATCATCAAACCAACGGTGACTTGAAGCACCCGATTGGAAGCCTGCAAAGCATCAGCCTGATTGTGTTCAGCGATCAGTGCGATTTGCAGTTCCGGGATCCAGTGATAGACACCAAAGGTGTCATTTCCTGCATAATCTGTATAATTGGCTGTGCCTCTCGCTTTGCTCTGGATGGCATTGGTCACTCCATCGGTGCGGATGTAGGTTTCGCCCGGTACAAATTCAATATTCTTGAGATTGGTTAATACGGCATAGTTGGAACTTACAAGGTAGGTTTCGCCCGCCTCTCCAAGCCCCGTCTCCTGTTGCATAATATCGCTTAGTGTGGAGAGATTTACACGTCCAGCCAGCACCCCAATAACCCTTCCGCCTGCTGTTTTTATCGGCTCCGAAATTACAATGGAATAACTGGATAGGGAGACTTCATACACTGGCGGGGACACATGTTTGGCTTCCAGCCCTTCCTGGAAGAATGCCTGGTTTGCCTGTATCTTTCCTTCCTGCAACGCGTCCGTGGAAAGGACAACCTTTCCATCTGTATCCAGGGCAAATATTTCGACGAAATAGCCGGTTCTATTGTTAAAACTGATCAATTCATTGCGTAATTGGTTTTGATTCAGCGCTGTTTCCGAGGTGTTCTGCAACAATGCAGAAATGCCTTGCTGGGCGGTCCTGTCTTCATAAATGAGTCCCAGATTGGTTTGCACTACATTTAACCAGTCCTTGATGGCATTCTCCTTCAGGATTGTTACAGACTGAAGTTCGTCAAAGACGTCACTCCTCAAACCTTGGGAACTGACCAGGGTGGCTATGGCACCTGTAATGAGTACAGGCAATATCGTCAGGGAGATAAACGCCAATAGCAGGCGGTTTTGCAGTGACATGGATTGAAACACTCCGCCGCCAAAGCGGGCGCCTTTTGTTACAGGTTGCTGGAAAGTTTGCTTCTGGTTCATAAAAACCTCCGGTACAGTTGCTGGATCAAAATTTTACGTAAATGAGATACTAACTAATTTGTGTTACTTGCCGTCCCGAAGGTCTGACTGGCTGACAGGGTTCATCGAACCTTCGGGACGTTTTGTGTAAGTGATAACTACGGCGTGACGAATTTATTGGTATAAACTGTGGAAAGATCAACAGGTGTGGAGATCAGATCGAACTCCAGAAGAATCTCCTGTGTAATGTTCCACACATTATCATCCATCGAACCTAGAGCGCCGTTGCCTGTGTCAATGAAAGGAATTTGGGCTTGCATAACCTGTTGTTGATAGCCCAAGTCAAGGGTGTCGTCATATTTTACGGCGAATGCGGCAACTTCACTGGGATTCGAGACCGCATATTGATAACCCTTCATGGTGGCGCGGAGGAAGCGGGTAATCAAGTCAGGGTTGCTCTGCGTGAGCCCTTCCGTGACAAAGATGGTGTTGATGTATACATCCACACCATAATCCTTGTAATACATCAGGTTGATTTCATCTCCTGCTTCGCGGGTCATTACCTGCTGGTCAGTGGCGAACATACCGCTCATGGCGTCCATCTTTCCTGATTTAATCTCATTGGCACCATAGAAGTCCTCGATCAGGGCATAGTTCATGGAGTCCTGCTGTAAACCTGTGCGGCTCAGAAAGGCGAGGAACATGAAGTCTGAATAACTGCTCAGATCCAGTGAGTAGGCTCCCACTGTTTTGCCAGCTAGATCTTCGGGCTTTTGAATCTTATCACTCTGGAGTGATGTGATGGCAAGCGGGTTATCCCGAAAGATCGTAGCCACCGACACGAAGTTCTGTCCATTTGTCTTGGCGATGATCAAACCGTCGCCCGAACCAATGCCGAACTGGGCATTGCCATTATTAACCTCATCGAGAGGGTTGATCTCAGGTCCGCCTGCGTTCAGGGTCACTTCGATGTTCTCATCTGCGTAATAACCCTTCTCGACAGCGGTGTAGAACCCGGCATACTCCACACCATGGAACCAACTCAATTGAACGGTCACCTTATCCGCAGGTTGTGTAGCGACGGGAGCGGGGCTTCCGCAAGCCGCCATGAACATTGCTGTCATGACCGTCAGTCCAACTAAAACATTCAACTTTCTAATACTCATTAATCGTTTCTCCTTGATATTGTTTATAACAATCCACATTCTTACGGATTATTATTTTTTACTTACTGGACAAATTCGTTTGTATAAAGCGAATTAATATCCAGGCTGTTTGAAATTTCCTGGTTGCTCAGCAGAATATCGTGCATGGTTTGCCAAATATTTTCTTCCATCAAACCAATTTGTACGTTACCCGTATCCAACAATGGGATCGAGGCTTTCATTGATGTCACCTGGAAATCCCGATCCAACTTTGGATCGAATACCAGGGTGTCGTCTGTCGCCAGGGTTGGATTCTCAATAGCCGTTTGCCAGCCCTTTAAAGTGGCTTGTACAAAGCCTGCAACTACATCAGGATGTTTGGCGATATAGTCATCGGTGGTGAAAATGACATCTGCGTAAAACGGTACGCCATATTCATTCGGCCAAATAACATGAGGCGTATGCCCCTTGCTCTCAATCTCCACCACACCATCTGTGGCATATCCTGAGCAAACATCAAAAGAGGTTAAACATTCCAGCGTATTGAATGAGGTCGGTAAACCAGTGGTTATCTGGCTCAAGTCAATCCCGGCATTTTGCATCATGGTTGTATAGGTTAATGAGGATTGACCCTGGTAAATGCCTACATTTTTTCCAATCAGATCTTCCGGTTTATTAATGACGATATCATCTATCGATATCAATACGAGAGGGCTGGTTCGGAAAATAACCGCCACCGCGCGAACTGGGACACCTTTACTGCGGGCAACGATGATCTGTTCAGCGCTGGTTATACCAAAATCGTTCTTGCCGCTTGCAACCAGTTCTATGGTGGTATTAATTTCATCAAAGTTGATTGGCTCAATTTTGACATTGAGTCCTTCATCTTTGTAGTACCCTTCCTGTACGGCAACGTAGTTCCCTGCAAACTGGACTTGATGTAGCCACTTCAAACGAACTGACACATCAACAACCGGGCTACTACAAGCAGACAAAATAGTCGCTGTAATAACGATCAACGCAAACAAAACGTTCAATTTTTTGATCTTCATGAGTAATCTCCTTAGGGTCAATGATATAAATTAAGAACTGATTTCAGTCTCAGTACCTTGATCGAGTTTTATTGTCAAACCATTGTTTTGCACGAGAGGAATCCGCAAAGTGAAGCAGGAGCCTTGTCCCACTTCGCTTTCGACGGTTACATCGCCGCCGTGATCTACGGCGATGGTTTTTACGATTGCCAGACCCAGACCGTTGCCGCCAATCCCTTCGTGCCCCTTGTCGTGAACACGATAGAAACGGTCAAAGATGTGCGGCAGGTCGGATGCAGGAATGCCCAAGCCCGTGTCCTTGATCTTGATGGACGCCATGTTCTCTTCATGTTCCAGGGATAACGTCACTGTGCCGCCGTCGGGTGTGTACTTGATCGCATTTCCGATCAGGTTTCGCAGTGCTTGACGTATTTTTAACGCGTCGCACTGGACCTTTGAGTTGGGTTCTGCGTGTCCGAGCACGAGCAATTGTTTTTTGGATTCTGCCTGTGGCTGGAATTCATCTGCCAATTCCCAGAGCACAGGAGTGGCATCCAAAATTTCAAACTTTTGTTTTGCGCCCAGATCCATCTTTGCCAGTTCGAGCATGTTCTCGACCAGTTCTTCCATGTTTTCAGAAGCGCGGTAGATGCGCTCCACGAATTCGGATTGGCTGTCGTTCAAAGGACCCGCCTGCTTGATCAGCATGTTGAAACCCTTGATCGAAGAAAGGGGATTTCTTAAATCATGTGACGCCGTCGCAATAAACTCATCCTTGACCCGTTCGATCTCTTTGAAGCGTGTTACATCGTAGAGTACGGCGACACATCCGCCATCGGGAATAGGTGTGAAGCGGGCATTGAAGATTCTCTTATCGTGCCAGACGATCTCTTCCGAATGTTCCATCCCGGATGAAAAAGCTTTTTCAAGAGCATGGATCAGCGCGTCATGCCCACTGTTGCGGGCAAGAGGCAGACCCAGGATCGTTTCGTTTTTCGCGAACAGTCCCTGTGCGGTGGGGTTCAACATGGATACACTACCGTCTTCATCGAACATCATGATGGCGTCTGCTGCGCTTTGTAAAATGGCGGAAAGCTTATTCTGTTGCTGTGCCATGTTCTCATACAGACCGGC
>Ga0315912_10004168_pt1 | contig 13814 bp, 11 predicted proteins | sample VfabasoilMG_FD_204469 | JGI IMG/M metagenome (GOLD analysis project Ga0315912, IMG submission 204469) | Garden soil microbial communities collected in Santa Monica, California, United States - V. faba soil | ecosystem: Environmental > Terrestrial > Soil > Garden | place: USA: California... | reverse complement strand
CTGACGCGGCTCGACAAGGCGCTGAGCGAGTGGAACACCACGCCGCAGCGCGCCGCCGTGATCGCGAAACTCAAGTCGGGCGTTTCGCAGGCCTGCGCCAAGACACCCGGCGATATCGCCGCCGAGACCGGTTGCCGCAACTTCGGCAGCGCGGTGGCCGCCGCGCACTAGCGTAATTCCGCGGGTGGACATCGACCGCATCACTGCCATCCACGAGGCCGCGCATGCCGTGGCCGCCATTCGCGCCGGGCTGATTTTCGACAACGTCTCCGCTTTTCCAGACGAAGGAATGGAAGTGGACGGAGCGTTGTACTGGACCGAGCTGCAGGAATCCGGCGAAGTCGCGATGGCGCCCGAACTCATGGCAGTGGTGTCGCTGGCCGGGCCCTGCGCCGAGGCTCGCGTCCGCGGCCTCCGTCCCGACCGCATGTTCCAGGGTGTTGCCGCCGGCGATGACCGGGAATCCGTGGCGCAGCTCGGGCTCACCGAGGAGCAGTTTGTTGCCGCCTACCGCGAAGCCTCGGAGCTCATCGAGCGGGACTGGGCGCTCATCGAACGCATTGCCGATGAGCTGGCTACCATCGAGTACCTCACTTACGAGGAAGTCGAAGCGATGGTGCTCGAGTCGGACGACTGAGCTGGCCGGCTGATGACTATTCTTCTTTCTTGATTCGCCGCGCGTTGGTACGCGACGTGGTGTTCACGGCGCGGCCGCGCTTGGCCAGCGCTTCGCGCAGCAGCCACTCGATCTGGCCATTGACGCTGCGCAGCTCCTGGGCTGCCAGCGCCTCGATCGCGGCGGCGACCGCCGGATCGAGGCGAAGCAGGAAGGCCTTGCGATTTGACGGCTCGCTCAAGCCGACCTCTCAGCTGTAAAGCGTGCCGGCGTTGATCACGGGCTGCGCCTCGGTCTCCGCGCACAGCACGACCAGCAGGTTCGACACCATCGCCGCGCGACGCTCGGCATCGAGCTCCACCACGCCGCGCTCGGTGAGACCGTTCAACGCCATCTCCACCATCGAGACAGCGCCGAGCACGATCTGCTTGCGTGCGCTGATCACGGCCTCGGCCTGCTGGCGCCTGAGCATGGCACCCGCGATTTCCGGCGCGTAGGCCAGGTGCGTGAGCCGCGCGTCCTCGACGCGCAGGCCGGCTTTCTCGAAGCGCTCCTGCAATTCACGCTTGAGCTTGGTGATGATCTCGTCGCCACCGGCGCGCAGCGTGAGGGTGCTGTCGGCCTCGTCGATGTGATCGTAGGAGTACTCGTTGGCGAGATGGCGCAGCGCCGCCTCGGCCTGGATGGGCACGTACTGCTCGTAGTGATCGATGTCGAGCACCGCGCGCGCGGTGTCGCTCACGCGCCAGACTACCGCGGCCGCGATTTCGATCGGGTTGCCGCGCTTGTCGTTCACCTTGAGCTTCTCGCTGTTGAAGTTGCGCAGGCGCAGCGACACCTTGGTCTTGTTGAAGAAGGGGTTCGCCCAGCGCAGACCGGTGGAATAGTCCGTGCCTCGATAGTCACCGAACAGCATCAGCAGTGCCGACTGGTTCGGCTGCAGCATGTACATGCCCTTCGCGAGGAAAAAGAAGGCGATGACCGCGATCACGGAGATCAACGGCATGCGCGCAAAAATTCCGAAGGGAATCGTCAGCAGCGAAAGGAACATGAAAAACAGGGCCGCGTAGCCGCTCGAACTTTTGAATTCGACTTCTTCAGTTCCACTTCCAGGGACAGGCGTATTCATTTTCATCTCCCGGGTGCAGGTTGTTGCACCTTGAAGCTGATACTAAAGTGATATCACTTTGAACGCAAGTCCCGGGCCGCGCCATGTACAATGCGCGCCGGTTGGGCCTGTAGCACAGCGGTTAGTGCAGGGGACTCATCTTTATATAGGTGCCTGCGCAGGGATGACCTGCGCAGTGGACGGGATGAATTCAGGGAAACCTTTCAAATGGCAACCCTGAGCCAAGCCGGAGCTGCAGTTCCGGAAGGTGCAGAGACTACCTGAGGGCTTCGAGCGCCCTTGATGACAGGCTAGAGCGTCCCGCACCCCACCTGGGTGTTAGTTAGACACCGAGAGGGTGAAGAGATAGTCCACGCGGGGCGGAAACGTTCCGGTTACGTGAATCCCTTGGTCCTTGGTTCGAATCCAAGCAGGCCCACCAACTTCCGCGTCAACGCCCGGCCCCACGTTCCAGAATATTTACGAAGCGCATGTGTTGGTATTCGCGCGCGAGGTCGAGCGCCGTCTTTCCGTCGGGATTCTTGATATCGACGCGCGCTCCTGCGTGGAGCAGCAGTTCCATCATCCCGGTGTCGCCAAAGTCGATCGATGCCGCCAACAGCAGCGGCGTGTAGCCGGCTTTGCCGATGGCGTCCACGTTGGCGCCGCGCTCGATGAACAGCCGCGCGAGGGCGAGGCGGTTGTTGTGGACCGCGATCTCCAACGGCGACCATGGCTCGGTAGCGCCGCCGTTCACATCAGCTCCCAGATCCAACAAGGTGCGGACGACTTCTAGGTCGCCGTTGCGGACTGCCATCACCATCGGCCTGGGCCGTCCGGCGGTCCTTCTCGAGGAGATACTGAACGCGCCGTCCACGGGATCGCCGGCGCGATGCAGCCGCCCGAGAATCTGCGCGTTGCCCGCGTGGGCGGCCAGCGCCAGCGGATACGGCGGGGAGGGTGGCCCATCGGCGCTCGCCTGCACGCGGGCCCCGCGATCGAGCAACAGGCCGATGGTGTCGGCGCTGCTCCCGTATTGTGCCGCGACCATCAGTGCCGTGAAGCCGGAGGCTGCGCGAGCATTGACGTCTGCGCCACGGTCGAGGAGCAGCCGCAGCTTCGCGGAGTCGCCGGCGGCCATCATCAGTAAGGTCGTCTGGCCCGCGGCGGTCGCCGCATTCGGGCTCAGCCCCTGGTCCAGTAGTTTGCGAAGGTCGTTGACCGTTCCGAACGCCGCGGTCTCCACCCAGGGTTCGACCGTAGTCGACCGGATCTCTGGGCGCATCGGTTCGACGGGATTCGCTACCGCTGGTAACGACTGCGCGAGCGCCATCACCGCCCACGCCGCGCCGGCCACCGAGATGAACTGATCGTGATCGTATGGATATCCGCTGTCGAAGTACGGCGGGCTCAGTCGAGCTGGAGCGTGCAGGCGGGACGGCACGTGCCACGACCCGTCGCCGGCCTGCGTTCGCGTCAGGAACGCGATACCACGTTGCCAATTGATATTGTTCGTCGCCACTTCGCCCGCTTCGTGCAGCGCGACCAGCGCCTCGCCGGTCGAATAGGCCTCACTCGCGCGCCCTTCGACCGATCCCCAGCCGCCGTCACTGCGCTGCGTCGCGATCAGTTCGCGCGCCAGCCTGCGTCGTGTGGCCGAATCGCCGCCGGTCCAGTTGAGACCCAGCAGTTGATAGACGCGCCCTTCCGTGTCCGGAGCCTGATGCGACCTCAGCCAACTTGCGGCGCGGGCAACAGAATGACGGGCCGCTCCGGCATCGGCGCGATGATGAAACAGCTGCACGGCACGCATGCCAATGGCCGTCTTCGCGAAGTCGCTCGAGGACGAGGGCGGGCGCTGATTCAAGCCGCTCCAGTCACCCGTGGGCCGTTGTCGCGCGATGAGAAAGCGCGCCATCACAGCGGTGCCGAGACTCGGTTCGATTCCGGCGGCATCTGCCGCGATCAGCCGGTAGCCTTCCTGCAGCGCGGGTTCGACGACGTTGGCAAACTGAAGGGCGGCGTCGACGTCCGGGTCGAATGTCCGGGTGTTGCTGGCGGCGACCGCCTCGTTGACCGCCACGCCGTGCGCGCGTGCCGCCGCAAACGCGATTGCCGGCTGAAACTGGTGATGGCAGGAGCCACATTCCTGCCCCTCGTCCTCATACCACACCACCTGCGACTTCTGGATGGCGGCGATCCCGCGCGCGGCTGCCTCGGCGATCGGCTGCTCCGGCAACGCCCCGGCCTCTGTCCGGGTTGCCAATCCCGAAATCGTCAAGACGAGCGCGGCGAGCCTGATGAATGTCTGTGTTTGCATCTCGCGATCCTCCTTACTGAGGTAAGCGCGAGACGGGCCCCGAAACGACAACGGTCACTGCAAATTAGGGAGAAGGGCTGCCGGCCAGTTGATGATTACGGTCAGCGGCTCCGTGGCCGGCCTCTGACTGCGGGCATTGGAGAAAAACCGTTGCCCGTCCGCGGTCACCGCATAGGTCCTGGTGGGGCTGAATCCCCCGGCACCGAGGACGAACAACGGCTGCGGTTGACCCGGAGTGATGTCATCGCCGGTGAGATCGATCGCCACCCGCATCAAAGTGCCGCCTTGCGATAGATAGAACAGTTCCTTGCCGTCACCCCGCCACATCGGGATCCTTCCTTCCGCGGGAGAGATGGGATGCGTGACTCCAGGTATGGGAAAGGACCGCGCGAAGACTCGTGGTCGCCCGCTCTCATTGCTGGTGAACGCAATCCAATGACCGTCCGGCGAGACAGCACCCAGCCTCTCGTCGAAGCTGGTTTGAAGCACCGGGAACGGAGGCCGATCACCCGACATCGGCAACGCCCAGATATCCGCAGCACCGGAGGCGCCTGTCCGCGTGAAGGTGAGAACATCGCCCGTGCGGGACCAGCTGGTGGGACTGACGTTGTCACGGTTCTCGAACAGCAATGAATCCCCACTTCCATCGATCTTGATCAGCCGAAGAGAGGATTTCCCACCGCGCTGACTCTCATAGGCGATGCGCGTGCCATCCGGAGACCAGACCGGCGAGCCATCCAGGCCAGCAGAATGGGTGAGGCGGGTGGCGTTGCCAGTCACCGCGTCGAACAGCCAGAGGTCGATGTCTGCGGAACCGCCGAACGCTCGCGCCACTGCGACTAGCTTCTCGTTCGGCGACAGGGCGAGGCTGTGATACGTCATTGGATCGCCGAGCACACCCAGCGTATCTCCGCTCCTGTTGAACCAGGTCATTCGCTGGATGTTGGGCACCGCGCCTTGCCCGAATACCAGTGTGCCCTGGTCCGAGGCCGAGGCACTCATGTAGCGGCTGCCCTCGGAACTGATGCGTTCGACAACCGGAAACGCACCGCGCTGCGGCTGAAGCGTCGCCAGGTCGAATCCCTGGGCCATCAACGTCTGGTCGCGCAGAAAGAAGATGTGAGCTGAGGAGAAAAATGCCGACGACTCTGCCTGGAACAGTGCTGTCGCCGCTTCCGGCGCGTCGAGCGAAGCGACCCGGACCACGGCCGGCTGTATCGGTGGGCAGCAGGCGCCGGTCACCGCGGTGTAGAGGAAATGTCGCCCATCCGGCAGAAAGTGGGGCCAGCGATGGGCGGTGATGTCGGCTTCAGGTCGCTTGAGCTCGAGCGGCGCGCCCCCAAGCGCTGAAATCCGCCGCAACGTGAAATTCGCCGAGTCGGCGAACAGGATCACGTTGTCGCGGTTCCAGCTGCCACCCTTTCCAGTGACCACGTCGCACAACGCCACCGGTGGTCCGCCGGTGATCTGAACCGTCTTCAATTTGTCCGAGGTGAAATACGCGATGGCACGGCTGTCGGGCGACCAGAATGGAAAAGCAGCATCCTCCGTGCCGGCAATCGGTGTCGACACCAGCGAGCCAATCGGACGGAGCCAGAGCTGGAACCGCCCCGCCGCGCCCGCGACGAATACCAGTGTCCTGCCGTCGGGCGAGATCGCCAGTTGCTGCGAGTTTCCGGTACCGCCGGATTGCGGGCCGCCGAAGGAGGTATTCGCCGGTGGCACCACGGTGAACTGCACCGGCTCGATCGGCACCACGGCATCTGTTGGACGTCGCAATGCAACGGAGGTCACTCCAATGAGCGTGACAGTCGCGACTACGGCGGCGGCTATCCAGAACACGCGGCTTGCCGGTTGCGCATTCACATGTTCCGGCGCGGCCGCTTCGTCGAAGTGGAATCGCACGTCGGCGATTGCGGCAAGGCGACGCTTGCGGTCCTTCTGCAGGCAGCGTTCGAGCAGCCGACGGATCGGGAGCGGAGTGGCGGGCGGTAGCGCCGACCAATCGGGGTCGTCGCGCAACACCGCGGCGAGTGTTTGGGCGACATCCTCACCCACGAATGGACGTTTGCCGGTGAGCATCTCGAAGAAGACGCAGCCGAACGCCCAGATGTCGCTGCGCGCGTCGGCAGGCCGGCCTCTCGCCTGCTCAGGGCTCATGTATGCAGCAGTTCCGAGAATCGTCCCCGCGAGGGTCAAGTCGGGACGAGTCGGCCCGGGACCGGCCAACTCGGGGCCCGTGATCGCGTGCGACTCGCCGAGATCGGTGGGCGCGTCACCTTCGCTCTGCACCAATCGTGCGAGACCGAAGTCGAGCACTTTCACCGTGCCATCGGTTCCGACCTTGATGTTTGCCGGCTTCAGATCGCGATGAACGATTCCCTGCTCGTGCGCCACTTCGAGCGCATCGACGATCTGCCTGGCGATGGCGATCGCTTCGTCGAGTGGCAGGCTTCGACCCTCGCCCTTGGGCGCACTCAGCGCGTCGGCGAGCGTCGGCCCTTCGACAAGCTCGAGGACCAGCGCCTGCATCGCGCCCGAGTCTTCGAAACCGTGAATCGCACCGATGCGAGGGTGGTTGAGCGCTGCCAGCACCTGCGCCTCTCGCAGAAAGCGCGCGCGGCGTTCCGGATCCCTGGCGAAGACGTCCGGCAGAACCTTGAGTGCGACGCTGCGTCCAAGCTTGGTGTCCCTGGCGCGATAGACCTGGCCTGTGCCGCCAGAGCCGAGGATGCCATCGATCCGGTAGATGCCAATGGTCTCGCCGATGGCGAGCGTTTCTGGTTGCACGAGTAGATTGTCCGCGACCCACACCGGCTGGTCGAGCGGGCTGATACTCCGATCGTGCGCGAGCAGCGTCTCCACCTCCTGTCGCAGGGTTGCATCGCCGGCGCAGGCTTCGGCCAGGAACGCGTCGCGCTGGCTATCCGCGACGTCGAGAGCGGCGCCGCATATGGCGGAAACCCGTTGCCATCGTTCGGAATTCATTCGGGCGGAGCCCATCGATGTTGAGACCCTCAACAGGGTAAGCGCAATATGACCGGCGAAACTACAATCCTCCGCACCAATCTTCGATGCCCACCGGACAATCACAAATCAGCCATCTTCTGCGCGCCTGGGGACGTGGCGACGCGGCGGCACTGGCGCGGCTGACGCCGCTCGTCTACGAACAGCTACGGCGCCTGGCCGCCAGTCACATGCGGAAAGAGCGGCCGGGTCACGGTCTTCAGACGACCGCGCTCGTTCACGAGGCCTACCTGCGGCTGGAGAAGATCGGCGAGATCGACTGGCACGACCGCGGGCATTTCTTCGCGGTTTCGGCCCGCATCATGCGCCGCATCCTGGTCGATGCGGCGAGGGCGCAGACGACGTCGAAGCGGGGTGGCGGCACTGGCCATGTTGCATACGCGAACACCATCGACTTCGACCGGGTTCCTTCGCCTGACACCGACCGTCCCGCCGAGTTGTGTGCGCTGGACGATGCGCTTGCCGCCCTGGCGGCGATCGATCCACGCCGCGCGCAAGTGATCGAAATGCGGTTTTTTGGCGGGCTGAGCGTTGAAGATACCGCCGAGGCCCTGTCAGTCTCGCCGCAAACGGTGATGCGCGACTGGCGACTTGCCCGCGCCTGGCTGACGCGCGAGCTGGGTAGCTAGGCCAACCGATTTTCTCACGCGCCCTTTCCGGCAGCGCGCAACTGCTTCACCGCTGACGGACCTTTCCTGCGCACGTCCCGAGCGGTTCGCATCCGCCCGGTTTCCATATCCTACAGCGAGCGCCCCGGTGCGCGTGAATACTCGCGCCGGTGGTCTATCTATTCACGCCCGCAGGGAGCGCGTATGAAAACACCTTGTCTTGCGACGAGATCCAGCCAGTTGCTCACGTTCGCTGTTGCGACCCTGCTGGCTTCCTCCGCATACGCCCAAGAGACCTCACTCCCCGTAATCCCCGGCGCAAAGGGCTTTGGCATCATGACCAAGGCCGGCCGCAAGGGCAGGGTCATCAAAGTCACCAACCTCACTGACCACGATCCCGGCTCGCTTCGGGAAGCCCTGGAGGCAACGGGCCCGCGCACCGTCATCTTCGAAATATCCGGGACCATCGAGCTCGCAGACAAGATTTTGATCACCAGTGGCAATCTCACGGTCGCCGGTCAGACCGCGCCGGGGCTTGGGATTCTGGTCAAAGGTCGCGGCATCGTTATTGGCTGCGACCCTAATCCCGCCCAACACCCTGATCCCCCCAATTCATGTGCAAGTGACGTCTTGTTCCAGCACATCGCCATCCGCCCGGGTGATGTGCCGAACCCCGCCGACCAGGCCGAAGAGGACAACCGGGATGCCCTGGGTATTTCGACGAGCGCTGGGAGAACCATCCGGCGGGTCGTCGTGGACCACGTTTCCCTGAGCTGGTCGGTCGATGAGATTTTCACGACCTGGGGATCAACCGCGGGTGCCCAGAGAAGTTTCGTGAAGGATTCCACCATTTCGAACAGCATCTTTGCGGAAGCGCTGAACGATTCAATTCACTCCAAGGGACCGCACCCGATGGGCGTGCTGATCGGCAGCGATTCATCCCGCATTTCGTTGTATCGCAATCTCCTGGCGCATCTGGGCGACCGCAATCCAGTCCTCGCCGACGATGTGACCGAAGTCCAGGTCGCCAACAATTACATCCATCGTCCGGGCGGGTCTGCGAGCAACCGGATGAAGCTCGAGGTCGGGGGCGACTTCGGTTCGTCGATGGTGGCGTCCTTCAAGAGCAATGTCATGGTGCCCGACCCGGCTAACAACAACTCGACCAAGTACATGCTCGTCAGGGATCGAACGGATGCCACCCCGGGGGCCGCGGTGACGCTCTACATGAACGGCAACCGCATCTTGCATTTAGGGAGCGGCACCTGGTGGCCAGACCCGATCACCAACCAGAGGGCCGACGCGTCCACGCCCACGCCGGTGTTCGACGACACGCAGTTCGGCGGAACAAAGTCGTATCCGTCCACTGAGCCCAGCGTCTTCACCAGCGCAAACGTCAATGTGCCGATCATCGCCTGGGATGCATTGAAAGCACACGTACTGGCCAACGCCGGGTCCCGCTCGTTCTATCGCGATCCCGTGGATGCCCGCATCATCAACCAGGTGACGAACAACACGGGGGGCTTGATTGATTCACCCAGTGAAGTAGGCGGCTATCCGACCATTCCGGTTCAAACCGTCTCGTACGGTTACCCGGCGACCAACGCGGGTAGCGACGCGGACAGCGATGGCGACGGCTATACCGATCTGGAGGAGTGGCTGCATGGCAAGGCGCGCCAGGTCGAGCTGGGTGTCCCGTCGCCGCCCTCCGTCCTGACCGCGACCGTGGCAGCGGCGCCTAACAACATCAGCCAGATCAACCTGTCGTGGACCGACGTGCCCAATGAAACAGGCTACAAGATCGAGCGGAAAAAGGGCGCGGACGGTACCTACGAGGAAATCGCAGACATCACCGAAGCCAACGTCACTAGCTACAACAACGGCTACCTCGGTACCGGGACGCAATACTTTTACCGCGTGCGGGCCTACAACACGAGAGGCGCCTCGGGCTTTTCCCCGGATGCGAGCGCGACGACGGTGGAAGTCGCGGGCCGGCAAGCGCATTGGAAGCTCGACGAAACCAGCGGGCTGAGCGCCGCGGACAGCTCGGGAAATGGCAACACCGGCGTTTTGCAAAACGGCCCGACTTGGGTCCCGGCAAGAATCGGCACGGGATTGAGCTTCGATGGCAGCCCCACGGGCGGCGACGATGTCCTGAATGCCGGCAGCGGCACGTCGGTGCGCAATCTGGGCGCGATCACGGTCGCGGCCTGGATCAAAGTGGGCTCAGCCGGTGAAGCCGGCACCCCGGGACGCATCGTGCACAAGGCCACGGGCACCGCGCCGTTGAATGGCTGGCAGTTCGTTACGCAGGCGGCGAACCAGCTTGGCTTCGCGGTGGATTACACGACGACGGACCTCGTGCGGGTGTCCGATGCCGATGCCTTCACCCTGGGCGGCTGGCACCATGTCGCCGTGACCTGGGACGGCAGTACCTCTGCCGCGAATGTCATCATGTATGTCAATGGCACGGCCATCGCCAGTTATGCGACCACCACCGATGCGACTGGCAACCGGGTCAGCGATCAGAGTGCGAACATCTACCTGGGCAACGAGCCAGGCGGCGCGCGAACGCTGGATGGCTCTCTCGACGATGTGCGCGTCTACAACCGCGTGCTCAGTCTGGCCGAAATCCGCTCGATCCATCGCGCGGGTCTTTGAGCAACTTCAGCACGCGGTCGCCGCCAGTGGCCGCGTGCTAACGTCGCGGCTCATTTTGTTAGGAGGTCAAACTACGGTCCTTCACTGGTGCCAAACTTTGGTCCCATGCCCAACAGCGCCTCGACCCTGCCATAGACGTCCTCCAGGCCGTCGATGAAGCCGTTGGCAATCGCCGCGGCTCGCGCCTCGTGACTTGCATAGCGCATCACCTGGCTCATGCGGGTCCCCGTTCCATGCGCGACCAGGTCGGTGGTGATCGTGGGACCCGAAGACGTATCGCCGTTGAAATGTTCGACATGGGTCATGTGATGCGGGGCGTCCACGGCCAGGATCGGCCCCGAGAAAAAAAACTCTTCCCATTCCCAGTGAAAGCTCCCGCCCGGACGCAGGTCCATCTCGCAGCGCTTCATCGAGTCCTGCGCTCCCATCCACTTGCGAATCAATTCAGGCTCGGTCAGGGCCCGCCAGACGCGGGCGGGCGGATGGCTGAAATCTCGCCGCACGATGATGTCGGTTTCGCTTTCCAGTGAGAGCTGCACTTCGGTCAGGTTCGGGACCGATCGCAAGTTCGAAGATTTCATGGCCGTCCTCCACTCGTGCCCAAGGCAACGAGTAACTCGTCCAGCTGCGCGAACGTCTCGTGCGTCGCGTCCTGCGCACCGGTGCCGGCCGCGTCGAGGGCTTCCTTCGAGGGGTACAGCTCGCTCATGACCAGCAACGTCTTGCCGCCCTTTTCTTCGAAGGTCACCGTGGTGACGGATCCGTTCTCGCCGCCTTCTTCATTGGTCCAGACGATCTTCGAGTGCGGCGTCACCTCGAGGTACCGGCCGAAGAAATCCATGCCGCCGCCGAAGCCGAGGCGGTATTTGCCGCCGGTGCGAACGTCCATCTCGCAGGAATGCAGTGTCATGCCCAGCGACTTCGGCACCCACCAGCGCTTGAACAGTTCGGGCTTCGACCAGGCCTCGAACACCAGGCGCGCCGGCGCGTCGAAGGATCGCGTGACGACGACCTCGCGCTCGGACTTTTTGACCACAGTAGTCCGATTGCTCATGGGCTCACTTTTTCTTCCGGCGTCCATCTGACTTCTCCTTCCGTTTCATTTCCTCGAGGACTTTGTCCAGCTCGTTGAAGCGCGCATCCCAAAGCTGGCGATACCTGTCGATCCAGGCCGCTTCTTCCGCAAGTCGGCACTCGCCGAGCCTGCAGGTGCGCACGCGCCCGATCTTCTCCGTCGTCACGAGCCCCGCCTGTTCCAGCACGCCGACGTGCTTCTTCATGCCCGTCAGCGTCATCTGGAATTTTTCGGCCAGGTCGGTGATGGAGGCGTCTGCTCGCGCGAGCTGCTCGAGCACGCCACGTCGGGTAACGTCCGAGAGGGCGGCGAACGAGGCATTGAAGTGGGACTGCGTATACTGAACCATATGGTTCAGTATCAGAACACACTGATGGCCAATACGCAAGGCGAAGCAAATCGTGCTGCTGCGTCTTTCGCGCAACGCATAAACCCTCCAGCGGCATCGACCGTCGAACCTGCTTCTAGGAACAGGCAGCAAGGCTCATGATTCAAAAATCACTGCTTCCCCGGGCATTTGCAGCGTGCGTACTGGTGACAGGCGTGTCCATGGCGTCAGCCGCGTCTCCCGTTCGCGGCTCCTACGTGATCACCCATGTGAATGTGATTCCGATGACGCCGGCGAATGAGCTCCTTCTGAATGCCTCCGTCGTGGTCGAGAACCACAAAATCACGTCGATAAATGGGCCGATTCCCGACGGTGCCAGGGCAATCAATGGTAAGGGAAAGTGGCTCATTCCCGGCCTGATGGACATGCACGTTCACGTGCCAACCGATGGCAACTTCAATACGACTTATCCAACGCGAACCGCGACGGTTTTTACCAGCACCCAGGATGTCATGACGCCGTTTGTCGCAAATGGTGTCACGACGGTATTTGAACTGATCGCGCAGCCGGGACACTTCGGCCAGCGAAACGAAATCCTGCGGGGAGATGTCGTCGGGCCGCGAATGGCACTCGCGGCATTCATCAATGGCGGAGACCAGGGGAGGGTGGCCAACACTCCCTCAGACGGCCGACAAACCGTTCGCATCGCCAAGGCGGATGGGTACGAGTTCATCAAGGTGTACTCCCAGCTCGACGTCGACACATACAAGGCCATCGTCGATGAAGCGCGCAAGCTGGAAATGAAAGTCGTTGGTCACATTCCCAACGCTTTCAAAGGCCGAGCCAGTGAGGCATTCGTACCCAACTTTTCGCTGGTGGCCCACGCCGAGGAGTTCGCCAAACAGTCAGAGCAGCAGAGCGAGCTGGACGCACGAACCTTCGCGCGCCTCGCGAAGGAGAACGGCACCTGGCTGAGCCCGACTCTCGTCGTCATGGTTGCGATGGCCGAACAGGCCCGTTCGCTGGACAGGCTCCGCGCAATGCCCACTCTTCAGTACGTACATCCGCTGCTGCAGAACAAGTGGCTCACCGCCAATCGCAATTTCATCGGCACCACTACCGGTCGAATCGAAGGTTTGGAGAAAACCATCGAGTTCAACAAACGGGTGGTGAAAGCCTTCAAGGAGGCCGGCGTGCCGATGCTGGCCGGAACCGACGCCGGCTCTTCGGGGGTAGTTTGGGGATTCTCGCTTCATGAAGAACTGCGCCTGCTGGTGGACGCGGGCCTGACGACGGAAGAGGCGCTGGCCGCTGCCACCCACCTGCCGGCCGTGTGGCTGGGCCTCGACGACAAGGTTGGCACGATCGAGCCCGGAAAATTCGCCGATCTCGTCCTGCTGGACGCGAATCCGTTGTCCGACATCGGCAATACGCGAAAAATCGCGGGCGTATTCGTCAACGGCCGCTGGCTCGACAAGCGCGAGATCGACAGGATGTTGTCCGATCTCTCGAGACGCAATGCCGCGATGTCGAAATACGAATGGAGCAGGCGCGCGGAATTGTGATGGAGCCGAAGAGGCTGGTCAGCCGCGCGCCTGCACATCCATGCAGGCGCCTACCCACTCGCGCAACGAACCGTCGTCATTGCAGATGGGCGTCGCCCGCAGGATGCAGGAGCGGTACTGCCGGCTGCGCGCGTGCCACAGGCGCATCGCGGATTCGTAGGGACGCGCTTCGAAGCAGGCTGACGCCCATGAGGCACGCACCGCATCGCGGTCGTCGGGATGAATTGCATCGAACCAGCCGTGGCCCTTGTGGGCGTCCCAGGTCTGGCCGGTGTAGTTCTCCCAGGCGGGCTGCAGCGCTTCGAAGGCGCCGTCGCCGCGTGCCTCCCACGGCACGTCTGTCAGCAATTGGGTCAGGGTGCGGGAGCGCTCTTCGCGACGCCGCAGGTCCTCTTCGTAGAACTTTCTCTCGATCAGGTCGGCAGCGAGTCGCGCGAGGATGTCGAGCAGCCGCAGTTCGCTCTCCGACGGCTCCGCGGGATTCTTCCAGTGCGTGGAGATCATTC
>Ga0315912_10004167_pt1 | contig 13817 bp, 12 predicted proteins | sample VfabasoilMG_FD_204469 | JGI IMG/M metagenome (GOLD analysis project Ga0315912, IMG submission 204469) | Garden soil microbial communities collected in Santa Monica, California, United States - V. faba soil | ecosystem: Environmental > Terrestrial > Soil > Garden | place: USA: California... | reverse complement strand
GCGATTCTTCGAGTACCGTCACGGCGAAATGGATCGACTCCTGAAAAGTGGGAAACTTCATTGAAGATAGTGACTGTTCTTGGAGGGTACGGAGTCTTCGGACGCCGTGTCTCTTCTGCGCTGGCGACCCTTGAGGGGGTTCGAGTTCGTGTCGTAGGCCGGGATCCTAAAGCGGGAAGTGTATTCTCCGAATCGATAGGTGCAGAATTTCGGCAAGCCGACGTGATCCACGACAACTCCCTCCGCGAAGCGCTTGCCGGCTCACACCTGGTGATTCATTCCGCAGGCCCGTTTCAGGGGCAAGACTATCGCGTGGCGGAGATGTGCCTTGAGGCGGGCTCGCACTATCTCGATCTTGCTGACTCCAGGCAATTCGTTACCGGAATCGGAGCGTTGCACGAAGCTGCGCAGCGCAAGAAATTGTTCGTTTCCTCGGGAGTCAGTTCGGTGCCTGCGATCACGCACGCCATGATCACGGCCGTGATGCCGGAGTTTTCTTCGATAGACGAAATTAAGGTGGCTCTTAGTCCCGGCAACCAGAATCCGAGAGGTGCGGCAACCATCGCCGCAATACTCAGCTATCTGGGCCGGCCTATCGAGATCTGGCAGGAGGGGCAATGGATAACACGTCCCGGTTGGGGCGATGCGCATTGGATGTACTTTCCGTCGCCTGTCGGGAAACGCCGCGTTCACAATTGCGACGTCCCAGACGTCGCTCTCTTTCCGGCCGAGTTTGGTGCCCAAACGGTTCGGTTCTACGCAGGTGTCGAACTCAACGCGATCAACTACACGCTGTCCGCCCTGGGACGGTTGCGTAAGCATGTCGCGATGAAGAGCCTCCCCGAACACGCGGGCCTATTCCTGCGCGCTTCGTTGTTACTGTTTTCCTTCGGCACTAAGAATGGAGCCTTGTCTGTCGGGCTTCGCGGAAAGGGGCTGGATGGGGCGAAGATCGAGCGGAGAATCGCGATTGTGACCGAAGACGATGGGCCCGCAACTCCCAGTTCTGCTTCCATTGTGTTGGCGAAGAAGATCCTGAGAGATGGCCCGTCGAGGGTCGGCGCGTTTCCTTGCATGGGGTTCCTGACGCTGGAAGAGATCATGACGCACCTGCGGCCGCTCGGCATCCGCTGCGTCACGACGACGGGGTAGGGAAGGGAATCTCACCACGGAGACACGGAGGCACAGAGGCACAGAGAACAGAGAAACCTTGCTCCTGAGTTCTCTGTGCCTCCGTGGTGAGATTCCTTACCCCTTGACGCAAACCACCTGTCGCAGGGTATGCACGACTTCCACGAGATCCGCCTGTGCCGCCATCACAGCCTCGATGGGCTTGTAGGCTGCCGGAGTTTCGTCGATGACGTCGGAATCTTTGCGGCATTCCACGCCTTCGGTCAGCCGAATATGATCGGCCACGCTGAAACGCCGCTTCGCTTCCTTGCGTGACATGGAGCGGCCTGCTCCGTGACTGCAACTGTTGAAGCTTTCAGGATTGCCTTTGCCCCGCACAATGTACGACCGCGCGCCCATGCTGCCTGGAATGATGCCCATGTCCCCTTTGGCGGCGCGGACGGCGCCCTTGCGGGTGACGAGGACGTTCTCGCCGTAGTGCTTCTCCCGGGACACATAGTTGTGGTGGCAGTTAATCACTTCCGCTGCGGTCTCGAACGGCGGCACCCGGGAACTCTCCCGGATTGCCGAGAGAATAGCCTCCATCATCAATTGGCGATTCCACCGTGCGTATTCCTGGGCCCAGCTCACGGCTTCAACGTAGTCGTCGAAGTGTTCGGTATGCTCAGGGAAATAGGCCAGATCCTTGTCTGGAAGATTCGAGATGTGTTTCTGCATATCGCGCTTGGCGAGTTCGATGAAGTATGTGCCGATGCGGTTGCCTACGCCACGCGAGCCACTGTGCAGCATCAGCCAGACCATCTCCGACTCATCGAGGCAGACTTCAATGAAGTGATTACCGGTTCCGAGCGTGCCGAGGTGATTCACGTCGTTGCCGCGATCCAGTGATTTATGTTTCTCGCGCAGGGAGTCATAACCGGGTTTCAGTACTGTCCATGCCGCTGAGGTTCGCATCGGGATGTCGTGCCACGCGCCGCGATCGCCTTTGCCTCCACCGTGGGTTCGTCCGTGCGGTACAGCTTTCTCTATCACGTCGCGAATGCCCCAAAGGTTGTCGGGGAGATCTCGTGCGTTCAGCGTCGTCCGGACCGCCATCATGCCGCATCCAATGTCGACTCCTACGGCGGCAGGAACAATCGCTCCTTTTGTGGGAATAACACTTCCGATCGTCGCCCCCAGTCCCCAGTGCACATCGGGCATGGCCGCAATCCATCTGAAGACAAACGGAAGCTGGGCGACGTTCTTGAGTTGCTTCTCCGCTTCAGGCTCGAGGGCGACGCCGCGTGTCCAGGCGTGAATCGGGACACCTTTTCCGGATTGAATAATATTGTGAGTGGGCTCGGACACGCCTACTTCCCCAGCAGTTTCTGGCCTTCGGCTTCGATTTTCGGTTTGAGATTGGAGGCGAACATCGCCAGCAGCGCCGGGAGGTTGACTGAAACGTGAACGTGTGAGGCCTCGATTCGCACCGAGCCGCTGATGCTTTGCCCCAGGGCGGAGGCGGAGAAATCCATCTGGTTCTCGCTCGGCCATGTTTCCTTTGCGTTGTTCAGCAGGTCCGCATGCTTTGTGCGTGCCTCCGCGAGCGCTTGCACCAGTCTTCGCTTCACTTCAGCCGGCGGCAGGTCGTGAGGAAGCGACACAGTCATTGTTTTTGCCATACTTCGATTCTACATGACGGGTCACTCCGGTAAAGCGAAGCTGTAGACCGCGCCGCCCGCAGGAATGGCGACGTGTTGCTTCCCATCCACGGCGTAACTCATCGGCGAGGCGGACATGCCGACGCCACTTTGGAAGCGCCACAGGTATTTCCCGGTCTTCGCATCCAGAGCGACGAGCGTCCCCTCGCGTGTTGCCGAGAACACAACGCCGCCAGCCGTCGCGAGCAATCCGTTACTGAGCGAGCCCTGGTTCGTCTTGAAGTCCCAAACCGTCTTGCCCGTCTCCGGGTCGATCGCCTTGATTCCGGATGATGCCGCCGGCTCATTTGGACGCGGTGTGGCCGGGGTGCTTCCGCGAGCGCCTCTGCCTATGTACTGTCGTCCCTGCTCGTATGGAACGGGGGCGCTCACATACTGCTGGCCGTTCTCCGCATAGTGCAGATAGAACAATCCCGTGAGCGGGCTGTAGGAAGGCGACTGCCAGTTGGTTCCGCCGACCAGCGTCGGATAGACGAAGAAGCTTCCTTCCGGACTCGAATTCGAGCCCGGTATAACCTTCGGACGGCCGTTTTCGTCGAAGCCGGTGTTCCAGTTCTGATAGACGAACGGTGTGCCTTGCAGGAACTTTCCGTTGGTGCGGTCGAGCACGTAGAACATGCCGTTGCGATCCGCATGGAGCAGGAGCTTGCGGTTCTGCCCGTGCCAGACGCGATCGACCAGAATGACGTCCTCGGTCGAGTCCCAGTCATGACCGTCATTCGGTGTGAACTGGTAATGCCATTTGCGCTGGCCGGTGTCGGCATCCAGGGCAACGACGGAATCGCTGAAGAGATTGTCGCCATCGCCGCGCACCGAGCGATCGATCTGCGGGCCGGGGTTACCGGTCGTCCAGTAGATGGTGTTCAGTTCGGGATCGAAGGAACCGGTCAGCCACATCGGGCTGCCGCCGAGTTTCCAGCTATCGCCCTTCCAGGTATCGTTGCCGAACTCTCCAGGAGCGGGCACAGCGTAGAAGCGCCACGCGAGCTTGCCGGTCGCGGCGTCGTAGGCATCGAGGAAACCGCGGGGACCGAACTCGCCGCCGGTGACGCCGATGACAACCTTGTCCTTAACGATAAGAGGCGCGCTGGTGATGGTGTGTCCCAGCATCGTGTCGGCAACCTGGGTCTCCCAGAGTTGGCGTCCGGTTCTCGCATCGATGGCTACCAGCGCGGCGTCCAGGGTGCCGAAAAAGACCCGGTTGCCCAGCACCGCCACACCACGATTGAACGGATTGATCTCGTTGGGATTGCGCGCCTTTTGCTGCCGCGTATACGTCCAGATGGGGCGGCCAGCCTTCGCGTCGAGCGCGACAACGGTTCCCGGGGCGGTCGCGTACATAACGCCATCCACGACGAGCGGCTGGGTTTGAAGGGTGTTGGTATTCCCGATAGGTACGGCCCACTTCGCCTGCAATCGCGAAACGTTCGAGACTGTAATGTCCTTTAAGCCCGAAAAATGCGTGCCCTGATAGTCGCCCCAGTAGTGCAGCCAGTTCTGCGGTTCGCTCTTCGCATTGCGCAGGCGGTCATAGGTGACGCCACCGGGAATGGTTACCGTTGCCGTCGTCGCGAGATCTCTTGCCCGGAGCGATCCCAGGTAAGCAACAAGGTTGCGCAACTCCGCATCGGAGAGACGAGTCGCGTAATCCTGCGGCATCAGCGATCGATTCTCGCGGCGGAGTTCGCGCAGGGTCATCTTGTCGAGTGCGTGAAGCTGCCCCGATGCATCGACGATCTGCAGATTGAATGTGTCTTCGCTGCGGCGAACACCTTGGACTTCGCGGCCATCCGCCCGTCTCGCGACGATAACCTGCGGTGCCCCGCCACGTCCGCCTGCGGGCGCGGCACTTGGGTTCACGATCTTCGCGCGCAACGCGTCTGCTGTGCGTGTCCCTGCCGCAGAGAGATCGGGCCCCGTAATGCCACCGCGGCCGTTTACCTCGTGACAGGCGGAGCAGTTACCCTTGCCGAAGAAGATGGCTTCCCCTGCGGCGATGTCATTGTTTTGTGGAGCAGCCAGCACGACAGTGATGCCGGCAACGAGACCAAGAATGAAAAGTGGAGTTCGCATGCGGGGTCTAGCGTAATGCGGGCGGGAATGGCGGTCAACAAGACAGGCTAACCAGGAAATGGGCCGGCGCCAGTGGTCTCAGTTTGAAAATCTTTCGGCGACCAAAGAAAATACCGTGAAGCAACCTTAGCGTCTCAGACAAAGAATTTCTGGAACTTGAACCACCACCCCGTCTCGCGGTGAGGACGCTTCGCGGCTTTTCTTAGTCCGCTCGATCCGCCCCTCCTGGCCAGGAGGGGCAGGACGCTTGCCTTCAACATTTCCAACCTGAGACACTACCGAAGCGATTTGGAGACTCGATGGCGATCATTCCAACAGTCCGGTGTAGCCGCATGGCGGCGTCGGTCGCGTTCTACACGAAGGTGCTCGATTTCGAGTGCATTGATGACAGTTCCGACCAGGAGGATCCCGGCTTTTGCATCCTGGTGCGGGAGGGAGACCGATTGATCCTGTCGAGCCATGGAGGCGACGGCGAATTCGGTCAAGCCGTCGCCGTGCTGGTTGACAATGTAGATGCACTTTTTCGCAAGTTCCTCGACCGCGGCCTGAAGACGCCAGGCAACCCTGGCTCTCCGGTTCACGAAGGTCCCACCGATCAGACTTGGGGTACCCGCGAGTTCTATGTGGACGACCCTGACGGCAACACGTTGCGATTTACGCAGGGCTGGAGCTAATCGTAGGCAGCGTGGACGCAATTTATCAAGACGGTGCGCACTATGAACGCCTCTTCGGCCGTGGCGATAGCCGCAGACGGGATTTGACCCACCACCCGCCTTACTTAGAGGATGCTCCGCGATATTGCTTGAGTATCGCTCGCCTGAAACATTTTTCAAGCTGAGACACTACCGAGGCGCGGTTCCTTCCTACGATATCCCGGCGTGCTCTGATACACTCCGCCCCTACTCGTCGTTTTCGATACCGAATGCTCGGAACCACGCTCGCACACTATCAAATCACCAACCACCTGGGAACGGGAGGAATGGGAGAAGTCTACCAGGCTACCGATACCAGGCTTGGCCGCAGCGTCGCAATCAAACTTCTTCCTGAGGCATTTACGCACGACGTTGAACGCTCCGCGCGTCTGGAGCGCGAAGCGCGGGCGCTGGCGGCGCTGAATCATCCCGCCATTGCGGCAATTCACGGCATTGAGGAATCCGGCGGACGGAAGTTCCTCGTCATGGAACTGGTGCCGGGGGAAACGCTGGCCGATCGGCTCCTGCGTGGCCTGATACCCGTGGATGAGTCGCTGCGAATCGCGAAAGAGATTGCCGGAGCCCTGGCTGCAGCTCACGAGAAGGGCATCATCCATCGCGATCTCAAGCCAGCCAACATCAAGCTCACGGACGACGGCTCGGTCAAGGTGCTCGATTTCGGATTGGCCCGAATGGAGGGCACGCCGCAGACAGCCGTCAGTGATCAATCGCCAACCTTCGCGATGACTTTATCGCAGGCCGGTGTGATCTACGGCACCGCTGCTTACATGAGTCCGGAGCAGGCTCGCGGCAGAAGTGTCGATTGGCGTTCGGATATCTGGTCCTTCGGCGCCGTACTCTATGAGATGGTGACCGCGGTACGCCCGTTCCGCGGCGAAGACATCGGCGAGATGCTTGCGAGCGTCGTAAAGGAGTCGCCGGACTTGAGTGGCGTCCCGCCAAAAGTCCGCAGGCTGGTGGACACGTGTCTGCAGAAGGATCCGAGGCGCCGGCTGCAGGCCATTGGTGATTACCACCTGCTTCTCACCGAAGCTGTGGCTCCCCGCGCTTCTCGTATGTGGCCCGCCGTTACAGGCGCAATCGCGCTGGCCCTGGCAATACTCGCGTGGGAGCATTTCACCGAAACGCCGTCATCGGTGCAAACCCTCCGCTATCAACTCACGCGTTCCGGGGATTCCGAGTTCGCTCAGTTTCAGCTTTCTCCCGATGGCCGGAACCTTGCGTTTGTAGCAGGTCGATCCGGCGCGGCGAATCGTCTCAATGTCCGGGCACTGGATTCGCTTGAAGACCGCGAGTTTCCGGACACCGACGGCGCCACGTATCCGTTCTGGGCACCCGACGGGAAGCACATCGCATTCTTCTCGCAGGGCAAGTTGCGGCAGGTGGCTGCCGGCGGCGGGCCCATCACCGCGATCGCCGACGCGCCGGACGCGCGAGGCGGCGCGTGGGGTCCGAACGGGACGATCGTCTTCGCGCCTTCCGTCACCGGAACTCTTTACCGGGTGACGGTCTCGAATGATGGAGTCAGCGCATCGCCGGCGACTCCGATGGATCTGCCGCGCGACGGCGCCGGCGCGCGGGACTCGCTGCGGTTTCCCGCGTTCCTTCCGGATTCGGAACGCTTTTTTTACACGATCGAGGCAGACAAGCGGGAAGGCGAGGGCATCTACGTGGGCTCGCTAAACACCGGGACGCCGCCGGTTCGCATCCTGCCCGATTTTTCCACGACCCGCTTCGTTCGAGCGGCCGGTTCCGGCCGCGGGGGCTACATACTTTTTCGCCGCGCCACGACGCTCATGGCGCAGCCCTTCGACCCTGCTTCGCTGAAGACCACCGGTGAGCCTTTTGCCCTGGCTGCCGCTGTTCCGGATTCCGGAAATACTTCCAATACGGCCTTCACCGTGGCTGCCAACGGAACCCTGATCTTTCGATCCGACGCCGGTGCACAGCAGGAGCGGGAGATTGTCTGGATCGACCGCAACGGGAAACCCGGCAAGGTCCTTTTTAAACAGGCGGGGCTCACGGACTTTGCGTTGTCTCCGGATGGAAAACAACTGATGTATTCGCTGGCGAATCAACGTGTGCAGGGAGACTTGTGGCTGCAGGACCTGGCGCGCGCTGCTTCACAGCGGTTCACCTTCGGGCCGTTCAGTGCTTTCAGGCCGGTCTGGTCTCCTGATAGCGCCGCGATCGTGTTCACGGCCTATCCCGAGGACGCTCTCTACAGGAGGGCAACCCTGACTTCGGCGAAGGAGGAAGCGGTGAACGTGAGCGGAACCAACACCTACACTTCCAGTTGGTCCCTGGACGGGAAGCTCCTCGTGTATTCCCAGTCCGGCACCACGACGAAAAGCGACCTTTGGTTGCTTCCGCTCGACGGACAGAAGAAGCCGATCCCCTTTCGGCGTACTCCGTTTTCGGAGGTGGATGGGCAGATCTCTCCGGACGGAGGTTGGATCGCGTATTCCTCGGATGCTTCCGGGCAGGTGGAAGTTTATTTAGAGGCCCTCACGCCTGGCGGTGTTCAAAGCCAGATATCCACGGGCGGCGGTGCGGCGCCCCGGTGGCGCAGCAACGGCAAGGAGATTTACTTCATCTCGGGCATCAAACTGATGGCGGTGGATGTGACGCAGGGGCCGAAGATAAGCGTCGGCACACCTCGTGAACTGTTCCACGATGCCGGCCTGGGCAGGATCGATGGGACCGTGGCGTACCAACCCAACGCGGACGGGACGCAATTCCTTGTGGCGCGCCCCGTTGGCGGCGCTCCCGTGACAAGGCCCCTCACGGTCGTCACGAATTGGCAGTCGGCATACGAAAAGTAGTCCGCACGCGCCAGTCATGGGTTGGAACGATCCAGCGGCTTCGAGGACCCGAAATGCGGGGAAATGCGGGGACAGACCCCGATTTGGCTTTTGAGCGGGCAATTACGAGAAGTGAGGCACGTAGACATACGAAGAGTCACCGAAGCAACCGCTGCGGATCGGTGACTTGTCCGAGAAGCCGGTAATACCGCCAAGTGCCCTACGAGATCAGTAAACCTCAGGCGACTTCCGGGGAATAAACGGCACGTCATCGAAATGCAGGTCACTACCGTTTAGCAGACTGCGCGTCGGAACTGGCACGGCGAAAGGCGCATTATGTTCCATACGGAGACACCGTTGACACCATCAGTCGGATTCCGATATAACGGGTTTCGTATGAAGAGTGAGAACATCCATCAATACCTGCCGCTCGCACCGGCGAGTCTGCATATTCTGCTGTCGCTGACCGGCGAGCATCTGCACGGTTACGGGATCATGCGGAAAGTTACGCAGCAGTCCGAGGGGCGACTGAAACTTGGTCCTGGAACCCTGTACGACAATCTTCAGCGTTTGCTCAGCCAAGGCTTGATCATGGATGCTGGCCGCAGGCGTGAAGACGATTCCCGCCGCCGATACTACAGGCTCACGTCGCTGGGTAAACGAGTCTTGGCCGCGGAAATCGAGCGACTGGAAGACATGTTTGCCACAGCGAAATCGCGTCTGGGTGGCGCAAAGCCGGTGACCGCATGACTGGTCGCCGCATCTATGCACTGATCATTCGTCTGCACCCACTGCAGTTTCGTCAACGATTTGGCGAAGAACTGCTGGCAACCTTCGACGATGCCGTCGAAGATCGCGGCTGGCTCCCACTTTTTGTCGATGCGCTGGTATCGCTGCTGCGCCAATGGTTGCTGCGCTCGAAATTGCGCACAGATACTGAACGCGCCTACCGTCGCGTCCAGTATCTCAACTTCCTGTGGTTTACAGTTTGTTTCCTCATCTGGGCGACAGTGCTTCCATCCCGGCCAAGCGAACGTTTCTTTGATTCGTTCATCCTCTTTGTGCTGATGTCAGGATTGCTCAACTACTGGACGGGCTCGCCGATTTCTCTCTTATCTCGAATCTATCTTTCGCCAATCCGGTTAAGCAGGTTGTTTAAGCGCTCTGATTCCTCCGGCAATACCACGCGTAACCCATCTGAAAAAAAGCGCGATCAGTTGCGAAGCTTCAATCCCTCTTTTGGCGTCATTTTGATGCTCTTCCGGTTGAGCCGACCTCAGCCATGGACCCAGTTTTTGATCAGCCTCGTCCTCTTTACTGCGGCCAGTAGTCTCGGATTGTTCGTAAGGAGGGCAAACCGCGAACTCGCCGACAGAATTGCAGGCGAAGTCCCAACTGAATAAAGTCCCTTCAACCGGCAGAATTAGAGCAATCCACGGTCTTGGATGACCGCCATATTACCTTACCGTGAGAGTGTTTTCTCCTGCGGGGCGTTGAGCACGTTGAGCATAAATGGCTCCCCGCTAACGCCGCACTGTTTAGGAATCGCACCTCAGTGGACCTGTAGTCGGCAAACCGCTGAATGGGAAGAGGCCGGAGAGCCCCCGGCCTCTGTGATTCATGCGGCGGGCTCGATACCGAGTCGGTCATTTACCGCCTCGCGAAAGCGCTGCTTGCACCCAAGGTAGCGTTCCGTTGTCTGCACCGAGACGTGCCCTAGCAAAAACTGAATCTGCTCCAACTCTCCTCCCGCTGCGTGGCAGAATCGGGCGCACGACCTTCGTAAGTCGTGCGGCGCGATCTTTGGCATTTCCAGATTTTTCGCGTGCAGCTTCACGACATGCCAAACTACCTTTTCCGTCATCCCGTCACCCCAAACTGATCCAGCGCGGCAGACGCAGCGAAACAGCTTTCCGGTTCCGATCTTAGCGGTGGTCAACCACTCGTCCAGGAATTCCTTTACCCAACCCGGAACGGGAACCGTTCGAACATGTCCGCCTTTTCCAATGAGGTCTACGATTGCCCAGCGATCTTCGCGGCGCTGGAGGTGTTCGAAGGTTAGGTCGGCCAGCTCTCTCCTCCGGAGTCCGCATCCGAGCAACACCGCAATGATTGCCCGGTCGCGCTTGCCCTTGAGTGTTTCTGCGTTCGGAGATTGCCACAATGCGCGAGCCTCAGTCGCTGACAACCAATTGCCCAATCGCACACCGAGTTTCTTGACACCCTTCACACGGCGGATACTGGCAGCGAGTTCCGGGCTGAGCAGCCCGGCGTCCGCCGCCTCGTAAGCCAATCGCCGGACAGCTGCCAGCCGCACATTTATGGTCCCTGGCGCGAGCCCCCGGGACTCAAGATGAATGCGATATCTCAAAACGACGGTCCGATTGAACGAAAGCCTTGGTTCTGAACAATACCACTCGATGAACTCCTCGATCGCATGAGTGTAGCCTCGCTGTGATTCAGGAGAACGCAGGCTTCCAATCACCGCGGCCTTGGATTGATCCAGATCCGGTAAGCCCAATCTGGTTTTTGGTTTTCGAGTCCTTTGCTGTTTGCTCTTTTTCTTCATGTCGAGCCGCCTCCAAAACGGCTGAACATGACAATGACCGAAGAACTTCGACGTATATCTGGCAGTTTCCGACTGTTCGGCGTTCATTCTGGGGTGACGCCTGATATAACATAGGCAACAAATGAGCACGACGATTCCTGCATATCACGAAATCATCGACTTCATCGCTGCAGGTACGACTCCCGAGCAGGTTATCAACTTTCGGCCTTCACCCCCGGCTCAGAAAAGAGTAGAGGAACTGGTCGACAAGGAAAGGGAGCAGCGAGCATCCGCAGAGGAAAAAGCGGAGCTTGATCATTTCATGGAGCTCGAGCACATTCTGAGAATGGCTAAAGCCAAGGCCCGGCAAATTCTCGCCAGTGGCCACTTATGTCTCGGAGGAGATCCGGCGTCAAGTCGCCGATCGGGCCAGCCGCCAGTGCGAATACTGTCTCATTAGTGAGGAGGACTCAGGGTTTCACCATCAGGTGGACCACATCGTCAGTCGCAAGCACGGCGGCGCATCCTCGCTGGAAAACCTCGCTTTGGCTTGCGTACTTTGCAACAGGCACAAGGGTACTGACATCGCATCGATCGATTCCGAAACAGGTGGCGTCACCCTCCTGTTCAATCCGCGACAGGATCGGTGGCGTGATCACTTCCGCAACGAAAACGGCCGGATTGTTCCAACGTCTCCAGTCGGCCGGGTTACCGCTTCGCTCCTGAAGCTCAATACTGCTGAACGCATCGCAGAGCGCTTGCAGCTTCTTCGATTGGGACGGTATTCGGCGTCGGGATAACCCCCACCTTCAGGCCAATTGACGTCTGGGATTTACGCGACAAGCCGGTTATACGGGAGCAGGGCGATTCCTATACCATGGGCGACTTTCGAGCACAGTATTTGGCTTCCGCGGGCCCTAAATTGTTGTGCCTCTTCTTCGAAGTGCGATAATTCAGGGAGCCGGAAATGAAAACTCCTTCAATCAAAACAAGCCTCATCGTGGTCGCGCTTCTCCTGTTTCATAGTGCTTCCGCTCAGGCACTTGAAAGCCCTCGCTGGAGCTCCGTTCAATCCGATGCAGGACCGATTCAATCAAGAACGCTCTTCTGCGCATACGGCAGTATAGGTCTCCGTCCTAACCCACTCCCACAAGGCTTTGAAACGCAATTCGCGATTGCTGTCGTCGAGATTAGGAGCCCTCGTGAAATTCGGGGAGGCGCAGCGTCCGAGTTTACGGTCACTAATCAGGAGGGTAAGGAGACGAAGTCCAAGCGGATCATCGCAACTGAAGAGTTTGTGCGAATACGAAGCAATGAGGCCGACATGGCTTACTACCTCAACCCCGAAGGTGCAAGGCCTTGGAACGGTACGCTTCCTGCGGGCACCATTCGCTTGCGGGTACGGGTAGCGTTGACTGAAGCTCCCCAGTTACCGGTCCGATTTCGTCTGGTACTGGGCGATATCGTGTTCGAAGGCGCTGTGAACGGGATGTGGCTGTCATGACGACTCCAGGCAAAAGTCCGGCGTTCTCGCAAGGGCAAGTGTGTGCCGATAGAGGCAGGCGTGTGCGGTTTGTTTGCGCTGTGATACTAGCGGTGATCGTTGCCGGAAGATCCGTGACTGCCACCCAAACCGCTGCAACCCTGTCAGTTACGCTGCGTGCGCCAAACTCGCGGGAACTTGTGCCTTCGAGCATTCCCCTTGAAGTGGTCTTCAAGAATACCGGCCTGGAGAGAATACGGATTCTGAATGAATTTGATACCCAAGCCCTTCCAGTGTTCTTCGGATTTCGGATCGTGGACCAGGAAAGCCGTCTGGTCCCAGTCTATGTCGTGGCTCGATTCGAGCCCTCGCGAAGACCTCTGCGATATTCGGAATTGGCAAGTGGTGAAGAAGCTGTAGTCAGTGTGCAACTAGACAAAGTTCTTTCTCCCAGTCGCGAATTGCCGCCGGGGGACTATGAAGTCTCTGTGCTGTATAGGAATTCGACTGGAGAGGACTGCTTTCGGGGCCAAATCTTGAGTGCGCCGATCCGAGTTTCGATCCAGTCTCCTCTCAAACCATGAGGCACTCAGCGTGTGGAACTTCACCGATATGAGAATGGTAGTCCCTCGGTAGCCTTATTTCTGCGACATTGTATGCCCTGCCTCTGCCTCGATAACACAATCAAGCCGCAAAAGGCTTCTCCATCCCAGTTTCCTTCGATCAAAGCGCTCTTCCAGTCCGCCGTTGCGGAATATCGTCTCCACAAATTTGGTTTTGGGGATTTCGAAGGCCCATTCGCCCATTCGTAACTGGTAAACGTCGCAGGGTTTGCGAACCCCATCACCCAGTGGTTGGGTAGTCGGCATCCCGTAGAAGTGCCTCTTGTTCGCAGTTAGCCGGTTATTCGCCAGTTAGCCCTGGCACTGACCGAGCAAGCGAGGCTACTCAAAGAGTCCCTCCACGGAGTGCCGCCAGCATGCGCGGGTCGACCCGTATTTTTTTTGCGGCATGCCGCCGGTCTTCATCATCCTCATACCATTGTGGATCTACTCGTGCGCCTGCCTGGACCAGCAGAGTGACAACTTCGTAATAGCGTCCGCCCGACCCTGTCGATCGAGGTTCGGCCGACTGCGGGGAATTACCCCAGGCGTATAGCGCCCAATCTAAAGGCGTTCCGCTGTAATTCTCGTCTTTCGCATCGACCGTCGCGCCGCGTTGCAGCAGGAGCCTGGAGGTGTCCAAGTGTCCGTGGTAGGCGGCCCAATGCAGGCCAGTCTGTCCGTCGTGCTTGAGCTTCGCATCCACGTTCATACCTTTTTGCAGCAGGAAATCTACGACGCTGGTTCGACCGAATTCGCAGGC
>Ga0315912_10004166_pt1 | contig 13819 bp, 14 predicted proteins | sample VfabasoilMG_FD_204469 | JGI IMG/M metagenome (GOLD analysis project Ga0315912, IMG submission 204469) | Garden soil microbial communities collected in Santa Monica, California, United States - V. faba soil | ecosystem: Environmental > Terrestrial > Soil > Garden | place: USA: California... | reverse complement strand
CGAGTTCATCAGACAGCCGCTGCATGATCGGCTGCGCTTCCACGAGCAGGCGGCGCGTCGGCGGATTGAGATGTGCCAGTTCAAATAGCTTCGTCGTGATGATGTACTTGTCATCGACGTTGGCCAAATAGCCGCGATCCACGAGGCAGGTCACCATTCTGTAGAGCTCACCAACCGTACGTCCCAGGCGAAGTGCCATCTCCTTCTGTGAGAGCGGTTCAGTCGAACGGCATAGGAGCTCGATGATGTCGAGGCCCTTTTCCAGCGCGGGCGCGGCATAGGCCAGCCCGCCATCGGCTTCAGGTGATCTCCTGGTCGTTTCCATACCGTTAACCATGCCTGGCCACTTATTGCGTGAGACGTGAGTCCCGGATCATTTCCCCGTCTGGTGTACCTCGATGATGTTGCCGTCCGGGTCGTGGAAGAAGATCTGGTACCACCCGGCCATCGCCCAGGTGCCGTAGTCGGAAAACGGTATGTTCTTCTCTCGCAACCGGCGCTTGAAGCCCTCGATATCGTCGGTGCGGAAACAGAAATGGCCGCGATCGAGCGGGTTGATGAAATGCTTCATCCGGAAGCCGAGATCGACGTCGCGCCGGGCGATATGAAACTCGACGGCTCCATCCGTGATGAAGTCGACGTTGCCGCCATAGCCCGCGTCGTTGCTCGCATTGACTCGCTGGTAGTTCACCGATCCCAGGCCGAATACGGAACGATAGAATTCCGACATGCGCTGAACGTTCTCGGTGCACAGGTTCATGTGGTGGTACATCATATTCATTGGCACACTCCATATTTCATATTTGCCGCATCGTCCTACGTTGTCCGGACCCAGACGAAATCTCCATACAGGCCAAAAAAAGGCGCCAGAACGCCAATTTCTGCAAAGGACGAATTGTCCCATCCCGGCTTGTGGCAAGCACATTAAATTCATTCTTGCGTTTGTCAATTTGTATATGCATTTTGGGGCCGACGGGTCATATCAGGATCGACCCCCACACAGGAGCACTTGAATGCGCATCGGCTATCTCGGTGTCGGCAATATGGGACTGCCCATGGCGGGCCGGCTGCTTGATGCCGGACATGATTTGTGGGTCCACGATGTCCGCGAGGAGGCGATGCTCCCGCTCCTCCAGCGACAGGCGCGGCGCGCGGCCTCCCCCAGGGAGTTGGCGGATGCCTGCGACACGGTCGTCATCTCGCTCCCCACCCTGTCGATATTTCGTCGCGCTCTCGAAGGGCCGGATGGGTTGCTTGCCGGTGGGGCGATCAAGACGCTGGTCAACACCTGCACTGTGGGCTCTCCGTTTGTCCGCGAAATCGCGGCGCGATGCGCGGAGGTCGGCGTGATTGTCGTCGACGTGCCGATCAGCGGTGGCGTGGCGGGCGCTCGGGATGGCACGCTTGCCGTGATGGTGTCGGGCGATCCCACCAGGACAACCGAGCTCATGCCGATTTTTCAAACGTGGGGAACGACGATCGTCAATGCCGGCGATACTCCAGGCGCCGCACAGGTGATGAAGCTCACCAACAACATGCTATGCGCCGTGGCTTTTGTCGCGACATCCGAGGCTATGACCATGTCGGGCCAGGCGGGTATTCCACCAGATGCGATGCTCAAGATTCTCAACAACGGCACGGGACGGAACTTCGCGACCATGCAGCTGTTTCCGCAGGCAGTATTGCCCGGCAACTTCAATTTTGGCGCGACAATCGAGATTCTCATGAAGGATGTCGATCTCGCGATCGAGCAGGGCGAGGAACTGGGCGTACCGATGTGGGTCTTCCAGGCAGTGCGGCTTGTCCTCAAGCACGCCGTTTTTCAAGGGCGTGCGCAACAGGATCTGTCTCGCATCGTGCAGATCATCGAGGACGGCACGCGCAAATGATATTTGGCGTGCCTATAGGCGGGATGGAATAGCGACGCGGAGGCCGCCAGGAGCGGTCGTGCGGGAAATCTCAAAAGCAGGGGGAAAATGTCCATGACACTCGATCTGATTGTTCGCGGCGGCACCATCGTCGATGGCTCCGGCATGGGGCGCTATCGCGCCGATGTGGGGGTGAAGGGCGGCCGGATCGTGGAGATTGGCCGCATCCGCGCCCCCGCGCAGCGCGTGCTGGACGCGGACGGGCTGATCGTCGCGCCCGGGTTCATCGACGGGCACACGCATATGGACGCGCAGGTGAACTGGGATTTCTCCGGCACTTCGTCCTGCTGGCATGGCGTGACGACGGTGATGATGGGCAATTGCGGCTTCGCCCTGGCCCCATGCCCGGCGGACCAGCGCGAATGGTTCGCGCGTTGCCTGTCCGCGGTGGAGGACATTCCGCTGGAGGCGATGCTGGCCGGTATCGACTGGACCTGGGAGAGCTTCCCCGAATACCTGGCCACCGTGGACCGGCTGCCGAAGGCGCTGAACTACGGCAGCTACATCGCGCATTCCCCCCTGCGCATGACGGTGATGGGTGAGCGGGCGCTGAGCGAAAAGGCGACCGAGGACGACATCCGCAATATGCAGGCGGCGGTGCGGGAAGCGATGCGCGCCGGCGCCATCGGCTTCTCCACCTCGCGCGCCTCCACGCACATCACGCCCGATGGCACGCCGGTAGCGAGCCGGCTGGCGGACTGGTCCGAGCTGGACGCGCTGGTGGGCGTGATGGCGGAGATGGACGCCGGTATTTTCCAGATCGGCCCGGATGTGGCGAACGGCGCGGCGCATCGCGCGTTCCTGGCGCAACTGAAGCAGACGGCGATTGCCAGCGGCCGGCCGGTGATGTTCGGCGTGATCTCGACGAAGCAGGGCGACAACCCCAACCCCTACACCTACCAGATGGAATATCTGGAGCAGTGCGTGGCGGAAGGCGCGCGCATGTGGGGGCAGACGACGACGAAGTCGATCAACGCCATCTTCTCCCTGAAATCCTACCTGCCATTCGACCAGCTGCCGCACTGGAAGCAGATCCGCGGCCTCTCCGCCGCGGAACAGCAGCGCGCGCTGCGCGACCCGGCGCTGCGCGAAAAACTGGTGGCGGACGAGGCTGCGATGAAACCCCGGGATAACGTGTTCCAGGGCGGCGGTGCGGCCACCACCGATCCGCGCAAGCCGGACTACGCCAATTTGTTCGCCATGATGGACGTGAAATGGGAGGACCCGACCATCGCGCAATTGTCAGCGCGCGATAACAAGCATCCGGTCGAAGTGATGATGGATTTGATGGTGGCGAACGAGAACCAGGTGTTCGTGCAGCCGTTGGTGAATGAGCAGCCGGATCATGTGCTGGACATGCTGAAGCACCCTTGGACCCTGGCGACATTCTCCGACTCCGGCGCGCATGTGTGCCAGGAGATGGGGTCTTCCCTGCAGACGCACATGATCAGCTACTGGGTGAATCAGAAGCAGGCATTCACCCTGGAACAGGCGATCAGGCGGCTGACTTTCGATAACGCGACGGCGTGGGAACTGAACGACCGCGGGCTGGTGCGGGCCGGGTACATGGCGGACCTGGTGGTGTTCGACGAGAAGGGCATCCGCCCGGCGATGCCGACGGTGGAATCCGACCTGCCAGGCGATGCGCGGCGGCTGGTGCAGAAGGCGGAAGGCATCACGGCAACGGTGGTGAATGGCCAGGTCGCGTTCGAGAACGGCAACGCCACCGGCAACATGGGCGGCGTGCTGCTGAAAGGCGCGGGGGCCGCCTAGGCGGCTTCTCCGGCGCACCAGCCACTGGCCCAGGCCCACTGGAAATTGTAGCCACCGAGCCAGCCGGTGACGTCCACAGCCTCGCCGATGACGAACAGGCCGGGCACGGCCTTCGCCTCCATCGTGCGGGACGAAAGGCCGGCGGTATCCACGCCGCCGAGCGTGACTTCCGCTTTGGCGTAGCCTTCCGTGCCGGTGGGGGTGATGGTCCAGGCCTTCAGGGCGGTGGCGAGATCGCGCAGCGCGCGGTCCGGCGTGTCAGCCAGCGTGTGGTGCGTCAGGGCTGGTGGCAGGAAAGAATCCGTCATCCGCTGCGGCATTAACTCGGCAAGGACGGTGCGGACAGCGGAGCGCGGACGGTCGCGCTTACGAGTGAGGAGGAAGTCCGTCGGCTGGTCCGGCAGCAGGTCCAGCGTGATGGACTGACCTTCACGCCAATAGGAAGAGATTTGCAGGATGGCAGGGCCGGAGAGGCCGCGATGGGTGAACAGCATCGCTTCCCGGAAGCTACGCTTGCCGATGCTTGCGGTGATTTCCTGGGAGACGCCGGTGAGGGTTTCGGCGCGGGCGAGGTCGGTACCCCCGAGGGTAAGGGGGGTGAGGGCGGGGAGCGTTTCCGTGATCCGCAAGCCGAAACGGCGCGCGATGTCGTGCGCCAGGCCAGTGGCGCCCATCTTCGGGATGGAGAGACCGCCGGTGGCGAGGACGAGGCTTTGCGCGGTGATGGCGCAGGTTTGGGTTTCGACGCGGAAGGTGCCGATATGCGCCGCGCCCCGGATTTGCGTGTTGAGCCGGATGGTGGCGCCGGCATCCACGCATTCGGCCAGCAGCATGGCGACGATGGCGCGGGCGGAGTCGTCGCAGAAGAGCTGGCCGAGGGCTTTCTCGTGCCAGGGGATGCGATGATTTTCCACCAGGGCCAGGAAATCCTTCGGCGTGTAGCGGGCCAGGGCGGACTTGGCGAAATGCGGGTTGGCGGAGATGAAGCGGTCCGGCGTGCAATGGATGTTGGTGAAGTTGCAGCGGCCGCCGCCGGAGATGAGTATCTTCTTGCCGGGCTTGTCGGCGTGGTCCAGCACCAGCACGCGGCGGCCACGGCGGCCGGCGGCGATGGCGCACATCAGCCCGGCCGCGCCGGCGCCGAGGATGATGACGTCGAATTCTTCCAAGCCGGCACCCGGGGGAAACAGTCACGGGCAGGGTAGTGGCGCGCGGCGCCAGTTACCAGCCTACCTTCCCCCGAACCGCGCCAGGCCATAATTTACGGGGGACGAGGAAGGAACGCATCCATGACTGACATCAGCCGGCCGCTGGACGGGATTACGGTTATCGACTTTGGCCAGATATTCCAGGGTGCCTATGCCTCCCTGCTGATGGCGAAGGCCGGCGCCACCGTCATCAAGGTGGAACCGCCGACCGGGGAGCCGATGCGCCAGCGCGTGCCGCCGGGCAAGACCAGCACGCTGTCCTTCGCCATGCTGAACGGCAACAAGCGCGGCATCACCCTGAACCTGCAGACGCAGCGCGGGCGGGACATGCTGTTCGAGATGGTGAAGAAGGCGGACGTGCTGCTGGAGAATTTCGGGCCGGGCGCGATGGACCGCATGGGCGTGGGCTATTCCGTGCTGGCGCCGCTGAACCCGAAGCTGATCTACGCCACCGGCACCGGCTACGGCATTTCCGGCCCCTCGCGCGACAACCTGGCGATGGACCTGACGGTGCAGGCGGCGTCCGGCGTGATGAGCGTGACCGGTGAGGCCGAGGGGCCGCCGATGCGCGTGGGCGTGACGATGGCCGATTTCCTCGGCGGCACGCACCTCTATGGCGCCATCATGACCGCGCTGTTCCAGCGGGAGCGGACGCGCGTGGGCCAGCTCGTAGAAATCGCGATGCAGGAAGCTGTGTATTTCACCCTTGCGGGGCCGCTGGATATTTTCTATCGCACCGGAAAGCTGCCGCCGCGCACCGGGAATTTGGGGGGCAACACCATCACGCCGTTCGGAGTGTTCCCCTGCAAGGACGGGTTCGTGGCCATCCATACCGGCACGGAACAGCATTGGAAAAACCTGCTGGTCGCGGCGGGGCGTGATGAGTTGCTGGACGATCCGCGCTTCCGCACCATGCATGACCGCGGCCGCCATCGTGACGAGACGCATGCCATCGTGACAAACTGGACGATGAGCGTGACCAAGGACCAGGCCGCGGCGCTGGCGCAGAAGCACCGGATTCCGCTATCGCCCGTCCGCAACGTGGACGAGGTGATGCTGGATCCGCATCTGCACGAACGCGGCATGCTGGAATGGTTCGACCATCCGGAGTTGGGCCGCGTGGTGATGCCGACATCCCCCATGCGCTACCACGGCAGCAAGGTGGCGGACATGGCGCCAAGCCCGCGCCTGGGCCAGCACAACGAGGAGGTTTATGGGGAGTTCCTCGGGCTGACCAAGACGCAGGTCGCGACGTTAAAAGAGGACGGGGTGATCTGATCCTGACCACCCCGCCGTTCGTCACAAGATGTTAGCCGTTACCCGGCGGGACGTATCCGGGAATTCGGTCTTGGTACATGTTGTAGTAGCCGCCGTAATACGGATAGGGCGCCCCGTAATACGCCGGAGCCGGATAGGAATACGCGTAGGGCGCATAGGTATACGGGGTGTAGGTGTACGGCAGGGTTGCCACCGTGCCGACACCAACGCCGACTGCGACGCCTGGCCAGAAGCCGCAGTTCCAGCAACCGCCTGACCAACGCTGATATCCTCCGCCATTATGGTTCCAGCGCTGATATCCCCCGCCATGGTTGTCCCAACGACGATAATCCTGCGCGTTGGCGGCGCCGGTTGCGAGAGTACCGAGCGCCAGAACGGAGCCGAGGAGTAATGTTCGCGATGTTCGGCTTAACATGTGATGTCCTTTCCTCAGTTGCGACGGCGAACGCTCTCTGATCGCCGACGTGTTCTTCGGCAAAGCGAATCGTTGTTAGTAACCGTAGTAGGGACGCGGGGGCGGAGGTGGCGGGGTAGTGACCGCACCTGTCACGGCACCGACGGCACCGCCCGCGAGGGCGCCAACCGCCGCGCCGTGGCCGCCGCCGGCGACAGCGCCGATGGCCGCGCCGGTGCCGGCGCCGATCGCCGCGCCGCCCAGGGCGCGCTGGCCCGGATCATACGGGTTGGTGCAGGCCGCCACACTGAGGGCCGCGCCGGCAGCGAAGACGAGATTCAAATAGCTTCGTTTCATTGTGCATCTCCATGTCGATAACAGCGCAATGTACGTTGGAAGCAGGTATCGGCCGTGCAAGCGGCTCGCGCCGGAGGCGGCAACTTCCGGTATATTCTGCGGCAGGATGGCGAAAGAATCTGCCGCGCGGTCGCGACAGCGGACTGAATGCAAAGCATTGTCGCAATGGTCACGAGGCCGCGATTGGAGATGGGATTCTCGTGACACAGGGGTTGCGGTACACCAGCGTGTCGAGGACGGCGGGCGACAGCTAAACCCAGCGTTGATCATCGATCGACCGGCGGCAACGGATTTCTTGCCCCAACCCGTCCCGGCACGTTATTTTCCCGCCGGTTCCGAAGCGTCCAGAAAAACAGGTTCCCATGCCGGATGCATTGCCCGCCGCCCCGACGGATGGCCTGATCGCGATCGTCAAGCGCGATTGCCCGACCTGTGAACTGACCGCGCCTGTGCTGGCGGATATCGCCACGCGGGGGGGCATTACCGTGTTCACGCAGGACGATCCGGCGTTTCCGGAGACGATTTCCGCGCCGGTGGACGATACCGACCTTGGCGTTTCCCACCGGCTGAAGGTGGAGATCGTGCCAACGCTGATCCGCATGGATGGCGGGAGAGAGGTCGATCGCACCTATGGCTGGGACCGGGCGGAATGGGAGCGGGTGACGGGGATCGCCGGCCTGGGCACCGGCCTGCCCACAATGCGGCCGGGATGCGGGGCGAAGAATGTCGAGCCCGGAATCATCGAGAAGCTGAAGGTGCGCTTCGGCGAGACGGGCCTGGTGGCGCGGCCGGTGGTGATCGGCGGCGCGGAGGACGAGATCGAAGCGATGTTCGACCGCGGCTGGTCGGACGGGCTGCCACTGGTGCCGCCGACTCCGGAACGGGTGCTGCGCATGCTCACCGGCACCGCGCGGGACCCGAAGGAGGTGGTGGGCATATGCCCGCCCGACCTGGCGCCGGCGACGGTGGAGAAGATCGCCATCAACGCGGTGATGGCTGGCTGCAAGCCGGAATACCTGCCCACCGTGCTGGCGGCGGTGGAAGCGGTGCTGGACGAGCCGTTCTGCATGCATGGCGTGCTGGCCACCACGATGTTCGTCGGCCCCGTGGTGGTGGTGAACGGGCCAGTGCGACGGCAGATCGGCATGAATGCGCTGGGCAACGCGCTGGGCCAGGGCAACCGGGCCAACGCGACCATCGGCCGGGCGGTGCAGCTGGTGGTGCGTAATGTCGGCGGCGGGCGGCCGCGGGAAGTGGATCGCGCGACCTTGGGCAGCCCCGGCAAATACACCTACTGCTTCGCGGAGGACGAGGAAGGCTCGTCCTGGGAACCGCTGTCCGCCGAGCGGGGGGTGCCGCGCGGGCGCTCCGCGGTGACGGTGTTCGCCGGGTTCGGGTTGCAGGGGATTGTGGACCAGAAGTCGCGCGAGCCGGAAAGCCTGGTGCGCAGCTTCGTGGGGTCATTGAAGGCGATCCACAACATCAAGCTCACGGGCGGGCCGGACGCGATGATCGTGGTGTGCCCGGAGCATGCGCGCACCTTCCGCGCCGCCGGTTGGAGCAAGCAGCGGCTGTATGATGAGCTGTACGAGCGCTGCGAGTTCGATGGCGCGGAGGTGGTTGCCGGTGCGCAGGGAATGGCCGAGGGTGCGCCACCCAGCGTGCTGGGCACGAAGGTGAAGAAATTCCGGCCGGGCGGTTTGCTGATCGTCCGCGCCGGCGGTAGCGCCGGTATGTTTTCCGGCATCATCGGAGGCTGGTCCGCGGGCGGCGCCAGTCTTCCTGTCACCAAGGAGGTACGTGAATGACCGTCCTGCTGGACCCGACGTCGGAGCGAAGTCCGACGGCACGACCGCGACTGGCCAGGCCCGAGGGGCTTGAAGGCAAGACCGTGGGCATCCTGGACATCTCCAAGCCGCGCGGCGATGTGTTCCTGGACCGCATCCATGAGCTGCTGGCCGCGCGCGGCATCGAAGTGAAGCGCTACATGAAGCCCACGGTTTCCCGCCCCGCACCGCTGCCGCTGGCGCAGCAGATCGGGACGGAAGCGGACCTGGTGATCGAAGGGCTGGCCGATTGAGGGAGCTGCACGTCGTGCTGTACGCATGACATTGCGGATCTCGAAAATCGCGGCATCCCGACGGTGGGCGTGGCGACAACGGAGTTCATCGACGCGGCCGACGTACAGGCGAAGTCCCTGGGGATCGACCCGGCCTATGTGTTCGTGCCGCATCCCATCCAGGACCGGACGGACGAGGAGTTGCGGGCGCTGGCGGATGAGCATTTCGAGGCCATTGTCGCGCTGCTGCTGAAGGGCAACGCATAGTCCTGAGCGTAGGGGTGCAAGGAAAAGGCCGGGGCGTTGCCCCGGCCTTTTTTCTTACCCGTGCGCCGAGCCTGCGGTTACTCGGAGCCGAGCGGCTTCATCGTGCGGCGGTCGATCGCGTTCCGCAGCAGCGCGGCAGTGCGATACACGCCGTGCACCATGCGGCTGTATGGCAGCAACAGGAAGAAGGCGAGCACGAAGCCCAGGTGAATCGCCAGCAGCATGCCCATCGCCCCGGTGGCGCGGAACGCCAGCAGCAGCAGGCCGGTGAGCGCCACGGCGAACAGCAGGAACAGCAGCGCCACTTCGCCGCCCAATAGCTGCTTGGCGGTGGGAGCGTCGTCCCCGATCAGTTTCAGCCAGAACAGGCCGAGGGAGCCGATCACCATGCCGATACCCCCCAGCGTGCCGAGCAGCACCGGCGCGCGCCAGAAGGAGTACGGCGCCACCCAGCCGAAGAAGTGGTGGTAGAAGAAGCCCAGCGTGGTGGCGGCAAAGCACAGCGCAAAGCCATAGAACAGCGTGTGGTGCACGTGCCGGCGCGCCTGGGCGAACTTCTCACTCGTGTCATTGCAGCCATGGCCGCCGCCGCCGAGGTTGCGCAGGGTCAGCGCGTCCGAGATCGCTTCGGACCAGGAAGGCATGTTGGTGACATCCTTGCCGCCCGCGTCTTTCCAGAAGTTGCGCGCGCCCATGAACAGGGCGACCAGGGAGAACAGGAAGACCAGGCCGAAGGGCCAGACCATCATGCCGAAGGGGATGACGTTGTAGAACGCGCCCGGCACCATGGGGTGGGCGGCGAACAGATTGTCCGGCGATTGCAGGATCATGGTCAGGATCAGCACCAGCGCCACGACGCCGGCGGTGAGTGCGGAGACGATGACGCCGTTCTTCTGGAATGCCTTCGCCAGCGGCGCAGGCCAGGCGTATTCCTCATAGGTTTGCTGGCGGACCAGGGCGAATTGCTGCGGCAGATTGATGCCGAATTCGTGCGGCGGCGCGTACTGGCAGGCGTAGAAGCAGCCGCGGCAGGAATGGCAGAGGTTGGACAGGTAGCCGAGGTCCGACGCCGAGAATTCGCGCCGCAGGGTCATGGCCGGGAAGACGGCGCAATAGGTCTCGCAGTAGCGGCAGGCGTTGCAGATTTCCATGGACCGCCTGGCGGCGGCCACTGCCTCAGTTTCGCGCATGCTTCGCCGCCTCCGCCCCCGCGATGCGGCCGAAGACCGTGCCGATCGTCATTCCGAACCCCGCCAGGTAGCCCTTGCCGAGAATGTTCCCGGCCATAATTTCCCCGGACGCATACAAATTGCCAGTGGGCACACCGTTATCCATCAGCACCTGGGCACGCTCATTCACCCGTACGCCCAGGTAGGTGAAGGTGATTCCTGGTCGCAATGGGTAGCCGTAGAACGGAGGAGAATCGATCTTGCGCGCCCAGTGCGTCTTCGGCGGTGTCAGGCCTTCCGTGCGGCATTCATCCAGCTTGGTGTTGTCGAATTTTCCGTCGCGCACCGCGGCGTTGTACTCGGCGACCGTGTCGATCACCGTCTTGGGGTCCAGGCCGAATTTCTCCGCCAGTTCCCCGATGGAGGGGGCGCCTATGGCGGGGAAGACCGACGGCATGAACAGCGAGACGGCCTTGGAGTCGATGATGGAGTAGGCGATCTGGTCCGGCTGCTGGGCGACCAGGCGGCCCCAGATGGCATAGCGCTTGGGCCAGACATCCTCGCCTTCGTCGTAGAAGCGCTTGCCGTCCTTGTTCACCACCACGCTGAACGGCACGCAGTCCAGCCGGGTGACGATACCACCGTCGAATTTCGGGGCGCGGCCATCGATGGCGACGGCGTGGAACTGGGTGGGGTCGCCCACCGCGGCCACGCCCTGGTCCAGCAGGTTCTTCAGCACGCGGCCCTTGTTGTAGGGGGTGCCGCGGATCAGGAAGTTGTCGGCCGCCTCGCCCCAGTAGTGCTTCAGCCATTCCATGTTGCCCTGGAACCCGCCGGAGGAGGCGACGAAGACCTTGCCCTTCACGGTCTCCGGGAAGCCATGGCAGGTCAGGCTGGCGGAGCGGACGAAGCCGTCGTCCATGTGCAGGGCCGTCACCTCGGTATCGTAGAGGATGTCGATGCCCCATTGCTCGGCCAGCATGTATTCCCAGTTCAGCAGCGCCTTGCCGCCGCCCTGGAAGAAGGCGTTGGTTCGCGAGAGGGAGAGCGTGCCGGACAGGGCGGGCTGGAACTTCACGCCGGAGGCGCGCATCCATTCAAACGCGCCGGCGGAGGCGCGGATGGTCATGCGGGCCAGGCCCTCGTCCGTCTGCCCGCCGGTGACGCGCAACAGGTCGTCCCAGTATTCGTCTTCCATGTAGGAATCGGTGAGGACGTCCGCCGGAGCGGTGTGCATGGCGCGCAGGTTGCGGGTGTGGCGGGAATTGCCGCCGCGCATCGCTTTCGGCGCATGTTCCAGCACCAGCACCGAGCAGCCGGCCTGGCGGGCGGTTAGGGCGGCGCAAAGCGCGGCATTGCCGCCGCCCACCACCACCACGTCGTATGTCTGTGTCAGGTCGACCATCTGTTCCCTGGCGCGTGCCCCCTCTGGCCTTACGGCCCTATACAGGCCTATATGCCCCCCCACAACACCACCACCTTTGGGGGGAATGCGACATGGCAGCGGAAACCCGCGCCTGGTACGAGATAACCCGCGACGTGCTGAAGGCGCGGAACGTGAGCCTCGTCACCTATGTGCCCGACAACGTACTGAAGCCGCTGATCGCGGTGCTGGAAGCCGACCCGTTCTTCACCGTGTTCACCTGCACGCGGGAAGAGGAAGCGGTGGGCATCGCTTGCGGCGCCTGGATGGGCGGGCTGCATGGCATCGTGCTGATGCAGACCTCCGGCTTCGCCACCCTGGCCAACGTACTCGCGTCCCTGCCGGTGCCGTACCAGCTGCCGATCCTGATGATGGTGTCGGAGCGCGGGACACTCGGAGAATTCAACATCGGCCAGACCCTGGTGGCACGCACCATGCGCCCGGTGCTGGACTGCCTGGCGATGGAGCACCACACGATGACCAGGCTGGACGAGGTGGAGTTCATCCTCGACCGGTCCATCACCCAGGCGATCGCCACGGCGCAGCCGGTGACCTTCATCCTCAATCCGCTGCTGACCGGCGGCAAGGTGTTCAAGGAGTAGCGTCATGTCAGCATCCGTGAACCAGCCACGCAGCCGCGCCGATGCCAAGGTCATGTCCCGCTATGGCCTGCTGCAAAGCTTCGTGCCGAAGCTGAAGAAAGAAGAGGCCGTTATCGGCGGCATCGGCTGGACCAATTTCGATCTGTGGGCGGTGGGGCACCGGCCGCAGAATTTCTACATGCTTGGCAGCATGGGCCTGGCGATCCCCATCGCGCATGGCGTGGCAATCGCCCAGCCGCAGCGCAAGGTGTTCGCGCTGGAGGGCGATGGCTCCCTGCTGATGGAGCTGAGCGTGCTGGCGACGGTGGGCGCGCGGGCGCCGAAGAACCTGGCCATCATCGTGATGGACAATGGCGGCTACCAGATCACCGGCGGCCAAGTGGCGGCGAGCGAGGTGGGCACCGACCTGGTGGACGTGGCGCGCGCCTGCGGCATCAAGCAGTCCAGCTGGGCGGCGGATGAGGCACATTTCGATGAGCTGGTGGACCGGGCGCTGACCGAGGACGGGCCGTGGTTGATCGGGTGCCACATCGACAATGCGAAGCCGGTCGCGACGACCGAGCGGGACCCGGGGTTGATCCGCGACCGGTTCATGCGCGGGCTGGGGGTGAAGAAGTAGGCCGCCTCACGCGGCCTTCTCCGCCTCCAGTGCCCGGGTAAGTCCCGGGTAGTCGATCTTTCCCGTCGCCAGCAGCGGGATATTGCCGCGTGTGATGATCACGCGCGGCACCATGATTTCGGCGATGCCACGCTCGCGTGCCAAAGCGAGGATCGGCGCCACTGTCGCATCCGCCTGCGTTGTCACCAGCACCAACTGCTCGCCCTTGCGGGCGTCCGGGCGGGTGATGACGGCGTGCAGCGCCTTGGGCCAGACGTTTTCGGCCAGGGATTCGCAGGCGGAGAGGGAAACCATCTCCCCCGCGATCTTGGCGAAGCGCTTGGCGCGGCCGCGGATGGCAATGAAGCCGTCGGCGTCGGTGGCAACGATGTCGCCAGTGTCGAACCAGTCGTCGCCCTGGGGTTCCAGCACGCCGGGATTGGTGGCGCGCAGGTAGCCGAGCATGAGGTTGGGGCCACGCACCTGGAGCCTGCCCACGCCTTCCATGTCGGGGATCGGGTCCAGCCTGGCTTCCATGCCAGGCAGCAGGCGGCCGACCGTGCCGGTGCGGTTGTACATCGCCGTGTTCACCGCGACGGCGGCGGCGGTTTCCGTGGCGCCGTAGCCTTCCAGGATCCGCACGCCGAAGCGTTCCATGTAGAGCGTGCGGGTTTCCGTACGCACCTTCTCCGCGCCGCCGAAGGCATAGCGGATGGAGCGGAAATCGTACGGATGCGCGAAGCGGGCCCAGCCGGAGAGGAAC
>Ga0315912_10004165_pt1 | contig 13821 bp, 8 predicted proteins | sample VfabasoilMG_FD_204469 | JGI IMG/M metagenome (GOLD analysis project Ga0315912, IMG submission 204469) | Garden soil microbial communities collected in Santa Monica, California, United States - V. faba soil | ecosystem: Environmental > Terrestrial > Soil > Garden | place: USA: California... | reverse complement strand
CCAGACGCTCAAGGCCGCGCTCGATGATGCGATGAAGCAAATGCCGCGCGACGGATCCGGGCGCGCCAAGGTCCTCCAGTTCTACGCGAGCGGAATCGACATGGCGGCGATCGAGAAGGCGGGCCTCGCGCCCCTCAAGCCGCACTTCGATCGCATCGCGGCGCTGGATGAGGCCCGCGACCTGCCTGCGGTGCTCGCCGCGCTGCAAGGGCAAGGCATCGACCAGCCCCTCACCTTCACGGTCCAGCAGGACCTCAAGGATTCGACCCGCTACATGCCAGTTCTCGGCCAGGGCGGGCTCGGGCTTCCCGACCGCGATGCGTACACGCGCGACGACGTCCGCTCGAAGGAGGTGCGCGAAGCGTATCGCCGCTACATGGCGCGCGTCCTCGAGCTTGCTGGCGATTCGCCCCCGTCGGCGGGGTCGCAGGTCGAGACCGTCATGGCGTTCGAATCGGAGCTCGCCAAGGCGGCGATGTCGCCGACGGAGCGTCGCGACGTGGATCGGACGTACAACCGCCGCACGGTCGCTGCGCTCGCGTCGGAGGCGCCCGGTTTCGATTGGGCCGCATGGCTCACGGCCATCGGCATGAAGGAGGTCGGAGAAATCAACGTGACGCAGCCCGCGTGGGCGAAGGAAGTCGCGCGCTTCGCGGCATCGCGCCCGGCCGCCGACTGGCGCGTGTACCTGCGGTGGCACGTGCTGCGCTCTGCCGCGGCGCGCCTTGCCGAGCCGTTCGCCCAGGCGGCCTTCGAGTACGAGGAAAAGACCCTGCGCGGAACCAAGGTCCGTCCTCCGCGGTGGCGCGAGGTCGTGCTCATCATGGGCGGACGCTATGGCACCGAGCCGATGTCGCAGGGCCTCGGCCAGATCTTCGTGGAGCGCGCGTTTCCGCCCGAGGCGAAGGCTCGCGTGCTTGCGCTCGTCGGCAACGTGAAAGCGGCCCTCGGGGACCGGTTGAAGACGCTCGACTGGATGGGCGAGGAAACCCGCGCCAGGGCGCTCGAGAAGCTCTCGACGATGAACGTGAAGATGGGCTATCCCGACAAGTGGCGCGATTTCACCGACGCGGACGTGGGACCGCACTCCTTCGTCCAGAACTGGATGAGCGCCAACGCGTTCAAGCATCGCCGCGACCTCGCGCGCATCGGGAGGCCCGTCGATCGCGTCGAGTGGAACACCTCGCCCCAGATCGTGAACGCTTTCTACAACGGCCGCCTCAACGAGATCGTGTTCCCCGCAGGCATCCTGCAGCCGCCGTTCTTCGATCCGAAGGCCGACGATGCCGTGAACTACGGCGGCATCGGAACCGTCATCGGCCACGAGATCACCCACGGCTTCGACGATCGCGGCCGGCGCTTCGATGCGAAGGGCAACCTGCACGACTGGTGGAAACCGGAAGACCGCAAGCGCTACGTCGATCGCGCGAAGATCGTCGAGAAGCAGTTCGACACGTTCCGCGGCGTGGACGGCATTCCGGTCAACGGCAAGCTCACGCTCGGCGAGAACATCTCCGACCTGGGCGGCGTGAAGATCGCCTACCTGGCGCTGCAGAAAGCGCTGCAGGCGAAGCCGCAGGCGCCGATCGACGGGTTCAGGGCCGACCAGCGCTTCTTCCTCTCGTACGCGACGATCTGGCGCAACCGCTCGCGCGACGAGCAGGAGCGGCTTTTCCTGCGCACCGACGGGCATTCGCCCCCACGCTTCCGCGTGAAGGGCCCGCTCGCCCACATGCCGGAATTCGCGAAGGCCTTCTCGTGCGACGCGGCGAAGACGCTGACGTCGGGCGAGAACCGGGCGGAAATCTGGTGAGTTGGAGGGGACAGGTCACATCCGCCATCGAGCCGTGACCCGTCCCCCCGGTCATTCATACGCAGCGGGCGGCGGACAGCTGCAGATGAGGTTGCGGTCGCCGTAGACGTTGTCGGCACGGCCGACCGGGGACCAGTACTTCGCATGCCGCAACGCGGGCACCGGGTAAGCGGCGGTCTCCCGCGAGTATTTGTGCTCCCACTGATCGCCGGTCACGACGTTCACGGTGTGCGGCGCGTTGCGGAGCGGATTGTCCTCGCGATCCATGCGCCCCTCCTCCACCGCCCGGATCTCGTCGCGGATCGCGATCATCGCGTCGCAGAAGCGATCCAGCTCCGCCTTCGATTCGCTCTCCGTCGGTTCCACCATCAGCGTCCCCGGGACCGGGAAGGACATGGTCGGCGCGTGAAAGCCGAAGTCGATGAGGCGCTTGGCGACGTCTTCGTTCGTGATTCCCGAGCGGTCCTTGATCTCGCGCAGGTCCAGGATGCACTCGTGCGCGACGAGGCCCTGCTTCCCGCTGTAAAGGACCGGGAAGTGCGGCGAGAGGCGGCGCGCAACGTAGTTCGCATTGAGGATCGCCACCTCCGTCGCCGCCGTGAGGCCCGTCGTGCCCATCATCGTGATGTACATCCACGAGATCGGCAGGATCGACGCGCTGCCGAAGGGCGCCGCCGACACCGCCCCGATCGCGGTCCTGGGCGTCTCCAGGCAGCGATGGCCGGGGAGGAACGGCACGAGGTGCGCGGCGACCGCCACGGGACCCACGCCGGGCCCGCCGCCCCCGTGCGGGATGCAGAACGTCTTGTGCAGGTTGAGGTGCGACACGTCGCCGCCGAAGGCGCCCGGGGCGCAGAGGCCCACCATGGCATTCATGTTGGCCCCATCGACGTAAACCTGGCCGCCGTAGCGGTGCACGATGTCGCAAAGCTGCGTGATGCCGGATTCGAACACGCCGTGGGTCGACGGATACGTGACCATGATGGCCGCCAGCTTGTCCGCGTGCTTCGCGGCCTTCGCTTCGAGGTCGGCGAGCTCCACGTTCCCATCGGCATCGCACGCGACGACCACGACCTGCATGCCGGCCATTTGCGCGGAGGCCGGGTTCGTTCCATGCGCGGAGCTCGGAATGAGGCACACATTGCGATGCCCCTCGCCGCGGCTTTCGTGCCAAGCCTTGATGATGAGGAGCCCCGCGTACTCGCCCTGGGACCCCGCGTTCGGCTGCAACGACACGCCCGCGTAGCCCGTGGCCTCGGCGAGCATCCGCTCCAGCCCCTCGATGAGCTCGCGGTATCCCTGCGACTGCTCGCGCGGCGCGAAGGGATGCATGTGCGCGAACTCGGGCCACGCGACCGGGACCATCTCGCTCGTCGCGTTGAGCTTCATCGTGCAGGAACCCAGCGGGATCATCGACCGGTCGAGCGCGATGTCCTTGTCCGCGAGGCGCCGCAGGTATCGCAGCATCTCGGTCTCGGAGTGGAACCGATTGAAGACCGGGTGCGCGAGATAGGTGGACGTGCGCGCGAGGCTTGCCGGGAAGACATCCTTGGCGGAGGCGTCGAGGTCGCGGGCGCCGAACGGAATCACCGCGCCGGCGAAGACCTGCCAGACGAGCTCCACCGCCTCCCGGGTCGTCGTCTCGTCGAGCGAGAGCCCGAGCGTTTTCGCGTCCACGCGCCGGAAGTTGAATCCGACTTCCTGCGCGCGCTCGAGAATGGCGTTCGTGTTCGCACCGGTCTCGACCGTGACCGTGTCGAAACAGGTGGCGTTCTCGATGCGGAAACCGAGGCGCGCGAGGCCCGCGCGCAGGATCGCGGTCAGCCGATGCACGCGGCGCGCGATCCGGGCGAGGCCCTGGGGGCCGTGGTAGACGGCATACATCGACGCCATCACGGCGAGGAGCACCTGCGCGGTGCAGATGTTGGAAGTCGCCTTCTCACGCCGGATGTGCTGCTCGCGCGTCTGCAGCGCGAGACGGTAGGCGGGATTTCCCTGGGCGTCGACCGTCACGCCCACGAGGCGGCCCGGCATGCTGCGCTTGAGCTCGTCGCGCGTCGCGAGATAACCCGCATGCGGACCGCCGAACCCCATCGGCACGCCGAAGCGCTGCGCGCTGCCGACCACGACGTCGGCGCCCCACTCGCCCGGCGGCTTGAGGAGCGCCATGGCGAGCAAGTCCGCGGCGGCGATGACCAGCCCGCCGCGCGAATGGACCGACTCCGCGAGGCCGGCGTAGTCACGGACGTCGCCGTCCGCGCCCGGGTATTGGACCATCACGCCAAACGCATCGAGCGTCGCGAGGTCCTCCGCCGGCAGGACGATCACGTCGATGCCGAGCGGCGCCGCGCGCGTGGCGATGACGTCGATGGTTTGCGGGAGCACGTCCGCGGCGACGCCGAACCGGCGCGAACCGCTCTTCGCCGAGCGCATGCAGAGCGTCATCGCCTCGGCCGCGGCCGTCGCCTCGTCGAGCATCGACGCGTTCGCGATCGCCATGCCCGTCATGTCGGCGACCATCGTCTGGAAATTGAGCAGCGCCTCGAGGCGGCCCTGCGAGATTTCCGGCTGGTAAGGGGTGTACGCCGTGTACCACGCGGGATTCTCGAAGACGTTGCGCTGGATGACGCCCGGCGTGTGCGTCCCGTAATAGCCCTGCCCGATGAACGACTTGAACACGCGGTTCTTGCGAGCGATGGCGCGCAGCTTCGCAAGCGCTTCGCCTTCGGCCAGCGGCTCGCCGATCGCCATCGTCTTCTCGCGGCGGATCGCCGGCGGCACGACCGCGTCGATCAGCGCGGCACGCGTCGGATAGCCGAGCGCCGCGAGCATGGCAACCTGTTCTTCCGCGTCGGGTCCGTTGTGGCGGCGCTCGAAGGCGCCGTGGTCCTCGAGCTCGGTCAGCGTCGGGCGTGGGTTCGTTCGATGGGCTGGAATGTCGGGCATGGCTGTTTCCTGTAGGTGCTCGCGCGACTGGCCCGAAAAGGGCCGGGCGCGCTAGTCGTGAGCTGCGACCTTCTCGTAGGCGGCCGCGTCGAGGAGCTTTTCGAAGGCGCCCGCGTCGTCGGGCTTCACGCGGAACATCCACGCCCCGTACGCGTCCTGGTTCACCCGCTCGGGTGCACCCGAAAGCGCGTCGTTCGACCCCACGACCTCCCCCGAGACGGGTGAATAGATGTCGGAGGCCGCCTTGACGGACTCGACGACGCCCACCGCCTCGCCGGCCTGCACCTTGCGCCCCGGCTTCGGCGGCTCGACGAACACAATGTCGCCGAGCTGTTCCTGCGCATGGTCCGTGATGCCGATCGAGAGGCTGCCGTCGCTCTCGCGCTTCACCCATTCGTGCGATTCGGTGTAGCGCAGATCCTTCGGGATGTTCATGAAGCTCCTTTCAGGGTAGTCGTGTTCAGACGAGGGCCTTGCCGTTTCGCACGAACGGGGGTTTCACGACGAGCGCGGCGAGCGCCTTGTCGCGAACCTGCACGCGAATCGTGTCGCCCGGCACGGTGCCGAGCGGCAGGCGCGCGAGCGCGATCGACCTGGAGAGCGTCGGCGAGAACGTGCCGCTGGTGATCTCGCCTTCGCCCTTGCCGTCGAGGGTCTTCTGGTGGCCGCGCAGGACGCCGCCCGACTCCGTGAGCACGAGACCGAGGAACTCCCGCCGCTTGCCGTTCGCCGCGAGCGCGGCCTTGCCGACGAAGTCGCGAGGACTCTCGAGGTCGACGGTCCAGGCGAGTCCGGCGTCGAGCGGCGAGACAGTCTCGTCCATGTCCTGCCCGTAGAGGTTCATTCCCGCCTCGAGCCGCAAGGTGTCGCGCGCGCCGAGGCCGCATGGGCGCGCACCTTTCGCGACGAGCGCGTTCCAGGCCGATTCCACCTCGGCGGCGGGCAGCACGACCTCGAAGCCGTCTTCGCCCGTATAGCCGGTCCGCGCAACCATCGTCGAGCCCAGGTGCGCTGCGTTGAAGGGCTTGAGCGGCTCCGTTGCCGCGCGATGGGCGGGAAAGGCGTCCCAGTATCGAGCGCGCGCGTTGGGTCCCTGGATCGCGATCATCGCGAGGTCTTCGCGCGGGGTGATGCGCAAGCCCGCGCCGCGCTTCGCGTTGAGCGACTGCAGCCACGCGATGTCCTTCGCGGCGGTGCCGGCGTTGACGACGAGGCGGAAATGGTCCTCGCGAAAGAAGTAGGCGATCAGGTCGTCGATCACGCCGCCCTTCTCGTCGAGGAGGCACGAATACAGCGCCTTGCCCGGGACCTTGAGCTTGTCCACGTTGTTGGCGAGCGCGTAGCGAAGAAAGCCCCGCACGCCGGGGCCTTCGATGTCGACGACTCGCATGTGCGACACGTCGAAGAGGCCGGCGTCACGACGAACCGCGTGGTGCTCCTCGATCTGCGAGCCGTAGTTGACGGGCATGTCCCAGCCGCCGAAGTCCACCATGCGGGCGCCGGCGGCGCGGTGAACGGCGTTGAGGGGCGTGGTCTTGAGCATCTCGTCTCCAGGAACAAATGAAAGGCGAGCAAGCCTCGCTTGCTCGCCCCTCTGTCCTGGTACCTGAGAGATTGGCCCCTTCGGTGGACGTCCTCGCGACGTCGCTCTCCAGAGTCCGGAAGTCCTTTCCGGGTCCGTTCGGTCCTTTTGCCTGAGAGTTTGCGGGCGCTACCCCTTCGGCGCCTGCGGCATTGCGCAGGTCTCTCCCGATCGGATGGCGCGAATTCTACACCGCCGGGGAGAGCTCCCGCCATAGCCCGAGTGCCTGCTGCGCGGGGCGATCCGAGATGCTGAAGAGCACGCATTCCTCGTCGGCCTCGTGCGCGACCCGGGACCACGACGGGGCGACGAAGACATCGCGCGGGCCCCAGGCGAATTCGCGATCGTCGATCACGGTGCGGCCGCGGCCCTCCACGACACAGAACACGGACGCATCCGTGGCACGCCACGGCGCGCCCCGGAAGCCGCGCGGGAGCAACTGCAGGAATGCGGCCATCGTGGGCGTGGGATATCCGCCATTGGCGGGATTCCGATACGAGAGGCGAGTCGCGTGGGAGGGATCCAGCGGCGCGTTCCGCCGCAGGTCGTCGAGCGATGCACGCGCCTTCGCATACGGATACGCAAACGTCTCGACCTTTGACGGTCCGATCGGCACCGACATCTCCTCGGGGCCGTTCTCCATGAAGCCCGCGTCGAAGAATCGCACGAGCGGAATGTCGAGCCCGTCCAGCCAGACGACCGGTCCGGACCCAGGATGGCCATGGTCGTGCCAGGTCCACGCGGGGGTGACGATGAAGTCGCCGGGGCTCATCGCAACGCGCTCGCCATCCACGGCCGTGTAGGCACCCTCGCCCTCGACGATGAAGCGGATCGCGGATTGCGTGTGGCGATGGCAAGGCGCGATCTCGCCGGGAAGGATGAGCTGCAACCCCGCGTACAGCGTGTGGGTGATCGACGAAGCGCCTCGAATCGCCGGGTTCTCGAAAACGAGCACGCGGCGCACCGCTTCGCGCGCGGAGATGAGCTCGCCCGCTTCCAGGAGGAACGGCCGTACCTGGTCGTAAGCCCAAAGCGCGGGCACGCACGGGGTCGCGGGCTGGGGCGGCACGAGGTTGTGCAGGACCTCCCACAAGGGCGTCATCGCGTGATCGCCGATGCGCGCGTAGAAATCGCGGCGCGTGTCCATGCGCCGATGATACCGGTCAGGCAGGAATGGACTCGATGAGCGCCGCCAGCTCGCTGGGGACGATCGGCTTCACCAGGTGGGCGTCGAATCCGGCGTCGATCGAGCGTTGCCGGTCTTCTTCCTGCCCGTAGCCCGTCATGGCGTACAAGCGCACGGCGCTGCCATGCGGGTGGGCGCGAATTCGCCGCGCCACCTCGTATCCGTCCATGCCGGGCAACCCGATGTCGAGGACGACGATCTCGGGGGGTGCGCTCTCGTTCACCCGCTTGAGCGCCCCGGGACCCGTTCCCTCGGTGTCGACCTGGTGGCCGAGAAGGCGCAGGAAGATCGCGATGCTCGCCGCGGAGTCGTGGTTGTCGTCGACGACGAGAATCGAACGCTTGCGCTTCGCCGGCGTGATCGCAGGGGTCTCGGGCGTCGTGACGGGGCCCAACGCAAGGGACAGCCGCGGCAGGCGCACGGTGAACGTGGAGCCCTTGCCCGCCCCCGGACTTTCGGCCCGGATCGTGCCGCCGTGAAGCGCGACGAGGCGGCGCGCGAGCGTGAGGCCGATGCCCAGGCCTCCTTCCGCGCGATCGAGCGTGCGCTCGCCCTGGGCGAAGAGGTCGAATACGCGCTCCAGGAGCGACGGCGCGATGCCCAAACCGTTGTCCTTCACCTGGATCACGCCCTCATCGCGCTCCGCCCGCACGGTGAGCTCGATGCGCCCGCCTTCAGGCGTGTACTTCGCGGCGTTGTTGAGCAGGTTGAGCACAACCTGCGTGAGCCGCGTGAGGTCGCCGTTCACGACGATCGGCAGCGGGTTCAGGTGAACATCGAGTTGATGCCGCCGCCGGTCGACGAGCGGACGCGCCGCCTCGATGGCGCGCGTGGCCGCCTCGTTGAGGTCCATCGGCTCGCCGCTGATCTGCAGCTTCCCGCGCGTGACGCGGCTCACGTCGAGCAGGTCGTCCACGAGATGCGAGAGCTGGCCCGCCTGCCGCTCGATCACGTCGCGGCACCAGGCCACTTGCGGAGGTACCTCGCCCGCGAGCTTGAGGATACTGACGGCGTTGCGGATCGGGGCCAGAGGGTTGCGAAGCTCGTGCGCGAGCATCGCGAGGAACTCGTTCACGCGGCGGCCTTCCTCCTCCATGGCCTCCATGCGCTTGCGCTCGCTCATGTCGCGCATCACCTGCGCGAAGCCGATGTGCTCGCCGTCCGTGTCGCGGAGCACCGTGGTGTTCACTTCGGCCCAGAAGCGCACGCCGTCCTTGCGCACGCGCCACCCGATGTCCTGCGCGTGGCGATAGAGGCTCGCGTTGCGGAGGAGCTCCTGCGGAGCGCCCGTGAGGACGTCGTCGGACGTGAAGAAGCATTCCGGCGACCGTCCCATGACCTCGTCCGCCGCGTACCCCAGGATGCGTTGCGCGCCGGTGTTCCAGCTGCTCACGCGCCCGCGCGGGTCGAGCAGGATGATCGCGTAGTCCCGGACGCCTTCGATGAGGAGGCGGAAGCGCTCTTCGCTGCGCCGGAGCTGCTCCTCGTGGCGCTTGCGCTCCGTGAGGTCGCGCGTGATCTTCGAATAGCCGCGCAGCGTCCCGTCGGAGTTGCGCATCGCCGTGATGACGACGTTCGCCCAGAACCGCGTCCCGTCCTTGCGGATCCGCCAGCCCTCGTCCTCGAAGCGCCCGAGGCGCGCCGCCTCTTCGAGCTCGCGCGCAGGCCAGTTGCGGGCGAGCGCCTCCGCGGGATAGAACATCGAGAAATGACGGCCGATCACCTCGTCGGCCGCGTAGCCCTTGATCCTTTGCGCGCCCGGATTCCAGCTCGCGATGACGCCATCGGCGTCGAGAAGGAAGATCGCGTAGTCGCTCACGCCCTCGATGAGCAGGCGGAAGCGTTCCTCGGCCTGCCGCACGCGCGTTTCTTCCTCGCGCCGCTCGGTGAGGTCGCGCACGATCTTCGAATAGCCGAGGAGCTTTCCGTCGGCGTCGCGCAACGCCGTGATGACGATGCTCGCCCAGAACCGCGTGCCGTCCTTGCGAACGCGCCAGCCTTCCTCCTGCGCCGCGCCCGTCGCCGCGGCCAGGTCGAGCATTTCCTGGGCATGGCCCTTCACCTCCGCCGGATAGAAGCGCGAGAGGTGCGAGCCGATGATTTCCTGCGCCGCATACCCCTTGATCCGCTGGGCGCCGCGATTCCAGGTCACCACGCGGCCGGCTGGATCGAGCACGAAGATCGCGTAATCGCCGACGGTCTCGACGAAGGTGCGAAAGAGGGAGTCGCGGAGCCCGTCGGACAGCAAGTTGGAGGCGGTGCCGGCGGGTCGGTCAGGCGAGCGGGGGTCGCTCATCCTCGGGGTTGTGGGCGGGTGTCCGCCTGAATTGGGTAGTCCTTTAGTCCGCCCCACCCGCCCACAGTTCCCGCACTTGCCTCAGTCGGGAATCGACCCCAGCGTGTAGAGGACGCGAAGGAGGTTGCCCGGGGGAGCGATGCGGCCGAACCAGCGGTTGTAGATGTCCACGATCGCGTCGCTCTTGTAGATGCGCGCGAGGGCCGCGTTCACCTCGATGCGCAGGGCCGACTCGCCACGGGGCAGGACGATGGCGTACGGCTCGAACGAGAGCGCCTCGTCGAGGATCATGAAGGCGCGCGGATCCTTCGCCTTCGGGGCGAGGCCGAGGAGCAGCAGCTGGTCGCTCGCCAGCGCGTCGATCTCTTTCGCCTCGAGCTTCGTCATGCCTTCCTCGCGGCCGTTCAGCGTGACCACCGTCGCGTTGACGACGCGATCCTTGAGCGCGTTGCGAAGCGCCGATTCGTTGGTCGTGCCGCCCACGACGCCGATCTTCTTCCCGGCGAGGTCCACGAGCGTCTTCGCGTTGAGCTCGGTGCGCGTGAGCAGTCCCGTGCTCTCGATGAACGTGAAGTTCGAGAAGTCGACGCGCTTCATCCGCGAAAGGGTCACGGTGCTCGAGCCGCATTCCATGTCGGCGTCGCCCTTCGCGACCGCGTCGAAGCGTGTCTGGATCGTGACCGGCACCCACTTGATCTTGAGTCCCGGGATGCCGAGCTGCTGCTCGAGCGAGGACACCACGCGCTTGCAGATGTCGATCATGTAGCCCGTCGGCTGCTTGGCCTCGTCGAGCATCGCGTAGGGCGACGCGTCGGCGCGATGCGCGATGGCGATGGTCTTCGTGTCCTTGATGCGCTTGAGGCGGCTCTCGGGCGCCTGCTGCGCGAGGGCGATCGCCGGGAGGAGCGCGATCGAAAGGGCGATGAGGAAAGAACGGGCTTTCAAGGGGAACTCCTCGTGGAAAAGTCGCGCGAGGATAACCGCGCGGGACAGGGCGCGCCTACGGGACCTTGGACCTATGAGCGAATTGACGACAGGGAATTGGTCGGGGCGAAAGGATTCGAACCTTCGACCCCCTGCACCCCATGCAGGTGCGCTACCAGGCTGCGCTACGCCCCGACCGAACTTGAAATTATACCGCTAGCGGTCGAGCAGCTTGAGGATGCTCTTCAGCTCTTTGCGCAGGCTCGCCGGAGAAATCGGCTGCGGAACGGTCATCGTCTTCGTGGCGGGCATCGCCGAGACGCCGCCCGGCTCCTCGAGGCGGTTGCGCGCGCCGTTGATCGTGAAGCCGTGCTCGTACAGCAGCTCGCGAATGCGGCGGATGAGGAGGACTTCGTGATGCTGGTAGTAGCGGCGATTGCCGCGCCGTTTCAAGGGCTTCAGCTGCGTGAATTCCTGCTCCCAGTACCGAAGCACATGCGGCTTGACCCCGCAAAGCTCGCTTACTTCCCCGATTGTGAAATAGCGCTTTGCCGGGATCGCAGGGAGGTCATTCGTTGCCAGGTTCTCCGTGGCCATTGAAGGACTTTTCCACCAGGCTCTTCAGTTTCTGGCTCGCGTGGAAGGTCACCACGCGGCGGGCGGTGATCGGTATTTCTTCCCCGGTCTTGGGGTTACGTCCCGGGCGCTGGGGCTTCTTGCGCAGCTGGAAGTTGCCGAACCCGGAGAGCTTCACCATCTCGCCGCGCTCGAGGGCGATGCGGATCTCCTCGAAGAACGACTCGACCATGTCCTTGGCTTCGCGCTTGTTCAGGCCGACCTTTTCGAACATCAGGTCGGCCAGCTCGGCCTTTGTGAGAGTGACTTTGTCTTTCACGTGCGCGGCTGGGCTTTGAATTCTCGGAGGAGTTGATCACGGATGGAAGCCATCAGGCCCTCCACCTCAGAATCTGTCAAAGTCCTGTCAGTATCCTGCATAAGTATACGGAACGCAAGGCTTTTTCGGCCCGGCTCGACGCCCTTTCCGCGGTACTGATCGAAGACGTCGAACTCCCGCGCCCAGGGGGGCAGGCGGCGGCGCACGGCCTCCAGGATCGCCCCCACGGGGGTCTCCTCGGGGAAAAGGGCCGCCAGGTCCCGTCGAACGACCGGCATCCGGGAGACCCCGGCGAACCGGGGAGCCGTGCCTCCCAGCAGGGCGTCGGTTCGAAGCTCGAAAACGACAGCCGGGCCCGGAAGCTCGTAATTCTGCTGCCAGCGGGGATGGAGCTCCCCGACGACGCCCACCACCTCCCCGCCCGCCCGGATGATCGCGCAGCGGCCGGGATGGCAGGCCGGGTGCTGCCCCGCCTCGAAGGCCAGCGGAAGTCCCCCGGCGAGGGTTTCCACGTCCCCCTTGGCGTCGAAGAAATCCACCCAAGCGCCCTTCTCCGCCCACTGCTCGGGGCGCGAAAAGCCGAAAGCGATGCCCGCGATCCGCTCGGGTTGCACGCGGATATCGGCGGCCTCTCCCTCGAAGCACCGGCCGATCTCGAAGATCCGAACCCGCGGCTCGCCGCGATTCAGGTTGGCGCGGAGCGTCTGCACGAGGCCCCCGAGGAGGCTCGTGCGCATGACGCCCATGGTGCTGGCGATGGGGTTCGCGAGCCGGATCGGCGCTGCGTTCCCCGCGAGATCCGCTTCCCACTCGGCGGCGACGAAGCTGTAGTTCACGACCTCCTGGTAGCCGAGGGCGGCGAGGCGATGGCGCAAATCGAAGGCCGTGCGACGCCCTTCCGGAACGGCCAGCATCGGCACGCTCGAGCGCGGGGGACCCGAAGGCACGTGCTCGTAACCATGGATGCGCGCGATCTCCTCCACGAAGTCCTCTTCGATCGCGAGATCGAAACGCCACGTGGGCGGCTTCGCGCGAAAGGCGCCCGCCTCGACCGCGACTTCGCACGCGAGGCGCTTCAGCGCGGCGCGCATCTCCGATTCATCCACCTCGTAGCCAAGGAGCGAGCGCACGCGCTGCGGTCGGACGCGCACTTCGGGACGCGCCGGCAGCTCGCCGTCCGCATGCGTGACCGGGCCGGGGTTTCCGCCGCAGATCTCGAGCGTCAGCTCGGTTGCGCGTTCCATCGCGTTGAGCGTGCCGCCGAAATCCACGCCGCGTTCGAAGCGATGCGCGGCATCGCTCGCGAGCCCGAGCGCGCGGGTGCGGCCCTGGATCACTTCCGGATCGAAATAGGCGGCCTCGAAGAACACCTCGGTCGTCGCGGAGGAGACCATCGTGCCGTAGCCGCCCATGACGCCGCCCAGCGCCACGGCGCCCGTCGCATCGGTGATCGCGAGCAGGTTCGGGATGAACTCCACCCACTGCTCGTTGAGGAGCTGGACCTGCTCGTCCGGCTTCATGAAGCGCACGCCGATCGCGCCCTTGAGCTTCGCGTGGTCGAAAGCGTGCATCGGCTGGCCGCGCTCGAGCATCACGAAGTTGGTGATGTCCACGAGGGGGCTGATGGAACGCAGCCCTGCGCGCTCGAGCCGGCGGACCATCCAGTCGGGCGTTCGCGCGGTCGCGTCGATGCCCTTGATGACGCGCCCGTAGTACTGCCCGCAGGCCTTCTTCTCGGTGATGCCGATCTCGCGCGCATCGGGGATGGCGGCCGCAACCGCCTTGACGGCGGGCGGACGCAGGGTCTTGCCCGTGATCGCCGCCACGTCGCGCGCAATGCCGAGCATGGAAAGGCAATCGCCCCGATTGGGGGTGAGCTTCAGCGCGAGGTAGACATCGTCGAGATCGAGATGCGTCCGGATGTCGCGGCCCACGGGCGCGTCGTTCTCGAGGACGAGGAGGCCCGAGTGATCCGTGGACAACCCGAGCTCGCGCGCGGAGCAGAGCATGCCGTTCGACTCGACGCCGCGAAGCTTCGCCTTCTTGATCTCCAGGGGTGTTTTTTCATTCGGCAGCTGCAAACGCGCCCCAATCAATGCGCAAGGGACCTTCTGCCCTTCGGCGACGTTCGGCGCGCCGCAGACGATCGTCAGCGTCTCGCCGGTGCCCGCATCGACTT
>Ga0315912_10004164_pt1 | contig 13822 bp, 9 predicted proteins | sample VfabasoilMG_FD_204469 | JGI IMG/M metagenome (GOLD analysis project Ga0315912, IMG submission 204469) | Garden soil microbial communities collected in Santa Monica, California, United States - V. faba soil | ecosystem: Environmental > Terrestrial > Soil > Garden | place: USA: California... | reverse complement strand
ATGGCGAAGCTCAGTGTCGAGGTCATCGAGGTTCTGCGCACGACGGCGGCTCGGCTTCGAGCCGGAGCGCCCTACCAATGGGGCCACGCGGGCCACTGCAATTGTGGCCACCTCGCACAAACCGTCACGGCGCTCGCGCCCCGGGACATTTATCGCATGGTCGGGGGCGAGTGGAGCGAGCACCTGTACGACTATTGTCCGTTGACCGGAGAATCGATCGACGACGTTGCCGCTCGCATGGTCGAGTTTGGTTTCGAAGCCACCGAACTGGCCGATCTCGAGTGGCTACGAGACGTCCGCGTTCTGTCGCGACTCCGCCGTTCCGGCGACGAACCTCGGCACCTTCGTCGCAACGATCGCGCGGACGTCATCCTCTACCTCGAAACCTGGGCGGATGGGCTCGAGGAGCGCCTCAACGAGACCACGGCCAGAGCCGATCCGATGCCAGAGAAGCGCGTGGCGTGAGCGCGTTCACCCACCTCATAAAAATACATATGATTACGGTATTTTAACCAACTTTCGCGAGGACATCCTCGCAACAACCCTGACCTCGGCCGTTGGGCGTGAATCCCACCGCTGGCTCGAACTTCCCAAGCCTTCGATCTCCAAAGTCTTTTTTATTTTCGAACCCGGCCTAGAGGCGACCGCACGACAAACTGCTACCGTTCGGCCGACGGCCTGAAAAACCGCACTAGCTTCAGAGGATTGTTTGCGGTGGCACGGAACAAAGGAACTCATTGGGTGATCACAGGCAACCGCACCGACGATGGTGCCGTCGTGTACCTCGCGGCGGACGGCCGCTGGGTGACGGACTTGACGGACGCGCATGCGATCGAAGGGGACGAGGAAGTGCAAACGCTCATCGCTCGTGCACACACGCAAGAGCGAGTGGTGTGTGACCCCTACCCGATCAGCGTCGCCGTCGAGGGCGATACCCCGCGGGGTTTGAGCGCGCGCGAAGAGATCCGCAGCGTCGGTCCGAGTGTCTCCTACCGTCGACCCGATTCACCCACCGAAGTGTGACTCATGTACGTCTACGACCAATACGATCAACGAATCGTCGACGAGCGCGCCGCTCAGTTCAAGCAGCAGGTCCAGCGGCGGCTCGACGGCGACATCACGGAAGACGAGTTCAAGCCGATACGGCTGCAAAACGGCCTGTACCTGCAACTTCACGCGTACATGCTGCGGATCGCCGTGCCCTACGGCCTGCTCTCGAGCAAACAGATGCGGAAGCTCGCTCATATCGCGCGCCTCTACGACCGCGGATATGGGCACTTCAGCACGCGGCAGAACATCCAGTTCAATTGGCCCAAGCTCGAAGACGTCCCCAAGATCCTCGATGAACTCGCGAGCGTCGAGATGCACGCGATCCAAACGAGCGGCAACTGTGTTCGCAATGTGACCTCCGATCATCTCGCGGGGGTCGCGGCCGACGAGCTCGAAGACCCGCGGCCTTACTGCGAGATCATTCGTCAGTGGTCGACGTTCCACCCGGAATTCGCGTTCTTGCCCCGCAAGTTCAAGATCGCAGTGACGGGGGCGAGCACCGATCGAGCCGCCGTGAGGTTCCACGACATCGGTGTGCGGATCATCGACAACGACGCGGGTGAGCGCGGCTGCGAAGTCTGGGTCGGCGGCGGCATGGGCCGAACACCGCATATCGCCAAGTGCATTCGGCCGTTTGTGCCGTACGTCGATCTGCTCTCGTATCTCGAAGCGATCCTCCGCGTTTACAACCAGTACGGGCGACGCGACAACAAGTTCAAGGCCAGGATCAAGATCCTCGTGGCCGAACTCGGGACCGAAGAGTTCACCCGACGCGTGGAAACGGAATGGGACCAGATCAAGGACAGTGCGCTCCGGCTCACCGAGGTCGAGCTCGATCGCGTGCGTGCCCATTTCACGCCGCCCGTCTACGAAGACCTGCCCGCGCGACCCCATGCCACGCTTGCGGCTAGCCTTTCGCAGGATCGCGACTTCGCCCACTTCGTCCGGAACAACGTCAAAGAGCACCGCCAACCCGGCTATTGCGCGGTGATGGTATCGCTCAAGGTTGCTGGCATTCCTCCGGGCGACGCAAGCGACACTCAAATGGATGCCATCGCCGACCTCGCTGATGAGTTCAGCCTCGGAGAAGTCGTCGTCACGCATACCCAGAACCTGTGCCTGCCTCACGTGCGCCAACGCGAGCTCGCGGCCCTGTATGCGCGCTTGCGCGAGTGGGACTTCGCTCATCCCAATATCGACACATTGACGGATTCGATCTGCTGCCCTGGGCTCGACTACTGCAGTCTCGCGAATGCACGCTCGATCCCGGTCGCACTCGAGATCGCGCAACGTTACGATCGCATCGAGGTGCTCGAAGACATTGGTGAGGTGAGTCTCAAAATGTCGGGCTGCATCAACGCTTGTGGCCATCACCACGTCGGACACATCGGCATTCTCGGCATCGACAAGCAGGGCGTCGAGGCCTACCAGCTGATGTTGGGCGGCTCACCGAGCGACGATGCCTCCATTGGCAAGATCGTGGGACCCGCATTCTCGCGTGAGGACATCGTCCCGGCGATCGACACCGTGCTCAATACCTACCGATCGTTGCGCACCTCGCCCGATGAGCGATTCATCGATTGCTATCGCCGGACCGGATTGCAGCCGTTCAAGGAGGCCCTGTATGGCGCTCATTAGAAATCGCGAGGTCGTCGACCACGACCCGTGGATCAACATTGTCGACGACGAGACGGTGCCGCACGACGCCGACGTCATCGTGAGCCTGACTCGCTGGCAGCGTGACCACGTGGGTCTCGTGCAGCGTACGGGTCGTTCGGGAGTACGGGTCGGCAGCGGCGACGAACTCGACGGACTCATCCAACACCTGAGCGACATCTCCCTCGTCGCTCTCGAGTTCCCGAGCTTCAAAGACGGCCGCGGCTACAGCAAGGCACGTCTGCTCCGCGAGCGCTACCACTTCCAGGGAGAACTGCGCGCGGTAGGCAATGTCCTGCCCGATCAGCTCTTCTACATGGCGCGCTGTGGGATCAACGCGTTCGAAGTCCAAGCCGGCAAGTCCCTCGATCAAGCCCTGGCGGCCTTCGGCGAATACACCGTGACCTACCAAGCCGCCGCCGACGATCCTCGCCCGCTCTACCGCCGAACCGACCGCGGCTAACTCGATCCCCAGCCGCCGCGACATCGAAGGGCCCTCCAACGCCCACGGAGCGAAGCGCCGCCAAAACCAACGCCAACGCTCACGGAACGAAGCGCCGCTAGGCGCCCGTTTGGGGTGTGCGGAGGCAGCTTTGCTGCCGCAGCGAGGGGCCTTTGCGAAAGGCCCCTCTAGGACTAATCCCGGCTCAGGTACGGATACGACTGCAACATCCCGAGGGCCCACGCTTCCCCAAGGGTCGTTTCGGTCCCGAGGTGGCGCTCACGCAACGCATGCACCATGCCCTCGACGTCGAAGTCCATCGCAGCCAAGACGTCCTCGTTCGTGGCTCCCTGCTTCACGTCCAACCGAACCCCTTCGCCGAACTCGACGCAGCTCGTGCCGGGAATTCCCGAACTCGGGGCGTCACTTGGGCGCACGACGATCTCGTGGGTCCGCATGAGCAAGTTGTGGGCACTCGCCAAACTATCCTGATAGGCCCCGGTGAGGAAAAACGCGAGGTAATACCGCTCGTCGCGATTCTCTCGCTCGTGGAGCGGCAGGTAGCGGAGATTTTCGTCCGGGTGCGCGAAGCTCTTCACGCAACCGTCACTGTCACACGTGATGTCCACGATCTCGGCGTTGAGGCTGGGTCGTTCGCCGTGACGGGAAAGCGGTGCCGCCGGGACCACGTGATCGATGCTCCAGGTGTCGGGCAGCGACTGGAAGATCGAGAAGTTCGCCAGGTACTTGCGATGGACCTTGGCGAGATATTCGATGATTTCTTCCGAGGGCCGTTTCATCCCTTCGACGATGCGTGCCGTCTTGATCCGAACCCGCGCGAACAGACCTTCCGCGCTCGATCGGTCTTCGATCGATATGTACCCCTTCGAAAACAGCTCCAACGCCTCGTCGCGAAAGTCGATGGCGTCGTGAAAGTATTCCTCGTAGTTCTTGGCGCTGATGTTCTCGAGCGTCTCGCGCAGCTGAATGATGAGCTGATGTTCGCTCTCGCTCGGCTCGGGGATCGGCAACAGCTCGCCCTGGACTTCGCGAAGGTCCGCGATCGTCACCGCATGCGAGGCCACGACGGCCCGGCCGCTCTCGGTGATGATGTGCGGCGGCTTGGCGTCGGTCTGCTCGAGCACTTGGGTGATCTCGAACACCGCTTGGCTCGCGTATTCCTCGACGGTGTAGTTGGCCGAAGACGGATATGAGGTCCGGCTTCCGTCGTAGTCCACGCCGATACCACCGCCCATGTCCAAGAACTGCATGTTCGGCGCGTAGCGACTCTGGAGCTCCGCGTAGAGACGCGCGCCTTCGCGGACAGCCTGCTTGATCCGTTTGATCCGGGTGATCTGCGAGCCGATGTGGAAGTGGAGCAGCACGAGCTGTTGAAGCTGTCCGGCGCTCTCGAGCTGATGGACTACTGCGAGGATCTCGTTCGTGGTCAAACCGAACTTTGCGGTCTCGCCCCCGGAGCTCTCCCAGCGACCGCTGCCGCGGGTATAGAGCTTGGCCCTCACACCGAGTTCGGGCCGCGCTTTCCACGGGTGGGTCGCCCCGACCTCGAGGTAGCGAATGACCTCGCGGATCGATTCCAAGATGATGATCACGCGGTGACCGAGCTCGGCGGCGTGGTACGCCATTCGCATCGACTCACGGTCTTTGAACCCATTGACGAGCAACGGCGCAGATGACGAGGGGGGTCGCGAGAGCGCGAGGAGGAGCTCGGGCTTCGTGCCGGCTTCGAGCCCCACGCTGAGGCCGGAGCCATCGGTCAACGCATCGACCACGGCGCGACGCTGGTTGACTTTCACCGGAAACACCGGGGTGTATCCCCCCTCGTACCGGTTCTCGGCGCGGGCCATCGCAAACGCCTTCATGAGCCGCTGATAGCGAGCGGCGATCATCGACGGAAAGCGTACGAGGAACGGTGAACGAATCCCCCGCGACTCGAGAAACAAGGCCATCGCATGCAGGTCGACCGACGGCAGGCCAGGAGCCTGGAACGTCAGGTGACCTTCGCCGTTGACGCCAAGAAACTCCTCGCCCCAGCGCTCGACACCGTAGCGCTTGAGCGAGTTTTCCATTTGGAAGTTCGCGGGAGTATCCATGCCGAGGGTGCTTTAGCCGCGACCCCGCGCGATCGCAAGCCAATCCGGCACAGCCTTTGCTTAAAGTTACACACGGGTTCGCCGAAACACCCAAGCACGATGAATGCGCTCTGGTTTTGGATCGCGTGCTTGATTGCGGACACCACCCTCACGGAGCGGCTTCCGGCGCTCATCGGCCCGGTCGACGCTCGGCAGGCCCCGGCGGTCGAGCTCGTCCGGCCTGGAACGGCCTCCCATCACACGATGGTGTTGTTCGATGGGCAGGGACAGTTTCAGCCCGAGGCACTGGTCGACCTCCGAGCGTTTCTCAGCGACCCCAGGTCCGAAATCGACCATCCGATCCACCCGCGGCTCGCGACGTTGCTCGTCGCAATCTCGGCACACTTCGGTGGCCGGCCACTCGAGGTCGTCTCCGGCTACCGACACCACAACCGTCATCACAAACGGAGTCGTCATACCCGAGGTCGAGCGATCGACTTTCGGGTTCCCGGGATGTCGAATCGGGCGTTGTTCGAGTCGTTGCGGGCATCGTTTGCCAATGTTGGCGTCGGCTACTACCCGAATAGCGCGTTCGTTCACCTCGATGTTCGAGATCGCTCTGCCGTCTGGGTCGACTTCTCCGGATCGGGCCAAGTTCCTTGTTACAGCCGCACCCCGCAACAGGACCTCGACTCTGGGGTCGCAGATACGCTGAGCTACGAAGACGCCATCGCTCGCGGTTGCATTCGGCCGTGAACGCGACCCGTCCGAGAGGTTTGCCCCCGCGCGAGCCCGAGGATCGCCGCCCCCGAACCTCGTAGTACGTCCCGGCACCGCGCCGCACGTCCCGCGGGCCCGCTCGATGTTATCGTCGCCGAACCCTCCAACATGGCCGCGTATCAGTACATCTTCACGATGAAGAACCTCCGCAAGGTTTATCCGGGCGGAAAAGAGGTGCTCAAAGGGATCCACCTGCAGTTCTTTCCCGGAGCCAAGATCGGCATCTTGGGCGCGAACGGGGCCGGCAAGAGCACGCTGCTCAAGATCATGGCCGGCGTCGACAACGAGGTGCTCGGTGAAGCGTGGGCCGCGGATGGCGTTCGGGTCGGCTACCTCCCACAAGAGCCCGCGCTCGACGAAACCAAGGACGTGAAAGGCAACATCGAGGAAGCCGTCGCGGAGATGGTCTCCATCCTGAAGCGCTTCGAAGAAGTCAGCATGAAGCTCGGCGAGGTGACCTCCGACGACGAGATGAATCGGTTGCTCGAGGAGCAAGCCACACTGCAAGACAAGATCGAGGCCGGTGGCGGTTGGGAGCTCGACCACACGCTCGAACTCGCCATGGATGCGCTGCGAACCCCTCCCGCGGACGCGAACGTGAGCACGCTCAGCGGCGGCGAGCGGCGTCGGGTGGCACTCTGCCAGCTCCTGCTCAAGAAGCCGGACCTGCTGCTCCTCGACGAACCGACCAACCATCTCGATGCCGAGAGTGTCGCGTGGCTCGAACGCCACTTGCACGACTATCCCGGCACCGTCGTCGCGATCACGCACGACCGCTACTTCTTGGACAACGTGGCCGGCTGGATCCTCGAGCTCGACCGCGGCAAAGGGATCCCGTGGCAGGGCAACTACTCGTCTTGGCTCGACCAGAAGCGCAAGCGCCTCGAGCAAGAAGAGAAACAGGAGAGCAATCGCCAGCGAACCCTCGCCCGCGAGCTCGATTGGATCAACATGTCGCCCCGAGCTCGGCAGGCGAAGAGCAAGGCTCGGATCAGCGCTTACGAGAAGTTGCTGGCGGAATCCGAAGATCAACGGGTCGACCGGACCGACATCAGGATCCCGTTCACGCGTCGTCTCGGCAACAAAGTCGTCCAGTTCAAAGGCGTGCGCAAAGCCTATGGCGACAAGCTGCTGTTCGACGATCTCAACTTCACCTTGCCGCCCGGCGGCATCGTGGGCGTCATCGGCCCCAACGGCGCGGGCAAGACCACGTTGTTTCGCCTCCTCGTCGGCCAGGAGAAACCCGACACGGGTGCGATCGTCATGGGAGAAACCGTCGACTTCGCCTATGTCGATCAATCACGGGATGCGCTCGATCCCAAACACAGCGTCTACGAAGAGATCTCCGAAGGTGCCGATTCGATCACGATGGCCGGCACCGAGATCAATGCGCGTGCTTACGTCGGAAAGTTCAACTTTACCGGCCAAGACCAGCAGAAGCTCGTCGGAAACCTTTCGGGGGGTGAACGCAACCGGGTTCATTTGGCCAAGCTCATCAAGCGAGGAGGCAACGTGCTGCTCCTCGACGAGCCGACCAACGACCTCGACGTCGACACCCTTCGACACCTCGAAGAAGCGCTCCTCGACTTCCCTGGCTGCGCCGTAATCATCAGCCACGATCGTTGGTTCCTCGACCGAGTGGCGACCCACATCCTCGCCTTCGAAGGCGAGAGCAAGGTCACCTGGTTCGAAGGCAACTTTGCGGACTACGAAAGCGATCGCAAAAAGCGACTCGGCGACGACGCGCTCGTCCCCACGCGGATCAAGTACCGCAAGCTCACGAAGAACTGAGCAGCACGAACCACCCGAGGCTGGGCGAGGCTGGGCGAGGCTGGGCGCTCCATGGACGCCCGCCTCCGGCTCCCGCTCCGTCGAATCGAGCGTGCGAGACACGTTCGCGACCTCGTCGAAACGAAACCGGATCTTTTTCGCCCTGCCTCGGCGCAGTACCCTTGCGGCCACATGGGCTGGCGAATCGGAGTGAGGCGTTTGTGCGGAATCCTACTCGGAAGCGCCGCTTGCCAAGTCGCCTCCGAAGGGACGGCAACAACCGCGAACGACGGTTGGGAGGATGCCTGGGAAGGCGATACGGCCCCCGGTAGCAGCGGCGAAATGGGTTCGTCGAGCGCTTCGGAATCGGTCGAGCCCGACCGCGCGAGCGAATCCAGCGAATCGTCCAACCAAGCGCCCGATCCGAGTTCGACCGGTGACGGTTCCTCGATGCGCGATTCGACCTCATCGGGGGCCGACTTCCCAGACCCAGTCCTCGGGGCACGCTGCGGGCCATTGCCCACTTGCGATGTTCCGCCGCCCCCAGCATCCCCGCCGGTCGACTGGAACGTCGTCGATTCGTATGTCATCGAGGCTTTGGGTGCGCCCAACCATCGTGGGCGCGACATGTTTTTCGTCGAAGGCCAAGACCAGTGGATCCTCGCAAAGTTCGCGTATGGACTGGCCGACACGGACCTCGAAGGCGAACGAGTCGATCTCTACGTCCTGCGCGATTGCACAGGCGATTGGGAATCTTTGGGTAGCGCCACAACGACGTTCGAAGGCAACCACCCGACGATCGAAGGCGTTGCGGATACCGGCGGTCGGGTCTACCTGCAGCTTTCCGAAGCGCAACGTCTAGGCCCCGGTCGACATCGCGTCCACATGGTCGTCGCAGGCGACCAGACCCGAGCCGACGTCTTCATCGAGATCGTCCCGCGCGGCGCTCCGATGTTCATCTCCGACGTGGACGGGACCTTGACCACCTTCGAGAGCGAGGAGTTCGTCGACCTCCTCACCGGAACCACTCCCGACATCCACCCATTTGCCGCGGATGTCCTCCAGCTCCTCGCCGCCAAGGGCTATCACCCGATGTATTTGACCGCCCGCCCGGAGTTCCTGGGTCTGCGGACCGCCGAGTTCGTCGCGGAGCGGGGCTTACCCCCTGGGATCATCCACACCACGCTCGAGTTCACGGGTGCGCTCGGTGACGCCGCGGCAACCTACAAGACCGGCGAGCTCGACATGCTTACCGCTCGTGGTCTGCATCCCACCTTCGTCTTCGGCAACACCGACAGCGACGGTCAAGCCTACGACAACGCATCGATCGAACCCCTCGATCGCCGTTTCTTCATTCAGTTCGACGACCCGTTCGGCGGGCGCCGCATCGAGAGCTACGGGGAACTCCTCGGCGAGTTCCAAGCCCTCCCCGATCTCTGCCAACCGGGCTGAGCCGACCTACGCACAGAACCGCTATTCGAGCGTGGGGGTGTCCCACTCCTTCCAGTCGGCCAAATCCCCCACCCCGTTGCCGTTGGGCCGGATCGAGCCATCGTCGCCCTCCGTGCCCACGAGGTGCTTGCGCAAGGCCTGGCGCAATGGCTCGGCGAACTCGGCCCGAGCTGCGCAATGCGATCCATTGGCGGTATCGGACCGGTACGAGATGTTGCCCTCGAGATCGAGCGCCTTGAACACCTCGGCTCCCGCTTGGGCGGCGACGTGCGCAGCTCGGGGCCCGAGGTTGGCGATGTGTGGGTTGTCGAGAATCAGCAAACCCCGAGGTGCGTACATCGCCACCGTCGCGTGCGTGTCCAATGGCAGGGTGTCGATATTCGCGACGAACGGTTGGAAGTCGTCACCGAACCAGGGCTGTTCTCCGAAGGCACTGCCGAGGCTTTGGGACTGTTCCAGGTCCCCGATGCCGCGGAGGATCGGCACCCCTGCGGTGCCCGACTCGAACGGGATGCCCAATGCGATCCGTTCGTCGAAGGCCCCGGCCACGAATGAGCCCTTGCCGAAGCGCGAACATCCCGTCACCCCGATGCCACTCGCCTTCAACAGCGTATCGCCGTCGGCTTCGATCACGTCGATGAGGCGGCTGACGCCCCAGGCCCAGGCGATCAACAAGCCCGTGCGGCTGTGGGTCGACCCGTGGATCGTGTAGAAGGCGCCCTGTTTGTTGTTGCGACCAGTACCTTCGGCGCCCGCGTCATAGGGGTTGAAGCGGATGATTGCGACGCCCTCGTCCTGGACCACGTTCTCGTCGAGACTGATCGACCCGAACGATTGGTACCCAATGATGACCGGATAGGGAGGAGAGCCGGTGTCGGGCAGGTCGACAGCCGCGCTAAAGCGAGTCGATTGGCCACCGTGCGAGACTTCGACCGTGATCTCTGTATCGGAGATGGTCCCGGTCACCATGTCTGGCCTCGGCGGCTTTTCACCGTAGACATAGCGCTCCATGACTTTGCGAATCTCCCGTCGTCGACAGGTCCATTCGGCCTTCGTCGTGATGCGGGATCCGTCGAAGTTCACGAACGGGTCGGGTAGCGTCGAATCGTTGCCCGGGGCCGGCACTTCGCCGACTTCGCAGTCCACCCCATTGTCTTCGACGAACGCGAACTCGCCACCCGGAGACGAGCCCGCGTCATCACTGCCCATGGTGCCATCGCCCTGACCGGTTGTGACCGCGCCCGCATCCCCATCGAGGGAACCCGTCATCGTCACAGGACCACCGCTCGTCAGGGCGCCATCGGCCGTCACGCTGTCGGTGCCCGTCACGTTGCCGATGCCCGTGCCCGTCACCCCACCTGCGTCCGTTGTCGCAACCGTGTCGGTCGAGGAGCCATCCTGGCCTGCATAGTCAGGCCCGGTCTCCCCGGCAGTGGGGCAACCTGAGCCGAGAGCGACGATCAGCAGCAGTCGAGTGAGCGGGAGATCGGTGCTTGTGCTTCGCGGCAAGGTCATCGTAGGTCGCCTTTTTCTGTACGGTGATCGGGCTGTTCACGTGGCGTCCGAGCACCTCAGCCCCACGGCCAATGGCGACCGTGGGCAATGAACGCTCGTCGGGACTCGAGGAGCAGAACTGCGCCAAGGTCGAGGCGCGCTCGTTGTGACACACCCGTTTGTCGGAAGTGCGTTCGTACAACGGTCGCTTCGAACCCGTCTTTCACAAAGCCGATATTATTTTTCAGAATCCGATGTTGCCCAAAGGTGGTCCCTTGAATCGAATGGATTTCCCGGTGCGCGATCCGAGTAACGGCGCCAATCGTTCACGGTGAAAAGGTGTTACGGTCTGGTCCTCGTCTCTCGGGGTTGGGTCGAGTTCGAGCGTCGCCGACACCTACGAGTGATCGCTTGCCAGTGATTTCGGTCGATACCAAGAAGACGGAGCTTGTTGGGGCGTTCCGAAATGGTGGCCGGGAATGGCAAATTCGTCGAAGGTCACGGGTCGGAAAGCGAATCCGAAAGCGACTCATGCAAAATGCAATCGCATCGCCACTCATGCTCCTTTCGCTGATCGAGATGGCACCGATCAATCATACATAGTTTGGGTTTACCATCGCCGTCGCTTCTTTGCCGCACGCAGGATTTTTCCACCCAGACGCAGCCATGGGATCGAAGAATCGGAGAAAAACTTGAGCGGGGTCTGTTGCAGCTTTCGTAGCTTTTTCAACAGAGTCTCGTAGCCCTGCGAACTCGGGGTCGGCCGCGGCGACGTCTTGTTGGGTACCGAGAAAGTTTTTCGACCCCTGTTCTCGTTTACAACGCGACGACGTTCCCTACCCGACACTGGAACGTTCTTCGGGAGAATCGAACTCGCGCGAGCGTCGAGTCGTCCGCGCAATGTGAACAACTCGGCCTCGACCTTACGAAAAGCGGCCTCCTGTGCAAGTAGTCTCGCAGTTCCAAGCTGACCTTGCTGCCGCGTGAGCAGTACGAGCTCGTTCAACGTGGATTCGGCACGTTGTGTACGAAGCATCATCTCCTGATGTAATGTCGAGACGTTTTCGGCGAATCGGGCCAGCTGTGTACGGAGCTGTTCCAACTCGGCACGCAGTGTTTGGAGCTCGCTATCACCGTGCAACGTACCGGTCGCATTGCGTTCATTTGCTCGAGGCACGATTCGGAATCCCCGCTGAAACATATCCGCGATCCTTCTGTATTGCGTAGAGACATTCGTGAGCATATTCTGTCGAGACATCGCAAACTGCAAGCGTCATGAAATCAATATCGGTTTAAACCCGAGCTAAAACGAGCAACCAATTCGCCACCGATCATACAGAAATACTTTCATCGAGAAACTCACGCCAAACGGCTGTAAAACGCTCTTTCATTGCGGAAACCGAATATGTCGCCAGAACATGTTGGCGGGCGTTCGCCCCGAGTTCGAGGCGTCGTTTAGGTGACCGAGCAAGGGCAGCGATCTCCTTGATGAAACGCGCGATGTCATTTGGCGGAACAAGAATGCCGGTTTGCTCGTGGACAATGGATTCACGCAGCCCACCGACAGCGAATGACACCACTGGACGTCGCGCCATTGCTGCCTCGAGCGGAACACGTCCGAATGGTTCGGGCCAACGGGTAGGTAGAGCCACGATCTGGCACTCTGCATAAAGTACGTAGAGGTTTTCACGTCCGACATAGCCGTGAAAGACCAGTCGGTCCTCCAGGTTTTGACGGCGTGCTTCGTCTCGCATCGCATTTGCGGTTCGGTCACCTCTCCCGGCGAAGTGGAGCACGATATCGGGTACTTCCTGGACGAGAGCCCCCAGGGCTCGGACGATGTCGAGTTGCCCCTTATTTTCATTCAGCATTCCGACGACGAGAACATTCGTCCCTGGGAGCTGCGCAACTCCCAGCATCGCTTGATTCACCATGGTTTCATCGTCGGGTGCATTAGGAATGGTCATGACCCGCTCCGCAGCAATGACGTCCTTCAGCGACTCTCGTAAATACGCGCTCGTCACAATGACTTTGTCCATGAGACCCAGTGCTCGCGTGCGCTCGGCCGATGCTCGACGCAAGGCGCGCTCTTGCAAACTCGCATGATTCACGACATCGATCGCCGCACATCGAAAGTCGCAGCTCTGGCAGCGCTTTCCTTCGATCGTTCGGGACTGATCGTGACGGGTACAGCTGAAACGATGGTCACGCACGACGCCGATACGACGCATCGTCATGCCAGTGCTTGCCGTCGCCGCGAGCATGATGCTGCGATAGTTGTCGCAGTGGAGGATTCGGGGCCGAGTCTCGTCGAAAAGTTCCTGTAGACTGGAGATTGGATAGTTATCGACAAATTCGACTGCGTCCGCGATCAAGCCCCCACGGGGCTTGACGCCTTGCAACTCGCGCAACAACGTAACATCGGCATCGTCCGCTCTTGTTGGCAGGATCCGTGCGCAACGCTTGAGTCCCTCGACCGCCGTTGCGGCCATCGATGATGGCAGGCGAGACGCGACGAGCGTCAACGCATGCGGCAATCCATGCATTGGCGTTGGACCTCCGCGTGGGAGCACCACAACATCGACGCCGTCGATTTGATAGCGCGAAGGAAGGACGGCGCGGTCCCCCAACGTTACGACCAGCAACGACGGCCCCATCGCCAATGCTTTCAAGACGATGTGTAGGCTCACTTCAGCCCCGCCGTGTGAATCGGGCGGGTATCGGTCGGTGAGAACGACGACGTCACGTCGGCCGAGATGAAGGGCACGAACAGCGCGTCGTCTGAGAACGGCTCGAGTCGATCGCATCATGTCCACCCCTCATCGATCGAAGTTGCGACCGCTGCCCAATTGAACCGAGATGTCAGCTGACGACGCGCACCTGAGACGAGACGTCCCATGGCAGTTTCGTTGGCGAATGTCCGCTCGAGAAGCAATGCCGCCATTGGGCTTCCCCCCCAAAAACGGACACCCGACTTACGCCACTTCAGCCATGCTCAGGTCTGTGTAATATCGGCGCTCGAACTCGACGGGCGACAGATAGTCGAGACTCGAGTGCCTACGCTTTCCATTGTAGAAGATCTCGA
>Ga0315912_10004163_pt1 | contig 13830 bp, 12 predicted proteins | sample VfabasoilMG_FD_204469 | JGI IMG/M metagenome (GOLD analysis project Ga0315912, IMG submission 204469) | Garden soil microbial communities collected in Santa Monica, California, United States - V. faba soil | ecosystem: Environmental > Terrestrial > Soil > Garden | place: USA: California... | reverse complement strand
TGCACGGGGGAGGCCGGATCCATGATTCGCTTCCAGGTGTGTTCGGTGACCGGTCCCGACAGGTCCTTTTCATAGAACCGGCAATATCCCTCCCAGAGCGCGCCCCAGCGAGCCCGGTCGCGGGCTTCGATCTTGCGTATCGTCGCGTTCATCTGCTACACCTCGAGTCCGTCAAACCTGAAAAGTAACACTATGGCCAAGCACATCGACTACTACCTCTCGCCGGTTTCGCCCTGGACCTATCTCGGCCATGAACGCTTCGCACAGATCGCCAAGCGGCACGGCGCGACCGTGGCGGTGAAGCCGGTGGACTACAGCGTCATCTTTCCCCAATCCGGAGGCCTGCCGCTCGCCAAGCGCGCGCCGCAGCGCCAGGCCTACCGGCTCTCCGAACTCGCGCGCTGGCGCGACCACCTCGGCGTGCCGCTGAACATCCATCCAAAATTCTTTCCGGCAGATCCGACGCAGGCTGCTTGCCTGATCTGCGCGGCGCCGGACGAAAAGCGCCTGGCGGTGGCGGGGGATTGCCTGCGCGCCGTGTGGGCGGAGGAGAAAGACATCGCGGACGCAGGCATGATCGCGGAAATCGCGGCGCGCCACGGCATCGCGGACGCGGCGGGCACCGTCGCGCGCGGCAAGGCGATCTATGAAAGCAACACCCAGGAGGCCGTCGCAAGACTGGTGTTCGGCGCGCCGACCTACGTCTGCCGCGATGAACTCTTCTGGGGCCAGGACCGGCTGGATTTCCTCGAGCGGGCGCTGCAAAAGTAGGCGCTGACGGCGAATTTGCCGCGCGATGTTACGGCCCCCAGACCTGGAGGCGTTCGATATCGACGACAATGTCCTGGGAATTGACATAAATATTGATATAGAAGCGCTTGCCCCACTCGTCGATCCAATATCCCAGGGACTCGACCTCGCGGCGCGCGAATTTCCCGGCATTCTCCGGCTCCCCGAGCACCTCAAGTACGCGTTGCTTCGTCGTGATGCCGATTTGAATCTTCAGAAGCAGATCCGGGTCCTTGATGTAGCCCTTGTCGGCAAGAGCCATCCGCTCTCCCAGTAGCAGCGTTGTTGCCATGGAGAGGACAATGATCCACTTCACCGATCTCATATTTTCCGCATCCTGGAACTGGTCGCCCTAGAGAGGCTTGCTGTACCTGTCGTTTTCCCAGATGCCGGTTCGTAAGACGGTCCCGTCCGGACGGTATTCCGTGCCCTTGCCGTTGCGCTTGCCGTCGCGCCATTCGCCGGTCCACTTCGCGCCGTTCGGCAGCGCATAGGTCCCCGAGCCGCTGTAGACGCCATCCCTGAAGCCGCCGACATATCTTTCGCCGTTAGGGAACGTATAAGTGCCCTGGCCGTTGGACCTGCCGTTGCGGAATTCGCCGACGTAGCGCTCGCCGCTCGCGTGCGTGAAGGCGCCGTGGCCGTTGTAGGTGCCGCCGCGGAATTCGCCGACATACTTCTCGCCGCTGGGCAGCGTGACGGTGCCCTGGCCTGCGTAGGTGCCATCCCGGAACTCGCCCACGTACTTCACGCCGCCTGCGGCCGTCGTTTCCCCAAAGCAATTCGTCCAGGAGGTGCCGGCCGGCAGCGCCGAGCACGGCGGCAGCCGGCCCGGCGTCGACGCGGCCGCAGCGCGCTTCGCTTGCTGCGCGCGCTCGGCTGCCGCTTTCTCCGCCGCCGCTTTCTCTGCAGCCGCCCGCTCCACCTCTGCCTTTTCCGCTGCTGCCCGCGCGGCCACTGCGCGTTCCTCCTTGAGTGCCTCCAGCCGCGCTGCTTCGGCGGCCGCCTGCTCCCTCGCCGCCTTGTCGGCCGCGATCTTCTCGGTCTGGGTTTTTTTCAGAGCTTTCGCCGAAGCGTCCTTTTCCGCCGCAGATTTGGCCGCCGCCAGTCCTTCGGCAGCCTGTTTTTCCGCGGCGGCTTTTTCCGCAAGCGATTTCTGCAATGCCGCTTTTTCCTCGTCCGCCTTCTCGGCGAACTCCTTGCGCACGCGCTCCTCGGTTTCCCGTCGTATTTTCTCGACATCGACCGCCGGCGGTTTCGGCGCCGCCGGAGCTTCGACGACGGGCGGCGGTGCGGGCACGTCGGCAATCTGAAGGTAGGCGGCCACGCCCGCCGCGGCCATCACCACCACCGCCCCCACAGCGGGAATCGCCAGCGACTTCCTCTTTGCAGCGGATCGCACGGGGGCTTCAGCCGGCATCGCGGGTGCGATCGCCACGGTCGCATCCTCGTCGAACGGCTCCGGCGCGCGCGCCACGATCCTGTCCGTCTGTCCGCTCGCGGCATCGACAGTTTCGCGCAGCTTGGCGATTTTCAGGCGGGCGAGGTGCGTATACGCGCCGTTCGGGAACTGCTCCACATAGAGCTCAAGCTCATCGAGATCGTCCCGGTTCTGGATCGAGCGCCAGAACTCGAGGTCGGTGTCGCTCGCCTTGACATCTGTCCTGGGCGGCTGCTTGGCGCCCGCGGCCTGCGGGCTGGCCGCGAGGACGCCGCGCAATGCGATCGAGAACTCCTTGGCGGTGGCGAAGCGTTCGGCCGGGCTCTTCGCCAGCGCCTTCTGGATGACCGCGTCGAACGCCGAGCGCAGGCTCGGCGCGACGCGCGACGGGGGCGGCGGATCGTCCTGCATGATCGCCTTCGCCACTGTCCACGCCCCTTCTCCCTTGAACGGCTGCTCGCCGGTCAGGAGGTGGTACAGGATCGTACCCGCGGAAAAGATGTCGGTGCGCCGGTCGATCCTCTGCCCGGCAATTTGCTCGGGCGACATGAACGCGGGCGTGCCCACCATCGTGTCCGCGGTCGAGCGCTGGGCGCTGTCCTGGATGCGCGCGACGCCGAAATCCGCGAGCTTCGCCCGGCGACGCGTGTCGAGCATCACGTTCGCCGGCTTCACGTCCCGGTGGATCACCCCCATCTCGTGCGCGAAGTCGAGCGCATCGAGCAGCTCGCCCATGATCCGCACGGCTTCCTCCGGCGCGAACTTTTCCTTGGCGTCGAAGAAGCTGCGCAACTCGCGCCCCTCGACGAATTCCATCACCAGGTAGGCGACGTCCTCCTGCATGCCGAAGTCGTACACCTGCACGATCTGCGGGTGGTTGAGCCGCGCCACCGCCTTCGCTTCCTGGGTGAACCGGGTCGAATACGCACGCTCCGTCTCCGGATCGAGCGCCACGCTCTTGCGGATGGTCTTGACCGCAACCCTGCGGCTCAGGTTCGGGTCGAAGCCCTCATAGACGACCCCCATCGCCCCCTTGCCGAGGATCCGACGGAGCTCATAGCGTCCCAGCCTGGAAATTTCCGCCATCGCCAACTTCCCCTGGTTGGCATCGGGAACTGGATTATAGGCCAGAAAAAAATTGACGTTTCGAGCAGTGGATTACTTCATGGCAGGAACGCGGCCGTCCTCGCCGGCCTCTTCCATGAGCAGCGTCTCGATGTCGTTGAGGACCAGCCGCGGATAGAGGAAGGTCGAGGTGTAGATTTCGCGTACATCGCCCAGGCGGTCGATCAGGAAGACTTTCAGCACGTGCGAGAGTTCGCGCTTCGGGCGTGCGCCGGAGCGATCGTAGGTGACCCGGACATCCTGGCCGAAACCCTCGACCAGCGGCATCAGCTCGCGCGCCGACCCGGTGGTCAGAAAGTACCAGCGCAGGCCGCCCTTTTTTTCCACGGCGCGGCTGCCCGCGTAATGGCGCATCACCGCCGGCGAATCGCGCGCGGGGTCGAAGGAAAGCGTGACGAACCGAACCTTGCCGTGCAACTTCGGGGTCGCCGCGATGGCGTCCTTCAGCGCATCGAACACGCGGTAGGCGAGGGGGCAGCCCTCGGGGTCTGCGCAGGTGGTGTAGATGAAGCCGAGCAGCGTGATCTGGTCGCGCGTGTAGCGCGCCAGCGATTGCGCGCGGCCGTCAGTGCCGAGCACCCGGCCATCCGGAGCCGCCATGATGCGATGGAGCGTGTAGCTGCCGGGGGCGGGCGGGACGAAGTCCGGTTCAGCGAGCGGCGCGCCCTTGTGTGCGCCCGCGGCCGGTGCGCAGCCCAGTGCGGCGAGCAGTGCGAGCGCGCGTAGCGCGCTCACCCGCCTGCGGCGGCCGAGCGCAGCGCCTTGGAGCCGAGTTTCATGTGGTGGGCGCGGCCGAGCTTTTCCCTGGCGAAATCGACTTCGAAGGCCTGCGTGAGCTCCTTGCCGTTCCAGGCGAAGCCGCGCAGGAACTGCTCGTTGTCGGCGCCGCCCTTGTCCCAGTTGGCGAGCAGGGACGAGGTGATGTAGACGCGCTTGCCGTCCCAGCTTTGCGAAATCATGTTCACCTGCTTGCCGGTGACCTTCTCGTAGGTCTGCCTGGGCGCTTCGGGTTTGGATAGATCGAAATAACGGGTCTTGCCGTCCATGAACGTATTGACCCACAGGCCCTTGCCGTCGCGCGTGATGCTGATGTCCACCGGCAGCGGAATCTTCGCCGGATCGCCGATGGTGCCGACTTCCTTCGCCTGCCATTCACCCTTCGCGTCCTGCTTGACGAGCCAGAGCTTCGAGGTGAGCGCCGCGGCGGTGATCGCCCAGTTGTCCCTGGGATTGAGCGACCAGCGGATCTCGAGCGGGGCGCCCGGGACTGCGAGCGTCTTGACCGGCTTGATCGCCTTCAGGTCCCAGACCGCCATGGTGTTGCCGAACTTCTTCATCGCCTCGCCGTCCTTGATGAGATCGCCGAGCGGGCGCATGTAGTTGGCATAGCCGGTGAAGCTGGAAGTCAGCAGGACGTTCTTCTTCGGATTCACGGCGAGGTCGTAGCCATATCCGTCTCCGCCCGCACTGGTCGGCATCGCGTAGGAGGCGAGGTGCTTGCCCTGGTTGCTGTAAAGCACCATGCCGGTCACGCCGCCCTTGTCCTTGGTGTTGGACAGGGCCTGCACGAGCATCCTGCCGGGCAGCGCATAGTAGGTGTGCGGGCCGAGATAGCCCGACTTGTCGCCCAGATCGCCAATGGTCCGCACCAGTTTCGGCTTCGCAGGATCGGTGGCGATGTCGAACACCCAGATGCGGTTCTCGGACAGCCCGCCTGCCCAGAGTTGGCGGCGGTCGTCGGTGAATCCCATGTGGTGCGCCTCGGCGCGCGTGCCGGTGGAAACCGAATGCAGGACCTTGCCGTAGCTTTTCGATTTCGGATTCACGTCCACCGTAACCAGCTTGTCGGAGCCGTCGCCCATGCCGTCCACGCCGAGCGTCCAGACGTAGACGTAATCCTCCTGGCCCTTGATCAGCTTGGAGATGTACGGCGAGTTGCAGGTTTCATCGGCGCTCGCTGCATGGGTGAACAGCAGACATGCCGCGGCAAATACGCCGATGATGCGAACAACATTTTTGTGGTCCACAGTTTCCTCCGCGTCAGCCAAAGTCAGCGTTTAGTCTACGCCCTTGCGTATTCGTTTCAGTAGCCCGCGGCCCGGTCCACGACTTCCTTGAGCGGCTTGCCGTCGAGGTAGCGGCCCAGGTTGTCGACGAACAGGCGCGCCACGATCTGGTCGCGCTGCGGGTGCGGGCCGCCGATATGGGGCAGCACGATGATGCCCTCGGTGGTCCAGAACGGGTGGTCGGCGGGCAGCGGCTCCTGCCGGAACACATCCAGAATGGCGCCGGCGATCTTCTTTGCCTTCACGGCGGCGATCAGGTCGTCGTCCTTGATCAGGTGCCCGCGGCCGAAGTTGAGCAGCCAGGCGTCCGGCTTCATCATTCCCAGCCGCTCGGTGTTGATGAAGTTGTCCGTCTCCCGCGTCGCCGGCAATAGCAGCAGTACGAAGTCGGATTGGGCAAGGACCTCCGGCGTGCGCTCGGCGGGAAAGACTTCGGCGACATGGGCCACGGCTTGCGGCCGGCGCCGGGTACCGATCACGCGCAGGCCGAGCGCTGCCGCGACGCGCGCGACATCCTGTCCGATCGCGCCGAGTCCGAGGATGCCGAGGGTTTTGCCGGTGAGCGGTTGCGCGGGGCGTTGCACCCATTTCTTCAGCTTTTGGTTCTCGACTGCCTCGGCATAGGGCTTGGCCGCGTACAGCAGTGCGCCGATGATGTTCTCCGGCATCGACTCCTTGTGGGTGCCGCGGGCGCAGGTCAGCAGCAGTTTTTCCGGCAAGTCGGGCAAGGCGATCCAGGCCTCGACGCCGGCCATCATCGCCTGCGCCCAGCGCAGCTTCGGCATCGCGGGCAGCAGGCCCGGCGGTACGCCGTAAGCCATCAGTACCTCGGTGCGGGCCATCTGCTCGGCGGAGGGCTTGTCTTTGCGCGGCAGCGCGTCGACCGCGACGCGGTCGGCGAGGCCGGCGGACTTGATCGCCTCGACATAGGCTGCCGTCGAATCGGTCCAGAGCAGTAAATGGGTCGGGCCGGTCACATTGATTCTCCTGGTGGGATAGGACGACAGCCTACTTGCGTTCTGCGTATGCGGAGTAAAAGTGATCGAAGATCCGCATCGCCTCGCCCAGCATCGCGTCGTCGTTGCGGGCCTTTTCCTTCACGCCCTTGAGGACGGTTTCCAGGCCCTTGGCGTCTGCCGCCGCGCTGCCGCCCACGTCGAGAAAGTGCACGGAAGTGCCGATCGCGGCGAGCGCCGGATCGCTGTCCAGGCCGAAAGTCTCCATCAGCACTTCGAAGGTCACCCGGTTGCCTACATGGGTGAATTGCGCGCCGTCGAAGTCGTAGCCGATGGCATTGCGCGGCAGGCTGCTCGGACGATCGAGCCAGGAGAAGCGCGCCGCGGGATCGATGAACCGCTTGATGAGCCATGCGCTTGCCAGCCGGTCTACCCATGGATCCTTTCGCGTCGCCCATGTGCGGCCCTGGTACTTCGCGCGATCGCCCGGCCGCAGCCGACGGCGCGATACTCGCGGCTCGCCGCGCGCGTAGGTTTCGCGAAAGTCGCGCTGCAGCGAGGCGAACGCGTCCGTTGCCTGGGATTGCGCTGCGCCGGGATAGAAGTCGATGGCGGCGAGCCTGTCGGCCTGGCGCCGCAGCCGGTCGAGCCCTGTCTTGGCCTTGCGCGCGCCCAGGCGCCGCAGGCCCGCGCGCGCGGCCTTGATCTGATCGAGCAGTGCTGCGTACTCGCTGCTGCGGTCGAAGAGGCCGCGCAGCTGCTCGCGCTGCGCGTCGGACTTGAGATGCAGTTCGACCCGCATGGCGAAGCCGCCGCTGGAGCGGATGCCCGATTCGACCTTCCCGAGCGCGGTGCTTGCGGCTTCGCTCGCGGGCAGGACGTAGACGCCGTCGCGCAGCACGCCGCAACCCGCGTCCTTCAGCGCGCGCCAGGCGCGCATGCGCACGGTCGAGTCGCGCGCCGGCAGGCTGAGGATGAGCGCATCGAGGACTGTCATGTTGTAATAGGTATCACTAATTAGTGATAAAAGATAGCCGCCGTGTCTGGACAGGCGCCGCCGGCACGCCTAGGCTGCGTTCTGCGCAGGGTCGACGCCGCCGGCAGCCAGGGCGGCAAAACCCTGGCCGGGTCTTCGCAGACACCCGGCGGTCAGGACGATGACGTCTCAAGCGCTGCTCCAATCCCTGCAAGGGAAAGGAGTATGTATGAGCGTCGCAACACTGCTCCTGGCGCGTGACGAGGTCGAGCGCCTCCTGACGCCGGATGCGTGCATATCCGCGGTCGAAGATGCTTTCAGGCAGCTTGCGCTCGGCCAAGTGCCGCCGCCGGGCATCCTTGGGATGCATGCCGATGAGGGCAGCTTTCACGTCAAGGCCGGTTTCCTTGCGCTCGACCGGCCATATTTCGCCGCCAAGCTCAACGCCAACTTTCCGCACAATGCCAGCCGCCACGCATTGCCAACGATCCAGGGTGCCGTCGTTCTCTGCGACGCTGGCAACGGAACGCCTCTCGCGATCGTGGATTCGATCTCCATTACGGCGCTTCGCACGGCGGCGGCAACTGCCGTGGCAGCGAAGTACCTCGCGCAACAGGATGTCGGGACGGCGCTTATTTGCGGCTGCGGCGGGCAGGCGGCAGCCCAGATTCGTGCGCTGCTGTGCGTGCGCAGGCCGCGCCGGATCCTGGCTTACGACCAGGACGCCGGCAAAGCGGCGGCCTTTGCGATCCTGCTCGCGAAGGAATTTGCGATTCCGATCGAGCCCGCGCTGGACCTTGCCGGGGCCGTTGGACAAAGCGAGATCGTTGTTACCTGCACCACGGCCCGCCGCTTCCTTGTGACAACGAAGATGGTGCGCCCCGGAACCTTTATCGCTGCCGTGGGTGCGGACAACGAGGACAAGCAGGAGATCGATCCCCGCCTCATGGCAGGCGCGACCGTCGTCACCGACCTGACAGAGCAGGCTTGCAGGATCGGCGATCTCCATCATGCCATCGCCGCCGGAACCATGACGGCAGGCAAGGTTCACGCCGAACTGGGCGAAGTGGTGAGCGGCAGAAAGCGAGGCCGCGCGTCAGCCGATGAGATCGTCGTTTTCGATTCGACAGGCACCGGGCTTCAGGATGTCGCCGCGGCGATCGCCGTTTACCGCAATGCGCTTAATGCAGGTGCAGGAAGCAAATTCACTTTTTCCTGAGAGGAGCAATCCATGAGATATCAATTGAAGCAGATCCATTGCCGTCCCTGGACGCTGAGCGGCCTTTCGCTGAAGCTGATCGAAAGCCACTACGAGAACAACTACGGCGGGGCGCTGCGGCGCCTGAACGCCATCACCGAGCAGCTGGAAAAGCTCGACTTCGCCAGCACGCCCGGCTACGTGATCAACGGGCTGAAGCGCGACGAGCTGACTGCGCTGAATTCCACGTTGCTGCACGAGCTCTATTTCGCCAGCATGGGCGGGGAGGGCAGGGTAACGCAGGCGATGTCCGGCGCGCTCGCGCGCGACTTCGGCTCGGTGCAGCGCTGGCGCACCGAGTTCTCCGCCATGGGCTACGCGCTCGGCGGCGGTTCGGGCTGGGTGCTCCTCAGCTGGATGCCGCGCGACGGGCGCCTGATCAACCAGTACGCGACCGAGCACGGCCAGGCGGTTGCCGGCGGCATTCCGCTCCTCGCGCTCGACATGTTCGAGCACGCCTACCACATCGATTTCGGCGCCAACGCGAAGGCCTACGTCGATACCTTCCTGCGCAACGTCGACTGGCAGGCGGTCGAAGGCCGCTTCGAGGACGCGACCAAGGTCGCGCCGCCGCGGCCGCTGGTGCAGCCGGAGTTCGGCGACATTCCCGGCGTCGGGGTCGAGGAAGTCAGGACGATGCTGGCCGAAGGCAATGTGCAGCTCATAGACACGCGGCCGAAGCATTTCGTTTCGCGCCAGCAGGAGATCGCGGACGGCGTCGAATGGCGCGATCCGGAACGCGTTGGCGAGTGGATGGGGGAGCTCTCGAAGGAGAAGCCGGTCGTCGTGTACTGCGCCTATGGTTTTCACGTCGGTTGCCGCACCGCGATCGCGTTGCGCGACGCGGGCTTCGACGCACGCTACATGAAGGTCGGCCACTCGGGCTGGAAGGCGGTGGGCGCGCCGGTCAAGATGCACGCCTGACGCGCCGGTCGGGCTATGATTGCCCTGCGCTCCCAGGGAGGGGCGCAGCGATGGACGTGGCGGCGCCGAAGGACGACGACATCGAGACCACGATCCGCGGGGACGCCCGGCGGATCGGCAAGTTCGCGCTGATCGAGCTGATCGGCAAGGGTTCCTCCGGCACGGTCTACAAGGCGCTCGACACCTTTTCCGGGCGGGAAGTGGCGTTGAAGTTGCTCGACGAGAGCCTGTTCGCGGGCGAGCGCATCAACGCCACGGTCCGCCGGCAGTTCATGAACGAGGCTTCGCTGGCCGGCCGCCTGCAGCATCCGCACATCGCCGCGATCCTGGAAGCCAGCATCGACGCAAAATCCGGCTACATCGCGGTCGAATACGTCCCCGGCGGCGATTTGTCGCGCGCGGTGCAACCCGAGGGGTTGCTGCCCGTCGAGGAGGTGTTCGAAATCGCCTTCAAGTGCTGCGGCGCGCTCGACTATGCCCACCGGCTGGGCATCATCCACCGGGACATCAAGCCAGCCAACCTGATGGTGGTGGAAGGCTCGCATATCAAGATCGTCGACTTCGGCGCCGCGCTGCTCACCAACACGCAGCACACGCAGATCCAGGACGTCGGCACGCCGAGCTACATGTCGCCCGAACAGGTGCGCGGCAGCGAGTCGCTCACCATGCACAGCGACATGTTTTCACTCGGCGTGGTGCTCTATGGCCTGTTCACCGGGCAGCGCCCGTTCGTCGGCGAATCGGTGACGCAGCTGCTGCTCAACATCGTCGAGAAGGACCCGCCGCTGCCCACCGAATGGCGCCCCGAGCTGGACCGCGAAGTGAACCGTATCCTGATGCGCATGCTGCACAAGGCGCCCGAGAAGCGCTACGCGAACTGGACGGACCTCGCCTTCGACCTGGCCGACATCGGCCGTTTCAGCGTCTATGTGAAGGAAATCACGGACCGCGAAAAATTCACCGCGCTGCGCGGCTTTGCGCCGCTGGCCAAACTGAACGACGCGGAGGTCTGGGAACTGGTGCACGCCAGCTTCTGGGTGCGCGTGCCTGCGCAGACGACCTTCATGAAGGAAGGCGACAAGGGCGTCGAGCTGATGTTCCTCGCCGCCGGCGAGGTCAAGGTGGTGAAGCAGGGGCGGCTGCTGAACGTGCTGCGCACCGGCTCGTACTTCGGGGAGATGGCGCACGTCAAGGCGGGTGCGATCCCGCGCCAGGCCACGGTGGAAACGCTCACCGATGCGCTGATCGCCGAGTTCCGCCCCGGCGCGATGAACAAGCTCTCGATCAACTGCCAGCTGCAGCTGTCGCTGTCGCTGCTCAACACGGTGGTCGACCGGCTCGCCTTCGCCGACGAGCGCATTGCGCACGCTTAGAGGGGTTAGCCGGAGCCCAGCGCTCCGCCGCCGTCCACCAGCAGGTCCACCCCGGTGATGAAATTGGCCTCGTCCGAGGCGAGGAAAAGGGCCGCGTTGGCGACGTCCCAGGCGGTGCCCATCTTGCGCCGCAGCGGCACGCGCGCGTCGCGCATCGCGGCGACTTCGGCGCGGCTCTTGCCGGTCTTGCGCACGCGCGTGTCCACCGCCATCGGCGTGTCCATCAGGCCGGGCAGGATGACATTGGCGCGGATGCCGTGGCCGGCGTTCTCGATCGCCAGCTGCTTGGTGAAAGCGACCATCGCCGACTTGCTCGCCTTGTAGGCGACATTGGGATAGTTCTCGATCGCAGCGAGCGAGGAAATCATCAGGATGACGCCGGATTTCTGCGCGCGCATCACCGGGATCGCATGCTTGCAGGCCATCACCGCGCCGCGCAGGTTGATCGCCATCACGGTGTCGAAGGCCGCCTCGGTGATTTCGTCGAGCGGCCCGTCGCCCCCGGCCAGGCTCACGCCCACGTTGTAGTGCAGGATGTCGATGCGGCCCCAGCGTGTTTTCGCAGCGCCGATCATTGCCGCCATTGCCGACTCGCGCGTGACGTCGGCTTCCAAGGCAGTGCAGTCGCCGCCTTCGGCGCGCACCAGCGCCGCCGTTTCCTCGGCGAGCGCGAGTTCGCGGTCCACCGCCATGATCTTCGCGCCTTCCTGCGCAAAACGCAGGCAGGTGGCGCGGCCGTTGCCCATGCCGCTGCCCGGGCTCTGGCCGGCCCCGACGATGATGGCTGTTTTATTCTTCAAACGCATGTTCAAGAATTGTTCGGGAAGAAGAATGGTTCATTCAACCTTCATGCCCGTTGCCTTGACGACGGCGGCCCACTTGGCGATGTCCTCGCGCAGAAACCTGTCGAACTGTTCGATGGACATGCTCATCGGGGTGGCGCCCTGCTTGCCCCAGTTGTCGCGAACGTCGGCGGCGTTGAGCACCTTGGCGATCTCGGTGTTCAGCCGCTCCAGCACCGGGCGCGGCGTCCCTGCAGGCGCCATCAGCCCGAGCCAGATGCCGGTTTCATAGCCGGGCACGCCGGCTTCCGCGATGGTGGGCACGTCGGGCAGCACGGAGGAACGCATCTTGCCGGTGGTGCCCATCGCCTTCAACTTCCCGGCGCGCACATTGGGCGCCATCGTCGTGATGGCGTCGATCATCATGTGCACCTGGCCGCCGAGGATCCCTGTGCGCGCGCCGTCGCTGCCCTTGTAGGGCACGTGGACGATGTCCACGCCGGCCATGTACTTGAACAGCTCGCCGGCCATGTTGTAGGGCGTGCCGGGGCCGGAGGAGGCGTAGTTGAGCTTGCCGGGATGCGCCTTTGCCTGTGCGATCAGCTCCCGCAGGTTGTTTGGCTGTACGGACGGATGCACCACCATCAGCAGGTCGGAGTAGTTCACGCCGTTGATCGGCGCGAGGTCGCGCATCAGCTGGTAGGGCTTTTTCGGGATCAGCGTCTCGTTGACGGTGTGCGTGTTCGACATCATGAGCAGCGTGTAGCCGTCGGGCGCCGACTTGGCGACCGCGTCGCTGCCGACGACCGCGCCGCCGCCCGGCCGGTTCTCGACCACGAACGGCTGGCCAAGCGCATCCGACAATTTCGCGCCGACGAAGCGCGCATAGATGTCGGCCGGCCCGCCGACGCCGAACGGCACGATGATCTTCACCGAGCGCGCAGGGTAGGGCTGGGCCTGCGCGGCGGCATGAACGAGCAAAAATCCCAACAGGGCAACTGCGAAACGGATCATGATTTTCCTCCCGGGCTGCAGCTTAGAATAGGTTCGCGAAAATGAACACCCGCAAATCGAAAATCATCCCGATTCTCCCCTCCCGCGTCACCGTCGAGGGGCTGGATCGCGCCCCGCACCGGGCTTTCCTGCGCGGGCTGGGGCTCTCGGATGCCGACATCGGCCGCCCGTTCGTCGGCGTGGCTTCCACCGACGGGCGCGTGACCCCCTGCAACGCGTTGCTGGGGACGCTGGCGAAGGATGCCTGTGCGGGCGTGCGCGACGCGGGCGGGGTGCCGTTCGACTTCGCGTCCATCTCGGTCGCCGATTCGATGTCGATGAACCACGGCGGCATGCGCTACTCGCTCGTGTCGCGCGAGATCATCGCCGACGGCGTCGAGGCGGTGGTGCGCGGCCATGCCTACGACGCGCTCGTGACCTTCGCGGGCTGCGACAAGACGCTGCCCGGCATGATGATGGCGATGGTGCGCCTGAACCTGCCGTCGGTGTTCATGTATGGCGGCGCCGCGCTGCCGGGCCGGCTCAATGGCAGGGACGTGACCGTGCTGGATACCTACGAAGCGGTCGGCGGCGTCTATGCCGGCACCGTGACGCGCAAGCAGCTCGATGTGCTCGAGCACGTCTGCCTGCCGGGACCCGGCGCCTGCCCGGGACAGTTCAGCGCCAACACCATGGCGATGGTCTCAGAGACGCTCGGCCTCGCGTTGCCAGGCTCGGCCACCATGCCCGCGGTGGCGCCGGCGCGCCAGGCGCAGGCGCGCGAGGCGGGCAGGGTGGCGATGGAACTGCTGAAGAAGAACGGCCCGCGCCCGCTGGATCTGGTGACGAAGAAGAGCCTGGAAAACGCCTGCGCTGCCGTCGCCGCGACGGGCGGCTCGACCAATGCCGGCCTGCACATCCCGGCGATCGCGCACGAGGCGGGCATCCGGTTCTCGCTGGACGACCTGGCGCGCATCTCGAAGCGCACGCCCTATCTTGCCGACATGAAGCCGGGCGGCAGATATCTCGCGAAGGACCTGCACGAGGTCGGCGGCGTGTATGCCGTGCTGAAGGAACTGCTCAGGAAAGGCGCGCTGCACGGGGATTGCCTGACGATCTTCGGCACCACGCTCGAGCAGGAACTGAA
>Ga0315912_10004162_pt1 | contig 13830 bp, 11 predicted proteins | sample VfabasoilMG_FD_204469 | JGI IMG/M metagenome (GOLD analysis project Ga0315912, IMG submission 204469) | Garden soil microbial communities collected in Santa Monica, California, United States - V. faba soil | ecosystem: Environmental > Terrestrial > Soil > Garden | place: USA: California... | reverse complement strand
AAGTACGAACTGACCGGCGACTCGCGCCGCAAGACCCAGAAGAAAACCACCTAACTCAACCCACCCTCGTCGCTGCGCTCCGATCATGATGAGCGAAACAGGTGATCACGATGGGTGAAATACGCACGGGGAACTCCGCACCGACCAGAGCGGCAAAAGTGGGCAGAATATCGATGTTCATGAACGTGCTCGGGTTGGTGGCCCCAGCGGGAATGTAGCCGGGAAAACGCATCACGAGCGGCACCCGGGTTCCACCTTCGAACGTGGTGAACTTGCCTTCACGAAACGGAGCCGCTCGGCCCGCATGGTTGCCATAGGTGAGCCAAGGTCCATTGTCCGAGGCAAACACGATCCAGGTCGTCTCCGTGAGCTGCGCTTCGTCGAGCGCGCGAACGACCTCCCCCACCGACCAGTCAATTTCCATCATCACGTCAGCGAAGAGACCTTCACCTGAGGCGCCTTCGAATTGCTTGGACACGTAGAGCGGCACATGAGGCTTAGGGTGGGCCAAGTAGAGCAAGAACGGCTCCTCCTGGTGGCGCTCAATGAAGTCGACCGCGTAGTTGGTGAGCTCGGACGTCAGCTCACGTTGGTCGTCCGGCTGCATGTCGGGGTTTTTGACCAAAGTTCCTTCCAAAAACGGCAGTGGCGGAAACTCGCTCGATTCGATCGGCCACATGTCGTTGCTGTAGGGAATTCCGGCGAACTCATCGAACCCGTGCTCGGTCGGGAGAAACGGAGCAGCGTCGCCCAAGTGCCACTTGCCAAACGCTCCAGTGCGGTAACCTTTCGTGCGCGCGACTTCGGCCAAGGTTTGTTCATCTTGGGCCATGCCCGTCGGATCACCGGGGAACAACGCCGCGCTGATCCCAATGCGATTCGGATAGGTGCCTGTGAGCAAGGCGGCCCGCGACGGACTGCACACGGACTGCGCCACGTGAAACGACGTGTACACGGTTCCTTCCTCCGCCAACCTGTCGAGGTGCGGAGTGCGAAACCGCGCCCCTGTGGGCCCAATGTCCGCATACCCTGCGTCGTCGATGTAGATGATCACCAGGTTGGGCAAGAAGGTGGGCCGAGCCGCCGTTTTGGACGTCTCACCCGAGCTGCATGCGACACACGCAACCATCAGGGCGCTCAAGGCAAGCACCCTGATGCCCTTAGCGCCGCCGCTCGAGTCGGTCGAACTCATTCGTTTCCCTTCCGTGAGATCTTTTGTAGCACGCCCGCGCTTGACGTGGCGCGGGGCCGCACCCCCGACTTCCCATGAAGACGTCGACGTGCACCAGGACGAGAACATTTCAGAGCCGCGCCTTCGGCCAAACTTGTCCACGTGGCCGAGGACGAGACAAAGCGAACGCCACTCGCTTGTCCCATTGGCTTCAAGTGTTAGTGTAACAAGATGTCTCGTCCATGGCTCGCCCAACGTTCCGTGAGCCTCGCAGTTCTGGCGTTGGCCAGTCTCGTTTTTGGCGCCTGCGGCGGCTCCTCTGAGCCCCGCCCCGGCGGCCCCGGGCCTAGCTCAGCGGGGGGAACAGACAACGACGATTCAGGCAATGATGTTCCTATCGACACGGACGGATCCCCCGACACCGAAGGGCTAGGCGGCGTCGTGCAAGGCGCAGGTGGGACCGGCGTCGACACCACGGTGACGGCTGAGTGCGCGCGCACCGAGGTCACCGCCACCGACACCACGACCGCTCAACCCGCGGACATCATCATCTTGGTTGATAGCTCTCCCAGCATGCTGGAAGAGATTGGGTTCGTTCGGAAAAATCTCAATGCCTTTTCCGAGCAGGTCATCAATAGTGGCGTCGATGCACGGGTGATCATGATCGCCGAGGCCATCCCGGAGGATGTCCCTCAAGAAGAGCAGGAGACGATCACTGGGATCTGCATCGACCCCCCGCTGGGGTCAGGATCGTGTCCCGAGGACAGCTTGCTGCCCAATTACGTGCACATCCCCCAGCCCATCGGCAGTTCCGACTCCCTCGACATGATCATGAAAACCCGGGACCAGTGGAGCCAGCACGTGCGTGCAGACGCCCTGCGGGAACTCTTCGTGGTCAGTGACGACGACGCCCTCTATCCCAGGTCCATCATCTTCGGTGATCCGCCACTTTGGGAGGACATCGACTTCATGTCCAATCGTTTTTATGATGACTTCAGCGCAACGAACCCTGGGCAGACCTGGTCATTCAATGGCGTCTTTCCATTTTCGGAGTGCGCGTATGCCGACCACATCGGCAAGGTTTATGCTCAACTCGTCGAACGGACGCAGGGCGTAGCGGGCGACCTGTGCGAGCAGGACTTTCAACCGGTCTTCGACCGCTGGGCAACGCGGGTCATTCAAGATGCAGTGACTATCGCCTGCGAGTGGGACATCCCCGTTCCTGTGGAGGGACAGACCTTCTCCACCGAACTCGTGCGGGTGACCCGCACCTCCGCAGGGAACACCAGCCAGGAATTGTCGCAAGTTTCGAGCGCGGCCGACTGCGTCGCCGGGGCTTGGCATTTTGACGACCCAACGAACCCCCAACGCATCTTGGCCTGTCCCGAGACCTGTGACGCCCTCAATGAAGATTCGGCAGGGAAGATCGATGTCGTTTTCGGTTGTGAGATTGTGGAAGGATGTTCAGCTTCAGGCGCGGGCACGCTGGCAGCCCTGCCCGCGCCGTTGGACGAGCCGGTGGAGTGCCAGTGGCCCTTGCCGGAACCCGAGGACGACGAGAGTTCCGTCGACCTGGAGAGTTTGAATGTTAGATACGTGACGCGGAGCGGCTTTGGCGTCCTGCTCGGTCAGGTGGACGATGCCGAAGCCTGCGCTGAGGTAGAACAAGGTTGGTATTACGACGTAGCTGAGGGGACCACGACCATCGTGGCCTGTGAGAGCACCTGTGAGACGTTACAAGTCGCCGACGTGGCCACGATCGAAGCCTTGTTTGGCTGCGAGACGAAGCAAGCCATCATCCGTTAGCAGCACGTGAGCGCGGCAACGAGCTACAAGTTAGTCGGAGCACCCGCGGCACCCGCAATGCCGTCGTCCACGGGCGCGCACAGGGCTTCGGTGATTCGTTCTCGAGCGATCGCATCATCCAGGAATGCATGCCCATTGAGCGTCACGTCCACGGGTGTTGGCGTCGGACTGCACCCGGCTTCGCACGTAACGGTGATGGTTGTGCAGCTCACCCCGACCATCGCATGAACGACACCGTCCTCGCAGGGGCCGCTCTCGATGATGCACAGTTCCCTGTGGGGCAGACCTCCGACGTCCACATTGCCTCCGGTGCCATCGCCTCCGGTGCCACCACCTCCGGTGCCACCACCTCCGGTGCCACCACCTCCGGTGCCACCGCTGGTTGAACCGGTGTCGTCGAGGTTCTCACCACCACCACTCGTTGAGTGGGTGTAGTCAGCGGCACCTCCACCACAACCTGTCAGTATTGGGCCGATCTGTGTCAGCAGCATGACGCCCACGCCCGAAATCCAGTTGTTGTGTCCCATGACACGGGAAACTGCATGGACCGTGCCATCCGACCCGGGGTCGTGCTGAGCAATTGCGGACGGGTGAGACGTCGACCACTGCGGCCCAAGCAAACAGCAAGGGCCGCAGGATCTCACCATCCACGGTCAGTTGGGCACGATCGAAACGATCGAAGCCATCTGTCCTGGGGCGTTGCGGTGCGCGCAGAAGCCCACCGACGTGTCGGTTTCACCCGGATCGAGCGTCAGGTTGTAGGTCTGGTTGGGTCGGGCCGTGACCGTACCCGAGGTACCACTGAACGTGCCGTTCCACCTGTTGTAGATGGTCGACCCATTGACGTTGATCGTAACAATCCATCCGGTGGCGGTTCCACCTGAATTGGTTGCGTCGATCGTCGCGCAGTAGTCACCACCCCAATCGTTCGTCTTGGTCAGCTTGGCGCTGAGGACTGCAGGACTAGGACCTGGGCCAGACGTCTCACCGTAGAACTTGGTGTCATAGCCGAGGGTGACGTTGCGACCGCCCAAACAACCGTAAAAACGCGTACGATCCTTGACGTCGACGAGCGCGAAGGGCGCTTGAAGATCGGCGGTGATGACCGTGTCGTAGCCCACCACAACTGAACTCCCGTTGGCGTAGATGTCCAGTTCAGGGTTGCCCAAGACGCGGAAATTGTCGCCGAAGGTGACGTTGCCTTGAACAGCCAGCACCACCCCGTTGGTTCCAGCGGCGGTCATGTTGATCTTGGCTCCAATGGCCGAGGTGAACGAACGGAAATAGTAAGTGCCTGCCGCATTCAGGACCAAGGTGCCATTCTGGCCAATCGAAACGTCCCCGTAGCTGCCGGGCGAGATGGGCACCGTCCCATTCTGGCCCACGGGAACATTACCACCGCTGCTCACGATCGGGAATTCCACGAGCGCTTGTGGAGCCACGGATGCGTGTTCCACGAGCGGAGTGATTCCCGCCTTGTTGCCAGACACCGTGCCACCCACCGTTGCGCCGAGCGTGATCTTGGCTCGATCGAACAGGTTGCCGTTGCCCGGTGATTGACCGTGCGCAAAGACCTTGGCGTCCCACTGCAGGAGGAAACTCCCGGCGTAGAAGTCAGAGTACACCTCGGTCCGATCGATGAGCTTGAGCTGCTGACTTGCGAAGAGGCAGCTCGTCTCTGGGCAGGTGACCACTTCGTTCTCGCCGGGGCCCATGGTGAGGGTAACCGTGCCGCCGCACAGAGATATCTCCGCCTCCGTGCTGCCGCCACCCGGAAGTGTCTCCACCCATACGCCCGACTCGCTCAACGGGTCGAGCACCACGACAGTCTGGTCACCGCGATCGACAATCTCGCCCGAGGTCCTGCCGAAATCATCCTCGGCGAACTCGTCCGAGTACGTGTCGGGCTCGAGATCGATGCCGTCCTCAATGCCGTCTTCATCCCTATCGAGCACGCACCTCACCGGCAGATTGATGGACCCTTCATCGGTCCGGCCGTCGCAGTCGTCGTCCACGGCGTTGCACGCCTCCTCCGGGATGGGATCGGGACCGTCTTCGCAAACTCCCCACGTCTCACCGAGGGTTCCGTCGCAGTAGCTGGTCTCCGTATTCTGACAGAGTCCCACCTCAGTGCCGCAATTGCGTACGTTTGCATTGAAGTCTTCGTCGAAGGTTCCGTCGCAATCCTCGTCGGCGCCGTTACAAGGGTCCGCCGTTCCAGCTACGTCGGGAACACAGGTCTCCACCCCGCCCGAGCATCGCGTGGTTCCGTAGAACGTTCCATCTCCGCAACTTGGGTGCGTCGGCGGCAAGATGCAGAACCCGGAGGTCCAGTCTTCGTCCACACTGCCGTTCCCGTCGCTGTCGACTCCATCGCACGAGCCATCGACCGTCTGCGGATAGTTGTTCGTTACCGAAATGTTGTGGACCTCCGCATGCCCGATCACGTTGCCATACAGCTCCGCGCCGACGATGCAATAATTGGATTTAACGAGAGAATTCCAAGTATGGCCATCGTCCCGCAAGGGTTGGCTAGCCGCGTTTGCCCAGAAAGCCGGCATGAGCGCTTCCCACGCGGCAAAATGCTCACTCAAGTTGACAGGACCCACCTCTGGATCTGCACCATCGAGACTCTCGAGGTTGTACATCAAGAACTTCTGGCGCCGGCCCGGATCATTCTCGGGGTTGATGACGTTTGCGCGCGCGAAGCCTTGAACCCACAACTTATAGCGGCCGCGAGAGGTCATGTACTCTCCGGCGGGAATGTCTCCACCTTGGTCGCCTCGTCCTATGTAGTATTCAACCAGCGGATTTTCTAGCCAGCCGTAGACCCCCAGTGCGTGCCTGGTGGGGCTCTTCGAAATGACCGTCCAATTGAGGGTCTCGCCATAGCAGTAGCGCTTCCCCTTGCCGCTCACCATGTTGGTGTTCGTGGGCAAGCCCGCGCCGGTGTAATCCACCTCGGATCGGTAGCCATTGACCAGCAGGTCCATCTTACCGCTGCCCTGGTCGTAGTATTTTTCCCAGTAGCTCACGAACAAGCCGTCCTGAGGGTCGATGATCTCGTAGTGTTGTCGCTTGGGCAGCAGAACGTTTTGGGTCTTGCTGGTGAACTGACCGTCCTGCTCCACAGCGCATCCAGCCAGGCCGAGCATCGGCACGGCTACGCCCGCGACAAGTGCAGGCAATTTACTAAAAATGCTTTTTCTCATGCTTTTATCCTTCAAAGGAACTCCATTAAAAACTCACCTAAATCTCCCGGACCATTCGCTGCAACTAATGGGAGTGCGCGCACTCCACCTCACGGCAAGAGCAAGTGACTCCATGCCAGTTCAACGAAAACGATCCCCCGCCGAGCACGCGCTCTGGCCGGCAAGTGGCATCCAGCTCCTCGACGCCAGCGGCCAATGACCGCTCGTTCGAAGCGCCAGCGCAGAATATCCGCGCGCCTGTCTTACACCATGCCCCCGCCTTCCTCCCCCATCCCCCGCGCGAGCCAAGCCCGCATTGGGGACGCAGCCTGCGCTGAACATCTTGCTCGTGTCAACCCAGGTCAGCACAGCGCCCACGCATATTTCACTCATTAGTCATTGAATTGTTAGTGAGCGCGCCACGGCTTAGGCGGGCGCGCCACGCAGCGGGGAGTTGCACTACAAATTCCTGACCGGTTGCGAAAATGCGATGATTCACTGAGCGGCACGGGCTATCAACGAAGGTTGCGCCGTGGGTCGACCGCGCGGACCCGTTGGGGCGACGGGCTAGCCTCTCCCACCGCTGGTTCCCCTGTTTCGCAGAGCCGTGCTAGCACCGCGCCGTGTCCACAGCGGAAAACCCCTCCTTTTCAGCCGGGAATCGCAGCCTCGCCCACCAGCACCGTCGCTCGACGCGATGGATCCATTGGGCCGCGCTCGTCGTGACCCTGTTCGCGGCTTCCCACGCTTGGACCAAGGGTCCTTATACCCAGCACGTCGACGAGCACTTTCTACTCAAGGCGTCACACAAGATGCTGCAATCGGGCAACTTCGATCCTGGTTGGTACCGTTACGGGAGCGTCTCCCTTCATATCTGTTTTTTGGGCGAGGCGCTCGGTTACCTCGACCACGCGCGCCACAGCAAATGGACGCCCGTATCCGATTTGACCAAAGCCGTGGTGCCCCTGATGCGGCCGAGTCGACTAGGGAGCTGGCCGCGCCTGCTGTTCGCGATCCTGGGCGGACTTGCGGTCCTGTTCGCCGGGCTCAGCGCCGACCGACTGCGCCCCAAAAGCGGTGCCGGGCCCCTCGCCATCGTTGTGCTGGCATCGCAGCTTGGTTTTCAAGGGCAATGGTTTGGCTACCTCAACGTCGACATCGTCGCTTCGTTTTTTGCAATGGCGGCTCTGTATGCTCACCTCTCGGCGCCGCGCGAAGCCGCTTGGTTACGCACCTCCGCCCTACCTGCCGCGCTGTGGGGCATGGCGGCGGCGACCAAGTACCCGGTAGGCGTGGGGGTGCTTTCAGTGATCGCGGCCGACCTGCTGCGACGAAATCGCAGCTCGGCAATGCACGCGCTCGCTTCGCTCGTTGTGGCTCTTGGGGCATTTCTCGTCGCGATGCCCTTCGCTGTGAGGAACAGCCCGGTCTTTCTCAGTGACTTGGCGTTTGAATTCAGCCACTACGCCAAAGGACACCTCGACTTTTCAAGCCAACCAGGGATAGACGCCGCCTGGCACCACATCAAAGCCTGGCTCCTACCCCTCGGACCAGCCATCGCCGTCACTCTCTTCGGGGTCGTGATCACTCTGCGTGATTACCCATCGCGACTATTTACCCTACTTGGCCCAAGTCTAGCTCTGGTCGCGCTGCTTTCGCTTCAATCCACTAACTTTACGCGCAATAGCCTGCTCCTGGGGTACCTGTTCTCTATTCTGGCTGGGGTCGGCGCTGCGGCCATCTACCCCTGGTTGTTCCAGACGTTGGGTAAGGCGAATTTCACCTGGTTGAAGCGCCCTTGGGTGCGGCATTCGCTTGCTACCCTGGCTTTGGCTTGCGTCCTGCTCGGCGCGCAACATCGCGGGCTAGCGCAACTGGTGCGCGGCCACCAAGAGAGCCGCGACGATGTGCAAGCTCAACTGGACAAGCTGCCGCGCAACGCACTGGTGGCCATCCCCCACTCCGATTTCATGGCTGCTCAATCGGTCCGCCTCGTCAACTACGATCCCACGCTCGCGCCCGATCTCGCGCTTGCACAGCTCGCTCAGTCTCAGGCGACCCACGCCATCGTCCCGACCAATTGGTCGCGCGCCCGTTATCGCGGCGAGGCCCCGATCAAACGAGCGCTGACCAATGCCCAAAACCTGAAGCTCCCCGGCGAGACGATCTGGCAGGGTGGCGTCGACGAGACCTGGGTCCACTGGCCCTTTCATCCGCGAGGCAATCCCAAGTTGAAGCTCGTCGTTTTGGACCGCACTCGGCTCACCGCCTCGACGCCCCCACTCAAGCAGTAGTGACGCTCGTCACCGTACATGTGACCTCTGTCAGCCAAGCGTTGCGCGTTAACTGGGATCCGCGCGGAATTTCAAGCGCTCGAGCCGACCTTTGCGGCGCACGAGGTTCTTGTAGTCCCATTGAATGTCACGCGCCTGGCCGAGCCAACGCTTGAGGGGACGCTTCTTCACCTCGTCGACCGACGTGTAACGCACCTCGGCCGCCTTGAAGGTCCCCTCGCTGTCGAGCTCCTCGTCGTCGAAGGATTGCCCGCTCCAGAACAAGAGCCGCACGCAGCTCTTGAGTTTGCTGTAACCCACGATGGGGTTGCCGTCCAAAAACCACACTGGATGAGCATGCCAGATCTTGTTTTCTGCCTCCGGAAGGTGGCGATCGATCTCTTGCGCCAGGAGCTCGCAAATTTTCCGGTCACCTGGCGTTTGGGCTTTGTTGTACTTCACGGTGTCGGCGTGCATCACGCGAGGTTAGCACGACAGGGTGCGACCAGTGATCAGGCCCGATGCGCCTTGCGGATCGGCGTGCGCCTGGACAATTTCAGCTTCCCGGTGCTACGTTTTAGCCACTATGAAGTATATCTTGGCTTTCTCATTCATGTTGGCGACCGCGGGTGTCCAAGCCTGCCAGCGGGGGTGCACCGATATTGGGTGCAGCGATCAGGTGTACGGGACCATCAGAACGGTCAATGGAGCCTTGGAAGCTGGACACTACGTCATCACCTTGACCACGCAGCGGTCCAGTCACACTTGCACCATGGACTGGCCCGATGCCTTTCCAGGTGATGGGATCGCGAACATTCCGTGCAACCCAGAGTTGGGTGCGGTGGGTATGTCGCTCAGGCAGGACACACACTGCACAGAAGAGGTCGGTGATGACGCCTCCAGCAACAGCTGTTCTCCAATCCCCGATCAATACACGCTCACCTTCATCATCAACGACACCCCCGACGTGTTGACGGTCCAAGTCGAGCGGGATGGGGACGTCCTCGGGGCGCAAGACTTCACCCCCGACTACGACGAGACCCAGCCCAACGGCAAAGGCTGCCCACCTGTGTGTGAACAAGCCGAGATCGAGATGATCCTCCCCTAGGGGCCGCGCCGAGTCCCCCGCCAGCCGAGCCATCGTCGACTAGGCCCTTTTGCGTTCACAGGCGCCGCCTCGAGCTTCACGGTCCCGTGGCTACTTCGCATGTGATCTCTAAAACTGCGTCGAACGCTGTGTCAGAACCGAAGGTAAAACGCAGTTGCTCCCACGACCACTGGGAACGAGCCGCACAGTCCATGACAAACCAATCATAGTCTTCGCTCAACTCTGGTTGTCGAAAACACCAACCTGGGGCACACCCCGCGCAGGAGAGTTCACTTTCACAAGAGGTCAGCGCCTCTCCCTCCAGTTGGACGAGCTCACAGGCGCGCATCAGCTCAGGCTCCGCGCCGCCCGATTCACGCTCAACGACGCTAGGTTCCCGCGCACCCTGGGCGCTTTGTGGGTCCATCCAGCCAAACTGAGCGGGACAATCGGTCTCTGCATTGGTGTAGCCCATGATGCGACAGGCGCGCTGCCCGCTCTCGCGGCGCACGATGGCACCCTCCTGACACGTGGGAAACACCTCAGCCACTCCCCGCCGCTCGAAGAACGGTTCGCTGCACGTTTGAACTCCCCAACCAAAATCAGTCAAGCGAGCCTCAAAGTTTCCGGCAAGCTGGTCGGAGCACACCCCAGCGTCCACAAAGTGGTCTCCAATCTGTGGCTCGGGCGCCTGACCCAGGCTTGCATCATCACGCGACGCGGCAATAAAAGCACTGATTGAAAGCTCGTCGGGCAGCGTGTCGACAAAGTGTTGGCTCTGCACGTCAGGTGCGGCCAGTGTTCCTTCGAGCACATCCGCCCAATAGCTGAACGCATCAAACAGCTTCGGAGGACCAGTGTTGTTTCCGTCGAGCGACAACAGCCCCTCGGCTACGGCGCTCTCCCAATCTTCCGCATGGGCACTGGTGGCGTTAGGTAGGTCGAGCTTCAAAGCAGGAAGGTTTCCGGGATGAAGTGCGCGCGTCGGATCAGACGCGGGGACGAGCAGCACCTCAATCCGTCGTGCAGCAAATCGAGCCGGGTCCCAGGAATGATGCTGATCGTTCCAGCCGCTGAGCTGGCCTGCAAGGACCTCCCTCATCCGCTGAGCGTCTTTGCCCGGGGCATCATCGATCACCAGGATCCAAAGCCACAGTTGCGGGGTAGATACGAAGCTCGTCACTTCGAGCTGATAGGATTCACCGGCCGGCCCGGGCCGCGGGTCGGAACAGGACAGGACCAATAGCCCCGCGCACATGAGCAGGTGTCTCACTCGCACCGCGTCCCCCCTGCAAGAAAGGCGCCACGAGGAAATGCCAGGACCTTTCCAAAGCCCATCTGGCACACATGAGACAACGGCGTTGTCATGTGGTCAACCTAGTTGCCGACGGGCGCCGTGGCGCTGGGCAGCACGCGCCCCGCCGAACCGGAAAGCCTTCCCGCTACCGGCGGGACCCCTGACGATATCCGTTACTCCCCAACCGAGGAGCACCCGTGCGCGGGAGCAGCGGCGCTTTTGCGTTGCCAGGCGTCAGACATCGATCTTGAAGCCAAGATCAACGTCGCAGGCCGCAAAACCACCACGGACCCCCCAGTTTTCCCTGGGGCTTTCCCGAAGCAGAATCAGGATATGATCGGGCGGAATGCCGAGCGGCGTCAGGTGGAGAACAATGGCGCGATAGAGCTTGCGCTTTGCGTCGAGCGAGCGTCCGGCAAACGCATCGATGGTCACGTGGGTGTAGAGGCTGGGGTGCTGGGCTGTGGGGGGACACGCAAAACGATGCGGCGCGTGAACGACCAGGCGAATGTTCTTGTCGTTGGGCGGGATCGCAAATGCTTCGACCAGCGCCGACTGCACCGCATCGATGAGCGCGCGCTCTTTTTGTTCGGGATACTGGGCACAGATGTCGATGGTTGTGCAAGGCATGGGTGTTGCGTCCGGGCGATGGTCCGCGCGCAGCTTCTCACCGTCCATTGTCGGGCGCCAGCATCACGAGGAGCTCTTCGAGTTGGTTCGAGAGCGCTAAAAACGAGCCCCTTCGACGAAAAGGAGGGCAATCGCCGAGCTGGGCACTCAATTCACCACACCTGTGCACTGCAATTCCCAACCCCAGCTGACGTCTTTCCCGACGGCGCTGCCCTCGTCTTTGATTGCTCGGCAGCGGGTACACTTGATCGCGGCTCGGCGCGGCTCCGCTCTCGAGACGCGCGCCGCGCGTTCGGTCATGCGCTGCGGTGAACGAGCCTGCGGGTCGTTACCCGCCACGATCTTGTTCAACGCCTTTTCGACCGCGCCGGGCTGGTCCACAAATGCAAGCGCCCTCGGGCTCGCACTCCCGGATATCCGCGTCGTCGTCGCTGCCAAACCCAAAACCGGCCAGCGCCGTGAACTCTGGGGCCAAGCCCGTCGTCAGAGCGGCGGAGGAGTGCCAGGTGCGGGCCGACTGGCGTAACGTCCCGGAGTTGTACCGACGATGCGTCGAAAGTGACGGTTGAGCTGGCTCTGGTCATAGAGTCCAACTAACGACGCCACTTCAGAGGCAGTCACGCCGCGCTCGAGCAGGCGCTTCGCGCGAGCAATGCGCAAGTTCGTAAGATACGTGTGGGGTGGCATGCCAATTTGAGCGCGGAAGGCACGACACAAATGAAACTTGTCGAGACCGGAGTAATTGGCCAAGTCGTCCAAAGTGAACGAGTCGCTGATGCGTGAACGCAGGTAATCCATCGCGCGTTTCACCGGACGAGTCTGATGCGCAACTGGCTCTTTTAGCCGAACGAACGCCGAGATGGCCTCGGTAACGGCAACTTCGAGCGACAATCGCTCCGCCTTGTCACCGATTGCATCGTGAAGCCGATGAAATGCGCGCGCCCGCTCGTCCCCCGCCGCAAGGTGCGGCAGTGCCATGTGCGGCGTTGCCCTGTTTGTTTCCTCCTCACGCAGGGACTCGAGCTCGCGTGAGGGCAACACGACCACCTGAAATGTGATTGGTCCGTCGTGGGCCACATCGCGGTGAACGTCACCCGGTGCCTTGAGCTGGATGGACCCCGGTCCGCTCCGCCAAAGCTGGCCCTGCGTCCACCATTCGCTCTGCCCTTGCTCCATCCGCGCGACGACATAGTCAGTTTTCATCCGCGCGCGGAGCTCCTCCGTGGTCTGCCGGACAACGACCAGGCCGGGTATCGAAACCGGAACCAATTCAGTGACGGTAGCAGGACTGTGCACGGTCCGAGCATAGCCCCAGGACTGCGCTCTGGCTTGGGCATTCTTGGCGAAGAAGTTTCGCCAAAAACGCCCAAGCGCCCCGATCGCGCTCAGCCCAAGTTGCGCGCATGAACAACACAAAAGTCGCCCTGGTCACCGGGGCCAACAAGGGGATCGGTTTCCAAATCGCTCAGGACCTGACCACGCGGGGTTTCACGGTCCTGGTCGGCAGTCGCCGGCTCGGATCAGGGCAGGAAGCCGCACAAAGGATAGGGGCCAGGGCTCACGCCCTGCAGCTGGATGTCACGGATCCTCGCTCGATTGCAGCGGCCGCCGAGCGCATTCGAGGGGATTTTCAACGCCTCGATGTCCTGGTCAACAATGCTGGTATCGCGTACGCGGGGCCGCCGGGGGCTTCCTTTGAAGAGAAAATCGCCGCGGGACGACCCAGTACCGCTTCAATGGATCACATGCGGGCCATTTTCGAGACCAACGTGTTTGGCGTGATCGCGACCATTCAAGCTATGCTTCCGCTGCTGCGCCAGGCACCCGTGGGGCGGATCGTGAACGTGTCCAGCACCGTTGGCTCGTTGACGCTGCAAAGCGACCCATCCCACCCGGTGCGCGCCATCATTGACACCCTGTATAGTCCCTCCAAGACCGCCCTCAACGCAGTCACCGTAGCCTTCGCCAAAGAGCTGCAAGGCACCAACATCACGGTCAACGCTGTCTGCCCAGGCTTCACGGCCACTGATTTGAACAACTTCCGTGGCCATCGCAGCGTCGAAGAGGGCGCTCGAGAAGCTGTGCGTCTGGCTCTGCTCGAAGGCGGCCCGACCGGCACCTTCTCCAACGACGACGGCATCGTCCCGTGGTGAAGCACGGGGCCGGGGCGCGGGTGATCTCTGCCTGCCCCCCGGCTCACTCCACCGTCAGATTGTTCCCCACCGCGACCCAACCGTCGCCCACCGCGACCAAGTCCAAGTCACCGTCCCCGTCCGCATCGCGCAAGACTGATCTCGGCATGGGAACTTCATCGAGGAGTGTAGCGCTGCACGACTCGTCCACCCGATAGAACTGCGTCATCCCCTCCTCGTTAG
>Ga0315912_10004161_pt1 | contig 13831 bp, 11 predicted proteins | sample VfabasoilMG_FD_204469 | JGI IMG/M metagenome (GOLD analysis project Ga0315912, IMG submission 204469) | Garden soil microbial communities collected in Santa Monica, California, United States - V. faba soil | ecosystem: Environmental > Terrestrial > Soil > Garden | place: USA: California... | reverse complement strand
CTTGGCGCCCATCACGAACGCCTCGGACGTCGCGGCCAGCGCCACGGCGGAAAGGATGTTGTTGGTCAGCTTCAGCACCTGCGCCGCGCCCGGCTTGTCCCCGGCCACCGTCAGAGTGCGGCCCCATTGGGAAATCATGGGCCGGATGCGCTCCACCGCGGCCGGATCACCGGACACCATGACGGAGAGCGTGCCCGCCCGCGCCCCCGGCGGCCCGCCAGAAATCGGGCAGTCCACCACCGTCACGCCCTGCGCCGCCATCTCCTTCACCATCTCGTCCACGAACGGCACGCCGACGGTGCAGGTATTCACCATCAGCTTCATCTTCGTGCCCTTGGTCAGGCCGTCATCCCCCATCGCCACGGCGCGGAACGCTGCCAGCGTGGGCAGGGAGACGAAGACGATCTCGCACTGGTCCGCCAGATCCTTTGGCGAACTGGCGCGCCGTGCCTGCCGCTCCAGCAGCGGCCGCATCGCCTCTTCGCGAATGTCGTACACCGTCAGCTGGTGCCCCGCGTCCATCAGCCGCCCGGCCATGGGCAGGCCCATGTTGCCGATGCCCAGATATCCCGCTTCCATTGTCGTGACCCCTAACGCGTCTTGGGAAGTTCGAAGCCCGCCGGCTTCTCGATATGCCGCACGATGGTGCTGATGTCGTCATTGGCGCCGCCGGCGAACATGATGTTCTTCAGCACCAGCCGCACCGCGTGGCACACCCATATCGGCACGCCGAGTTCCTCACCCAGCTCAATCGCCAAATCCACATCCTTCATCAGCACGTGCATCGCCGCGCCGTAGTGGAACGTGCGCGGCAGCACCGCGACCGGGAACATGAACTGCGTGCCGTTGTTCTGTCCGGAACCGGCATTGATCGCGGAAATCATCACCTCCGGGTCCAGCCCGCCCTTGCCACCCATCACCAGCGCTTCCGACGTGGCGACGAAGGCCACGGCGCACAGGATGTTGTTGGTCAGCTTCAGCACCTGCGCCGCGCCCGGCTTGTCGCCCGCCACGGTGATGGTGCTGCCCCAGGTGGCAATCAGCGGCCGCACCGCCTCAATGTCCGCCGGCGCGCCGGACACCATGACGGACAGGGTGCCCGCCCGCGCCCCGGCTGGTCCGCCGGAAATCGGGCAATCCACCAGCCGCACGCCCTTCGGCCCCAGCGCCACCTCGATCTCCCGCACAAAGGCAGTGCCCACGGTGCAAGTATTCACCAGCACCTTCATCTTATTCCCGGCAGCCAGCCCGTCCGGCCCGTTCAGCACGGCGCGAAACGCCGCCAAGGTGGGCAGGGAGACGAACACCGTCTCGCACGCATCCGCCAGTTCCCGCGATGTGGCCACGCGGCGCGCCTGGCGATCCAGCAGCGGACGCATCGCGGCTTCGTTGATGTCGAACAGGGTGAGCTGGTGCCCCGCATCCGCCAGCTTTTCCGCCATGGGCAGGCCCATGTTTCCCACACCCAGGTATCCCACACTCATTCGGCCGTCCTCCGTCGTCAATGGCGGCCACCGTAGCCGGTTCGCGGGAATCTGGAACCCTGCGGCCCGCGCTCAGCCGGCCCGCGCCACCGGCATCTCCAGCACGATCTTGCCGATCGCCTTGCGCGCCAGCACGGCGTCCATCGCCTCCCGGTACTGCGCCAGCGGAAAGCGGTGGGATGTGGTGGGCTTCAGTCTGCCCTCCTCGTACCAGCGAAACATCCGCGCGAACATCGCGCGCACCGCGGCCTCATGGACATGGCGCTCGTCGGTCAACCCCCAGCCCATGTACTTGCCGTAGTTGTAGCCCAGCACGGAGATGTTCTTCACCAGCAGGATATTGGCGGGAATCTGCTGGATGCGCCCATTCGCGAAGCCGATCACCAGGATGCGCCCGCATTGCGCCACCGCGCGCAGGGACAAATCGAACGCATCGCCGCCCACCGGGTCGTACACCACCTCCACCCCGTCCGGCGCCAGCGCCCGTATTTCCTCCAGCGCCCGGTCGGAGGGGAACAGCACCGTGGCATCCGCGCCATGCGCCCGCGCCACCGTCAGCTTCTCCGGTGTGGAGGCGGTGGCGATCACCCGCGCCCCCATCGCCTTGCCCAGCTCCACCGCCGCCAGCCCCACCGCCCCGGCGGCGCCGTGCACCAGCAGCGTCTCCCCCGGCTGTAATTTCGCCCGCCAGTCCAGCGCCGAGCACGACGTGGCGTAGGAGGTGGGGAACTGCGGCGCAAGGTGGAACGGCAACCCGTCCGGAATCTTGTACACCGTCGCCGCATCGATCACGCATTGCTCGGCATGCCCGCCCCAGTCGATGACGGAGCACACCCGGTCTCCCACTGAAACCTGGGTCACGCCGGGCGCCACCTCGGCCACCACCCCGGCTACCTCCGTGCCCGGGCTGAAAGGCCGCGGCGGCTTGCGCTGGTAGCGCCCCATGGTCACCAGGGACGTTGCGAACGAAACTCCGGCACAATGCACGGCGATCCGCACCTGCCCCGGCCCCACTTCGGGCACGGGAACGTCCTCAAGGGGCAGTTCCTGATAAGGCATCCACTCATGGCAGCGCACGGCCAGCATATTTTTTTCCTGCTTTACCAGTGGGTATCTTGGCTAGGCCCGACCAACATGGCATGACGGCCCTCAAGTAATCGAGAGGGGGGCGCGTCGCGGGGGTTCGGGCGTGCCAGCCAGGAATAGTCCGGGGACGACACCATATGAAGCCCTTGCTCCGCCTGAGCCACGGCATTGACGTGATGAACGAAAGGATCGGCCGCATGTGCGACTGGCTGGTCCTCTGGGCCTGCGTCGTCAGCGCCGGCAACGCGATGGTCCGCTATGCCTACGACATCAGCTCCAACGCCTGGCTGGAACTGCAATGGTACATGTTCGCCGTCATCGTCATGCTCGGCGCTTCCTACACGCTCAAGAAGAACGAGCACGTGCGCGTGGACCTTTGCTACATGCTGATGAGCACGCGCCAGCAATATTGGGTGGATATCCTCGGCACCATCTTCTTCATGTTGCCGGCCTGCGTGATCATCGGCTGGCTCAGTTGGCCTTTTTTCGTCCAGTCCATTGAAATCTGGGAGCATTCCTCCAACGCCGGTGGCCTGATCCGCTGGCCGATCAAGTTTGTGCTCCCGCTCGGCTTCGCACTGCTGTTCCTGCAGGGCATCTCGGAACTGATCAAGCGCGCAGCTTCCCTGGCCGGTCACTCGATCCCCGACCTTGAAGCCCATTACGAGAGGCCGCTGCAGTAATGATCCCCTTGGAATGGATGCCGCCGCTGATGTTCGGCGGCCTGGTCGTGTTCATGCTGATCGGCTACCCGGTCAGCTTCTCGCTCGCCGCCGTGGGACTATTCTTCGGCTTCATCGCCATCGACCACGGCTTCTTCACCATGGCCTTCATGCAGGCTATCCCGGGGCGTATTTTCGGCTCCATCCTGTCGAACGACCTGCTGCTCGCCATTCCGTTCTTCACCTTCATGGGCGCGATCCTGGAGAAATGCGGGCTCGCGGAGGACATGCTGGATTCCATGGGCCAGTTGTTCGGCCCGGTGAAGGGCGGCCTCGGCTACTCGGTCATCATCGTCGGCTTCATCCTGGGCGCCATCACCGGCACGGTGGCGGCGCAGGTCATCGCCATGGCGCTGATCACCATGCCGATCATGATCCGCTACAAATACGACATGAAATACGCCACCGGCGTGCTGGCGGCATCAGGCACAATCACACAGGTCGTGCCGCCGTCCCTGGTGCTGGTGGTCCTGGCGGACCAACTCGGCCGCTCGGTGGGCGACATGTACTTGGGCGCGTGGGGCCCCTCCCTCATCCAGATCGCCCTGTTCGCTGGCTACACCTTTTACCTCTCCATGTTCTATCCGGACATGGTACCACCCGTGCCGCGCACGCTGCACGGCAAGGCGCTGATCATCAAGTGCATGTGGGGCATCATCCCCGCCGCAGTTCTGATCTTCCTCGTACTCGGCACCATCATGATGGGCTTGGCCACGCCGACGGAGGCCGGCGCCATGGGGGCCATCGGTGCCATCGTGCTGGCCGTGGTACGCAACACGGACTTGAGCAAGCGGGATTCCGCCATCTTCATCGCTGGCATTGCCGGCTGTGTCGTTGGCGGCGTGCTGTCGGCGCTGGAGATCAAGAACATCCTATTTCGCCTGTCCTTTACCGTGGCCTTCGGAACCATCGTGTGGTTCTGCCTCCTGGCCTGGCAGAACGCGGAGCAACGCGGCCTGATCAAGCAGGCCTTCGAGGCGACGATGCGCATCACCTCCATGGTGGCGTTCATCGTGGTCGGTGCCACATGCTTTTCCGTGACGTTCGCGGGCGTGGACGGCAACCAGTGGGTCGAGCACCTGCTCACCGGCCTGCCGGGCGGCATGTGGGGCTTCCTGATCGTTGTCAATCTGTTCGTGTTCTTCCTGGCGTTCTTCCTGGACTTCTTCGAAATCGCCTTCATCATCGTGCCGATGCTGGCGCCGGTGGCGCAAAAGATCCTCGCCCCGGTCGTCGGCGCGGACGCGGCGCTGATCTGGTTCGGCGTGATGCTGTGCGTGAACATGCAGACCAGCTTCATGCACCCGCCCTTTGGCTTCGCGCTGTTCTACCTGCGCAGCGTCACACCTCGGGAAATCCCCAGCTCCATCATCTACTGGGGCTCTATCCCCTGGGTGCTGCTCCAGCTGATCATGGTGCTGCTGGTCATCGCCTTCCCCGTGCTGGTCACCGGCCTGCTGGACGCGCCCTCCACCGTGGACCCGAACGCGATCAAGATCGAGATCCAGGCCCCGGACCAACAGGACGACGAACCGCCCCCAGTCATCATGCCCGGGCAAAAGCCGAACTGAAGCCCCGGGCACTCACCCAAAGGAAAGGCCCCGCCATCGCTGGCGGGGCCTTTTTCGTCGCCGCAGGTCCAGGCGCGGTTACCGGCCGCGCGCGGACCCCCAATGCGGCTATCGGCCGCGCGCCGACATCGAGAAGTTGAAGCTGTCGAAATTGAACTCGGCAACGCGGAACCACAGATGCTGATCCTGGCGGAACGGCTTCATGCTCTCCAGGATCTTCTTGAACATCGGGTTCTTCTCGGCCACCTCGTCATAGTATTTCCAGCAGGCGTCGAAGCAGGCTTCCATCACCGGGCGCGGGAACGCCTTCAGCTGCGTGCCGTTAGCCACCAGCCGCTTCAGCGCCGCCGGGTTCAGCGCGTCGTATCTGGACACCATCCACAGGGACACGGCGCCGGTCGCGACTTCCATCATCTTCTTGTAGGCCGGCGGCAGTGAATCCCACGCCTTCTGGCCGATATAGATGTTGCCCCAGGAAGCACCTTCCCACCAGCCGGGGTAGTAGTAGTACTTCGCCACCTTGTTGAAGCCGAGCTTCTCGTCGTCATACGGCCCGACCCATTCGCAGGCATCGATCGTGCCCTTTTCCAGCGCCGGGTAGATGTCGCCGCCGGCGATCTGCTGCGGCACCACGCCCAGATTGCCCAGGATCTGCCCGGCAAAGCCGCCGACGCGGAACTTCAGGCCCTTCAGGTCATCGACGCTGTTGATCTCCTTGCGGAACCAACCGCCCATCTGCGCGCCGGTGCCGCCGAAGGTGAAGCTGACCAGGCCATACTGCTTGTAGAATTCCTGGATCAGGTCATGCCCGCCGCCGGCGGTCAGCCAGGCGATGTACTGGCGCTGGTTCATGCTGAACGGCAGCCCCGTCTCGAACACGAAACACGGATCCTTGCCGAAGTAGTAGTAGGCCGCGGTCTGGCCCATCTCCACGGTGCCGTTCTGCACCGCGTCCGCCACCTGCAGCGCGGGCACGATTTCACCAGCGGCGAAGGTGCGCAGCTGGAACTTCCCGTCCGACATTTCCAGCAGCATCTTGGCCAGCAATTCCGCACCGCCGTACAGCAGGTCCAGCGATTTCGGGAAGCTGGACGTAAAGCGCCACTTCACTTCCGGCATGGACTGCGCGATGGCCGGAGCGGCAAGCGCGGGCACGGCGAGCGCGCCTGTGGCGGCGGCGCGTACAAATTTACGACGATCCATATGCTTCTTTAAGACCTCCCTGTGCGAGGTGTGTGCCACGTGCTTGCGGCATATCACCTGGATGCCGGCGGATCGGCCGGCTCAACCATTGATCTAATGGGCAGGGCCACCGCATGGCAATACCGTAGCGTCGTTTACTAATCGGCTTTTCCGCCTCGAATTGAACGCCACGGCATTTCGGGCCTAGACTTTCCGCCAATGGGGCCGCGCCGCCGGGGCGGGCGCCGAGCAAGAGGGGAACGCCATGAAATACAACAGAATTTCCGCCGACTGCCATCTCGACATGCCCTGGATGCCGCCGAAACTGTTCACGGACATGGCGTCCAACGAAATGCGGGAACGCATGCCGTATGTGGAGGACGGCCCGGACGGCCCGCGCTGGGTGACAAAGAGCGGCGCCTATTTCGGCCTGCTCAACGGCGTCGGGCCGGGCGGGGCCAAGCTGGTTCCCGGCCAGAACCACCGCGTCGACATCATGGCCGAGACCGGCATGTTCGCGGACGGCAAGAAGGGCATCCAGCGCCCGACCGACCCGCATCTGCGCCTGAAGGAGATGGAACGCGACGGCGTCGACGCGGAGGTCATCTTCGGCATCCTCGGCTCCGCGTCCAAGATGCAGGACAACGAAGCCGCCAACCACATGTTCATGATCTACAACGACTGGCTGAAGGATTTCTGCAGCCACTATCCGGACCGCCAGATCGGCCTGGCCTGCATTCCCTATGGGGATATCGACCACGCGGTGCAGGAAATCTACCGCATCGCCAAGATGGGCCTGCGCGGCATCGAGGTGTCCTGCTCCTGGGACATGGAGCCGATGTGGCATCCGTGCTGGGAACCGATGTGGAAGGCAGTGAACGACGTGCAGCTGCCGCTGCATTTCCACACCTTCCCCACCATCAACCCGAAGGCGCGCGAAATGGCCACCGGCCTGACCGGCCGCGCCGCGCTGTTCACCGGCGTTTCGTCCTTCCAGATGGGCCTGATCCACATCATCGCCGGCATGATGGGCGCCGGCGTGTTCGAGCGTTATCCGAACCTGCGCGTGTCCTTCGGTGAATCGGGCATCGGCTGGATTCCCTACGCGCTGGACCGGATGGATTTCGAGTTCGAGGACCGCTTCCGCGACCTGATGAAACTGAAGCCGAGCGAATACTGGCAGCGCCAGTGCAAGGCGACCTTCCAGTACGACGTCATCGGCCCGAAGCTGATCGGGACCAACAGCCTGATGAATGTGGAAACCCTGATGTGGGGCTCCGACTACCCGCACACGGACGGAATCTGGCCTGAATCCACCAAGTATATCGACCAGCAATTCGCCGGCCTGTCGGCCGACGACATCCACAAGATCACCTGCGAAAACGCGGCGAAGTTCTACAACCTCACCAACTGATCGCAGCGATACACGCCCCGCCCGGTAAAGCCGGGCGGGGTTCGTATTCCTGGTGATGGAGCCCACGATGACCCGCCATTTCGGCGTGCTGATCCCCTCCACCAACACCACGGTGGAAATCGAATACACGCGCCTGCTGCCGCCCGGCCTGCAAGCCCATTACGGCCGCCTGGGGCGGGACGGCCCGACGCCCTTCTCTCCCAGCCGGGAAGTGGACGTGATCTACCAGTCCCAGCTCCTCGGCCACGCCAAGGTGGAGGCGATCGCGCTGGCGCAGACCTCCGCTTCCATCCACGCGGACGGCTACGACGACATCACCACCAGCCAGATGCATGAAGGCGCCGGCGCGCCCGCCATTACCTCGGCCGATGCCGTGGCCAAGGCGGTGATCGCCCTTGGCCTGAAGCGTGTCGCCATCGTCTCCCCCTACTCGACGGAGGCCAGCGCGCTTGCGAAACGCTACTTCGAAACCCGCCACAGGCTGGACGTGGTGGCCGTGGAAGGCTTCGGCGCCACAGATGCGTACGCCATCGGCGCCCTCGGCCCGGAACACGCCCGCGCCGGCTTTCAGCGCATCGACCGCCCGGAAATCCAGGCCTGGCTGGTTCCCGGCGGCAACTTCCCCACCATGGCGCACGCCCCGGCGTGGGAGAAGGAACTCGGACGCCCTGTCATCACCACGAACGGCGCCGCGCTATGGGCCATGGTGAAACTGATGGGCGCGGACGTGAAACTGCCCGGCCTGGGCACGCTGCTGGAGGACATGCCGGCACTGCCCGGCTAGACTGCAATGAGAGCGGCCAACAGAGCCGCCGCAACGACAGGGAAGAAGTTCGATGAAGTTTCTGACGACACTGGCCGGCCTCACACTCCTCGGCGCCGGCATCATGGCTGGCACGCCCGCCGCCGCGCAGGACACTGCCTCCTGGCCCAGCAAGCCGGTGAAGGTGATCGTCAATTTCGGCCCCGGCGGCTCGGCCGACAATTCCATGCGCCCCTTCGCCGAGCGCCTCTCCCGCGCGATGAACCAGCAATTCGTCATCGACAACCGCGGCGGCGCCTCCGGTGCCATCGGCCTGGAGGCCACAGCCAAGTCGCCGCCGGACGGCTACACCTTCGTCGTCACCCCGGCACTCTCCGTCACCATCCTGCCGCACCTGCGCAAGCTGCCCTTCGACATTTTCAAGGACCTCACGCCGGTCACGCAGTTCACAGATGGCGTGCTGCTGGTCGCCGTGCATCCAAGCCTGCCGGTGGCCAACATGAAGGAGTTCATCGCCTATGCGAGGGCAAACCCCGGCAAGCTCTCCTGGGGCACCGCCGGCGTCGGCTCGCACGGCCACCTGATGTCCGAGAACATCAAGATGGTGGCGCGGATCGACATCCTGCACGTGCCCTATCGCGGTGGCGGTGAATCGCTGGCGGACTTCCTGGCCGGCGTCGTGCAGGTGCACGCCGATCCCAACACCATGCCGCACGTCCTCGGCGGCAAGGCCAAGCTGCTCGCGGTGCTGGACCACCAGCGCCATCCCAGCTTCCCGGATGTGCCGGTGCTCAAGGAAGTGCTGCCGGAAATCGACTTCGTCGCCTGGTTCGGCATGCTCGCCCCCGCCGGCACGCCGCCGGCCATCATCAACAAGATGGCCGCCGAGATGAACAAGATCGCGCGCGAGCCGGACATCAACCCGTTCCTGCTGAAATTCGCCCTGCGCGCCAACCCCGGCACGCCGGGGGAGATGGCCAGGCTGCTGCGTGCAGATTACGACCGCTACGGCAAGCTCGTCGCCCAACTCAACATGAAGGCGGAGTGACAAAATGGACCTGACCGTGCGCCCGATTGGTCCCGTCAACAATACCTTCGGCGCGGAGGTAAGCGGCATTGACCTGTCGCAACCCCTCGGCAACGCCGGCGTGGACGCGATCTGGCGCGCGATCGACCAATACGCGGTCATCGTCTTCCACGACCAAAACCTGACGGACGCGCAGCTGCGCGACATGGCGGAAAAATTCGGCCCGCTGGAAATCGGCCGCACCGCCGCACGCGGCGGCAAGCGACGGCTGGAAATCCCGCAAATCGGCGACATTTCCAACCTGGACCTGCACGGCAATGTCCGCGCGCTGGAAGACCGCCAGCGCCTGGACAGCCTCGGCAACCGCCTCTGGCACACGGACGCCTCCTACATGCCAGTCCCCGTCGTCCTCGGCATGCTGCACGCCGTGCAACTTCCGCCCCCCTCCCCCTTCGGCAACGGGGAGACCGAATTCTGCGACCTGCGCGCCGCCTATGACGACCTGCCCGACAACACCAAGGCCGCACTCGATCCCCTCATCGCCATGCACGACGTCTTCTACTCGCGCGGCCAGCTCGGCGTAACGGAATTCCCGCCCGGCGAACGCGAGCAATACCCCCCTTCCCCGCAACGCCTCGTGCGCACCCACCCCGGCTCACAGCGCAAAACCCTCTACCTCTCCGCCCACGCCTCCCACATAAGGGACTGGCCGATGGCGGATGGCCGCCTGCTGCTAATGGACCTCAACGCCTACGCGACCAACGCGAAATACGTCTACAGCCACACCTGGCGCGAAGGCGACCTTGTCATCTGGGATAACCGCTGCACCATGCACCGCGGCCGCCCGCACGACGAACACGCCCCCCGCGACCTGCGCCGCGCCACCACACTGGACACCGCCAACACGCTCGAACAGGCGGCATAGGAGAACAAGGCAATGGCCAAGGGCCTTCTGCTCGTCGGCTTCGACTTCACCAACGCCCACGCCGACGAATTCCACGACTGGTACGACCTGGAACACGTCCCTGAACGCCAGCGCGTCCCCGGCTTCGGCCTGTGCGAACGCTGGATCAGCGTCGCCAACCCCAAGCAGGCCGTCGCCAGCTACGAGCTGGACACGCTCTCCGTCCTCGACGGCCCGGCCTACAAGGCCATCGCCGGCGACAACCTCACCGTCTGGTCCAAGCGCGTCACCGCCATGTGCCAGCGCCTGATCCGGTTCGAGGGCGAGCAGTGCAACCCCGGCAACCAGGCCTCCCCCACCGGTGCCGGCGGCCTGCTGGTGAACGCCATGGAAGTCGCCCCGGAACACCGCGCGGATTTCGACGCCTGGTACGACCAGGAACACATCCCGGCGCTGGCCGCCGTCCCCGGCGTCCTCGCCGCCCGCCGCTACAAAGGCCGCGCCGGCTGCCACTACTCCCTCGCCCTCTACCACCTGCAATCCGCCGAAGTCGCGATGACCGACGCCTGGAAGAAAGCCGCCTCCTCCCCCTGGACCGACCGCGTCCGCCCCACCTTCAAGAACCACGTCCGCATCCTCAGCAGCGCCTACAAGCGCGGCTGACCGCCTGTCGCCGTCGTGCCCGGCCACACGGCCGGGCACGTTAAACAATTTCTCAAAACCTCCGCATTAGCCTCACGCGCGGAAACAACCCGCACACACCGCGCAAAAGGCAACCAACATGCAAGTGGGCGAACTCCTCGCCGCCGCCGGCCTCGTCACCGTCGAGGACGTCCTCGCCGCCCTGCGCCAGCAATCCCGCCAGGGCGGCCTGCTCGGCGACAACCTCGTCTCCCTCGGCGCCATCGTCGCCGGCGAACTGCAGCGCTTCCTCGACCGCATGCCCCCCGTCCCCCTCACCGTCGAGGATACCGGCCTCACCGAGACCGATCTCCTCAACCTCATGCTCAAAATGATGCACATGGAGGGCCTGGACCGCGTCTCCACCCTCTCCGCCGAACTGCATCTTCCCCCCGCCCTCGTCATTCAGCTCATCCAGACCTCCCTCCGCCGCGGCTTGGTCGCCGCCGCCGGCACCGGCTCCACCTCCGCCCAGGGCGAGGTCCGCTACACCCTCGGCGAGAAAGGCCGCGCCTGGGCGCTCGATGCCCTCGCCCAGTCCCAGTATGTCGGCCCCGCCCCCGTCCCGCTGGAAACCTACCGCCAGCGCGTCAAGGACCAGCGCATCACCTCCGAAGTCATCACCCGCGACGCCATCCGCGAGGCCTTCGCCGGCCTCGTCATCCCCGAAGCCTTCGTCGAGCAGATCGGCCCCGCGGTGAACTCCGGCCGCGCCATCCTCCTCTACGGCCCCCCCGGCAACGGCAAGACCTCCGTCGCCATGCGCCTCAAGCGCGTCTTCAACGACGTCGTCTACATCCCCCACGGCGTGATGATCGACGGCCGCGTCATGCGCGTCTTCGACCCCAGCCTGCACAAGCCCCTCCAACCCTCAGAGGAACTCAGCCAGGCCGCCACCGGCATCCGCCGCGACGCGTTCGACGCGCGATGGGTCCCCTGCGAACGCCCCTTCATCATCGTCGGCGGCGAACTAACGCTCGACAGCCTCGACCTCCGCTACGACGGCGCCTCCAACTTCTACGAAGCCCCGCTGCACGTGAAAGCCTTCGGCGGCTGCCTCACCATCGACGATTTCGGCCGCCAGGCCGTGCGCCCCGAAGCCCTCCTCAACCGCTGGATCGTCCCCCTCGAATCCCGCATCGACTTCCTGAAGCTGCACACCGGCAAAACATTCGAACTCCCGTTCGAGGCGCTGATCATCTTCTCCACCAACCTGGAACCGGCGGACCTGATGGACCAGGCCTTCCTCCGCCGCATCCCATACAAGCTGGAAGTCCCCGGCCCCCCGGTGGACGCCTTCCGCCAGATCTTCGAAGCCGTCGCCGCCAAGGCCGGCCTGCCCCTGAACGACGAATGGTTCGCCTACATCGTCCACGAACTAACAGTCACCCGCAGCGTCGAACTCGCCAACTACCACCCCGGCTTCCTCGTGGACCAGATCATGGCCTTCTGCCGCTTCCTCCGCATCCCCCCCACCCTCGACCAAAAAATGGTCGACTTCGCCATCGGCAATTTGTGCGTGAAGGAAAGCAGCAAGCCCGTGCACCTGCGCACAAAGGCGATGGCGGCTTAGTGTCAGTAAGGCCAGGGGGCGACACCCCCCTGGACCTTACCCACCTCCCCCGTCATGCCGGCGCAGGTCGGCATGCACGACTTCCTTCCTCCCCCACCACATCCCCGTACCCACCCCACTCCACCCGTCATGGCCGGCCTTGAGCTGGTCATCCACCCCCAGTCCCACAAGCCACTCCCAGGCATTGCGAGAAACGAAACGACCGGGCAATCTCGCGCCCCGTCAACCGCCACAGACCCCCATGCCGGACGCCAACTACGAAAAAGCCCGCGCCGAAATCCTGAGACGAGGGCTCCGAACTCGTACGCTCGATTTGACCCGTCGTGGCCTCACCGCCCTGCCGCCCGAAATCGCCCGACTCACCGCGCTGCAGAGCCTCAATCTCAGAGGCAACTTACGGATCGCCTTGCCGCCCGAAATCGCCCGCCTGACCGCGCTAAAAAGCATCAATCTCAGCAGCAACCTACTCACCACTCTGCCACTCGAAATCACCCACCTCACCGCGCTGGAAAGCCTCGAGCTCGGGGACAACCAACTCATCACCCTACCGCCCGAAATCATCCGCCTAACCGCGTTGCAAAGCCTCAGTCTCAACGGCAACCTTCTCACCACCCTGCCGCCCGACATTGCCCGCCTAACCGCACTAGAAAGCCTCGATCTCAGCAGCAACCTACTCACCACTCTGCCACTCGAAATCACCCACCTCACCGCGCTGGAAAGCCTCGATCTCGGGGACAACCAACTCATCACCCTACCGCCCGAAATCATCCGCCTAACCGCACTAGAAAGCCTCGATCTCAGCGGCAACCAACTCGCCACCCTGCCACCCGAAATCGCCGGCCTCACCGCGCTACAGAACCTCAATCTCAGCGACAATCGGCTCGCCGCCCTGCCGTCGGAAATTTCCCGCCTGTCCGCGCTACAAGACCTAGATCTCAGCGACAACCAACTCACCGCCCTGCCGCCCGAAATCACCCGCCTACCTGCGCTGCAAAGCCTCTCACTCGCCAACAATCAACTGGCCGCGTTGCCATCGGAAATGGCCCGCCTCACATCGCTGCAACGGCTTTCTCTAAACCGCAACCGACTCACCACCCTACCGCCGGGAATAGGTACCCTGACAAGCCTTGAGCACGCGGCACGCACCAGGGTGCCCTACGCCCGATATTTCGGCCTTCATCTAGGCCGCAACCCTCTCCCCGCCCCCTATCCCACTCTTATCGCCCCCGGCCAACCGGAAGCCACGAGCCCCGTCCGCGCCTACCTGCGCGGTGAACTACCGGAAAAGCCACCAGTCCCGCCTGAGCCCCCCCCTGTCCCACCACTCACCATCCCACCCTCACTCCCCGCCGCCATCCGCGTCGCCATTGTTAGTGACAAACTCACGCTGGACCCCACCCCCAGCCCGGCCGACATGGCGGAAG
>Ga0315912_10004160_pt1 | contig 13839 bp, 8 predicted proteins | sample VfabasoilMG_FD_204469 | JGI IMG/M metagenome (GOLD analysis project Ga0315912, IMG submission 204469) | Garden soil microbial communities collected in Santa Monica, California, United States - V. faba soil | ecosystem: Environmental > Terrestrial > Soil > Garden | place: USA: California... | reverse complement strand
TGGGCGGGCCGGGCATTGCGGACTTCACGGAGTTCAGCCTGCTCCCGCCGGAGTGGCTCGGCGCGGGCGGGGCGCTCGACCCGCGACTCGACCTCACGATCCTGGCGCCCGCCGGCTACGAGACGTTTGGGTCGGCACTCGCGTCGCTCGGCGATGTGGACGGCGACGGACTGGCCGAACTCGCCGTGACGGGCTCCCACGTCCCCTTCGTCGACACGCTGAGCCTGTGCTCCGGCGCGAACGGAGCCGTCTTGTGGACCAGGACCGGCTTGGGCAGCCGGCTTGCGCCTGTCGGCCATGTCGATGCCGATGGCATTCCGGATCTGGCCGCCAGCCAGGCGCTGGAGAACCGCGTGTCGGTGCTCTCCGGCGCCAACGGCAGCACGCTCTGGACGTGGACGGAAGGTGGTCCCACGACGACGCCGGGCTACGGCAGCGCGCTCGTGGCGCACGCCGACGTGGATGGCGACGGGACGCTCGACCTCGCCGTCGCGTCCGCGCACGAGCCGTCACTCCCGGTGCGCGTGCTGTCAGGTGCGAGCGGGCTCGAGCGGCAGCTCATCCCGCCTGGGACCGGCGACTCGGGCTTTGGCGCTGCGCTCGGCGCGGCCGGCGATCTGGACGGCGATGGCGTCGGCGACCTCCTGGTCCGTGTCGTCGGCGCCACCGAGCGTGTCCGCGTGTTCTCCGGCGCTGACGGCACGGAGCTGTTCGATCTCGTCTCGCCGAGCGCTCCGCAGCCGGTCAGCTTCGGCGCGGCGCTCACCGGAGTCGGCGATTGGGACGGCGACGGCGTGCCTGAAGTGGCCGTCGGCGCGCCCTTCGACCCGCCCGCCCGGCCCTCTCATGGCCAGGGCTCCGTCTCTGTCTTCTCCGGCGCAACGGGCAGCCTGCTTTTGCGGCTGCACGCGCCTCAGGACGCGCGCTCGTTCGGCGCCGAGCTGGCCGCAGGCACGGACGTCGACAGCGATGGTCTCCCCGACCTGGCCATCGGCGCTCCGCAAGCCAGCGCGCCGGTGCCGTGGAAATCGTGCCGCGTGTTCGTCGTACGCGCACCGGACGGCGCGCTGCTCCAGGAGATCGCCGCCGGACCGAGCAGCCACTGCGGGCGCACGCTCACCTGGCAAGGTGGCGCGCGGGCACCGACCCTGGCCGTCGGCCTGCCCTGGGAGACCCTCAAACAACGCGTGCACCTCTATTCCGATCTGACGCACGCCGGCGGCGCACCGCAGCTCGCGATGTTCGGCTCCCTGCGCTGGGGCGAACCCTGGTTCCTGCGCCTCGACCACGGACTGCCGGCCGGACCCGCGTTCCTGGTCATCGGTGTGGCTGCGGCCGACTTGCCGTTCGCCGGGGGCACCCTCGTGCCGTCGCCCGATCTCATCGTGCCCCTGTTGCTGGATGCCACGGGGACACGGGAGCTGTCGGCCGTCGCGCCGAACGGACTCGCGCTCTCGACCAGCCTGTGGGTCCAGGCCTGGCTGCCGGATGCCGCCGGCCCCGAAGGCTGGTCCGCCACGCGTGCGCTGCGCTCGCCGACGCCCCGAGCGCACACGGAAGGCGGGGTGCCCGGCGCGCCCCCCCGTACTCCCGGCCGCGCGGCGAAGGCGTGGTGGGCAGACCCGGAGTCGAACCGGGGACACCAGGATTTTCAGTCCTGTGCTCTACCAGCTGAGCTATCTGCCCGGCCCTTCGGCGAGCCGAAACGAGCGGGCAGTGTGGTGAAAGCCCCGCAGGCGATCAAGGGGGCCCGGCCGGGGCCGCCGAGCGGACGGGCGCGCGCGCCGCGCGCGGGTCGCGCATCGTGCGGGCCGGCGCTCGCGCCGCCTCAGCCCTCGAGCAGGTCGTCGTCCCGCACCTCGTCGAGGTCGGCGGCGTCCTGCGGGGAGAGCGTGCCGGGCGGGGCGCCGAGGCCCTCGGCCACGGCCAGCAGTTCCCGGTCGAGCTGGGCCGTGCGCCCGCGCACCAGGTCGCCGGCCTGGCGCTGGGCCTCGATGACGGCCGAGAGCATCTCGCCGGCGCGCTGCAGCTGGGTGCGGGCCTCGTCGCGCGTGCGCTGGATGATGGCCACCACCTCGCGGTGCTGGCGGCGCGCGGCCTCGAGCCGGCCCTGTCCCTCGAGCAGCGCGGCCTCGAGCGCGTCGCGGCGCAGCGCGGCCGCCGACTCCTCGGCCAGCACCTCGTCGAGCCGCGCCTGGGCGCGCGCGGTCTGTTCCTGGAGGGCGGCCTGGCGCTGGCGCACCTGCGACTCGCCGTCGGCCAGCTCGCGCTCGGCCTGTTCGCGCGCGGACCGCGCCTCGCGCGCCGCGACGAGGCTGCGTTCGGCGGCCTCGCGCGCCTCGGCCTGCCGCAGCTCGGCGCTGGACAGCTCGAGCGCCGCCTGCTCGCGCGCCGACTGCAGGCCGCCCAGCTCCTGCTCGACGCGCTCGATCTGGTCCTCGAGCGCGGCCTGTCGCTGCTGCAGGTGCACGCGCCGCTCGGCCGCGGCCTGCTCGGCGGCGTCGAGTTCGTGGCGCAGGCCGGCGAGGCGCTGCTCGAGCGCGGCGCGCTCCTCGTCGGCGCGGCGCGTGCGCTGCTCGCTGCTCGCCACGAGGCCGTCGTGCACGCTGCGCGCGCGCTCGACGGCGGCGCGCACGTCGTGCAGCTGGCCCTCGAGGTGCGCGGCGTCGGTGCGCAGGTCGAGCAGGCGCGACTCCTCGCGCTGCAGCTCCTGCCGGCGCTCGGCCAGCTGCGTCGCCACGCCGTCGGTCTCGCCGCGCAGGGCGGCGACGCGCTGCTCCAGCTCGGCGGCCTCGGCCTGCAGGCGCGCGTTGCCGGCCGTCAGCTCGGCCTGGCTGCGCAGCTGCTCGCCCTCGGTCTCTTGCAGGCGCTCGAGCCGCAGCTCGAGGTGCGCGTTCTGCTCGAGCAGCCGGTCGTTCTCGGACTGCAGCTGTTCGAGCAGGCGCACGTGCTCGGCCTGCGCGGCGTCCTGGGCGGCCTGCTCGTCGCGCACCGCCTGGCGCAGGGCCAGCAGGCGCGCCTCGTGCCCGGCCAGCTCGCCGTCCACCTGTTCGAGGCGCCGGCCGAGCTGCTCGCAGCGCGCGGCGGCCTCGTCGCGTGCGGCATTCAGCTGCCGCAGCTCCTGCCCGAGCGCGTCGCGACGGCCCTCCAGTTCGGTCTCGGCCGTGCGCAGGTCGTCGCGCAGGCGGCGGCCGTCCAGCTCGAGGCGCTGCAGCTCGGCGCGCGAGTCGCGTAGCCGTTGCTCGGTGCCGTCGAGCGTGTCGAGCGCCTCGGTGAGGCGCCGCTGGGCCGCGTTGAGTTCGGTGTCGAGTGCCAGCTGGCGCGCCTGGAGGGCGCTCTCCTCCGTCTGCGCCGCATCGCGGGCCGAGGCGGCCTGGTCGCGCTCGGACAGCAGCTCGTCGCGCTGCAGCAGGGCCTCGTCGCGCTCGCGCTGCGCCGCGCCGCGCTGCTGCTCGGCCGCTCGCGCCTGCTCGCGGACGGCGGCCAGCCGCTGCTCGGCGTCCCGGGCGCGCGCCTCGATCTCCTGGGCGCGCTGCTCGAGCGCCACGAGGCCGGAGGACAGTTCGACGCGACGCGCCTCGGCCGCCAGCACCGCGTTCTCGAGTCCGTCGGCGATCTCCTGTAGTTCCGCCTGGCGCGCCTCGGTGGCGGTGCGCTGCTCCTCCGCCTGACGCACGCGCGCCTGCAGCGCGCCGAGCCGGCGCGTCTCCTCGGCCTCGCGCGCGGCGGCGGCCGCGAGCCGCGCCTCGCTGTCGGCCAGCGCCTGGCCACGGGCGGCCAGCTGCGCCTCGCGCGCGGCGAGCTGCTGTTCGCGTTCGTGCAGCTGTTGCGCGGTGCGTTCGACGACGCGCTGGCTGTCCTGCTGGCGCGCCGCCGACTGCTGCGCGCTGCCCTGCGCGTGCTCGACCTGCTCGCGCATGCGCGCCAGGCTCGATTCCGCGGCGAGGCGCGCCGCCTCGGAGAGCCGCAGCCGCTCCTCGGCCTCGCGCAGGCGCCGGCCCGCGTCGGCGGCAGCCTCGGCGGCGGCCGGCGCGGCGCGCTCACCCTCGACGCCCTGGGCCTTGCGGTAGCCGGAGGCCTTGCGCGCGCCGCCCGAGGCCTCCGCCTCCGCAGCCGGCGTGCCGCCCGCGGGGGTTGCGGCGCCGGTGCTGGCACGGGGGCTCGCGTCGCCGGGCGTGCCCGGGGGCGTGCTGTCCGCGACCTCGTCCGCGCTCGCAGCCTGCCGGCGGCCCGCACGCTTCGCCTTGCGCAGCTCGCGCGCCGGGCCCTCGAGCGTCGCGCCGGCGCGAGCGACGACGGGACCGCCATCCGGCCCGTCGTCGCCCGCTCCGTCGTCGTCATCCCACCGGCCGCCGCCTCCCGCGGCGGTCGTCCCGACCTCGTCGGGCGTGTGTTCCAGGACTGCTGACTGCGTCGTGTCGTGCGCGCCGTCCGGGCGCGCGAGCGTCGCGGCCTGCGCTGCAGCAGGCGCCCGGCCGACCAGCTGGGCTGCGCTGTCGCCGCGGAAGAGGATCACGAACGAACCGCCGCATGCACGACAGCGGGCCCTGCGTCCGCGGAATGCCTCCGCGACCTTGAACGTCCGACCGCAATGCGTGCACGTGGTAACGCTCGTGGCCATGGGCCGCCTCCCGTGTCCGACCGCCGGACGCGCAGCTGGAACATACAGAACAGCTCACGCGATCTCATCCAAGAGTTCGGAGCGAGATCCGGAGTGCGAGACCGCGCGCCGACGACGGACCGGCGCGACGTGCGGGGTGCGCACGACGCCGGTCAGGCGACGACGGTCATGCGACGCCGGCGCCGCGCACACCCGCTTCGTGTCGCGCACCCGCATGACGAGCGACGCACGACGAACGGGCGCGCACCACCGGTCGTCCGCCGACCGACACGCGCGCGCGCCGCGACGACGACGGGCTGCCGACGACTGCCGCTCGGGTCGCCCCGCGCGGGGGCCGGGTCACCGCCGGGCGGGGCGCCGGGTCGCCGCCCGCCGGCAACCTCAACCTGGAGTGGCCGAGCGGCGCTGCTCGCGGCGCATCCCCTCCGGGTCGATGAGCCGGCCGCAGATGGCGCTGGCGATGGCCACGGCCGGGTTGGCGAGCAGCTCGGAGGGGCTCGTGGGGCGCGTGGTCAATCGGCGCTCTGCACGGTCGACAGGCGGAAGACGACACCCCGGTGGATGCAGGATGGCGCCGTTGCGCACCAGCAGCTGGATGAGCCCCTCCTCGAGCGCGTGTACCAGGCTGCGGCGCGAGGCGGGCACGAGGTGCAGGCGCATCCCCGGCGCCGGACTGCGTTCGGAGAGCGCGAGCGCCGCCTGGCGCAGGTCGGCCAGCGGCCCCTCGACGACCACCTCGTGCACGGTCGGGCTGTCGCCGCCGCGGCCGGGCTGGCAGAGCACGCCGTCCACCTGCGCCAGCAGCCCCAGCGTCTCGGCGGCCAGCTCCAGGGGGGCCGGCGGCTGCCCCCCGGGCGGCGTGCAGACGGACACCGACGGCGGCGGCTGCGGAGCGTCGGGGTGCGACCGGCCCGCCTTCGGGGGCGCCGGGGGAACCGGGGGAACCGGGGGAACCGGGGGAACCGGGGGAACCGGGGGAACCGGGGGAACCGGGGGAACCGGGGGAACCGGGGGGGCCGGGGGGGCCGGGGGCGCCGGGTGTGCCGGAGGCGCTGGGGGCGCCGGGGGCGCTGGCCCGGCCGACCCCGCGTCCGCCGGCGCCGTGCCCCCGGAGCTGACGCGCCGCGCCGCGAGCCAGACGCGGGTGGCCGCGTCGGGCGGCACCAGGGCGATGTGACCGGCCCGGGCCAGTGCCTCGCACAGGGCGATGCGCTGGTCCACCGGCAAGCCCGTGATGGTGTCGCCGTGCAGCTCGAGCACGCGGCCCGTCGCGGCCCCGGTGCCGGCCCCGGTGCCGGCCCCGGTGTCGGGCTCGGCGTCGGCCCCGGTGTCGGGCTCGGCGTCGGCCCCAGCGTCAGCCCCGGCGTCGGCACCGGCCAGGCGCTGCGCCACGTGCTGGGCCACGTGCAGGGCCAGGTCGATCGGGCCCACCCAGCGCGGCAGGCGGCCCCGCACCACCACGGGCAGCACCTGCGGCACCACCAGCTCCAGGCCGGGGTGCTCGCACAGCGCCCCGAGCTGCTCCGGGGTGCAGCGCAGCACCAGCGCGCCGAGCCCGCCGGCCCCGCCCACGTCGGGCGTGGCGCCGGCCACGAGGTCGTCGGGGTCGACCCAGCCCTCCTCGGTGGCCACCGTGCCGGGCACGCCCATGCGCAGCGGGTCGAGGGCCTGTTCGCCCGGCTGCCCCTGCGCCAGCACGAGCGCCGCCAGGCGCCGGCGGTCGGCGGCCGGCAGCGGCTCGCCCTCCACGAAGGCGCAGCGCGGCAGGTGGCGCGCCTCGACCCGCCCGCCGCTCGCGAATCGGTCGGCGGCGGCGAGCAGGCGCTGCGCCGAGCGACCGTCGAGCAGCAGCAGGCTGGGCGTGACGCGCAGCGGCTGGCCGGGAGCCAGCGGGCCGGACGGAGGCGCGCCACGCTGCACGGACCCCGGCCGCGGCGCCGCCGCGTGCGCGGCGAGCAGGGCCAGCGCGCGCGAGGCGGGCGGCATCGTCAGCCCGCGAGCGCGGAGGTGATCAGCTCGCCGATGACCGAGGTCGGCTGCACGCCGGCCGAGAGCGACTGGATCACGTTCTCCTGCAGCAGGCGCGCGACGGTGGCCTCGATCTCCTTGGCGGCCGCGGGGTGGCCGAGGTGGTCGAGCATCATCGAGACGGCCATCACGGTGGCCACGGGGTTGGCGACGTTCTTGCCCTTGTACTTGGGCGCGCTGCCGTGGATCGGCTCGAAGAGCGAGACGCGCCCGGGGTGGATGTTGCCGCTTGCGGCGACGCCCAGGCCGCCTTGGATCATGGCGCCGACGTCCGTGATGATGTCGCCGAAGAGGTTGGTCGTCACCGCCACGTCGAACCACTCGGGGTTCTTGACCATCCACATGCAGGCCGCGTCGATGTAGGCGTGGTCGCGCGCGATGTCGGGGTACTCGGCGCCGACCTCCTCGAAGGTGCGCGTCCACAGGTCCTGCGCGCGCACGGCGTTGGCCTTGTCGATCATGAGCAGCTTCTTGCTGCGGTTGCGCTTGCGCGCCAGGTCGAAGGCGTAGCGGATGACGCGCTCGGTGCCCTTGCGCGTGTAGCGCATGGGCTGGATGGCCACCTCGTTGGGCGTGCCCTTGTCCGTGAACTGCGGCTGCGCGGTGTAGGCGTCCTCGGTGTTCTCGCGCACGATGACCATGTCGATGTCGGCCGGCGTCTTGTCCTTCAGCGGGCAGAGGCGGCTGTCGTAGAGCTTGACCGGGCGCAGGTTCACGTACAGGTCGAGGCCCACGCGCAGGCGCATGATGACGCCGTGCTCGACGTGGCCGACCGGCGCGCGCGGGTCGCCGATGGCGCCCAGCAGCACCGCGTCCATGCGCTGGATCTCGGCGAAGGCCGAGTCGGGCAGCAGTTCGCCGCCCTGCGTGCCGCCCGTCGCCAGCCAGTGGTCGGTGCCGAAGGGGTAGTCGACGGCCTCGTAGCGGATGCCGTGCTTGCCGGCCACGACCTCGAGCACCGAGAGCCCGACGGCCACGACCTCGGGTCCGATGCCGTCGCCGCCGACGACGGCGATCTTGTGGGTCTTCGACTTCGCCATGATGGGTGTCAGCTCCTGTTGACGCAGCTCTAGGATGGGATGCGCTAGGCGCGACGAGGCGCAAAGCCTGCACTATTGGTTGCCAGGATGCGAGAGTTGGACGACGCTGCGTTGCCGTGCACTGAGCAGAGGTCAGTGGGGCAGATACTCAGCGAGCAGCGGCAGCCCTCGCGCTTCGAGGCGCTCCGCCTCAGTTGTCCTCGTGCAACGATCCCGCGGCCCAATCATCGACGTCGAAGGCGCCGCGCAGGGCCCCGCCGCTCACGGACGACGCGGAGCCTGTCGCTATATTGTTCCTCCCGCCCGTGACGGTTGAGTAGGTTCCTTCGGCAGAATTGCCGACGCCGCCCAACGATGTTGAAAACGCACCGGAAGCAATGCCACGGAAACTTCCGACCGCAACAGCGTTCACGGCTGTAGCTTGGTTTTGATATCCACCAACCACGGTAGAGAACATTCCTGACGACGTGTTCCCCTGGCCACCAAAGCACGCCGCGTACTGCGCCGACAGTTGATTCCCGGCCCCACCGCTGACGACACCGTTCGTCGAACTCGCTTGATTGCCACCTCCCCCTACGACAACCGCCTGCGGACCTGACGCCCGGTTGGAAGAACCGGCAACGACGACAGCACTGCTACCTGTCGTAACGTTGTCAGCACCTCCGACAATAATGCTTCTCTCACCATTGCATTCGTTGAAATGCCCGCCGATACAGACGTTGCGGTTTCCAGCCACCACGTTCTGGTTTCCGCCGATCGCGGCACAAAATGGCCCACCCACACTGTTGGCCCGCCCTGCAACCAACCCGCTGATGCTGTTGTAAACATGTGCTTGGCCCAGCACAATGTTGTGAGAGCCTGTGCGGTCTTGAAGACCTACGATCTCGTTGTAGCCGACGATCAAGTTCCCGAGACCATTGACCGTCACGTCGCCTGGTTCAAGGTACTGCAGCGGGTCACGAGGATTGCCGTTCGTCGCGCCCATCCCGTTCACCACCTGTAGATTCACGCCGGTGAGCCGAATCGTCGGCAGCGCATTCCCAAAGCCATCATCCAGCATGACGAGTTGCATGTGCTCGAGGATGCGACGCTGTTCAGGTGTCACCTCGGGAGCCGCTGCGAGAGTGAAGCCGACTGCCGCTGCGAGGACGAGACCCATGATCTGCTGCATGACCGGATGCTCCTGGTAGTTGCCCCACTCCGCACATCCATGATAGTCGACGATCGTCGAATCGTGGGCTGCGAGGCTGCTTCGTGGGTCGACAGCGACTCAGCGCATAACTCGCTCCGCCCGCGCGCGGAACATGCCCGGGCGGTAGGCCACGATGCGGCCCTCGATGGCGCTCGCGGCCACGGTGAGGGGTGAGGCAAGGTACAGCTTGCCGGGGCCGCTGCGGCCCTGGAAGTTGCGGTTGATGGCCGAGACGGTGACCTGGGTCGCGCGCTCGGAGACGCCCGGGCCGCAGCCGATGCAGGCGCCGCAGCCGGGGTTGATGAGGCGCGCGCCGGCGCGCTCGAAGGTCTTCAGCCAGCCGCGCTGCTCGGCCACCTCGGCGGTGGCACGGCTGCCGAACTGGATGATGAAGTCCACGCCTTCGGCCACGCGCCGCCCGGCGGCGACGGCCTCCTGCAGCACGCTGGCGTACATCGCGAAATCGTCCACCTTGCCGGCCGTGCAGCTGCCGCCGTAGGCGATGTCGATCGCGACCTCGCCCAGGCCGGCGATCTCGGCGCCGTTGGTCGGGTCGCTGGGGATGCCGCGATCGGGGTCGCCCGGCGTGGCCACCATGGGCTCGATCGTGGCGAGGTCGATGGTGTAGCTGCCGCCGTCGTACACCGCGCCCGGATCGGGGTGCACGAGCGCGGCCAGCAGCTCGGCGCGCGGGCGGCAGCCCGGCCGGTTGGCGACGATCCAGTCGACGAGCGCCTCGTCGCCCTCGACGATGCCCGACTTGGCGGTGCACTCGGTGGCCATGTTGGCCAGCGTGGCGCGCTCGTCCATCGAGAGGCCGGCCAGGCCCGGGCCGACGAACTCCATGATGCGGTCGAGCGTCACCTCGGCCCTGGCGTACTCGCGCAGGATGAAGAGGATCACGTCCTTGGCCGTGCAGCCCGTGCGCAGCTTGCCGGTGAGCACGAAGCGCACCGACTCGGGCACGCGCACGAAGGTGGCGCCGGTGGCGATGAGCGCCGCGTACTCGGTGGCGCCCACGCCGTAGGTGAGCGCGTTGTTGCCGCCGCCCATGCAGGTGTGGCTGTCGGTGGCCTGGATGAAGTCGCCCGGGTCGACGAAGTCGCGCCGCGCGACCTCGTGGCAGATGCCGGGGCTGATGCCGTCCACGGCCTGGTAGTCGCGCACGCCGGTGTGGCGCAGGAACTCGGTCTGCATCGTGCGCAGCAGGCCGATCTTGGCGGCGAAGGGCTTCATGCGCTGCACGCCGTCGGCGTAGAGCAGGTGGTCCTCGAAGACCGCGAATTTGCGCGCGTCCGGCAGGCGGTAGCCGCTGCCGTACTCCTGCTCGAGGAAGTGGTGCACCTGCGCGGTGGTGAACTCGTGGCTGTAGCCGCCGTCCACGGCCACCATGACCGTGTCGCCGGGCTGCACGGGGCCGGGGCCGCCGACCAGATGGCTGCCGATGATCTTCTCGCCCATGGTCATGGGCCGGCTGGCTGTGCTCGGCCGCGGCACCTTGACGCGCCCCTCGGCCAGCGCGCGGCTGAACGGGAACAGGCCGCCCAGCTCGAGCTGCAGCCGCGTGACGGCGTCGTAGCGCGCGGTGAACTCCGCCAGCGGGATGGCCTCGCCGCGCTGCAGCCGCACGAGCTGCGCATGGTCGCCCATGAGCTGCCCGAGGTTGATGTTGTTGCGCTCGTGGATCGGCGCGAAGGAGGCGGCGATGACGAGGTCGATGCCGCACCACTTCTCGCACTGCGCCGCCGTCTCGCGCGAGCTGCCCGTGCCCTTGCGCTGCCCGGAGACGATGACCTGGAAGTTGCCGTCGAGCAGCCCGCGCTCGCGCACCACGCGCTTGCCGTCCTTGAGCAGGCCGGCGTAGGCGTTCTTGGCGATGTCCTCGGGTTTGTAGTCGAAGCACACCCAGGCCGGGGTCATCGCGTCGGTGTTCACGTCATCGAGCAGGTCCTCGACCGACAGGTCCTCCATGCGCAGGTCGAGCCCGTGCTCGATCTGCTGCGTGATGAGGTCGAGGTCCTTGGTCAGGAACAGGACGCGGCGGCCGGGCTGCAGCGCGACGGTGCGGGGGGCGGTCACGGCGATCTCGGGTGTATGCGGTACGTGGAGCGCGGCGTGCGAGGAGTCTTGCGCGTGGTTCGGTACGTGGAGCGCGGCGTGCGAGGCCTCGTGTTGCCGCCAGCCGCGCGGCGCCGCATTGTCGGATTCAGACGCGCTCGATGAGCATGGCGATGCCCTGGCCGCCGCCGATGCAGGCCGAGGCCATGCCGTAGCGCTTGCCGCGGCGCTTCAGGCTGTGCATGAGCGTGAGCAGCAGGCGCGTACCGGTGGCGCCGAGCGGGTGGCCGAGGGCGATCGCGCCGCCGTTCACGTTGACCTTGTCGCGCGTCAGCTCGAGCTCCTTCTCCACGGCCAGGTACTGCGCGGAGAAGGCCTCGTTGATCTCGAACAGGTCGACGGCGTCCATGGCGACGCCGGCCTTGTCGAGCGTGTTGCGGATGGCGGGCGCCGGGCCGATGCCCATCTCGGACGGGTCGACGCCGCAGGCGTCCCAGGCCACGATGCGCGCGCGCGGCGTCCAGCCGTTGGCGGCGGCATGCTGCGCCGTGGTGACGAGCAGCGCGGCCGCGCCGTCCACGATGCCCGAGGCGTTGCCGGCCGTCACGGTGCCGTCCTGGCCGAAGGCCGGACGCAGCTTGGCGAGGCCGTCCAGCGTCGTGTCGGGCTTGATGTGGTCGTCGGTGTCCACCTTGCCGACCACCTTGTCGCCCTTCTTGATCTCCACCGGCACGATCTCCTCGGCGAAGATGCCGCTCTTCACGGCGGCCGCGCCGAGCTGGTGGCTGCGCAGCGCGAACTCGTCCTGCGCCGCGCGCGTGATGCCGTAGCGCTTGCCGAGCTTCTCGGCCGTCTGCGCCATGAACAGGCCGGGGATGGGGTCGAAGAGCGACGACATGAGCTGGTCGGCGAGCTCCCACTTCTGCCCGAAGCGATAGCCCGCGCGCGCGCCCCACAACACGTGCGGGCTCTGGCTCATGCTCTCGCAGCCGCCGGCCACGACCGTCTTGCCCTCGCCGGCCATGATGAGGTGGCAGGCCGAGACGACCGACTGGATGCCCGAGCCGCACAGGCGGTTCACGGTGAGCGCGCCCTTCTCCTGCGGGATGCCGGCGCGCAGGTGGATGCTGCGCGCGCCGTAGAGCGCGTCGGGCGAGGTGTAGAGCACGTTGCCGAAGACGGTGTGGTCGACCTGGCCCGGCTTGACGCCGCTGCGCTCGAGCGCGGCCTTGGTGGCCGTGACGCCCAGGTCGAGCGCGCTGAAGCCGGCCAGCTTGCCGAAGCCCGGCGTGCCGACGTACTCGGCCATGGCGGTGCGCGCGCCGCCGAGCAGCACGAGGTCGTGGGTGGGCTTGGAGCTGGCCATGGGATCGGGTCCTTTCGTCGGGTGCGGTACGGGGTCGTGGGGCGTGCGCTGCGGCCGGGGGCCGCGTTCAGGCGCCGGTGAAGTTCGCCGGGCGCTTCTGCAGGAAGGCGTTCATGCCCTCCTTCAGGTCGGAGGTCGAGGCCAGCAGCCCGAAGAACGTGGCCTCGTAGTTGAGGCCGTCGGCCAGCGGCATCTCGCCGCCGTGGTTCACGGCGTCGATGGCGAAACGCACGGCCACCGGACCGGCGCGCATGATCTTGCGCACCAGCTTCTCGGTCTGGGCGAGCAGCTCGGCCTGCGGGAAGACCTTGTTCACGAGGCCGATGCGGTGCGCCTCGGCGGCGTCCACCGGCTGCGCGCTGAGGATCATCTCCATGGCGCGGCCCTTGCCCACCACGCGCGGCAGGCGCTGCGTGCCGCCGTAGCCGGGGATGATGCCGAGCGTCACCTCGGGCAGCCCGAGCAGCGCGTTGTCGGAGGCGATGCGCAGGTGGCAGGCCAGCGCCAGCTCGCAGCCGCCGCCGAGCGCGAAACCGTTCACCGCCGCGACCACCGGCTTGGGCGTGGCCTCGATCGTGTCCATGAGGTGCTGGCCCTTCATGGCCAGCGGGCGCGCCGAGAGCGAGGTCTGGCTCACCAGCTCGCTGATGTCCGCGCCGGCCACGAAGGCCTTGCTGCCCGAACCCGTCAGGATGACGGCCCTCACGGCGGCGTCGTCGCGCACGGCCTCGAAGGCGTGCTGCAGCTCGCCGATGGTGGCCGCGTTGAGCGCGTTGAGCTTGTCGGGACGGTTCACCGTCAGGAAGGCGATGCCATCCCGGTCGTCGCGCAGGATGTTCTGGTAGCTCACGTTCGGTTCTGCTCCGGGTTGCCTTGCCGGCGGATCGGGCGTCGCCGCCCCTCGGGTCCGGCCGGCGCGTGTCAGTTGCGGTCCTTGGAGTCCTTGCCCGGCTTGCGCCCGCGCGCGGCACCGCTGCGACCGCTCGCCGGCTTGCGTGCGGCCGGCTTGTCGGAGCGGGCGCCGGCGCTGCTGCCGCCGCGGCCGCGCTCCTTGCCGCCTTCCTTGGATGCCTTGGCGTCACGGCCGCGGGCCCCGCCGTCGCCGCCCTTGGCCCGCCCGCGCGAGCCCGCACCCGCGACGCCGGCCGCACGCCGGCCCGCGCCGCCTCGTCCGCCCGAACGCGCGGGCGGCGCAGCACCCTCCGCGCCCTGCGCCTCGGCGGGCTCGTCGGGCTCGTCGGCCGCTTCTTCGTCGTCCGCGTGCGCGTCGTCGTCGTCGTCGTCCGGCTCGGCCGAGAGGTCGTCGACCTCGTCCACGTCCACCTCCAGGTCGTCACCCTCGTCGACATCCAGCGGGTCGAGCGCGTCGTCCTCGTCCGTGACGTCGGGTTCCTCGTCGGCGTGCGCGCCACCGCGGCCCGCGGCACGGCTCGTCACCGGAGGTGTCGAGGCCGCCTTGGCGTCGGCTTCGGTGTCGCGCCGCGAGGCACGCGTCGTGCTCGACTCGCCGGTGCCCGGGCTGCCAGCGGCGGGG
>Ga0315912_10004159_pt1 | contig 13843 bp, 9 predicted proteins | sample VfabasoilMG_FD_204469 | JGI IMG/M metagenome (GOLD analysis project Ga0315912, IMG submission 204469) | Garden soil microbial communities collected in Santa Monica, California, United States - V. faba soil | ecosystem: Environmental > Terrestrial > Soil > Garden | place: USA: California... | reverse complement strand
TCCGTCACGGTGACGGACACCGTGAAGACGCCCACCGTCGTGCAAGTCAAAGACGGGCTCTGAGCGTCGACCGCGCTCAGCGTCCCCCCGGTCGTCGTCCACTGATAGGTGAGCGCCGCGGGTCCGGCGTCGCTGTCGTGCGCCGCTGCGGCGAGGGCGATCGGCCACCCGACGGAGACTTCGGACGGCAACGCCGAGAGGCCGTCCACCGTCGGACAGATGTTGACCGAGCCGTTCACCTGCACCGAGCCCGTGCGCGCCGGCTCGTTGCACCGGATATGCACCGAGACGCCCGTCGTCATGTGGGCGACCACGTCGAACGGCGCCGCGCCCGCACAATGCGTGGCTCCGTCCGTCGTCGTCCCGGAGAGGGCGATCGAATAGCCAGCGCCCGCGGGGATGCCACCGATGACGCTCGTGACGGTCGTGCTCTGACTCGTGTCGATCGCGCCGGTGCGCGCGTAGCCGCCTGGCCCCGTGATGGTGTAAGCGACGGAATTCAGCGTCGCGCCCGATGCGAGGTTCAGCGACAATCCGAGGGTGCCGAGGTCCGCTTCGGATCCGGAGTCAGGCTGATCGGCGGAACACCCTGCGGTCAGCGTCGCAACGCTACCGAGCACGAGCAGGACGGAGGCGCGAAAGAGGCGTGTAGACACGGGCCGCGCCCAAGCAACCCGTGTGCCATCCCACGCCTGCGCCGGGCAATGCTCAAGTCCTTGAGAACACTGGTAAATATCGCGAGATGCGGGGCTGCCAACCGGGGGAGCTCTCCGGATTTCGGAAACCCACACCGATTTGGCTCGACCGCAATGCGAGCGCGAGCGCGCGTGGGTCAGCGAGGTCAGCGCCGTGGTCCCGCTGTTCCGAACCCCTTGAGGGGCGAACGCCCTGACCGGTGCTCACCTCGCCGATCCTGTCTCGCAGGCGCTCAGAAGGAGCGTCGAGCACGAGCCCGCGGGCACCGTCCGTCGCGGCCAGCGTCAGAGCGTCTTGATCAATCCGCCGTCGATGACGTAGTTCGAGCCCGTCACATTTGCGGTGCGCGGCGACGCCAGCATCAACACCACCGTGGCCACTTCTTCCGGCGTGGTGAGACGCCCGGTCGCCAGCCCGCCGATGCTGGCGAGAACCTTTTGGCGCGCGGTGTCGGGGTCCGTGCCGAGGGCCCTGGCAACGGTATGGGCCACGCCGCCTTCTCCGAGCCAGAGGTCCGTGGCAACGGGGCCTGGAGACACGTCGTTGATGCGGATGCCCTTCGGGCCGAATTCCTGTGAGAGCGCCTTCGTGACGTTGACGAGAGCTGCCTTGGCGGCGCCGTAGTCGATTGTTCCGGCGTCAGGTTGAAAGAAGGCGTTCACCGAGGCGACGTTCACGATCGCGCCGCCGCCCTGGCCGAGCATGCGCTCGATGGCGGCGCGCGTCGCGCGCAGAGCCGCGAAGAAATTCATCTGCATCGACCACGCGAATTCTTCCTCACTCGTGGCGAGGAAGCCGCCGAGGCGGAGCCGCACGCCGCCGAGGTTGTTCACGAGGATGTCGACTCGATCGTGAAGCTCGACGGCTCGCGCGACGAGGCTGGCGGGCGCGCTCGGCTCCAGCAAGTCGAGCGCGACGGCGGTCACACCGGGGATCCCCTCCAGGCTCATGGTGGTGCGCGCGCCCGCCACGACGCGCGCACCTTCGGCGGCGAGCGCTCGCGCGACCGCCAGACCGATGCCCTTGCTCGCCGCCGTGACGACGGCGACCTTGCCCTCGAGCTCGAGATCCATCCGGATGCCTTACTTCGAGGTCCTGGCGTCGAGCCAGCTCCGGATGTCCCCCATCACGGTTTCCTTGCCGACATCGTTCAACAGGTCGTGGAAGTGGCCTTCGTAGAGCTTGAGGGTCTTGTCGCTCGACCCGGCGTGCTCGTAGAAAAACTGGCTGCCGCTCGGTTTCGTGGCCTTGTCTTCCGTGCCGTGGAGGATCAGCACCGGCAGCGTGATCTTGGGGAACTCCTGCTTCAAGCGCTCGTCGGCACGGACCATCTCGGCGACTGTTTTCGTGGGCTGGGTCTCGTTCGCGATCAGGGGATCCGCGTTCATTCTGGCGACGAGCTGTGCGTCGCGGGAGAAGTCTTCGTTCTTGAGCTTGAGAACGTGAGCGTGCGGAGCGATGTGGGAGAGGCCCTTCAGGACCGCCAGCGCAAAGTCAGGAGCCGGCACCTGATGGGCGAAGCTTTCGCAGACGAGGCCGGCGAGCTCGGTCTGGTTTTCGAGCGCGTAGATGCAGGCAACCACTCCGCCCGCGCTATGGCCGAGCAGAAAGGTCGGCACCCCGACTGCGCGAGCTTTCGCCAGCGCGACGACCTTGGCCACGTCGCTCACGTATTCTGAGAAGCTTTCCACGTAGAAACGCTCGCCGTCCGATTTCCCGCGTCCTCGGAGATCGACCGCGTACACGGCAAGTCCGCTCGCCAGCAGTTGTTCGGCGGCCCAGCCGTAGTAGCCGCCGTGGGAGTTGAAGCCCGGGACGATGACCACGACGCCACGCGGTTTTCCATCTGGCACCCAGCCGCGGTACGCGATCTTGAGCCCGCCCTGGCCCTCGAGAGTTGCTTCAATCATGATGGATCCTTCCGTGTGAACCGTGGCGGGAGCGTTGCGCCCGCGTGGCCGCAGTTGCAAGCAACGCTTTCGCGCGGCGGCCTCGCGCGACTTTATGTCTCACTTCGGGGAATTCGGAAAGGTCGAGCAACTCGCTCGCGCTCCGCCCGATGCGTGTGAGCGGCCGATGCCCTCAACCCCTCGGTCGCGGAGGAACGATGATCGTGAAGCAATTCTTCCCCGTGGTGCTGGGCGTCCTGCTGAGCGGCTGTGCCATGGGCGCGGGCGAGGTCGGTGTTGACGCGGAGGCCCTGAGTCACGACGAGAGCGCGTCGTGTCGGAATGCTCTGTCACCGACCGAGGAGAAGACTGCCCTCGAGTTGATCGACGACATTTGTGGAGACACCTGGTGTGAAGGCGACAACGACTTCGACTTCGAGCGCCTCACGTGTCGGGCCGGCAATTCGACGAACGGCGGCAGCTGTACGCTCAGGCTGCGGCTCATTCCCCGTGGCGCTGGTCCACGCTCCTCTACAAGGACCTGCACCACCGACGGCTTTTTCGGCTTCGGCTCCCTCGTCGAGTCGGCGCAGAGCGGATATCAGACACTCGACTGGGACTACTACCTCTCCCTCACCGATTGCATCTCGCAGCTCGAGGCCGCGCTTCCGCGCTAGAGTTCGGCTTGCTGGTTTGGTGCCCCCGCATGGGTGAGACGCGCTCTAGCCCGCGTCAAGGCTTGGCAGCGGCGACGACCGCGAGGGGGCGGCCGTCCGCGTGCGGCAGCGTCACACCAAGTAAGCGCGCCACCGTCGGTGCGATGTCGATGAGGCGCGCTCCCTCGAGCTTGCCGTGCGGAATGCTGGCGCCAAAGAGGATGAGGGAGGCCTTCATCTCGGGGCGATTCGGATCGTAGCCGTGCACGGCCTTGTACGTCGGTGGGGTCTCGTAGGCGTCGCGACCCGAGCCGAAGTAGGTGCCGAGCTCGGGCTCGAGGGCGAGGAACGCGGAGGGGTCACCGCCCAGAGCCGACACTTCCGACCTCGAGAGGACGCGTCCGATCCCGCTCGTGCCGGATTTGCGTGCGTCCTCGAAGATCTGGAGGACTCGCGCTTCGAGGGTCGGATCGTGCGGGTCGTTCAGGTAGACGTAGGCGGCGCCGGTCGCAGACAGGACGTCCGCTTGCCAGGCACTTGGCTTTCCCGTCGCGTCGAGCGTGACGAGTCCCGCCTGGCGCAGGAGAACGCGCGGGTTCACGCAGCGGGTGACGTTGGCAAAGCCGTGGTCGGAGCCGATCACGAAGGTAGTGTCGGGGGCGAGGCCCGCACGCTCGACCGCTGCGAGGAGGCGCCCGAGCTGTCGGTCTGCGTTTTCGATCGCGGCACGCGCCTCGGCGCTCCAGAGCCCGTACTTGTGCTGAGCGGCGTCCACCTGCCAGATGTGCAGAAAGAGGAGATGAGGCTGCGCGTGCAGCACCAGGTACTCGGCGATGTCGGTGCCGGCCTCGTCCGTCACGTCCTGGGCACGAAAGCCGGCGCGGAAGTCGGGGTAGGCGGCGCTCACGCTCTCGAACAAGCCCGGTGTCGAGAGCGCGCGGATGAGCTTCACGTCTTCCGGTTGCTTCGCGCGCCAGAACTCGGGGACGTGGTAGGTCGCCTTCGCCCCCACGGTCACCGGCCAATCGACGAGGGCAGTGCGGTAGCCGGCAGCGTAGGCGACATCCCAGATGCGCGGCGCCGGAACGTCTTCCGCGTACCAGCGCCACGCGTCATGATTTTTCTCGAGCGGGTCGAAGCTCGCGTTCGTGAACACGCCGTGATGCGCCGGCAGGACGCCGCTGGCGATCGACGTGTGTGCCGGATAGGTCACGGATGGAAAGACCGACAGAGCGCCGTCGCTGCTCGCACCGCGCGACACCAGGCCAAGCAGCGTCGGTACACTCAGCCCGTGCGCCGCCGGCTGGAGGTACGAATCGGGCACGAGCCCGTCGATCGTCACCACGATGACGTGCTTCACCGGACCCGGCGGCTCGGGCTCGTGAGGCCGAGCGAGCGGGGTCGTAGCCCGTGCGGCGACGGAGGGCGACGCACAGGAGTGCGCGAGCATGGCGAGAGCAAGCAGCAACGAGCGGCTGAGCACTGCACGGCGGAGGAGCATCGGGGGCAGTCGGCGGCAAGCGCCGCACCCCGTCAAGCCGATTCACCCTTGAAGGGCAGCCGGAGCATTTCGCGCCCCGGCACGCCTACCTCGCCGAGCTACTGCGAAACGGCTCCCTCGGAGTCGCCCGCGTGCGACCGGGTATCGCGCGGGGGGCTCTCGCCGAGCAGCTCGGTCAAGAGCTCGTGGCTCAGCTCGGGAACGTCGTCAGTCCCCGAGAGCAGAGCGTCGGCGAGCTCGCGCTTCTCGCGATGCATGTCCACGATGCGTTCTTCGATCGTGTCTTCGGTGATCAGGCGATACACGGTCACCGGTCGGTCCTGGCCGATGCGGTGCGCGCGGTCCGTCGCCTGCGCCTCCACGGCCGGGTTCCACCAGGGGTCGAGGTGGATCACGTAGTCAGCTGCCGTGAGGTTCAGCCCGAAGCCGCCCGCCTTGAGGCTGATCAAAAATAGCTCGTTGTCGCCGTTCTGAAACTCCTCGACGCGGGTGTGACGGACCTCTTGGGGGGTGGAGCCGTCGAGGTACGAGTAGCGGATGCCGCGTTCGTCGAGCACTTCGCGGGCCAGTGCGAGGAAATCGACGAATTGACTGAAGACGAGGGCTCGGTGTCCGTTGTCGCGCAGTTCCTCCGCGAGCTCGAGGAATGCCGTCAGCTTGGACGCTTCGCTCGGTGCGTCGGGGTACACGAGCCGGGGATGGCAGCAGAAGCGACGCAGGCGCGTGAGCTCGCTGAAGACCTGGAGCTTGTGCTGGCGCTTGCCATGCGCCGTGCGCAGTTTTTCGTGGATCTGCCGGCGGAGAAGGGCATAACGCAGCGTTTCGTCCTCGCTCAATCGCACGCTGTGTCGCACGACCGTGAGCGGCGGCAGGTCGGCGAGCACGTCGTTCTTCATTCGCCGCAGGAGGAACGGCGCGATGAGAGCCTTGAGCTCCGCGCGCTGCTCACTGTTCCGGTCGCGCTCGATGGGCTTCAGGTAGCGAACCTGAAAGTGCTTCCAGGCGCCGAGCAGTGCGGGGTTCAGGAAGTGGAAGATGCTCCACAAGTCGCCCAGGTGATTTTCGACGGGCGTGCCCGTCATGGCCAGGCGGTAGCGCGCCGGAAGGGCGAACGCGGCGCGCGCGCGGAGGGAATGCGCATTCTTGATGAACTGACCCTCGTCGAGCACGACGGTGTTCCACGTCAGGGACGCGAGCTCGCTCGCATCGTGCTGGAGGAGCGCGTAGCTGACGATCAAGACGTCCGGACCGGTAGCGGTTCGACATGGCTCGAGCAGCGCCGCACGCCCCTTTCCGGCGTACTCGAGGACCGTCAAGCCGGGCGCGAAGCGGCGGAGCTCCTCGACCCAGTTGCGACACACCGAGGTCGGCGCCACCACGAGCGCCGGTCCACCCGTGCGGCGAGTCAAGAGCAGCGCGATCGCCTCGAGCGTCTTGCCGAGCCCCATGTCGTCGGCGAGGCAGACGCCGAGCCCGAGCTGGCTGAAGCGCCAGAGCCAGCGAAAACCCTCGAGCTGGTAGGGTCGCAAGGTCGCGTCGAGGCCGGTGGGCAGGGGCGGATCGCTCGCGAGGATCTGGTCGCACCGAGCCAGCCAGTCACCGCCGCTCGCGTCCGGCTCGAATTCGTAGCCCGCATCGCGTAGCGCACGGAGCGTGCCGAGGGCGGCTTCGGGAATGCGGAGCTCCGCCCGGCGACCGCGCTTCGGCGCCTCCGCAGCGTTCGCCAGCAGGCTGAGCACTCGGCGGGCGCGCCGCTCGATCTCGACGAAATCGCCGTTCGGCAGGCGGAGGAAGCGCCCGGATTGGGTGAATGGCAACGTCGCGAGCTCGCCGAGGTCGAGCGACAAGAGGTCGTCGATGCGCACGCCGCCCGTCACGAGGTACCAGCCCTTGCTGCGCTTCAACGCACCGTGCAAGGCTCCCACACCGAGCGTCCCCCGCGCCGTCACGGGCCGCCCGTCCTGCCACTCGATGGCCACGGAAGCTCGGCTCTCTTTCAGCTCGGTGAGCAGCGTGAAGAGTCCCTCTTCGCCGAGCGAGCCATTGAAGTTGCTCGCGTCGCCGGAGGCTTCCGTTTCGGACTCGCCGCCGAGCGCCAAAGATAGGCTCGGGCACGCGGCCATGAGCTCCCCCATGCGCGCCTTTTCCTGCTCGAAATCGCGTTCGGCGTCGAGCCAGTCGTCGCCCTCGCGCGTGGTGATCGCGAGCCGTCCGAGACCCGGCGGGAAGAAGCGCCCGCGCGCGCCGAACGGGCGTACGCCCACCTCGACGTACCACGCGCCGGACTCCGGCGAGATACGCAGCACCGGCGTGGGATCCGCCGCGAGCCGTCGCCGAGCTCCGAGGCTCGAGCTCCGAACCTCCACGTGCTCGGCGAGGCGAGAGAGGACGCCGATCGCCTCGGGCTCGTACCGCTCTGGGATGCGCGCTCCGCTCGGCACGAGCCCGAAGAGCTTTCCGAGCGTCGGAGTGACGCGATACACGATGAGGCGCGTCTCGCTCTCGACGACGACGTTCACGCCCTCGGTGGCGCCCGCGGGCTCGAGCGAAATCACGAGATGGCCGTGCTCGCGCCGCGTCTCGACGCGACAGGTGCCACGGGCGATCTCGACCGGTAGCCGTCCGCGCGCGCCATTGAACACCCGCGGGTGCCCCACGAGACCCTCCAGAAGCTCGAGCGGCAGGTCGTGGCGCCTGCGCTGGCTCGAGTCGAGCGTTCCGAGGACCGCGCGATCCTCGGACGGCAGCTCGTCTTCGATGGCGTCGAGCTCATCGAGGTCGACACGCCGCCCGCGCGTCCAGCCCGTGCCACGCACGAATTCCTCGAGCGCCGGTTTGGCCGGAGCCCCGTTCGTCATGTCCACGTACCAGGCGACGCGGCGCGAGACGATCCTCGCGCTGCCTTCGACGCTCTCCGTGAACCCTTGCAGCGCAACGAGAGCGCGGCGCCACTCGGGCTCCGGCTCCAGGAGCTCGCACAGTAGGAGCTCGCCCGCCTCGCACGGGCGAAGCTCGTTGAGCTCGGGTAGCGGCTCGCGCGCGAGCACCCGGGCGAGGTGCCGGGCCTGCCGAGCAAACCAGGTGTAGCCGCCCGCGCTCGCACGCTCCGCATCGGCGAGCAGGCGCCGCGCCCAACCGAGACGCGCCACGTCGTCGCGTTCCTGCAGCGCGACGGTGAGCGCGTTGACGAGCGCTTCCCAGGGCGCGGCCGTCGCCGGCAGCTGATGTGCGCTCAAGCGCAGGCGCTCGGTTTCCGGCTGCGTTGCGCGCTTGAGCAGCATCCGAAGCGCCCGGCTCACGTCGGATTCGGCGCTCGTCCGTGGCCAGCCAGCGAGCGGCGACCCTCGTTCCTTGCGACGCGGCAAGCAACGCCGCGCGAGCTTCGCCCCCTCCGGCGGCTCGCGGCTGAGCGCCAGGAGGACGAGCAGCGCCGTCACGCTGGCCGCGCCCTGCGCGCTGCCGTGGGCACGGTCGTATTCGCTCAGGAGCTGCTGCGCCTCGGCGAAGGCCCCTGCCGTGTACGCGAGCGCGGCGCGGAATCCGAGCTGCTCCCGGCTCGCAAGCCCGGCGATGAACGACAGCGCCCGCTCGCTCTCGCCGCGCAAGAGCGCGTGCTCGGCGAGCGCCCAGCGCAACCCGGGGGTCGTCGCCGCGTCCAGCCGTTCGCTCGCGAAGTGGTAGAGCGCCTCGACCGGCATCAGGCCGAACAACGCGTCCGAGAGCGTCTGCTCCACCAGACGGCTGCCGAGCTCTCCCCACGTGCGGTCGAGCCATGCCGGATCGAACGACGCCGCGACCGCCTCGCGCAGCATGCTGGTTGCAAATGTCGTTTCGTGGCCGCGCGCGGCGCGCCGTTCGAGCTCCGGCAATGCGCGTTCGACCGCGCCGAGATCGCCTGCGTAGAGGGAGCACAGGAAGCCGCTGCGTGCCGGATCCGCGCTCGAGGCGCGCAGCGTGCGTTCCACCTCCGCGAGATCCTCGCGGTCCGCAAGCTGCCGCAGGACGAGCGGACGCAACGCCGGCAAGAGTGCGAACGTGCGCTCCACGTCCGACCCACGCGAGCCGAGCACCCGCGACGCCCCCGCGTCGACGACCCACCCCTTCTCGACACAGGCTCGCCAGAACTCGGGTGCTACCGCGGGGGCCAGCGCTTCGAGTGCACGGGGCCCGAGCCGCTTCTCACAGGCGAGCACGCCGAGCGCACGCCACTCGGCGACGTCGAGGTCAATCGTGGACGGCAAGAACGGCTCGGACATCGACGCGACGGATCGCCAGCAGCATGTGCGGCTGGCGGCCCGGTCGCGTCAAGCGGGCGGACGACCCGCCCTCAGCCGCTCACGTGGCGCCGCAGAGGAACACGTACGCGAGCGAGCACACGAGGTCGCTGCCCGCGGCGGAGGTCACGGCCTCATTGCACTGTTCCTGTTCGGTGCCCGAGAGCCCGTCGCAGCAGGTTTGGAGGTCTTCGCAGGTGTAGTCCCCCGTCGCGCCGAGCAGGCAAACCTGGAGCTCGTCCGAGCAGGTCGATTCGACGCAGGCTTGGTAGCAGGTCTGGCAGGTCGTCGCGGCCTCTGCGTCGCAATTGGCCAGGCAGTCCTGGTCACAGTCGCAAGCCGTGGCGCAGGCGTTGTAGGTCGAGCATTCCGATTCGCAGCTTCCGCAATCGTTCGTGAAGCAGTCCACGAACTCCGGACACTCGAGCTGACCTCCGGTGCCGCCCATGGGGTCGGTGGGTGTGCAACCGCCCGTCGCGCCCGTGCCCCCCGTCGCACCTGTGCCGCCCGTCGCGCCCGTGCCGCCGGTGGCGCCGGAACCACCCGTAGCGCCTGAGCCGCCCGTCGCACCGGAGCCTCCGGTCGTGCCCGATGAGCCTCCGGTCGTCCCGCCCTTGCCTGCAGAACCACCGTTGCTGGTCGAGCCGCCCTTGCCCGCAGCGCCGCTACTGCCCGACGAGCCACTGCTACCGGACGAGCCGCTGCTACCGGACGAGCCGCCCTTCCCCGCGTTGCTCGAGCCCGAATCGTCGTCGTCGTCGCCGCTGCTGCCGCACGCGGACACCGCTACCGTAAGACCCACCGCCAGGACTGCCGATCGGAACATTGTGTTTCTCCTTGCGCGCTCGGGGGCTGCGCGCAGCGTGCTCAGGTTTCCCACCAGAATAGCGAGGATCGCCCGAGAGTTGAACCGTAAACGTTGGACGTGGGCGGAACGCCGCGATTCAGCGTCGGATACACTTGCCTACATGCCGATGTCGTCAGTGGAGGTGGGTCGGAAGCTCGAAACCCCGAAAGTAGTGGGGGCCGATGAAGCTCAGCGCCTCGGAAAGGCGGCCTTCGACGAAACGAACGAGCTGGACCGAGCTCGGACGGTAGTCGAGGTCGCCGCGCCGGTAGAAGGCGAGCGCAAGCTGGGCGTTCGCGCGCGTGGTGATGACGCGGAAACCGGCCAGCCAGTGCGTCGAGAAACTCGGGCTACGAAGGAAGCGCTCGACGGCCGCCGCGCCCTGGAACCAGGTCGCGTGCGGCGGCATGGCGAACACGACATCGTCGCGTAAGAGGGCTACCAGGGAGTCGACGTCGTGCGCTTCCCAGGACCGAATGTACGCGCGCAGCACGTCGGGCGAAGGATCCCCTGCCGGCTCGAGCGGCGGTGAGGCGATGGTCCGCCGGGCGCGATGCAGGGCGCTGCTCACCGACGCGAGCGAAAGGTCGAGCGCGCTGGCGACCTCCTCGGATCGCCAGCCCACCACGTCCTTGAGCAGGAGCACCGCGCGCTGCCTCGGAGGGAGGCGCTGGAGCAGGGCCAGGAACGCGAGCGCCACGCTTTCCCGGGTCTCCAGCACCCCCGACGGTGAGGCGAACAGGGGAGCGTCCGGGGCGGGCGTGAGCCAGTCCGCCGCCTCGAGCGTCTCGATCGGATCCGGAGCCGTCGCGGGCTGGCGCTCGAGCTGCGGCAGACCTCGACGGCGGCGGCGCGCGAGCTCGTTCAAACACGCGTTGGTCGCGATGCGATAGAGCCAGTGCTCGAGCGGCGCGTCCCCCGCGTAGCTCTCGCGTGCCTTCCAGGCGTTCAGGAGCACCTCCTGAACGACGTCCTCCGCGTCGCTGAACGACCCGAGCATCCGGTAGCAATGCCGGAGGAGATCCGGCCTGTACGTCGCCAAATGCTCCTGAAAGTCCATGACACCGATCAGGCGGTCGCCTGGGCGCCACGCCGGGCGAGCTCTTGTCGCAGCGTCTGCCACGGCAACTGGTCATAGTAAAGCTTCACCGAGCGGATGCGAGCGCCTTCGAAGCGGAGCCACTCGATCGTCGGTACTGCACCGACGGTATCGGTGACGAAGTCGTAGAGCACGCAGACCTCGTCACCGTCGACGAACACACGTTGGACGTCGTTGCGCACGTGGATGGCGCCGATACGGCGAAGCGCCGAAAGGACGTCTCGCGTGCCCGACAGGGTCATCGCCGGACCGACGAACGTGACGTCAGGAGCCAGTAGCTCCTCGACCTTGCCGAGGTCCTTGTTCCCCACGGCGTTCAGGTACTGGCGAGCAAGGGTAGCGAGCTCTCGGTTCATGATGGCCTCCATGACGAGTAAGACAACGAGCCCGGGCAAAACTGTTCGGTGGGGGCTTGCGACCGCACCGAAAACACGAGCTTCGTAGGCCGAGAAGCGCGAACGCCAAGCCAAGGCCCGCTCGTCGTGAGCGGTCGACACCAAGACGACACATTGGAGTGGAGGGTCCGGCTTGCTTCCCGACGAGAGCAGTGTGTACGCGTGAGAAGTTTGAAGGCGCGTCGCCCCACACCACTTGGTGTCGAGCGCAGCGGGAGGACCCTGGGACATGAGAACGACCGATCCGCTCGTGCGGTGGCTGACCGCGATTCCGACGATCCTCGTGTGCCTGGCTTGCGCAGGCTGCAGCAAGAGCGGGGGTCCGAAGCACGGGGTCGGCGGTGCTGGCGGAAAATCCAGCTCGAGCTCGGGCAACGGTGGAAAATCGGGGTCCGGCGGAAGCTCGGCCGCCACGGGAGATTCGGGGGCCGGTGGAGTCGGCAACAACGAAGCGCCGTTCGCGGCCAAGGATCTCGGGGAGGGGCAGTGCCTCGCCATCAACGGCCGCGGCCAGGTGCTCGGGCTCGACGCGGACGGCACGTTCCTGATCGATTCGGACGGCACCCGCACGGCGCTCGGCTCGATGCCTGACGGCGCGGCGGCGATCGGCGTTGCCTTGGGACCGAATGGCGACGTGGTCGGCTTCTCGGAATCGGATTCGGGGAGGAAGGCGATCCGGTACGCCGCCGGAGGCTGGGAGACGCTCGAGGGCACCGGCGGCACCTGGAGCGCTGCCGCGAGCGTCGGCGACGACGGCCAGATCGTGGGAACGGTTGGCGCGAGCGACGGCACCGTTCACGGGTTCCTCTGGCAGGCAGGTAAGACCAAGGCGCTCCCGCTCGATGCGACCCAGAGCAGCAGCGCGCTCGTGCGCGGCAAGAACGCGGTTGCCGGGGTCATGCAGGTCGCTGACGCCACTCACGCGTTCGTCGCGACCGACGCGGGCAAGCTCACCGATCTTGGTACGCTGGGCGGCAGCAACAGCAACCCGTTCGCGATGAATGCGGGCGGCACGGTGGTGGGCGCCGCGCACGACGAACAGGCGATCGTCGGAGCCTTCGTCTGGCAGCCAGGTGGCTCGTTGACCGCGCTGGGCGTTCCGAAAGGCGCGCGAGCCTCGGAGGCGCGCGGCGTGGATTCGGCGGGACACGTGCTCGGCAACGTGATCGACCAGAGCGGTCTCGCTCACGGCGTGCTCTTCGACACGGACCAGGCTTCGATTCGCGACCTGCCGTTGCCCGCCGACGCCGCTGGCCTCTCCTTCTTCGTCGCGCGCGTCATGGCAGTGGCACCCGATGGCACGACCTTGGGCATAGGGTCCGCTCGTGGTGGCGACGGCAGCCCGATGCGCTGCGTGGTCTGGAGGCCGCTGTGAAACGCGGGCTCGCCGCCGCGGCGGCCCTGTCGCTCGTCGCCGTGGAGTGGCTCTGCGCCCCGCTCGCCCACGCGGGGGATCCGCAGGCGCATACGGCGGCGATGCTGGATGCGGCCAATGCCGTCGCCCAGGACTATCCCGAAGGCGTTGGCTCTTTCGACTTCAAGATCGACCTGCCCGAGGGCTTGCCGCTCTCCGGCATCTCCTCGGACATCGACGACAACCAGTGCTGGACGTGCGGGCTGAAGAACAAGGCGAGGGGCGACGCGTGCGCGCAGAATGAGGCGACGTGCTTCCTCGGTTACGCCGTCAACGAGCCCGACCATTGGCGCTGCATCGACGAGCCCCGGCAGCCGGAGCTACTGAGCACTCTCAATTCCCAGGCTTCCCCGCTGCAGACGGTCGCAACGAAGGGGGTCGCTGCGCTCGGTGGCGTCGATATCGCCGCCATGGCCTGCAACTACACCCACTTTGCCTCCAACCGGACGCCCCAGGGGCTCAGTGCCCCCGACGTGCAAAAGCTCACCTCGGATTGGGCGTGGGAGATCCCCAACTCGATCGAGAGGGACGGGGTCGGGAGCCCCTACGGGTGCACCAAGGAGTGGTTCAAGGAATTCGAGGGTCGTGTCGCCAAGTCGCTCCACTTCGCGCAAGACGAGCGGAGTGAGCATCACCGGGTCGGCAACGACAAGTGCAATACCGCCGACGTGATGCTTCCGTTCATCGGGCCGGGGGTTCTGCTCGATCTCGTACAAGGCAATCTTTGCCGCGTGTGGCTCCTCGAGCAGCTGGTGACGGTGACCGCAGGCGGGGTTTGTGACGAGGAGGTCCTCACCCTGGGAACGCCGACAGCGCAGGCCGACGGAGCCATGGTGGTCTGCGCCGCTGGGTCGCCGCTTGCGTGCACCGGACTCGAGCGCCTCTTGCAGCACCATTGCGATCTCGAGGGCAAGAAGTCGATCGCCTGTGAGGGAAAGCGCGTGGATCGTGATACGGCGGTTGGCGCTGCGTACTGCGAAGGCGAGCGCCGATCAGCCGGCGGCGAGGACTTCCTGGGGGAAGCGGCCGCCGTTTCGGAAACGGGCTTCCGCGAGGCGATGCAGCGTTGGGC
>Ga0315912_10004158_pt1 | contig 13843 bp, 12 predicted proteins | sample VfabasoilMG_FD_204469 | JGI IMG/M metagenome (GOLD analysis project Ga0315912, IMG submission 204469) | Garden soil microbial communities collected in Santa Monica, California, United States - V. faba soil | ecosystem: Environmental > Terrestrial > Soil > Garden | place: USA: California... | reverse complement strand
CGAAGAAGTGGAATCGAGAGTCGGATCCACCTGCCCAAGAAAAATGCAATCACGCCGATGATGAGGGTTTGCAACTCGTCCAATTCGATCGGCGTCATGCTTGTGTCCAAGCCTTTCTTCTCATCCTATTCGATGCCGGGCAAAAGGATTCTATTTCGTGATCCAAGATCCAGCTTTCTATCTGCTGGCCGTGCCTGCAGTGGTCTTGCTTGGCTTTTCCAAGGGCGGGCTGTCGGGCGTCGGATCGCTGGCGCTACCGCTCATGGTGCTCGTGATCGACCCCGTGCAGGCGGCGGCGATCATGCTTCCCATCCTGATCGTGCAGGACGCCGTCGGCGTCTGGTCGTTCCGCCGTCACCTCGATTGGTACGTGCTCGGTTGGATGCTACCCGGCGCGACGCTTGGCATCCTGATCGGTTATCTGTTCGCAGCGAGCGTTTCGTCCGCGGCCGTCATGGCGCTCGTTGGCACCATCTCGATCGCTTTCGGCGCTTATCGTCTGTGGCTGGGCCGGCACGGCCCGACCAAGGCCGGCGCTTCGTCGCCCGGCTGGATTGGCTCGCTGTTCGGCGTGGCTTCTGGCTTCACGAGCCAGATCGCACACGCGGGTGCGCCGCCATTCCAGCTCTGGGTCATGCCGCGCGGTCTGAAGCGCGACGTGCTCGTCGGAACGTCGGCCGTGTACTTCGCCGCCCTGAACTGGATCAAGGTGCCTGCGTTCGCAGCGCTCGGCCAGTTCACGAAGACCAACATGCTGAGCGCCGCGGCGCTGCTTCCGGTTGCGATCGTTTCGACGTTCGCGGGCGTCTGGCTCGTGCGCCGCATCGACGGAGAACGTTTCTACACGATCATCTACTGCTTGATGATCTTGGTCGGCGTTCTCTTGCTCTTTGAAGCCGCACGCTGACAAGCTGGCGCACGAGACTGCTCGGTGTATAGTTGCGAACGCAGCGATTCGACGCTGCAGCAAATCTGAACCATGCAGATTGGCGATTCGCTGGTCTTCGATGCCCCGCCCGCGGAGACCGCAGCGTCCGATGTGGACTTGTGGAACCTGTACGCCGAGTCGATGCCGGCCAACGAACGTGAGCCGCGCGACGTCATCCTTGCGAGCGTTCGCACCGGCGATGCGGGGCTGACGCGCGCTCGTCACGCCGCGGCCACAGTCGGCTTCGCCGTCACTCACTTGCTCAAGCGCCCCGCGGCGGCGTTCCTCGTCTACCTCGCGGTCGACGCGCAGCATCGCAGCGGCGGCATCGGCAGCAGGCTCTTCGAGCACGCCTGGAGCACGGCCGAGACTGCCGCGGCGCGCCGTGGCAGCGAGCTGCTCGGCATGATCTGGGAGATCGACGATCCACAACGAGCGACGGACGACGCGGAGCGCAAGCGCCGCGAGAGGCGCCGCGAGTTTTTCATGCGGCTTGGCGGCACGCCGCTCCCCGCCGCGTACCAGCAGCCGCCCGTGAACGGCCCGGAGCCGGTGCCGATGCTGCTGATGTGGCGCGGGAAGCCCGGGCGCGCCAGGCCCCCCGTGCCCGAGCTCGTGCGCGCCGTCTACTTCGAGAAATACGGAGCAGCGAACGCAATTCCGGCCGAGGTTCTGGAATCCTTATTCAAAAAAGTTTTCGCGACTTAACGGGGGATCGATGACTGCCATCACGGTCTGGACGATTCTCGTCGTGTTCGTGCTCGCCTGGGGCGCGCCGCTGATCTTGATCCTGCACTATCGCGTGGCGACGGTCAGCGCCCGGTTCACGGAGGTCAAGCACGCGCTGATTGTTCCGCATGACCACAAGAACTCTCCGGCCCGCCACTACCTGAAACTCTTCACGCGCCGGAGTCCGCCCGCGGCGGCGGAAGCGAAGCTCGAGGCAGCCATTCATGCACACCTGATCCAGTTCCAGAGCTGGACTCGCTACGCGATGTCGCTGGTGCTGCTCATGGTCTTCAGCGCCGCAGCCCTCTATTTGGTCTGGGTCTTTGTGACTCGGAGCTTGGACATACCTTCGCCGTTCGGTGAGACCGGGTCCGTGCTCCCGTCGGAAGCGGTGTTTGCGCTCGCTGGCGCGTACGTCTGGTCGCTGTTCGAGTTGTCGACCCGAGCGCGGCGCGGGAACCTCACGCCCGACGAGGTGTTCGACCTGTCGATCCGGTATCTCGCGGCGGTGCCGATCGGCTACACAGCCGAGATCCTGAGCCTCGACGTGGTCGACGGGGCATTCGCGTTCGTGGCGGCTTCGTTCCCGCTGCGCGATGTTCAGCGCTGGTATCGCAAGCGCGCGCTAGCAAACATGAAGTTCGAGGATACGCCGACCCTGGACGCGACGAGGGCCGGTTATCTCACGCAGATCGTCGACGGTTTGGGTCCCGATACGGTCGCGCGGCTCGAGGAGATCGGTATCGTGACGTTCACCGATCTCGCGTATGCGGATCCGATCCGGATCATGGTCAAGGCCGGTTTCCCACTGCGCCACATAACTCAGTGGATGGATCACGCCATGCTCGCGATCTACGCGCTCGACTACAAACAGAAGCTGGCAGCGAACGCGATCACCTGCGCGCTCGACGCGAAGGAGTTCTATACAACGCATTTCGTGAAGGCGAAGTACAACAAGGAGAACGGGGACATCGAACACATGACGCCGCTCCCGACGAAGGGCTGCGAAGCGATCGAGCAGGTCGCGAAGGGCGTGGGCGTTTCCCCCGTGATTCTCGGGGAGATCTTCGGTCGAGTCACGATCGACCCGCAGGTGCAGTTCCTCGACGAGATGTGGTACACGGGCTACGCCAACGAGCGCATCGAGCCGGCGCCTTGCATGGCACATGGAGCGCGACCGGGCGAGTCGCAAGACCCGCCGCCTTAGCAGCGGGGACCCCCGCCGGGCTGTTCGCGGGGTGGGGGCGGTCGTCACGCGCGCGTCATAGGACATGTGGCCGGCGAGATCGCCGGCTCAACCGGTAACCAAGGATGGTTCGATATGTCCAGAATCGCGCTCGTCGTCGCCCTTGTCATTCTCTCGGGCTGTAGCGCTCAACCCAACTTAGTCGATCCGCGCACCTTGCCCATTGCGCTCGGCCTGGGGGCGAGAGTATCGACGAATGAGCCTGACAGGTTCGTGTGCACGGCGGGGACCACACTGCTCATGTGCAAGCCGGTTTCCAGCGTGCGCGTCAAAGGCAGCCAGCGGGACTGCACCTGCATGTAACCGCCGCCTCGATACCTCCAACGGGCAACGGCCCTCCGCAACGGCCGTGCTAGCATCGGGCCGCTCGTTGCAGTGAGCGCGTCGCGCTCGGATGGAGGATCGTCATGTATGCGGTGGTAGGCGCAACCGGAAATACGGGGCGCGCAGTCGTCAAAGAGCTCGAGGCACTGGGCGAGCAGCCCGTCTCGGTCGTTCGCAACGCGGACAAAGCGAAAGACGTGCTCGGCGCGAGCGCCAAGACGGCAGTCGCGGAGCTCGACGATCGCGCGGGCATGACGAAGGCGCTTGCAGGCGTCAAGCGCGTGTTCATCGTGACTGGCCACAACCCGAGCTCGGCCGCGCAACAGATCAACGTCATCGACTCGGCCAAAGCGGCGGGCGCGGAGTATGTCGTGAAGATCTCGGGCGGCCGCGCGGTCACCGGGCCGAACGTCGAGTCGCTGAACGGCCGCGCGCACCATGAGATCGAGGAGTACTTGAAACGCTGCGGCCTCAAGTGGTGCGTCCTGAGCCCGGGCTTGTTCATGCAGAACATGCTCGGTCAAGCGGCGAACATCAAGCAGGGCAAGATCGCGCAGCCGTGGCCAGCCGACCTGCCTGTCGCGTTGATCGACGTGCGCGACACGGCTGCGCTTGGCGCGCGCGTGTTGCGCGACCCCGCGAAGCACGCCGGCAAGGTCTATGCGTTCACGGGCGCAGCCACGACGTACAGCGAGTTCGCGAAAGTCATCGCCGACGTGATCGGCAAGCCGATCGCCTACACGGCGCTCACGCTCGAGCAGGCGGAGCAGGGCATGAAGGCGCGCGGCCTGCCCGACTGGTTGGTCGCGCACTTCGTCGCGATGGCGCGAGCGGGCGCGGGCGGTGCGTTCTCGAAGGAAAACACGCAGCCGATTCGCGACATCGTCGGCCGCGCGCCGATCACGATTCGCCAGTTCGCGCAGGATCACAAGAACGTATTCGCTTGAGACGCGCGCCTAGCGCGCCGGGGGGAACAATGCGGCGGGCTCTGGTTGTTGCGACGGTCACGGCGCTCGTCTTCGTGCTGCCGGCGTTCGGGCAATCGAACGGCAGCGCACGAGTAAAGCCGGGCGACACGTTCAAGCAGTGCCGCAACTGTCCCGAGATGGTGGTGCTGCCGGCCGGTAAGGTCACGATCGGCTCGCCGGCCGACGAGCCGCTGCGGCGCGACAACGAGCCGCAGCAGCCCGTGACGTTTGCGCGTGCATTCGCGCTGTCGCGCACTGCGGTGACGTGGGATCAGTGGGAAGCGTGCGTGCGCGACCGGTGGTGCGACGGCGTCGCAATCGACACGGCGCTGCGTACGGGTCAGAACGGGGAGCCTAATCCCGAGTACAAGGACTACGGCCGCGGGACCCGGCCCGTCGTCGGCGTGAGCTGGTACGACGCGCAGGGCTTCGTCGGCTGGCTGAACTGGAAAACCGACGAAGACGACGCCTATCGCCTGCCGTCCGAAGCCGAATGGGAGTATGCGGCGCGCGCCGGCACGACGACGGCCTGGCCCTGGGGCACGGAGCTCGACCATAACTACGGCAATTTCGGCCAAGCCGCCGGCGGGCTCGGCGGCAAGGCGGAAGGGCGCGACGTGTGGGTCGACGAGACGGCGCCCGTCGCGTCGTTCCCGCCGAACGCGTTCGGCCTCTACGACATGCACGGCAACGTCTTCGAATGGACCGAGGATTGCTACGAGGCCGATCGCGCGCACACTCCGGCCGACGGCACGGCGAACAAGGAAGGTAACTGCGCGAACCGCGTGTTCCGCAACGGCACGTTCATGAGCAACCCGTACATGCAGCGCTCGGCGCGCCGCGGCGCTCCGTATCCTGCCACGCAGCGCGGGCGAAACTACTTGGGTTTCCGCGTCGCGAAAACGCTGCCGTGAGCTCGTGAGCGTTGACGGTCCGTAGCTAGGCGGGCGGCGGCGCCTCGATCAGCACGACGAACAAATTGTTCGCGTCGCGCACGATCGCGACTTGCAGCGTCGAGTTTCCGGCCGGCAGCGCGAGCGGCTTGCCGCCCGTCGACACGACTTCACCGCCGGCGGCTTTGAGCGCCGCGATCGCCGCGTTGATATCGCGCACGCGCAGCTGCACGCGCGTCGAGCCGAAGTCTTGAATGCGCCCCGCGACGCTCTTGCTTCCGGCCCCTTTGAAGTCGACGAAGTCGTACATGATTCCCGACGTGGGCACGGTCTGCTGAGCGACGCGGTATTGCCCGCCCGTGAGGCCGAGCGCCCGCAGCACGGCTTCGTTGTTGCCGAACTCGCCGAGCGGCGCACGCTGTGCCAGTCCGAGCCCGCCTTGATAGAGACGAGACGCCGCATCGGCGTCGGCGACCGCGAACCGCACGCGCACGCCCACGACGTTCGTGTTCGGCGGCGCCGTGCTCGGCAGCTCGGCCGGTTGCGAGAGCTCGACGAAGTTGCCGTCGGGATCTCGCACGATGACGATGCGAGTGCCTTGGCCGATCGTCACGGGTTCGCCGCCGACCGTGACCAACGGCGCGCCGAGCTTCTTCAAACGCGCGAGCGTGCCGTCGAGATCGCGCACCGTGACGACGAGGCAGTTCGCGCCGGGATCCTGCAGGTTTCGTTCGACGCGTCGGCCGCCGGCGTCCGCGATTTCGATCATCTCGACGCCGCCGGGCGCTGCCGGCGTTCGCGCGATCGCCCAGCGGATACGCGCGTCGGGTAGACCGAACATGTTGCGCAGCGCGGGGTTCTCGGCCGCGTTGCCGGGAGCTCCCGTCACCTCGAGGCCGAGCCCGTCGCGATAGAACGCGATTGCCGTGTCGAGGTCGTGGACGATCGGGCTGAAGTAGTTGCCGGAGCCCACGATGAGCCCGGTCGGGGCCGGACCGTTTGCGGGTGCGGGTTGGCCGAGCGCGAGGCCTGCGACGCAGCAGAGCGCAGCAGCGAGACCGAGCAGGCTTTTCATCGAGAGGTTCTCCATTCTTATTGTGTGGCGCACTCGAAGCTCGCCGCGGCGTTCGGATCGCCGGTGCCTTTGTAGCGCGGCAGAGCCGGGTACGGGCAGAGAGGCCGCGACAGCGGCGAGCCTTCCTTCGTGGCGGTCATCGACGCGGGCGCAACACCGCGCTCGACCCACGCCTCGAGAGCCGAGAGCGTGTCGAACTGGTCGGGACCTGCGCCGCCGCCGCAGTGCAGCACTCCGGGCGCGAGGAACAAGCGCACGTTGTCACGTGCGGGCGGCACGGCATCGAGAACGGCTTGGTAATACGCGATCGTCGAGAGCGGGCTCGGGCCGGGATCGTTGAAGCCGTGCCAGAGCAGCAGCTTGCCGCCGCCTTGCACGAACGGCGCGATGTTTGGGTTCTGCTGATGCACTTCGGCCGCGGCGATGCCGCCGTCGAGCACGCGCCAGTCGCGGTTCGGCTCGAACGTCATGAAGTCGTACTTCGCGTCGCCGACCGCGATGTACGCCATGAACGGCGCGCCGAGCAGCGCATTGACGCCACGAGGTTGTTGCGGCGTGCCGATCATGCGCGCGACCCAATCGCTCTCGCCGCCGCGCATGAGCGGCATCGCGGCGTACCGGCCGTCGGTCATCTTCACGCCGCTGTACGCTTTACGCACCGTCGCCACTTGTGCGGCCGAGAGGCACGCGGAGCCTGCGGCACCCGAAGCTCCGCACTGAAGAACGGCGGGATCCCAGTTGCAGGTGCGCGGATCCGTGAGAATGCCGTCGGCGACGCCGTCGTTCGCGTCGCACGCCGCGAGCACGGCGTTGCGGATCAGCGGAACCTGCTCGGCTACGAGGTTGCTGCCGGGCTGCGCGTGGAACATCTGCACGCGCAGCATCGCGTTCGCATAAGTCAGCGGCGTGTAGACGGGAGCGCCCGCGATCACGCCGTCGTAATCATCGGGGTAACGCTGCACTTCGGCGAGGCCTTGCCGCCCGCCCGTCGAACAGCCTTGCCAATAGGCGCGCTCGGGTGCACGGCCGTAGAAGTGCTCGGCGACTTCCTTGCCGACGACCGTCGCGAGGTGCGTCGCGCGGTGCCCGAAATCGACGATGCCTTCCACGTTGCGTTTGCCGGAGGCGTCGACCGCGAACGACGGGTCGAGCGCGCTCGAGCTCGGGTGGCCCATGTCGTTCTGGATCACGGCGTAGCCGCGCGTGAGGCCGTCGGCCGCGGCCTCGGCGCGCACGTTGCCGGCGAAACCGCCGCCGCCCAACCCGAGCACCTTGCCGTTCCAATTCGAAGGCAAGCGATAGACGGCGCCGATCTTCGAGCTGGCGACCGGCGAGATCGCGGCCTGAACCTCGCAGTAGGCTGGCACGCGGCCTGCGGCTACTACGCTCGTCGTCGAGAAGATCGTCGTGTGCTCGACGGCCGGCCGCGTCGAGAACGGGCTGCACGCGTCTTGTGCGACGGCGGTGGTGCCTGCGGCCACCGCAACGACCAGGCTCGCGTACTGCATCTTCATCGGCGCTCCCCCGACACGAATCGCGCTGATCCTAGCAGACACTGGACCTAGGTCCGATTCCGCGCCCGGCCTGGTTTTTCGATAGTGCGGCCCTGCCCATGGCCTTCGGCCATCGTGTACGCTTGCCCATCGGCCATCTAGGAGAACGTAGCGTGAACAGAGCGAAGTCGGTGCTTCTCGTGGTAGCGGCCCTGGTGGCCAGTGCTCCGGCCTTCGGCCAACCGACGTTGGATCGGATTCGCACCCGCGGAGAGATCAAGATCGGCTTCCGCGCCGACGCGCGGCCGCTGTCGTTCGAGGAAGAGGGCAAGCCCGCGGGTTATTCGATCGATCTGTGCCGCCGCATTGCGGCCGGCATCAGCGAGCAGCTCAGCATGCCGGGAATGAAGGCCACCTTCGTGCCCGTCACGGCGGAGAGCCGCTTCGATGCGCTGATCAAGGGCGACATCGACATCGAGTGCGGCGCAACGACGATCACTCTCGAGCGCCTCGAGCGCGTCGACTTCACGCTGATGACGTTCGTGACGGGCGGCTCGTTCCTGTCGAAGGCCGACGCGCGCATCGGCTCGTCGGCCGACTTGGCCGGCAAGCGCGTCGGCGTGCTGCGCGGCACGTCGACGGCAACGGCGCTCGAGAAGCACTTGAAGGACAACGCGATCGACGCGCGCATCGTCCAGGTTGACACCCGCGACGCCGGCATGCAGCGGCTACAGCGCGGGGACGTCGACGCGTTCGCCGGCGACCAGATCGTTCTGCTCGGCGCCGCGCTCGACGTGCTCGACAAGGATCAAGCCGCGAACTTTTCGTTCGCGGACGAGCTCTTCTCGTACGAGCCGTACGGTTTCATGGTGCGCCGCAACGACGCGGACTTCCGCTTGGCCGTCAATCGCGAGCTCGCCGAGCTGTTCCGCGACGGCGGGCAGGCGCCGATGTATCAGGAGTGGGTCGGCAGCAACGGCGTGAAGCCGTCGCCGATGCTGATCGCCATGTACCTGGTGCAGGGGCTCTCGGAGTAGTCAGGCCGGGCTCGAGAGCTTCATCAGCACGAGCCCGCAGACGATCAGCAAGCCGGCCGCGACGCGCAGCGCGTCGGCCGGCTCGCCGAGCAGCACGATTCCGAGGCCGAAGGCGCCGACGGCGCCGATGCCGGTCCAAACCGTGTACGCCGTGCCGAGCGGCAGCGTTCGCATTGCGTAGGCGAGCAGCAGAAAGCTCGCGATCATGGTCACGACGGTGATCACGCTCGGCCCGAGCCGGGTGAAGCCGTTCGACTGCTTCATGTAGAACGCCCATCCGACTTCGAGTGCGCCGGCGGCGAGTAAGGCGATCCAGGCCATAGACGGCCTCCTGATGGTCAGAGGCCGGGCCGTCCCGGACGTGGGCCCAGTTTGCCTGGGGGAGGACGTGGCCTCGCGGCCGCTATCCTAGGCGAGCGGCAAGCTCGGTGCCACGTTGGCCGGGCAACCTCTGTAATCGTCAAGTCCGTTTGAGCCGAAGTGTCCTCGCTGGTACGCTGATCCGCCACGGAAGGTGCGTCCGTACGTAGTTGCAACTGGATCGCATCTGACGAGGATTCAACCTTTAGGGGGCTACGACATGCTTAAGCGGACTTTCGGATCTCTCGTTGTGGGTGCGGCGCTGCTCGGTAGCGGAGCGGTGTTGGCTCACCACTCGCTGGCCGGCGTCTACGACATCCGCGGCAACGGCTCGGTGACGGGCTCGCTGACGAAGGTCGCATTCACGAATCCGCACGGCGCGATGTACCTCGACGTCGCGAACGCTGACGGCACGGTCACCAATTGGGTCATGACGACGGGTTCCGCGAACACGCTCGCGAACTTGGGCTTCGGCACGGGCGGTCCGAACACGGTCAAGGCCGGCGATACGGTCACGATCTCGTACTTCCCGGCGCGCAACGGTAAGCCGCTCGGCTTCATCCGTTCGATCACGCTTGCGGACAAGCGCGAGATCCAGATCTCGAGCGGCAGCAGCTCCGACTAAGAAACCTTCGGGGGCATCATGGTGCGTCGACACGGGATGTATGCGTCCGGCGTCGTGCTGGGCGTCGTTTTCATGATCGGTGCGCCGTTGACGGCCACGGCGCAGTTCGGGCCTCCGGGGCCCCCGCCGTACACGCCGGCAGCGGACGCCAAGGACCTGAAGTCCGTGCTCTTCAACTGGACGTGGCACATGGGCATGCTGCGCGGCGTCGAGGAGCACGAGCTTGCGGTCTCGCTCGAGTACCAAGGCAACGGAACGATTCAAGTCGACGGCCAGCCGTGCACGCTCACGAAATACCGCGCGAGCACGAACTATCAGACGCCGGGTCAGCGCATTCAGTACACGTGCAAGCGCGCGAACGGCCAAGAGGTCTCGAACGTCGAGGTCGTGAGCGGCACGTTCGCGTGGAACGAGGACCGCCCCGGTGCCGAGCTCGTGGCCGGCGAGGGCAAGGCCACGCCGATGCCGCGCACGGTGCAAGAGCGATTGATTCGTTTGTGGGCGAGCCCGCAAGGCGCGCCGAAGGCCGCGTTGGCTGGCGCGGGGCTCGATCTCCTCGCGGCGAATCGCAATCCGGGCGGCGTGCTGCAAGAGGGCACCGCCAAGATCGGTAGCACGAGCGTCGCCTGGGAAGGCGGCAAGCCCGTCGTGACGTTCCCGATTCCCGGCGTGTCCGGTGCGACGGCCGTCGCCACGCTCGACGGCCGCTTCATGGCCGAGCGCGTCGTCGTGACGCAGGGCTCGACGACGACGGAGTTCACCTACAGCAATTACGACGACTGGAACAACCCACTCAACAAGATCGAGTCGTACTACGCCGGCAAGCTCGTCGAGCGTCGCAACGGCACGGTCGTGCGAGATCTCACGACGACCGAAACGGAAACCGGCAGCGTATACGTCGTCATGCCCGTGCCGAAGAGCGTCGGCAACGCGCCGGGCTTCCCGCTGTTGGCGAGCGATCGCACGGCGGTGCTTGCCTCGACCGCTGCGACGCCGCGCGCGGCCAACGGCAAGCCCGACCTCACGGGCAGCTGGAGCAGCGCCGGCATGAATTGGCGGTACGGCAATCGCCGTTGCGCGCCGACCCAGCTCGAGGGCTGCTCGCCGCAGTGGAACCAAACGCTCGACTTCGAGTTCGAGGCGCCGTCGCGCTTCGGGCCCAATCGGCCGATCTACAAGCCCGAGCACTGGGACAAGGTCATCGAGCTCGACATGTGGACGAACCGCGAAGATCCGGTCATGACGTGCCAGCCGCTCGGCATCCCACGGCAAGGTCCGCCGCGCCGCATCATCCAGACGGCAGATGACGTCGTGTTCTTCTACAGCCAATACGGCGATGGCGGCGGCGGTCAGGCCGAGTTTCGCATCATCCCGACGGACGGCCGCGAGCGTAACGAGCGCGACGGGCGCGAGACGAAGTATTACGGCTACACGATCGGCAGATGGGAAGGCGACACGCTCGTGCTCGACGCGACGTCGTTCAACGACTACACGTGGCTCGCGCGCGGCGGCTTCTTCCATTCGGACCAAATGCACGTCGTCGAAAAGCTCACGCGCAAGGGCGACGAGATGCTGTACGAGGTCACGGTCGAGGACCCCGTCGTGCTCGTGGAGCCTTGGGTCATGACCCCGAGGGTTCTGCGGGTCGCGTCGAACGCAGATTTTGGCGGGCCGGGCCTCGGCGTGTCCGAGCGCGGTCACTGCGAAGTCTACGAGCTCGAGGACATCACGACTCAGATCCGGCACTAGACCGTCTTTTCGAGATCGGCCCCGCGTTGCTTCGCAGCGCGGGGCCGTTCTTTTTGCGCAACGAGTTTTTCACGTTCCTACCGCCAAGATGACCGCCTTTGCGGCACGATCGGACGGACCGTGACGCAGTTCGCGGCGTCATTCCGTCTCAAGGTTTCCCATGCGTTGCCGATTCCTTGGCATACGACCGGCGTGACCGAACGCTCGCCTGCGCCCCGGGCAGACGACTACCGAGGCGCCCGACCGTCGAGCGAGGGTTATGACGTTGGAGGCAGCACCGCTCCCGGGCTATCAGCACGGCGAGCCGATCCATGAGAGCAGCGCGGCCGTCGTTTATCGGGCCCGGCGCGCGAGCGACGGCGCGTGCGTCGTCATCAAGCGCTCGCAAGGTCATTCGGTCTCGGCTCGCCAGCTGACGCGCTACCGCAACGAGTACGAGCTGCTGCGCTCGCTCGACTGCGCCGGTGTCGTCAAGGCTCACGACCTGCTGCGTCACGACGGTCACGTCGCACTCGTGCTCGAAGACCTGCCGGGCGTTTCGCTGCGCTCCTGGCTCGAGTCGGCGCCCGAAGCCCCGATGCGGGAGCGGCTCGCGATCGCCGCGCAGGTCGCGGAGATCGTCGCGGCCGTGCACGCCGCGAATGTCATTCACAAGGACGTGAGCAGCCACAACGTCGTCTACGACGCCGACGCGCGGCGCTGCACGCTGATCGACTTCGGGTTGGCGACGCGTCTGCGCAGCGAGGAGAGCAAGTTCAAGGCGCCGGCCGCGCTCGAAGGCACGCTCGCGTACATCGCACCCGAGCAAACGGGGCGCATGAACCGCAGCCTCGACTATCGCGCGGATCTCTATTCGCTTGGCGTAACGCTCTACGAGCTCTTCACGGGCGTGTTGCCGCACGAGAGCGGCGATCCGCTCGAGATGGTTCACTTCCACATTGCGGGTAAGCCGGTGCCGCCGAGCGAGCGCAACGCGCGAGTACCCGATGTGGTGTCGGACATCGTGCTGAAGCTGCTGCAGAAGGAGCCCGAGGATCGCTACCAGAGCGCGGCCGGGCTCGCGGCCGACTTGCGCCGCTGCTTGCAGGCCCTCGAGGCGGGCCGCCCGCTCGAACGTTTCGCGGTCGGGCGAGCCGACGTCGTCGACCGGTTCGACCCGCCGCAGAAGCTCTACGGCCGCAAGGCCGAGACGAGCCTATTGCTCGCGAGCTTCGAGCGCGTGGCGCGCGGCGGCGTCGAGACGGTCACGGTCGCCGGCCAGCCCGGCATCGGCAAGACGTCGCTCGTGCAAGAGATCTACCAGCCGATCACTCGGCAGCGCGGCTACTTCGTCTCGGGCAAGTTCGACCTGCTGCAGCAGAACGTTCCCTTCAGCGCGCTCGTGACGGCGTTGCAGGATCTGGTTCATCAGTTGTTGACGGAAAGCGAGGAAGAGATCGCAGCGTGGCGCGAGGCGATCGACGCGGCCGTTCACCCGAACGGTCAACTGATCGTCGACGTGGTGCCCGCGCTCGAGCTGATCGTCGGCCCGCAACCGCGCGTTCCGGAGCTCGAAGCGCTCGAGGCGCAGAATCGCTTCCACCTCGCGTTTCAGAACTTCGTGCAGCTCTTCTGCAAGAAGTCACATCCGCTCGTGCTGTTCCTCGACGACATGCAGTGGGCGGACGCGGCGAGCCTGAACCTGATCACGCGCATCGTGTCCGCTCGCGCGACGGAATCGCTGCTGCTCGTATTGACGTACCGCGACTCCGAGGTCGCGCCCAACCATCCGTTCATGGCGGCCATCAAGGAGCAGGGCAGGCAAGGCGTGCCCGTGCAGTCGATCGACTTGAGACCGCTGCAAGTGCCCGAGGTGGCTGAGTTCGTCGCCGACACGCTGCACCAGGACGCTGCGACGGCCACACCGCTCGCCGAGATCATTCAGCAGAAGACCGGCGGCAACCCGTTCTTCATGCGCCAGTTCCTGCAAGCATTGCACGGCGCTCGGCTCATTACGTTCGACGCCGGCGCCAAGCGGTTCCGCTACGACATCGCTGCCGTCAAGAGCGCCGCGATCACGGAGAACGTCGCGGAGCTCCTGGCCACAGAGCTCGAGCGGCTGCCCGAGGCCACGCGCGCGACCTTGCGTGTGGCAGCCGTGATCGGCGGCCGGTTCGAGCTGCGTCTACTCGCGAACGTGCAGCAGGAGTCGGCGGCCGCCACGAACGAGACCTTGCAGCCTGCCGTCGAGGCCGGTCTCGTGGTCCCGCTGACGGGGCTCGAAAGCGTCGACGTCGAGCTGCTGCAGTCGCCGCTCGTCTATGGGCGCTTCGCGTTCCGCCACGACCGAGTCCAGCAGGCCGCTTACGCTACGTTGCCTGCGAGCGAGCGGCCGAGCCTGCACTTGGCGATCGGCAGGGCCTGGCTCGCGACGGCT
>Ga0315912_10004157_pt1 | contig 13843 bp, 14 predicted proteins | sample VfabasoilMG_FD_204469 | JGI IMG/M metagenome (GOLD analysis project Ga0315912, IMG submission 204469) | Garden soil microbial communities collected in Santa Monica, California, United States - V. faba soil | ecosystem: Environmental > Terrestrial > Soil > Garden | place: USA: California... | reverse complement strand
ACCCCGGGCTATTGCTGCCGGTGCAGTTCTGCGTGGCGTTCGGCTTCCACGCGCTGTCGCAGGCCCGACGGGACACACGCCTCATCGAGGGCTACGTGCAGGAGTTCTTCGAGAAGGACCGCGACAGTGCGCAGTGGCATTCGCGCCTCTCGCAGCTGCATGCACTGCCGGGCGGGCCCTCGCGCGCCGACTGGTGGCCGGTGGCCGCGGCGGGTTCTCTGGCGCTGGCCGCGATCGTCTTCGGCTGGCTCTACGCCGACGGCGCCTCCCGTGGCGAGCTGCTGGCGAGCCTGACCACGATGTCGGGCGTGGCCGTGATCGTGCACGCGCTGACCGAGACGCTGAACCACGAGCGAGGCCTCGGTTCCGTCCCGTGGTCCGCGCTGAACAACAACCTCCGAGAGGTTCCGCCGCTCAAGCGCGTCTCGACGGTCTGAGTCGTTCGCTTCTCCGACTCTGCCCGCTGCGTCACTGCTTTCGGCTCACCGCGGCGGACGAGGTGACTGTTTCGTTCGCGGGGGACCCCCGCTTCGCGGCCCCCACTCACGAAACAGCCACCTCGACCGCCGCTTGTGTCCTTGGGCCGGCGGGCGGGGGCGGACGGGGTGACGGGCTCCAACGCGCGAGGCCCCGGGTCGCGACCTCGCTCTCGGAGTACACACCTCGTCCGCCGCGGTGAGCCGTGAGCAAGCACGCATCGGGCGAAGCCGAATCTACTTGGAACCCGACCGAGCCCGAAACGCGTCCCGCTCTTTCCGCGCCAGCGTCAAGATCTCCGCCGGAATCCGAACCCCCGACAACGAGCTCGCGAATTCTTCGGCAGTAGCCCGGAAGTGCGAAGCCTCGACCGCGCTCACCGGCACCACCTTGAGCCCGCGCTTCTGCATCTCCGCCACCGCGCTCGTGTCCTGCTTCGGCACCTCGATCTCGAGCTTCCGCTCCATGCGGTCGCACGCCGCCTGGACCTTGGCGCGGTCGGCCTCGGGCAGCTTCGCCCACGCGGCCTTCGTCATGACCAGCCCGCCCACGAGCGGCGCCATGCCCATGCCCACCATGTGCGGCGTCTGGCGGTACCACTGCAGCGTGAGGCCCACGAGCGGCGTCGTCGGGTAGGCGTCGATCATGCCGGTCTGCAGCCCCGTCATGATGTCGGTCGCGGCGAGCGGCACGGGATTGAAGCCCTTGGTCTTCCACGTCGCCACCATGTTGTCGTCGCCGGCCCACGTGAACATCTTGGTCTTCTTCAGTCCTTCCACGCTCGACACCGGGTTCTTCGTGAAGAAGAACACCCAGCCGCCGTGTCCCCACGACAGCAGCACGAAGCCCTTCGCCTCGAGCCGCTGGCGCAGGACGGGCTCGAGCTTCTCGAGCACGGCATAGAGCTCGGGGTAGGACGTGAAGAACATGGGCACGTTGAACACGTTGAACGCCGGGTCGATGGACGCGAGCCCGGCGGTGGTGATGGCCGCCGCCTGCAGCTGGCCGATGCGCATCTTGCGCACCACATCCGGCTCGTCGCCGGCGACGCCGCCCGGGTAGACGCGCAGCGACACGCGGCCCTGCGTTGCGGTGGCCCACTCGGAGCCCATGTCGCGCAGTGCCTTGTCCCACACCGAGCCTTCGGGCACGAGCGTGGCGAGCTTGACCACCGCCGCCTGGGCGCGCGCCGGCGCGGGCGCGGACGCCATCAGCACGACCGGGATCAGGGTGAGCGCAGCGAGGGTGCGGAACGCGGTTGCAGTCATCGTCACTCCTGGGTGTTGGGCTTCACGGGGGTATATGGAGCAATCATGGAGCTTCGTCGAGGAAGAAATCGTCCTGGTGCTCGAGCAGCGACTTCGCCTTGCGCTGCATCACGATCGTGGCGAGGCGCTGGGACGGGTCGGCGTCAGGGTTGAACTCGAGCACGCGCCCGAGCAGGCGACGGAACTCGGCGCGGTCCTGCTTCATCACCGACACGCTCTGGGCCAGTGTCATGTAGGGCGAAGCGCGCTTGTCGCCGCTGATCTCCACGGCGCGCAGGAAGTGGCTGCGCGCGGAGGTCACCGAGCCGCCCATCACCTCGGGCAGCGCGTCCAGCAGGATCGCCGCCTCATGGAACGACCCCGCCTCGAACTTCTCGTCCAGCTGCAACCCGCGCAGCACGAGCGCGCGGATCGCGGGCAGGTCGGCGAGCATCTCGGGGCGGTCCTTGCCGAGCGAGATCGCCGAGCCCCAGCTGGCGGCCGTCCAGTAGAGCGCGGGAAGTTCACGCACAGTGATCTTGGACGCGGCGCGGTCCGGGAACAGTGCGAGCGAATCCGCGATGCCCTTGTGACGCAGCGCGAGCGCGCGCAGGCCGTAGCCGCGCGCTCGCAGGTAGAGCTTGCGTGCCCGCTCGTGCAACGCCGTCGCGCGCGCGTAGTCGGAGTTCACGAGCAGGTCGCCCTCGGACTGCACGTACGCGTAGGTGTAGGCCGTGTAGCCCTTGCACAGTGACACCAGCAGGCCCTCGTGCGTGGGCAGGGCTTCGAGCAACGACTCCATCGTCTTGAGCCCGAACGGGAGTGCGTCCCGGATCAGCTCGGGGTCCTCGTCCGTTCCGAACACGTCCGGACCCTCGGTGAGCGAGTTGGCCACGCCCTTGAGCGCGTACTGCTTGATGGAACAGCCGGGCAGGACCAGCAGCGCGAACAGCGCGACGACGAAGCTCGAGGTCCATCGGGAGGCGCGGCGCGACGGCAAGCCAGAAGGGCAGGGGGGCACGTGGGATGTCTCCAGGCCGCGGGCGGGGAGCGCGGTCGGCGGCCCTGCCGTGGGCGGCGAAGATGGACACGCTAGCGTGGCGCGCGCCCGGCAGCAAACCGGCCGCCGCCCGCCGCGGGGAACTGCGGTCTGCGCAATGAACGCTCACGCCTGGCGAGTGCTCCCGGCGCCGCGATCAGCGGCCGATCAGTCGCAAGTAGGCGTCGGCCAGCGCGCCACCCCACAGGAACACCGCCATCGCCGCGGGTCCGAGGAACGCTCCGAACGGCAGTTCGGTGCGCAGGCCCCCGCGGCCTCGTGCCATCAGCAGGCCGCCGGCGAGCGCGCCACCGAACGCGGCCAGTGTGATGGTGAGGAACGCGCCGACGGGGCCGAGCAATGCACCGAACATCGCGGCCAGCTTGATGTCCCCGCCGCCCATGCCCTCTCGCTTGAGGAACGTCTTCCACACCCACGCGAACAGCCACAGGTAGCCGCTTCCCACCACGATGCCCAGCAGCGCGAATCGCGCGCCCGGGCCCAGCAGCGCCGCCGCAACGGCCACGAGCGTGCCGGGGAACGTGAGCGCATCGGGCAGGAGCTGGAAGTCCACGTCGATCACCACCAGCGCCACCATCATCCAGCCCCAGAGCAGCACCGGAGCCAGCTCGGGGACGAGCCCGAGCCGTTGCCAGGCGAGGACCGCCCACAGGGCGCACGAGAGTTCGATGAGCGGGTAGCGGAGCGAAACCTTGGCGCCGCACGAACGGCAGCGGCCGCGCGCGACGAGCCAGCTCAGGAGCGGGACCAGTTCCAAGGCCCCAAGCGTGTGGCCGCAGGCCGGGCAACGCGACCGGCCGTGCACCCACGATTGATTCCGCGGCAGTCGCCAGGACAGCGCGGTGACCGCACTCCCGAACACCGCGCCCAAGGCGAACAGGATCACCCCTGCGGACAAGGTCAGGCTCGTCTCGGACAAGATCCCTCTCGTTTCCCTTGAGCCGGTCGCCTGCCCCGGTCAGAATACTCCCGACGACGTGCACCACTTACGGCCCGGGGGCTCCCGCGATGCGTCTCGTCCTGTTCCTTGCTGTGCTGGCGAACAGCCTCGACCTGTGCGCGACTGCGGTGGGCATCCACTGGTTCGGTAATCGCGAGGGTAACCCGTTCCTGGCGCCGGTCGCACATCAGTCGTGGCTCGCCTTCGTGTTGCTGAAGGGAGCACTGGTGCCGCTGCTGATCGTGTGGCTCTACCGTTATCGGCAGCGGGCCCCCGTTCTCGCCACTGCCGGGATGGGGCTCGTCACGGTGGCGCTCACCGCCGCGCTGGGCGCGTGGCTCGGCTGGATCGCCGGCGTGATCACCGTGGGTCGCCCGGCCTTCTAGCCGGGCGCGGCGCCGCCTGCTCGCGCCGGGCCGCACGCGAAGACGCCGCGGCCGGCGCGGGGGAGCCCGGGCCGGCCGCGGCGCTCACCCCGATCAGGGCGTCGTCGCCGGTGCGGACTTCGTGTCGGGGATGAGCCGGGGTGTGACTTCGATCACCAGGTCCCGGCGCGTGCCCGTGACACTCTGGTGCCGGAACATCCAGCCCAGGCCCGGCACGTCGCCCAGCAGCGGCACCTTCGTGGTGTTCTTCGTCATCTCCTCGCTCAACAGGCCGCCGATGATCACCGATGCGCCATCCTTGAGCCGCACCGTGGTCTCGGCCTGGCGGGTCGCGACCACGGGCAGGGAGTTGTCCGCGCCGCGGAACCCGACGATCGTGCTCACCTCGGGGCGGACCTGCACCGTGATGTAGCCGTCGGCATTGATGAGCGGCGTGATCGAGAGCTTGATGCCCACTTCCTCCATCTGCACCGTCTCGGTCGGCGCGGCCGCACCGCCGGCGAACACCGTCTGGCTGGTGAGGTAGGGCACGCGCTGGCCCGCCAGCATGCTCGCCGGCTTGCCGTTCAGCGTCACCAGCTTGGGCTGCGCCATCACGCGCGCGTTGCCGTCGCGGATCAGCATGTCGAGGAACACGCGGAACGTCTTCGGGAGGCGTGCGAAGTTCTTGAGCTTCCAGATGTCATTCGTGCCGGGCGTGTTCGAGATCAGCTTGTCCGCGGTGATCGGTCCGGGGGATTCGGGATCGCCGGTGTAGGTGGCCTCGGGGTTCTCCTCGATGAACGTGAACCCCTGCCGGTTCAGCAGGTCCCAGTCGATGCCCAGCTCCTTCAGCTCGTCCGTGTTCACTTCGACGATGCGCGCCTCGAGCATGACCTGCTGCGCGGGCTGGTCGAGCGTCGCCACGATCTCCTGGATGTCGGCGATCACGCGGGGCGAGGTCACCACGATGAGCCGGTTCCCGCCGCGATCCACCTGGATCTTGTCGGAGATCCCTGACAGCGCCACCTGCATCTCGGCGGCGTCGGCGTACTTGAGTGCGATCGTGTATGACGACAGGCCGGTCTCGCCGCCCGCGAGCGACTGCTGCTCGGCCACGAGGATCGAGTTGCCGATCCGCTCGTAGGCGAGGCCGGCGGCACGCACGACCAGGTTCACGGCCTGCTCCACCGGCACGTCCTTCAAGTGGATCGTGACCTTGCCGTTGGTCACACCCGGGCCGGTGACGATGTTGAGGTCGCCCTTCTCCGCGAGCAGCTTGAGCACCGCGGGCAGGTAGGCGTCATCGGCGTCCAGGCTGATGAGCTTGCCGAGGTCCGGCGCGGCGGCCGCCGGCAGGACCCAGGTCATGGACAAGGCCGCGAGCGCGGCCGGCAGGAACAGCCTGGACAGGAATCGTCTCACGTCACTCTCCGAGGTTACGGCGGTGCAGCACGAGTGTGGCATCCCCGCGGCGCAGCGTGACCTGCTCGCGGGAGATGCGCATCACCTGGAACTCATCGAACAAACCACCTTCACGGATGGTCCACTCCCGCCCGTTCCACCGCACCAAGGCGCGCGGATCGTTGTCCCACACGATCGCGGTGAGCACGGGATTGGCTGGAACCGGTGTGGCCGCGACCGTACGCGGGGCCGGTCGGAACACGGGAGCAGGATCGCCGCGAGAGAACGAGAACGGGTCCGGCACGTGGGTGTATCCCGGCGGGCGGTCGCGGGACTCGAGCGCGCGGTCCACGTTCTGATAGGCGGGAGGGACCTCGACGCGCACGGTCGCGACGCGCCAGCCGAATGCGCCGGTGACGCCGAGCCCCTCGAACGTCTGGGTGACGGCCAGGGCCAGGACGGCGAGTGCGACGAGCGGGGAGATCCACACCGGATCGCGGTTCACCGGACCGTCCCCCCTCGCTTGAGCAGCACACGGGCGAGTTGGAAGTTGGCACGCACGCGTCCGCCGGGAAGCGACGCGATCGTCAGTTCGTCCACACGGTAGAGCCCGCCCTCGCGTGAAAGATGATCGAGCAGTTGGACGATCTGCTCATAGCGGCCCTGCAGCTCGAGCCGTGCCCGCACCTCGATGGAAGTGGCCGACTGCGTGATGGTGCCGGGCTGGGAGCTGGCCACCGTGATCTCGCACTTCGCCGCGGTCTCGGACACGCGCCGCACGAGGTCGGTGGCCAGGAATCCCGACTGGGCGAGCCGGTCGGCGTCCGCGGTGGCCACCGAGTTCTGGCGGAACAGGTCGGTGACGCGCGGCGGCAACGGTGCCACCGCGAGGCGCGGGTCGAGTATGGCCCCCATCTCGCCGGCCTCGAGCAGGAGGGTGCGGTAGCGTGACGCGAGCGGCGCGAACAGCGTGGTGTGAAATACCCACAGGCACACGCCGATCAGCACCGCGGCGAGTGCGGGCAGGTATCGCAGCGCGACCGGGGAGGAGTTCACCGGCACTCCAGTTCGAACTCGGACTCGCGGTCGCCTTCGAGCGCGCGCGTCGAGACCAGACGCACACTCTTGAAGTTCGACGCGAACAACGAATCGCGCGAGACCTGCGCGACGAAGTCGGTGACGCTCGCCATGCTCTCGTGCTGGGCGTCCAGGCGCAGCACGCCTCGCAGGAGCAGCTTGCGCTCCCCGCCCGAGACCCCGTCGGGGTTGAACTGGAACTGCGTCAGTCGTGCGTTCTGGGGCAGCAGTCGTGGCAGCCGTTCGAGCAGGTCACGCCAGCGGCCGGCGTCGCTCACCCAGCTCTCGGCGAGCGCCGCCTCGGCGGGAGAAGGCGTCCAATCCGCACCGGCCTGGGTGATGGCCTTCTGCCGCACGATCTGGCGTTGGAGCTGACGCGTGCGCGAGCCCAGCTCCGACCAGTTGAGGCCGTAGAGGCCCAGCAGCACGGCGAACGCGCCGAAGTAGGTGAGCCAGATACCCAGCCCGAGCGCGCGTCGCCTCGCTTCGGCGCGCTCCCGGCTGAAGGCCTCGCGACGGAAGTTGATCTGGAACAGCGTCATCAGGCCGCCCTCAGCGCGAGCCCGTACGCCTGCGCGTACTGCGGGCCGACGGTCGCACCCTGCGCGCGCGAGTCGATCGCGTCGAGCGGGGAATAGACCGTGACCGGCATGCCGAGCTGCTCGCCGAGATGCTCGGTGAGGCCCGCGAGCCGGGTCGTACCGCCGCACACGTGCAGCGACAGCGTGCCGGGAAGCGGCGCCAGTGTGCCGTAGTAGGCCACCGATCGGCGCACTTCTTCGGTGAGTCTCTCGAGTGCACGGAGCGCCGCGCGGGCCTCGGGGCCGTCCTGCGAGAGCGCCGCGCCGGGGTCGAGCTTCCAGGCATCGGCGCGCTCGAGCGAGCCGCCCAGGACCGCCGCGATCGCCTGTGACAACTGCGCACCGCCCCAGTCCAGACGGCGCGCGAAGTAAGGCTGGGCGCGCTGCCACAGCGTCAGCCACGACCCGCGATGGCCGAGGTCCAGCAGCAGCCGGACTTCGCCCTCCGACGCGAGCTCGCGCCCGAGCGAATGCGAGAGTGCGTTGCTCAGGGCCAGCGGTGCCGCATCCACGATGTCGGCCTCGACCCCCAGCTCGCGCAGCGGTGCCAGCACGCGGTCGAGCCGCTGCTGCGAGACGGTTGCCAGCAGCACGTCGAGTCGCCGCTCGGTGGTGTTGCGAGCGAGCACCTGGTGGTCGAGCACCAGGTGCTGCACGTCGAACGGTAGGTGCTTCTTGGCTTCGAACCTCAGTGCGCCGGCCACCTCGGACTCGTCCATGAGCGGCAGCGGCAACTGCTTCACGATCACGTCCGCGCCGGACACGCCGATGGAGAGCCCGCGGAACCCGCGCGGCGACTGCTGGACGCGCGTCATACAGTCTTCGATGAGTCCCGCGAGGATGGCCGGTGAGGGGTACTCCTCACCCGGCTGCAGGCGCGGGACCATGGCCTCGGCGTAACGACCGCGGCCACCGCCCGGCGGCATCGCCACCAGTTTCACGCTGTACGTCCCGATATCGAGTCCCGCCCAAGGACGGACTCCCATGCCCAGCTTCATCGCGCGCGCCTCACCGGGGTGTGGTCTCGGCCCAGGTCGAGCGCGCGAGGACGAAGGACATGGTCGTGGCGGCGGTGAGTGGCGGGAGCGCACCGTCCGAGATCAGCTTGTCCGCGAGTGCGTCCATCACGAAGGGCTCGTACTCGATGTGCTGGGAGTCACCCGGACGCGGCCCGCCCAGCTCGATGATCCCGCCGGCCACGATCGAGACCTGGTCGGCGTCGAAGCTCTCGGACTTGTTCTGATGGCGCGTGAGGCCGATGTCGCCCTCACTCACGAGGTAGACGCACGCATTGTCTTCCGTGACCGTGAGTCCGCCTTGGAACCACAGGCCGCGGTTCGTGTAGCCGGGATCGCGTTCGTTCGGCCGGGCGACGATCACGAGCGTGCTGGGGACGTCCGGGTCGAGCAGCTCGACGAGGACATTCCTCCGGAAGCAGGCCCCGCGCGGCACCAGCCACACCACGGTGCCGCGGATCTTGACCTTGAGGTCGCGATCCACGTAGAACGAATACTGGTCGTACTCGGTCGGTCGCTCGTCTTCGTCGCCCTGGGCGTCCGTCGGCGAGGGCGGGCCGCGGAAGAACTTCGCCCCGCCTCCGGAGTTGTTGAGCGTGAGGGTGTACGGCGCGTGATTCCCCGACCAGTTGGTCGGCTGGACCGCCGCGAACAGCTTGGAGCCCACGAACGTATTGCCCAGCGGCGTTGCCGCGGCTGTCGTATGCACGGGTCGCCCCTCCGGCCAGGAGACGCGCTGGGTCCAGGCCGTGTCGGTGCCCGAGTCCACGAACTGCCACACACCGCCGCGAACCTCGAAGCACTGCGGCGTGGTGCTGTTCATGTTGTTGTAGGTGATGCCGCCTCCGGCCGTGAGCACCTTCTTGTACGGGTTCTCGGCCGGCACGGGGATGAAGCGCGCCTGGATCGTGCGCTCGGCGCCTCGGAGGCCGGCGGTGACCTCGACCACCAAGGTGCTGTCCCAGTTCACCAGGCCTCGTGACGTGGTGTCGGTCCCGAGCGCGCTGCGCCACTGGTAGGCCACCGCCCGCGAGATACCGCGTTGCCCCACGGCCAGCTGCGCGTTCTCGAGCCGCTGCGGGGAGAGCTGGAGCAGCGCCTTCACCAGCTCCATGCCGCTCTCGGCGTCCTGCATGGACTGTTCGCGCGAGGCCGAACCCGTGTAGAACTGGGCCTCGTAGCTGGACAGCGCGAACAGCGACAGTCCGAGGATGGTGAGCGCGAGCATGAACATGACCACGCCCACCAGCATGAATCCGCGCTCATTCGCGGCGAGGTCGAACCGAGTCCTGTGCATCAGTTCTTGAACACGGCGAACGCGCCCATGTCCACGCGCTTGCCAGTGGCGGTGAGCAATCGCAGGTCCGTCCGCACTCCACCATTCTTGGCGTCGAACTGGAGCCGTGTCGCGCGCGACGAGCCGATCGGACCCGAATCCGGGCCCCCGACCGAGCTGCCGGCATGGATCAGCGAGTCCGCCGGACTCCAGAAGAAGTAGTAGTAGGGCGTCTTCTCGTCGCCCTTGAAGAGCGCGAGTTGCATGTGCAACGGGTCGGGCGACGGTGATGCCACCGCCGTGTGTGACCGGCGCACGCTGTCACGGATCGCCGAGGCCACGAGCGAGGCTTCGCGCTGCGTGATGGCCTGCGTGGAGCCGTCGAGCCACAGTCCCTGGCTCGACATGTAGAAGCTCACGAGTCCGGCCGTGATCAGGCTGCCGAGGATCATGACGACGGCCACCTCGGTGAGCGTGAGGCCGCGCTGTTCGCGCCTCGCGGTCGTCACGGGAGCCACAGCCGCTCCAGCGAGAGCGAGTCGGTGCGGCTGCCCTGCTTCCAGCGCACGGTGACGACGACACGCTTCAAGTTGGCGTAGCCGGGCAGGTGCGGCTCGTCGTAGGCGACGACCCGCCAGTTCTCGTTCCCCAGCGTCGCGCCCTGGTACAGGAAAGGCGTGGCCGGCGACTTGTAACCGATCGCCAGCGTCGGGTCGCCCGCCGGCAGCAACGTGAGCGACTCGAGTTGCGACTCGGCCTCGGAAAGTGCGACGCGCGCGACCTCGTAGCGGTCCACGAGCGCCCGGCCCATCGCGAACGTGTGAGCCAGGCCCAGCACGGCGATCACCGAGATGGTGGCGCTGGTGAGCGCCTCCATGAGCGAGAAGCCGCGTTCGTTCAGCATGGGATCACATCACCTCGACGGTGAGCACCTCCGTGGCGCACCGTCACTTCGAAGGAGGAGGATTCAGGAGCGGGATCGCCGCGGGCTCACGGCGTCAGTTCTCGGTCCAGGTAGCACCCCCGACACGGGTGTAGACGAGCGTCACCCCCCGGCCCGCGGTGGTCTTCCCGGCCTTGCCCGTGGCGACGACGGTGAAGCCGTTGGCGTTCGCCGCGGTCATCCCGATGTTCCAGTTCACGAGCGCGTCCGTCAGGTCGCAGTTGAGCTGCTGGCCGGCCGCATTCGTCGTGAAGGTCGGCTCCAGCCAGTAGGTTCCATTGAGCTGGTAGTAGGTCTGCTCCGCCGTGATCACGGCGCCGATCGCGCCCTTCGCCTCGGTGCGCTGGGCATCCCTCACGTAGTTCACGTAGAGCGGCACCGCCACCGCGGCCAGGATCGCCACGATCACGATCACCACCATGAGCTCCATCAGCGTGAAGCCCTTTGCATTGCGATTCATTCGAGTCCTCCTCCGGTCCGGTCCCTTGCAGCAGCGGTTCGCGCGGCCCTGCGCGACCGGTCCTCGACTCCCAGCGCCACGCCCGCAGGCCGGCGCGCTCCACTCCAGCAGCTAGCTGCCCAGCATCCCCGAGCGCATCGCGTGCCCGAGGTTGAAGATCGGCAGATACAGCGCCACCAGCATCAGCGCGATCACGATGCCGAGCAGCACGATCGCGACAGGTTCCACCAGCGAGGAGAGGCCCTCCACCTTGGCGTTGACTCGCTGCTCGTAGAAATCCGCGGTGCGTGACAGCATCTCGTCCAGGCGCCCGGTCTCCTCGCCGGTGGCGGTCATCTGCACCAGCATGTCCGGGAACGCACCTGTCTCGGACATGGCGCGCGACAGCGACGCGCCGCCCTCGACCTGGGTCCGGACCGAGTCGATCGCGCGCCCGACCATGCGATTGCCCGCGATCGGGCGGACGACGCGCAGCGCGTACAGGATGTTCGTGCCGCTGCCGAGCAGGATGCCGAGCGTGCGCGCGTAGCGCGTCATGGCGTACATGCGGATGAGCGACCCGAACAGCGGCAGCTGGAACTTCATCGTGTCGAACCGCACGCGACCCGCCTCGGTGCGCAGCCACATCCACAACAGGGTGAGCCCCGCGGCGAGCAGCACGGTGACGAGCCACGCGTTCGACGTGAGCGCACCGCTGATCCCGAGCAACAGCCGGGTGGGCGCGGGCAGTTCGACGCGGAACCGGGCGTAGATGTCGGAGAACATCGGCACGATCTTGAAGAACATCGCGGCCAGCACGGCGGTCGCGAACGACAGGATGAAGGTCGGGTAGCGAAGTGCCCCCTCCACCTTGAGCCGCAGGAGCTCGGCTCGCTCGAGGTAGCCGGCGGTGTGGCTGAGCACGTCATCGAGCGTCCCGCTCACCTCGCCGGTCTGGACGAGGCTCACGAACACGTCGCCGAACGCATCCGGATGCCGCGACAGTGCGGTGGCGAGCGATTCGCCCTTCTGCACGTCGTCGCCCACCTGCTCCAACACGCGAGCGAGCCGGGCGTCCGTCTGGTCGCGTGCGATCGAGCGCAGGGCGCGCACGAGCGGCAGTCCCGCCGACATCATCGTGGAGAGCTGGCGCGCACACAGCGCAACCGAGCCCGGCTGCACGCCACGCGTCAGCAGCCGCTGGACCCACGGACGCCGTGCGGGCTCGGCCGCGATCGCGCCGGCCGGACGCGGCTTCGCCGCCGTGGCCGGGGCCTGGCCCCGCGCCTCGATCAGCACCGGCGTGAGCTGCATCTGCGACAGCGCGCGCAGCACCTCGTCCTCGGAGGCGGCCACCTCGATGCCCTCGTGGGCGCGTCCGAACGTGTCGCGTGCGCGGTAGAAGTAACTGGGCATCAGTCGGCGTCTCCCAGGGTGGCGGCGCGTACTTCGTCGAGCGTGGTCACGCCCTCGAGCACCTTGGCCAGGCCGGCCTTCCGCAGCGTGACGAATCCTTCCGCCACCGCGCACCGCTTGATCTCGTCCTCATTCGCTCCGTCCAGCACCAGGCGCCGGACTGCGCGCGACAGCTCGAGCACCTCGAACAGCGCCACGCGGCCGGTGTAACCCGTTTGCTTGCACGCCATGCAGCCGCGGCCCCGCGGCACGGGCTGGCCGCGCAACAGCTCGGCGTCATTGGCGAACGCCGCCAGGATCTCGGGCTCCGGCAGCACCAGTTCCTTGCAGCGCTCGCACACGCGCCTGACGAGACGCTGCGCCATGACCAGCGACATGGCCGAGCCCACGAGGTAGCGCGGCACGCCCATGTCGGCGAGCCGGGTGAGCGTGCCGGGCGCGTCGTTCGCGTGCACGGTGGAGAACACCAGATGCCCGGTGAGCGCACTCTTCACGGCGATGTCGGCGGTCTCGCTGTCGCGGATCTCGCCGATCATGATGACGTCCGGATCCTGGCGCAGGATCGAGCGCAGCGCACGCGTGAACGTCAAGCCCACCTTGGCGTTCGCGTGCACCTGCGCGACGTTCTCGATGTGGTACTCGATCGGATCCTCGACCGTGACCAGGTTGCGGTGCACGGTCTGGATGTCCTGCAGCGCCGAATAGAGTGTCGTGGTCTTGCCCGAGCCGGTGGGGCCCGAGATCAGGATCATGCCGTAGGGCTGGCGAATGGCGTGACGGAACGCGTCCAGCGTGGCGCCCTCGAACCCGAGGTTCTCGACGCGCCGCTCGAACGCGCTCTTGTCGAACAGCCGCATCACCACCTTCTCGCCGTGGGAGGTGGGAAGCGACGAGACGCGCAGGTCCACTTCGCGATCGGGCAGGTGCACGGTGAGCCGGCCGTCCTGCGGCAGCAGCCGCACCGCGATGTCGAGATCGGCCAGCACCTTGATGCGCGAGATGATCGCCATCTGGAGGTTCTTGGGCGGTTTCATGACCTCGTGCAGCACGCCGTCGATGCGGAAGCGCACGGTGACGCGGTCGCGCGCCGGCTCGATATGGATGTCGGAGGCGCGTGCGTCGATGGCCTCGGCGATCATCAGGTTGACGAGCCGCACGACCGGCGCGTCCTCCACCTGCTGGCGGAGCGCGGCGAGATCCACCTCCTGGTCCTCGGAGGCCGAAGCCGTGACGTCGATCTTGTCGAGGATCTGCCCCAGGTGCTCGGTGGCACGCAACTCGGTGTAGAACTGGTCGATGGCCTCGGCCAGCTCGGTCGGCTTCGCCACCCACACGTGCAGCTGGCAGCCGGTGAGTGCCCGCAGGTGATCCAGCGAGAGCACGTCGAGCGGATCGGCCACGGCGATCTCGAGCACGTCGCCGTCGCGGGCGAGTGCGAGGACCTGGGCTTCGCGCGCGAGATGCTCGGGCACCAACTGCACCGCCTCGCGGCTGGCCGCGGTGAGCTGTTCCACCGTCGCCGCGCCGAGCCCGAACTGCCGCGCCAGCGCGTCCACGATCTGCGCCTCGGTCAGGTAGCCCAGGCGCACGAGCGCGCGCCCC
>Ga0315912_10004156_pt1 | contig 13844 bp, 5 predicted proteins | sample VfabasoilMG_FD_204469 | JGI IMG/M metagenome (GOLD analysis project Ga0315912, IMG submission 204469) | Garden soil microbial communities collected in Santa Monica, California, United States - V. faba soil | ecosystem: Environmental > Terrestrial > Soil > Garden | place: USA: California... | reverse complement strand
TCCGTCACGGCGACCAAGGGCCAGGACCTCGCGGGGATCGAGAAGCGCGTGGAGGAGGAGCTGCGCCGGCTCATCGAGGATGGCCCGACAGCCGACGAGCTCATGCGAATCAGGACGATGCGCCGCGCCGATCTCGTGCAGCGACTCGAGAAGATCGGCGGCTTCGGCGGACGCTCGCAGCTCCTCGCGGAGTCAACCGTCTACGGCGGCAGGCCCGACGCCTGGAAGGAGAGCTGGGCGCGCGTGCAGGCGGCGACGCCCGACGATGTCTCCGGCGCGATGAAGCGGTGGCTATCGGATGGCGACTTCATCCTGCACGTCGTGCCCTTCGGGGATCCGAGGCCGGCCGCGTCGATCGCGGACAGGAGCCGCCTTCCGGATGTCGCCCTGCCTCCCCCGCCCCAGTTCCCCGAGCTGAAGCGCGCGAAGCTCGACAACGGGCTGACGATCCTCCTCGCCGAGCGGCATGCGGTTCCGACGGTGCTCGCGACGGTCGTGGTGGACGCCGGCTACGCCGCGGATCGGCAGGCGTCGCCCGGCACGTCGAGCCTCGTGCTCGATCTCCTCGACGAGGGGACGTCGCGTCGGGACGCGCTCGCCATCAGCAGCGAGCTGGGCCGGCTCGGCGCCGACTTGAACACGTCGTCGAACCTCGATGTCTCGCAGGTCGGGCTCACGACGCTGCGCGAGAGTCTCGACGCCTCGCTCTACGTGCTCGCCGATGTCGTGCTGAACCCCGCCTTCGCAGCGGCGGACTTCGAGCGGTTGAAGGCGCAGCGCCTCGCCGCCATCGCGCGCGAGAAGTCGGATCCGACGTCCATCGCGACGCGCGTCATGCCCGGCCTCGTCTACGACGCCGGTCATCCCTACGCGATCCCCGGCAGCGGCACCGGCACGGAGGCGGCCGTCTCGGCGCTCTCGCGCGAGGATGTCCTCGCGTTCCATCGGCGCTGGTTCCGCCCGAACAACGCGACCCTCGTCGTCGCGGGCGACGTCACGATGGAGACGCTGAGGCCCCTCGTCGAGAAGCTGTTCTCGTCCTGGCAGGCGGGCGCCGTGCCAGCCAAGGATCTTGCGGAGGTGCGGCGCCCCGACGCGCCGCGCGTCTTCATCGTGGACAAGCCGGGGGCCGTACAGTCCGTGATCATCGCCGCGGAGGTCGCGCCCCCGAAGTCGAGCCCCGACGATCTCGCGCTCGAGACGATGAACAGGATCCTCGGCGGCAGCTTCTCGTCGCGCATCAACATGAACCTGCGCGAGGACAAGCACTGGTCCTACGGCTCGCGCTCGTACGCGGCCGGCACGCGCGGGCAGCGGCCCTTCTACGCGTCGGCCCCCGTGCAGACCGACAAGACCGCCGAGTCGCTGCGCGAAGTGCTGTCGGAGCTGCGCGCCATCCGCGGCGAGCGTCCCATCACGGAGGCCGAGCTGAAGAAGGCCAAGGAGCAGGCGACGCTCACGCTCGCGGGTCGCTGGGAGACGACGAGCGCCGTGCTCGCGTCGATGACCGATCTCGTGCGCTTCGGACTCGACGACGCGTACTGGAGCCGGTATCCCGCCGCGGTGGGCGCGCTGCGGCTCGACGACGTCGAGCGCGTGGCGCGAGAGGTGGTCGCGCCGGACGCTCTGACGTGGGTCGTCGTCGGGGATCGCGCGAAGATCGAGGCGCCCATCCGCGCGCTGGCGATCGGCCCCGTCACCATCATCGATGCGGACGGGCAGCCGGTGGATCTCGCGGTCGCGGCAGGCCAGTGAGCGCTCCCGTCGTCTCGCCCTCGGCTGCGGAGCTCCGCCGCGCGTGGACGCTCGATCCGGCCGTCACCTACTTGAACCATGGATCGTTCGGCGCATGCCCTCGTGCGGTGCTGGCAGTCCAACAAGAGCTGCGCGACAGGCTCGAGCGCGAGGCCGTGGTCTTCCTCGTCCGCGAGCTCGAGGGGCTGCTCGACGACGCGCGCACCCGGCTCGCGACGTTCCTCGGCGCGCGCGCACAGGACCTCGTGTTCGTGCCGAACGCGACGAGCGGCGTCAACACCGTGCTGCGATCGCTCGACTTCGGGGAAGGCGACGAGCTGCTCGTCCTCGATCACGCCTACAACGCGTGCCGGAACGCGCTGGACTACGTCGCGGAGCGCGCGCGAGCGCGCGTCGTCGTCGCGCGCGTGCCCTTCCCGATCACGAACGTGGACGACGTCGTCGAGGCCGTGCTGGGCGCTTCGAGCCCGCGCACGCGGTTGGCCCTGCTCGATCACGTGACGAGTCCCACGGGCCTCGTGCTTCCCATCGAGCGACTGGTGCGGCCGCTCCAGGATCGCGGCGCGCTCGTGCTGATCGACGGCGCGCATGCGCCCGGCATGATCGAGCTCGACCTCGACGCCCTCGGCGCAGACTTCTACACCGGAAACTGTCACAAGTGGCCCTGTGCTCCCAAGGGTGCCGCGTTCCTGTGGACGCGGGAGGACAGGCAGTCGCTCGTGCGCCCGCTGGTGATCTCGCACGGCTCCAACTCGCCGCGCGCCGACCGGAGCCGGTACCTCGTCGAGGGCGACTGGACCGGCACGTCGGATCCGACGCCCTTTCTCTGCATTCCCGCGGCCATCGACACGATGGCCTCACTGCTGCCCGGCGGCTGGGCCGAGGTGCGCCGCCGCAATCGCGCGCTCGCGCTCGCGGGACGGCGCGTCCTTTGCGGGATGCTCGAGGTCCCCGAGCCGTCGCCTGACGAGATGATCGGCTCGCTCGCTTCCGTTCCGCTTCCCGACGGCCCCGGCTCGTTGCGCGGCCCGCTCTTCATCGACCCGTTGCAGGACGCCGTCTGGGAGCGCGCCCGCATCGAGGTGCCCTTCATGCCGTGGCCCTCGTGGCCGCAGCGAGTCCTCCGCATCTCCGCTCAGCTCTACAACGATCTCGAGCAGGTCGAGCTCCTCGCCTCGACGCTGCGCCCGCTGCTGCGTTCTTAGCCGGCGCCGTGCCGCTGCCGATGCTCGCGCGAGATCGCAGGCGTTCGAACCATGCCCCGTGTCCTGCGCGTCGAGGCTGAGCTACTCGAGGCGCTCGTCTGCTCGAACATCGTTCGCGCGTTCCTGACACGGGTCATGCACGATAGCCGCAGGATCGCCATTGACATCGCCGATGGAACGCTGCAGATTCCCGTGGGGACTGGACGAGGGACTGGAGGGGCGCAGGGGCGCCACACGCGGAGGAGAACGTGCGCCGACTTGCATTCGCCTCGCCCGGCTGGCTTCTGATGGCCTCCCTCGCAGCGTTCGTTCTTGCACCACCAGTCGCTGCCTACGACGTGCGGGTGGTGAAGCAGTCCGCGCTCGACGAGGTAAGGGTTCAACGCGCGGCCGTCTCGACGTACGCGAATCCCCCAGCGGCACTCACTGTTCCCCTCGACCAGACGATCGCGGCGCTCGAGGCCAGCCTGTGGGATGTCAACGACGTGTCGTTGCACGTCGACCATGCCCATCTCGTCGGCCCTCCAGCGGGAACGCCGGCGTTCCAGGCCGGCGTGGACGCCGTCGCGCGGCTCGGTCAGATTCCCAGCTCGCTGCCTGCCTATCCTGCCTGGCATGGAGCCTTCGCGGCACGGCTTCGCACTTCGGTCGTCGACGCGCACGTCTACCTCGCTGATGTCGCGCTCCAGGAGGCGAAGGGGCGACTCGCACTCCAGGGCGTGAACGGCAACCTCTCCGCCGCGACGGCTTTCCTCTCGGCTGCACGAACGTCAATCCAGGCGGGCCAGCAGAACACGGCGATGGCGGCGCTGAAGAGCTCGTGGGTCGCATCGATCGGTCAGACACCTGCCCCACCTGCACAGGTGGGCGAGCTGCCGACCGTCAACGTGCGGGCGCCCGGCGATGGTGCCGTCCTGATCGGTGCCGCCACGACCGTCGTGACGGGAATGGTGGGGGGCATCGTTGCGGGCACCGTCGATGAAACCGTCCTGACCGTGCTCGTGAACGGCGTGAGCACGCAGGAGAGCAACCGCACCTACATGGCGCAACCCGTGCCCATCGTGGCGGGGATGAACGGCATCGTGGCCGTCGTCAAGGACATGAGCGGGAACGTCACGTCGTCAGCTTCGGCGGCATGGAGCTACTCCTCCACCTGGCTGCCCTCGACCTCGACCTATCCGGCCGCGAGCTGTGCCTGCGCCATCCGTTACTTCTCGGGAGACCTTCAGCAGGCCGTGATCGACACGCAGCTCGCGAACCCGCTCGTCGTCAGGGTTCTCGGTGCCGGCGAAGCCCCCATGGTCGGAAAGCCCGTGGTCTTCCGCGTCGTCGAGGGCGACGGCGTGCTCGCGGGCGCCGAGCGCATCCTTCAGGCGACAACCGACTCGCTCGGGAAGGCCTCGACGACGTTCACGCTTGGCCGCCGCGTCGGCGTGGGCGCCAACCGCGTGCGTGCCGTGGTCCCGGGCGTGCCGGGAGAGGTGCTGTTCTCGGCCCTGGCGACGCCCACGCCGCCCGACCGCATCGCCGTCTTCATGGGCACGAACGAGCACGCAGGGGTCGGTCAGCTCGTCGCGGGTCCCGTGGCAGTCATCGTCACGGACGCCGGCCAGAACCCGGTCGAGAACGTCGCAGTGACGTTCACGATCACGAAGGGCAACGGCCTCGTCAACGAGGAGTCCGAGGATGTCGTCCACACCAACGCCGACGGGATTGCCGACGTGCGTTGGACACTCGGCACGACACCGGGCTTCGACAACAACGCCATGCAGGCGACGTTCCCGGGGTTAGCGCATGAGCCTGCAATGTTCCTGGCGTCTGGCTACGTGCTCGGCGACGCTGCCGACACGACCGTGTCAGGGATCGTGCTCGACGATCAGGCCGTTCCCGTTCCCGGCTGCACCATGAGCGTGGCAGGAGCGAGCGGGCCGGTCGAGACGGCCGATGACGGCACGTTCCAGATCCTCGGCGTGCCGGTCGGTCCGATCAAGCTGCATCTCGACGCGAGCACGACCACGCGACCCGGCACATGGTCCGACATGACCTACGACATGATCACGCTGCCCGGCGTAGACAACCAGCTTCCCCGCCCGATCTACATCTTGCCGCTCGCGCTCGCCGACGGCGAGATTGCCAATGAGACGGACGACGTCACGATCGACGTCAAGGGCATCCCCGGGCTATCGCTCACGGTGCTCGCCGGCTCGGCCCACTTCCCTGGAGGTGGGACGTCGGGGCTCGTGTCCGTCACGCCCGTTCACGCCGACCGCATCCCCATGGCGCCGGGCAGCGCCATGCAGCCGCGCACGATCGTCAGCATCGATCCGCACGACATCACGTTCGATCCGCCGGCAATCTTCCAGGTCCCGAACGCCGACGGTCTCGCGCCGGGGACCGTGACGGAGATGTTCTCGTTCGATCACGTGCTGGGCATGTTCGTGGCGATCGGCACGGGCACCGTGAGCGCGAACGGGCTGACGGTGCGCTCGGATCCCGGCTTCGGCGTGCTCCACGGGGGTTGGCACTGCGCCTCGCCGCAGAACCCGACGGGAGCGGGCGAGATACTGAAGCTGACCCTCTAGGTTGAGCTGCGGGTGCTGTGCGTCGGCCAAGTCGAGGACATCGTCGCAAGCGGCTCGCCAGCGGAAGGTGTCAGCTACCGGTTCGAGTCAAGCGATCCTGCCGTGGTCGCCGTGACCGGCGCGTGTGACGAGGGCTCGAGCTGTACGGGCGAGATCCAGGGGCTAGCGGTCGGGGAAGCGACGGTCACGGCCTTCATGCGCTGTGACCTGACTGGCCACGAAGTCTCAGACACGATGCAGGTACACGTCTTCCGCGCCGAGCTGATCGCCGAGTACATCAACCAGGACGCCCCCCAGTCGGACCAATGGGAGCCACTGACTGTCGATCACGTTTTCGGCGGCCGGGAGTCCCAGACGGCTGACGACCTCCGCTTCCGCGTCGAGACGGACGAGATGGTGTCGGTTCATGAATGGTCGGTCACCGGACCCGGTTCGGAGCGCTACCCACCACCCCAGGGGCCCAACGAAAGCACATGGCACGTTGGCGACATCTTCTCCGTGCCGGGCGACCTGGTGTTCTCGGTCACCGTGCAATTTGGAGGCCTCGAAACTTGCTCGATGACCCGTCCGATCCGTGTCGGGATCCGATCCGATCACGTCGTCGTCGTCGGCTGGATCAATGGCGTCGACGGCGCCGGCGGCGTTACGTTGCCGATGGGCCAGTCGGCGTGGCTCAGCGACGAGAACGGCGACGGCCCGATGCCGCGGAGCGGTCCGCCGAGCGGACTCATTGACCGCGAGCAGTGCTTTGAGATCATGGGCCGCCTCAGCGAGGCGGACGACCTCGTCAGCTTCAGTGAAGTGGGCATGACGACAGTCGATCAGGAGTACATCCTCAACTGGACGTTCAAGTATGCGGCGAACGTCAACCCCGACGACACGATTCCCGGCGGCGACTTCGAGTCGGACGACGGTCCGTATCTCGATCAGGGCGAAGTGAACAACTTTCTCGAGAACAAGAAGCACGACTACAAGCTCTTCTCGGAGGCCCAGGTGAAGTTCTTCGCGAACGGCCCCGACTTCGACGGGGCCGTGGAGTTCCTGCACTCCCGTACCGGCATCGGCGTGACGGATGACCCTTGCTCGGGAATTGATTTCGCTGGCCAGGCATGCACGATGGACGGACTCCAGCGGCATGGCCCCCAGCGGGTGTCGCTAGTCAACGATGGCTGCCATTCTGCGGAAGCCGCGAGGGCCCACAACACGCTCATGGGGATGTACAACCATCCCGGACCGGTTCCGCTGTTCTGGGAGGACATCGGGTCGCGGATCTCCTTCGACGCCATCGATGCAGGCCGCAGTACCGTCGTCGTGCAGGACTACCCGACGTACTACGTCTACATCAACGGTCGGAAGCTCGAGACCGAGACGCATCCACAGGCGCCGGCTCCCGGCGATCACTTTCAGTCCAATCCTTATCCCTTCGGCACGGACGGTTGCCTTTGCATTTTCAACCACCAGCCGGCGGGTCGCTGCGGATACTGCCCCACGCCTCCGGAACCGTCTGCGCGACAGCCTCCCTACACTCTTCCATGAGAGTCAGCATGATACATGTGTTCAAGCGCTGGTCCACCGTCTCCCAGGTTGCCTGCGTCGCAGCCGCACTGCTCGTCGCAGCCGTCGTACTGACGAGGCTCGGCCCGAGAGCAGCGGAGGCGCAGGCCGCGGTGCCGCAAGCGCCTCCCGACTGGTTCGCGATCGCTCTTGGTAGCGCGCCCGGTGACCGGGCGACCGCGATTCGCGAGCTCATCCAAACCAACGACACGCGCATCGCCCCGCATCTCCGGGCCATCGTTCCCAGCCTCCGCCCGCGAGACCAGGTCGTCGTGATGGGCACGCTCCTCGCCAAGCCCGTCGCGCTCAAGCGCGAGACGTTTCCGCAGGTTGCCCAGATTGCGCGTGACGCCGCCGCGGCGCCCGAGACCGGATCGCCGCGTGAAAGGGAGCTTGTCGTAGGCGTCTCGGCGCTCCTGATCGCCGCCACGGGCTGCCCGGACCAACCGACGCTGCTGGCGTCGCTGGCAGCGCGGCAGCCACAGTCGCCGGCGGTCTGGTACGCGCTCGGTCAGTGCGGGCAAGTGGCGGGCGACACGGAGGCGCTCGCCGACACGACACTCCGCCGCCTGCGATCCGGTGATTTGAGGGATCCCCATGGGCGGCTCGAGCCGACGCTCATCGCGGTCCTCGCGACGCGACGTCCTGACCAGGAGGCCGCGCTCAGGGCGCTGGTTGACAGGACAATTGCCGAGCATGGCGCCAAGACGGCCGCTGACTATCAGCCGACCACGCCGGACTATTTCCACGGGAGCGAGGCCTACAGGCGCCTGGAAGGATCGCTGCGCATCGTTAGCCTGCTTCGATGGGTGCCGGCGACCTGGGCGCGAGACGCCGTCGTGCGCATGCTCCATGTCGAGAACGATCTCTTGCGGACCTCGGCACAACTCGTCGCCGCGGAGCGTTGGCCAGATCTCGTCCTCGCTCCAGGACTGGCGAGGAGGCCGCCCGACTCCGTTTTCGCCTTGGTCGCGGCGCTGCATCCCGATCGCCGAACGGAGGTCGAGGCGAGGATCGGTACCGCCGCGTTCGCGTCCGAAACGCAGGCACTCGAACGGCAGAGCATGGTCGGCATCTTTGACAGCCCTGGCACCGCTGTCTTTTCCTTCTCACTGTAGCCCGAAGGGATGTGACCACCATGCTCGAGCGACGCTGCACAGGCGCTCCAGGTCATCGACAGTGCGCAACGATTTGGGTCGCGGCAGCATGTCTGCTCGCGATCGGGTCGAACCCTGCAGTTGCGGACGAGCAGTGCTCCGTCAGCATCCTGAACCAGAGCGCATACATCCAGGCCGACGGGTCTTGGTCCATCCCGAACATCCCCGCGAACATGGGCCTCGTGCGCGCGCGCGTGAACTGCCAGGGTGGCGCGGAGCCGACCAGCGGCGTCTCGGCCCTCTTCGAAGTGACGCAGGACAGCGTCAGCGGCATCGGCGACATCCCCCTCAACGTCTCGCCCGCCGTCATGCCCGTCAGCATCCTGCTCAGCGTTCCCGAGGTCAATCTCAACGAGGCGGGCGACGCCGTCGAGCTCACCGTCCGCGCGACCTACCCCGACGGGTCGACCGCCGACGTGTCCAGCCGCGAGGTCGGGACGACGTACTTCTCCTCGAACCCCGCCATCGCGAGCGTGGACGACGACGGACTCGTGACCGCCCATCTCAGCGGCAGCGTGCTGATCTCGGCGCTTCACGAGGCCATCATCAGCACGCTCGTCGTCGACGTGATGCTGTCGGCCGACACGGACGGCGACGGCCTGCCGGATGACTGGGAGGTCGCCTACGGGCTGGACCCCGCGAACCCAGCCGACGCGCTCGAGGATCCCGACGGGGACTATTTGACAAACCTCGATGAGTTCAGCCTTGGCACCATCCCCACGAATCCTGACACTGACTACGACACGATCGACGACAGCGAGGAGACGATCACGGGCGTTGATGGGTACATCACTAGCCCGCTCCTCGCGGACACGGATGGGGACTGCCTGAGGGATCCCCTGGAAGTCGCCATGGGATCGGACCCGACGAACCCGGCCAGCGGCAACATGGCTGCTGCCCTGAGCAGCCTTGTCATCGATCCCGCGGCGTTCACGCTGTACTTCAACGATGGCCTCGCCCTCGAGGCGTCGCGCATGCTCCATGTCACCGGCATCCTCGTCGATGGCTCCGAGTGCGAGATGACTCAGGCCGCAGCCATGAGCTACTCGGCCAATCCGGCCCTCATCGTCATCCTCGGATCCGGGATCGACAAGGGCCGCGTCATCGCGGGTAACGCCGGCACGACCACCGTGCAGGCGTCGATGCTCGGGCACGTGGCCACGGCGACGGTAACCGTCGAGCACGTAGGACCTGTCGCGCTGGGATTCGTCGAGCTCCCTGGATACGCCAATGGCGTCGCCCTGAGCGGAGAGGACGCCTTCGTCGCCGCCGGCAGCGCCGGTCTGCAAGTTGTTGACGTGTCGGATCCGGAAGCGCCCGCGATCGTTAGTGCCCTCGATACGCCAGGGAATGCGAACGACGTCGCGCTTGGCGATGCCACGGCGTACATCGCCGACGGCGTCGGCGGCCTGCAGATCGTGAACATCGCGAACGCGGAGCAGCCAGCGCTACTCGGGAACGCGCTCGCGGGGGAGAACGCTCTCGGTGTCGCCTACGCCGATGGATACGCCTTCGTCGTGGTTGGATCGGGCGGGTTCCGCGTCATCGACGTGCGCGACCCGACTTCGCCGGAGGAGGTCGGCGCCCTCTCCGTGCCCGAGTCGTGCATGGCGCTCGACATCGAAGGAACGAGGGCAATTCTGGCGTGCGATGGCGACGGCGTGCTCGTCATCGACGTCTCCGACAAGACGACGCCCGTGCTCCTGGGCTCGACGGCGACGGAGGCCGGCAATTCCCACGCGCGGGTAGTCGTCGCGCGGGGTGATACCACCTTTGTTGGCGATGGCGCCCACATGAAGTCTGGCGGTCTACGCGCCGTCGACATCGGAGTCCCGTCAACGCCCTACGTGAAAGGTGCCACGGATCCGGACACCTACGGCCTGCGGGGGCTCGACATCGAGGGCCGGCACGTTCTCGCAGCAGACTTCTCCTACATCAGTTCCGTCACGATCTTCGATGTCGCGATGCCGGAGCCGTCGCGTCGAGGCATCATCGACTTCTCGGCATTCCGCTTCGATCGCGGCACGGATGTCGCCGCGCGCGGTGGCCTCGCCTACCTGACGGGCTGCCGAGGGCTGTTCGACGACTTCGGCGTCTCGGGGAATTGCGCGCTCCACATCGGCCGCTATGCCGTGCTGCCGGACGAGGCTGGCGCTCCGCCGACGATAGAGCTGACGTCACCGGCCGGCGGCTCAACGGTGGTCGAGCGCACCGTCGTGACGTTGACGGCGGACGCCGCGGATGACGTCGCGCTCTCCCATGTCGCCTTCTACGTCGATGGCGACCTGGTCGCGACGGACAACGCTGCGCCTTGGGAGGCGGAAGTTCACGTGCCGAGCGTGCCGCCCGGCGAGACCACCTGGCCCGTCGTGTTCGGCGCACGCGCGACGGACGTCGGCGGCGGCTCGACCAATGCCGCCGACGTGGCAGCGACCGTCACCATTGATGTCGATCCCACCGTGCGCATGCTGACGCCTCAGGATGGCGGAACTGTCCTCATTGGCGCCGCCGTCGATCTGAAGGCGGAGGCTACGGACGATGTCGAGATAACTGAGGTCGTCTTCTCGATCAACGGTGCTCCCCTTCCAGCCATCACGTCCCCGCCCTGGGTCACGTCGTGGACGGTTCCCGCGAACCCGGACTCGTTCGACATCACGGCCACCGCGACCGACTTCTCCAACAACGACACGACCTCACAGAGCGTGACCGTGACGAGTGCTGAGGATGAGTGGCCGCAGGTAGCGGTCATCCAACCGTCGGATGGCGAGCCTGTGGTGGAACTGGACACCATTCATCTCGTCGCGACGACGAGCGATGACGGAGGGATCACGTCCGTTGAGTTCTTCGTCAACGGCGGCGAAGCCATCGTGGACGAAAGCGAGCCGTTCGACGTGACGGCCCAGGTGCCCGCGCTGCTAGACGGCACGATGATCATCTTCGCGCGCGCGCATGACAGCGGCGGGCATGAAACGGACTCAGCGGAGGTGTCGCCAACGATCATCGAGGATCCCAAAACGACAGTCGAGGGCGATGTCCTGCTGCATGACGGCTCGCCCGCAGCAGGAGCATCTGTGACGACATTGGGCGTCACGGGCTCGGCAGATCTCGATGGCAGCTTCTCACTCAGCGACGTGCCGACGAACCAGGGCCCGATCATCGTGCAGGCGACAGCCGCCGACCAAGCAGGTTCATCGCTGCCTGCTGCTCCCGAGCGTGCCGGCATCACCGACGTGGGCACGTTCTCGCTGAGCCTTCCGGCAAGGGCGCTCATCGGGTTCGACTGTCATGGCAACGGCAAGCCCGTGGTCGCTGTCGTGGACGTGGCGACGACCTCAATCATCGACGTGATTCCCCTCGCCTATGGGCAAGGCTCCACGGGCTGCGTGTCGGATGTTGCCGTGCATCCGGATGGCGAGACAGGCCTCGTAGCGGACTATGGTCGTGGAAGGCTTGCATTCGTTAGTCTCTCGCCTCCGATCATGGTCACGGACTGGGTCGATATCGATCCGGCTCAGGTGACCGCCCACACGGTCGCCCTCGTCCGCGGAGGCGACTACGCGATCGTGGGCAGCCCCACCAACTCCTTGCTTGCCTCGATTAGCCTGAGTACCCCGGTGCCGGAGGTAGTGAGCTACTTCCCGATCTCGATCGATGGCTTGGTCTTGGCTCCCACGCCCGACGGCACTCGCGTCGTCGTGGTCGACGACAGCAGCGGCTACGCGCAAGTGACGGTCGTGACTGTCGATGGCGATGGACTGCTCGATGAGCCAGGAACTGCAATCAGCCTGGCGGAGACGGGCCTGATCTCCGACGCCATCGTGGTGATGACGAGCGACGGCGAGCGGCTCGTCGCCGCTCGCGCTGCGGCAGCCCAGGACACCAGTATGAGCATCGTGGGGATCGATGGCACGAGTCTCAGCTCCATGCAGCCCATCACCGGCAGTATCGCGATCGGCGCTTCGGATCTCGCGTGGGTCCCCAGCCGGGGCCGAATCTACGTGGCCGACATCGGCGGGGGTAACGACGCCGTCAGCTACCTCAACATCGTCGACGACGCGATCACGGATTCGGGAGTTCAGGCATGGCGGCATATCGGTCCGGATGGGCACTTGGGGGGAGGCATGCACGTGACGCCCGATGGTGCTCGCGCATGCGTCATCGGGGAGGGGTTCGGTCTCATGGTTCTAGACCTGGACACGAACCAGTGGATTCCTCCTGATGATCCAGGCGCCGTGCATTGCCCGGCCATCCTGCTCTTCGAGAATGGATGGGACTGCCCGAACATCGACTGGTTGTTTGATTCGGGCAATCCGAACTTCACGTCGCTGGCCATCAGCCCGTGACGCGAGGCTCGACCCCACGCATCGGACGCATCGCCCGGCCGGTCGCGATCGTTCTCGCGGCATGCATCGGGCACGCACGCGCGGACGTCGTCACCGACTGGAACGCCACGCTGCTCCAGGCGGTGAAGGCGGAGAACACGCCGCCACCGCGGGCCGCACACACGATGGCGATGGTCCACGTCGCAATGTACGACGCAGTCAACGGCATCCGGCAGACGCACGAGCACTTCGCCGTTGTTCCTTCCGCGTCGCGCACGGCATCGGCGGAGGCAGCGGCAGCGGTGGCCGCTCATGATGTCCTCACGGACCGGTACCGCATGCACGAGAAGATGTTCGACGCGCAGCTCGACGCTTCCTTGTCGGCCATCCCTGCGGGGCCCAGTAGGAGTGAAGGCATCGCATGGGGTCGCAAGGTGGCCCAAGAGATCCTCGCGCTCCGAGCCGAGGACGGCAGCCGCACCGACATGCCCTACCAGATGACGATCGATCCGAGGCCTGGCCAGTGGAAGCCGACCTCCCCACGATTCTCGCGCGATCCCCTTCTCCCCGGCTGGGGCAGCGTCCAGCCCTTCGCGATCGAGGAGCCAGCTCAGATCATGCCCGGCCCCCTGCCCGCACTGGCCAGCAAGGAATGGGCGGAGGAGTTCAACGAGACGAAGGCCCTGGGCTGGACCGACAGCGCGCAACGAACTGGCGAGCAGACGCTCGTCGCCCTCTTCTGGGCAGATGGCATCGACACGGTGACACCCCCCGGCCACTGGAACCAGATCGCACGCAGCGTCGTGGCCACTCGCGACACCGGCCTCGAGGAGAACGCGCGCCTCTTCGCACTGCTCAACATCGCGATGGCCGACTCCGGCATCTGCGCCTGGCGCGTGAAGTACGAGACCGACTTCTGGCGCCCCATCACGGCAATTCGTGAGGCGGACTCTGACGGCAATCCGGAGACGACTTCGGACCCGGCGTGGACGCCTCTGATACTGACGCCTCCGTTTCCGGAGTGCGTGTCCGGTCACAGCACGTTCAGCGCCGCGGCAGCGGCCGTGTTGGCCGAGTTCTGCGGGACCGACGAGTTCGCTTTCGTGACGACGTCGGACGCGCTGCCGGGCGTGCGCAGGCACTTCAAGCGATTCTCGGACGCGGCCGCCGAGGCCGGCATGAGCCGCATCTACGGTGGCATTCACTTCCGGACGGCCAACCTGGGGGGACGTACCATCGGCAGAGAGGTCGGCCTCCACGTAGCTCGGA
>Ga0315912_10004155_pt1 | contig 13853 bp, 13 predicted proteins | sample VfabasoilMG_FD_204469 | JGI IMG/M metagenome (GOLD analysis project Ga0315912, IMG submission 204469) | Garden soil microbial communities collected in Santa Monica, California, United States - V. faba soil | ecosystem: Environmental > Terrestrial > Soil > Garden | place: USA: California... | reverse complement strand
CTCGCCGCGCACGTCGACGGTGATCTTCTTGGAAAGATCGCCCTTCGCCACCGCGGTGGTGACCTCGGCGATGTTGCGCACCTGGCCGGTGAGGTTGGCCGCCATCGAGTTCACGTTGTCGGTCAGGTCCTTCCACACGCCGCCCACGCCCTTCACCTGCGCCTGGCCGCCGAGCTTGCCGTCGGTGCCCACTTCCCGGGCGACCCGGGACACTTCGCCCGCGAACGCATTCAGCTGGTCGACCATGGTGTTGAACGTGCTCTTGAGGGCGAGGATCTCGCCGCGCACGTCCACCGTGATTTTCTTCGACAGATCGCCGCGCGCCACCGCCGTGGTGACCTCGGCGATGTTGCGCACCTGGCCGGTGAGGTTGGCGGCCATCGAGTTCACGTTGTCGGTCAGGTCCTTCCACACCCCGCCGACGCCCTTGACGTGCGCCTGGCCGCCGAGCTTGCCGTCGGTGCCGACCTCGCGCGCCACGCGCGAGACTTCGGAAGCGAAGCCGTTCAGCTGGTCCACCATCGTGTTGACGGTGTTCTTCAGCTCGAGGATCTCGCCCTTCACGTCGACCGTGATCTTCTTGGAAAGATCGCCCTTCGCCACCGCGGTGGTGACCTCGGCGATGTTGCGCACCTGGCCGGTGAGGTTGGCCGCCATCGAGTTCACGTTGTCGGTCAGGTCCTTCCATACCCCGGCGACGCCGGCGACCTGCGCCTGGCCGCCGAGCTTGCCCTCCGTGCCGACCTCGCGCGCCACGCGCGACACCTCGCTGGCGAACGCGTTGAGCTGGCCGACCATCGTATTCACCACCGTGCCCAGGCGCAGCGCCTCGCCGCGCAGCGGCCGGCCCTCGACCTCGAGCACCATGGTGTGCGACAGGTCGCCCTTCGCCACCGAGCCGATCACGCGCGCGACCTCGGTCGTGGGATAGGCCATGTCGTTGATCAAGGTATTGATGGACTCGATCACTTCGGCCCACGAACCGCCGGCGCCGGGAATATTGATGCGCGCCGTGTTCTGGCCTTCCTTGCCGGCAAGCTCCGCGACGCGCGCGATTTCGGTCGCCTTCAACTCCTCCATCTCGACTACGTCGTTGAAGGTCTGGGCGATTTCGCCGTCGATGCCGGTCAGGTTGAGCGGCATGCGCACCGAGAAGTCGCCGCGCTTGAACGCGCGTAGCGATTTCAGCAGCTCGCCGCGATCAAGCATCATTTGAAGCCCTGCCTGGATGGAGTCCATAGGCGCAGTTCTTTTAGTAGAAACAATCGGATAGTAGGGGTGTTGGCGGACACGGGGTATCGCCAAACACCCCATGCTGCTGTAGTCGGTTTACTACATTGAAAAGGGGTCAGGACCCTTTTGCGAAAAAAGGGTCCTGACCCCTTTTTCAGGAACCTAGTCCACCAGGTGGTGGGCGATGGCGTAGTGCATGAGCTCCGCGTTCGACTTCATGTTCATCTTGCGGAGGATGCGCGTGCGATGGGTGCTGACGGTATTCGGACTCAGGAACAATTCATCGGCGATCTGGCGCACGGTCTTGCCCGAGGCGATCATCCACATCACCTGGTATTCGCGGTCGGAGAGCGTCTCGTGCAGCGGCTTGCCGCGGTTGTCCTCGAGCTCGAGCGCGAGCTTCTCGCCCAGCGTCGGGGTGACGTAGCGCCCGCCGCCGGCCACCTTGCGAATCGCGCTCACCAGCTCCTCGGGCGCCGACTCTTTCGTCAGATAGCCCGCGGCGCCGGCTTTCAGCGCGCGCACCGCGTAACGATCTTCCGGGTACATGCTGAGCACGAGCACGGCGCGCCCGGGATAGCGCTGGCGCAGCTCCTTGATCAGCTCGAGGCCGTTCTTGCCGGGCATGTTGTAGTCGAGCACCGCCACTTCCCACGGCACGCGGCGCGAGAGCTCGACCACTTCCTGGCCGTTGCGCGCCTCGCCCACCACCGTGAGGTCCGACTCCACCGCCAGCATCTGGCGCAGGCCCTGGCGCACTACCGGGTGGTCGTCCGCGATCAGAACTTTCATTTGGGTTTCCTAAGGGGGATGGTCACCGAGACCCGGGTGCCATGCCCAGGAGAGCCGTTGATGCGCACGTCGCCGCCGAAAAGCAGCGCGCGTTCCTGCATGCCGAGCAGCCCGAGCGACTTGCGCGCGTGCAGCTCGTTGTCCTGGATGCCGACGCCGTTGTCCGTCACTTCCAGCCCGATCTGCTCGGCGCCGAGCGTGAGCTCGATGTCGACCCGCGTGGCGCGCGAGTGGCGCGCGACGTTGGTCAGGATCTCCTGGAAGATGCGGAACATCGTGGTCGAGATGTCGATGTCGAACTTCACCTCCGCCGGCAGCTTGGCGCGGCAGCGGATGCCGGTGCGCTTCTGGAACTCCTTCGCCTGCCACGCGACCGCGGCAATCAGGCCCATGTCGTCGAGCATCTCCGGGCGCAGGCCGGTGGCGATCTTGCGCACGGTCTGCACCGTCGAGTCGATCAGGCCGCACATCGAGTCCGTCTTCTCGATCAGCACCTTGTCCTTCAGGCGCTTGGCGAGCCAGGTGACTTCCATCTTCAGGCCGGTGAGCACCTGGCCGAGCTCGTCGTGGATCTCGCGGGCGATGTGCGCGCGTTCTTCCTCTCGAACACTGATCAGGTGAGCGGCGAGACGCCGCAGCTTGTCCTCGGACTCGCGCAGGCGCTCGCTCTTGCGGAACAGCTCGACGAACACCGCGACCTTGGACTTCAGCACCTCCGGCACCACCGGCTTCATCAGGTAGTCGACCGCGCCCACCTCGTAGCCACGGAACATCGAGGTCATCTCGTCCGCGGCGGCGGTGAGGAAGATGATCGGCGTCGACTTGGAGCGCTCGCGCGCGCGGATCAGGCGCGCGGTCTCGAAGCCGTCGATGCCCGGCATGCGCACGTCGAGCAGGATCACCGCGAAGTCGTTCTTGAGCGCGAGGCGCAGCGCCTCCTCGCCCGACTGCGCCACCATCAGGTTCTGCCCGAGCATCGAGAGCAGCTCCTGCAGCGCGAACAGGCTCTTCGGCTCGTCGTCGACGAGCAGGATCTTCGCCTTCTCGGGCGCCTCCTCGGCGCGCGGCTCGGTGGGTTCCAGCTCTTCGATGTTCGCTACGTCGTTCATCCGATCGTTTCGTTCACCCGACCAGCTGATGTCTTACGGCGTAGTGCACGAGTGCCGCGTTGCTCGTCAGGCCCAGCTTGCGCAGGATGCGGGTGCGATAGGTGCTGACCGTGGAGGGTGAGAGGCCCATCTCCTTCGCGATCTCGCTGATCTGCTTGCCGGTGGCGAGCAGCCACATCACGCGGTATTCGCGGTCGGACAGCTTCTCGTGCAACGCCTTCTGCGGATCGCTCGAGCATTCGCTCGCCAGGATTTCCGCCAGCGAAGCGGAAACATACTTGCCGCCGTTCGCCACCTTGCGCACCGCGGTCGCCAGCTCCTGCGGCGCGCTGTCCTTGGTGATGTAGCCGGCGGCGCCGCCGCGCAGCACGCGGCTGCCGTGGACGTCCTCGGAGTGCATGCTGAGGATCAGCACCGGCCGGCCGGGGAATTCCTTCTTCATGTCGCCGAGCAGGTCGAGCCCGCTGCGTCCGGGCATGGTGAAGTCGAAGATCGCCATGTCCCATTCCAGCTTGCGCGCCATGGCGAGCGCCTCGTCGCCGTTAGTTGCTTCACCTACGATCGTGGCCGATGGGTCGGCAGCCAGCATCTGCTTGAGGCCGTGCCGCACGATCGGATGGTCATCTGCAATCAGGATTCGCATGTCGTTTCTCCCTCGTTGAAAAAGTATAGGCACGCGCGGCCCGCTTGGCCATCGCTCTGGAAGGAAAATTTTTCTGATGTAGCAAGGAGTTGACACGCTTGTCGGTAGCGCCCTGACGCTGCCCCGCGCGCCACCACAAAGGGTGGTTGCGCGCGCGAATCTCCAAAGTCGTTGCGCTGCGACATGCGCATCGCGTGCCGAAACAGTGACTTGAGGATTTCATAGCGGCCGGCGTCGTCCGCACGCTACATCCCTGTAGCGGTTCAACCTACGTTTTGTAGTTAAGCCGTTGATTCCCCTTGTAGTGGATTCGGTGGCACGGCTCGTGCTCAAGAGCCGCCACGTAGTCCATTTCCCAACAAGGCAAGGGAGGCAGTACATGAAGTTCACGAAGACTCCGATCGCGCTCGCCGCGATCAGCGTGCTGGCTGGCGCGCCGCTCGCCGCCGAGGCCGTCACCGTCAGTTTCAAGGCGCCGTCGTCGGGGAGCGTGCTTTCCAATGTCAACTGGTTTCAATCGAGCGCGTGCGAAGTTTCCGGCACCGGCATCAGCCACGTGCAATTCGTCCTGATCAATTCCAGCGGCCAGACCATCAGTCTGAACGATGACTGGAGCGCGGCGTTCCGCTGCAACCTGAAGTCCGAGAACTACCCGAACGGCAGCTACACCCTGCGTGCGTTCGCGTATGACAGCGCCGGCAACCGGGTGAGCTCGTCGCGCAGCATCACGATCAAGAACCCCACCACCGACGCCAACCCGACGATCAGCTTCAGCGCGCCGGCGAACAACGCGACAGTCAGCGCGCTGACCACCTGCCGCGTCAACGCCAGCGACGACCGCGGCATCGCGCGCGTGCAATTCTTCGTCGACGGCACCCTGCTCAGCACGGACACGAGCTCCTCCTATACGTGCACGCTCGACAACAAGAAGTACACGAACGGCGCCCACACCCTCATGGCGCGCGTCACCGACACCGCGGGCCTGACCGCGCAGAGCCAGATCACCTTCAACGTCAGCGGCGGCATCGCGAGCGGCGGCACTACCAACACGCCGCCGATCCTCAGCATCGACGCGCCGGCTGCCGGCTCGACGCTCGGCGGTTCGGTGCCGTTTGCCGCGACCGCAACGGACGCCGGCGGCTCGGTGGCCAAGATCGAGATGTACCTGGTCAGCGGAACCACGCAGAAGCTGGTCGCCACCGACACCACGTCGCCCTACTCGGGGAGCTTCAGCACCGCGGGCGTGCCGGACGGCGCGGCGCAGCTGATGGCGGTTGCGACCGACAACCTCGGCGCGAAATCCACCGTCCAGCGCAGCGTGACGATCAAGAACGCCAGCACGACGCCGAATCCGGCGCCGACGGATCCGGCCCCGAGCGCGATCGCGCCCTCCGACATCATCATGCGCGCCAGCGCCGATGCACCGTTCTCGCAGCATAGCGGCTATGTCGCCACTCTCATCAACACCTATACCGACGCACCCCAAGTCCCGGAATCGGGCATCCACGGCACGACGCTTCCCAACGGCGAGACCCTGCGTTTCGGCAAGGTGAGCGACCCGACCAACTCGGTGCGCAAGGCGCTCGCCTTCACCGTGAGGAACAGCGACCCGACCACTTCGAACGGCAAGCGCACCGAGCTTTCGCTCTCGCCGAACATCGAGATGAACAAGGTGTACTGGATCGCCTTCAGCGCCTACATCGAGGACTGGGGCACGCTCGCCACGAACGACAACGCGCTGTTCGGGACGCAGTTGCATCAAGGCAACAAGAGTCTCGTCGTGGGTGGCCCTGCGTTCGGCCTCTATACAACGCAGACCGGTCGCACGTTCAGGGTGCAGGCGCGCTATAGCGAGAGCGCGACTCCCAGCTCCAGCAACGCCGTCAGCGTGAAACATGCCGAGTACCCGATCCCGTTCCGGCGCTGGACCGACTTCGTGCTCAAGTTCAAGGAGAACACGAGCGGCAACGGCTTCCTGCAGGTGTGGATGGACGGCCAGATGATCGCCGACTACAAGGGCAGCCTCGGCTACAACACCGGCTACACCGACTACGCGAAGTTCGGGTACTACAACTGGACCGCAAGCGCGATGAGCTCGACCCCCCGCAAGGTCCTGCTGCGCGAGCCGACCATTGTGAACGACCCGACCGGAACAAAGTACAGCCCCGAGCAGCTGAGAGCGCACGTCGGCTCGAGCGCGACGTCCAGCGCGAGCACCTCGACCACCACCATCGGCTCGACCAGTGGCACGACCACCTCGAGCGGCGGCGTGTGCTCCACCGCCCTCTGCGTAGCCACCCAGTAACGGAGGACACATGAGAAAGCGCAACCTCGGCTTCACCCTGCTCGAGCTGTTGGTGGTGATCGTGATCATCGGCCTGCTCGCGGGCTACGTCGCCCCGAAATACTTCGCGCAGGTCGGCAAGTCGGAGACGCAGGTGGCGCGCGCGCAGATCGATTCCCTCGAGAAGGCACTCGACCAGTACCGCCTGGAAAACCGCCGCTACCCGAGCGCCGAGGAAGGTCTGGCGGCGCTCGGGCCCTACCTGCGCAAGTCGGTGCCGAACGATCCCTGGGGCCGGCCGTACGTGTACCGCGCCGGCGCCAAGGGCGAGTTCGAGCTCTTCAGCTACGGGCGCGACGGCAAGGCCGGCGGCACCGGAGACGATGCGGATGTGGGCCTGGGGCAATCGACGTCCGAAGTTTCACTCAATAAGTAAGTAGGCCGCCATGCAATTCAACGTCCTCGCCCTCGACGCGCGGCAGCAGGTCGTGGCGCTCACTCTGGAGGCGGCGAACGACACGCTCGCCGCCGACCAGGCGCGCGCCAAAGGGCTGAGCGTGGTCTCCGTCGAAGCAAAGGGTTTCCGCCTGGGCCTGCCCCGGCGCAGCGTTCGCTTCCCGGTGATGCTGTTCTCGGCCGAGCTGGTTGCGCTGCTCGACGCCGGGCTCAACCTGGTCGAGGCGCTGCAGACGCTGGCCGAGAAGGAGCGGCGCGCCGAGGGCCAGCAGGTGCTGTCCCAGATCCTCGCCGCCATCCATCGCGGCGAGCCGTTGTCGCAGGCCATCGCCGGGCTGCCCGAGCAGTTCTCGCCGCTCTACGTCGCGACCATCAAGGCGGCGGAGCGCAGCGGCAACGTGCGCGAGGCGCTCGGGCGCTACATCGCCTACCAGGAAGAGATCGATCGGGTGAAGAAGAAGATCGTCTCGGCCAGCATCTACCCGGCGATCCTGATGGGCGTCGGCGGCCTGGTCCTGGCGTTCCTCATGTTCTACGTCGTGCCGCGCTTCGCCCGGGTCTACGAGGACACCGCCGGCACGCTGCCGTTCTTTTCCAAGCTGCTGATGAACTTCGGCAACTTCATCGGCAATAACGTCGTGGTCCTCGGCCTGGCGTTCGCCGGGCTGATCGGCGGCGCCCTGTATGCGGTGTCGCGTCCGGACGTGCGGGCGTGGCTCAACGTGCAGATCTGGCGCGTGCCGGCGCTCGGCAGCCGGATGAAGGTCTACCAGCTGGCGCGCCTGTACCGCACTTCGGCGATGCTGCTGCGCGCCGGGATTCCGGCGGTGCGCGCGCTCGACATGGTGCAGGGCCTGCTCGCGGCGCATCTTCGGCCTGCCCTGGCAAAAGCAAGAACCCTCATTGAGCAGGGACAGGCCATGTCCGCCGCCCTCGGCGCCGCGGGGCTCGCCACGCCGGTCGCCGCCCGCATGATGGTGGTGGGCGAGCGCACCGGCGACATGGGCAACATGCTGACGCAGATCGCGCGCTTCCACGACGACGAAGTGGCGCGCGCCATCGACTGGTTCACCAAGGCGTTCGAGCCGGTGCTGATGGCGATCCTCGGCCTGGCGATCGGCGGCGTCGTGGTGCTCATGTACATGCCGATCTTCGAGCTCGCCGGGAGCATCCGCTAATGGTGATGGAAAACATCGCAGACCTGTCGGCGAGATTGCGCATGCCGGCGATCTCCCTGGAGCAGTTCCTCGAGCAGCAGGCCGCGTTCGACCTGATCCCCTACTCGGAAGCCGCGCGCCGCACCTGCGTCGCCTTGCGCGACGCCGAAGGCGCGGTGTCGGTGGTGCTCGGCGACCCGTTCGACCTCGACACCCAGGACTGGATCGAGGAGCGCCTGGCCGCGCCGTTCCGCTACCGCCTGGCGAGCCGCGAAGACGTGGCGGCCTATCTTGCCCAGCAGGAGACCGGGCTGCGCGCGATGGACGGGGTGTCGAAGAATGTTTCGGACAACACCTACACCGGCGGCGCGCAGGAAATTTCCTTCGAAGCCGCCGCGGAAGCCGACAGCCCGGTGGTCAAGCTGGTGAGCTCGACCCTGTACGACGCGCTCAAGGCCGGCGCGAGCGACGTGCACCTCGAGTCCACCGCGAGCGGCCTGTCGATCAAGTACCGCGTCGACGGCGTGCTGACCCCGGCCGAGTCGATGCCGGGCACCGAGCTCGCCGAGCAGGTGATCTCGCGCATCAAGGTGATGTCGGAGCTCGACATCGCCGAGCGCCGCGTGCCACAGGACGGCCGCTTCCGGGCGCGCCACAAGAATGGATCAGAGGCAGGAAGGGATATCGACTTTCGCGTCTCCGTCATGCCGAGCGTGTTTGGCGAGGACGCGGTGCTGCGGATTCTGGACCGCCGCGCGCTCACCGACCAGCTGCAGGGTCTGACGCTGGATGCGTTGGGTTTTGCCCCGGAAATGAAGGCGCAGCTTCGCCAGCTGTCCACGGAGCCATACGGGATGGTGCTCGTCACCGGGCCCACGGGCAGCGGCAAGACCACCACGCTGTACGCGGTGATCTCGGAAGCGAACAAGGGCCTCGACAAGATCATCACCATCGAGGACCCGGTCGAGTACCAGCTGCCCGGCGTGCTGCAGATCCCGGTGAACGAGCAGAAAGGCCTGTCGTTCGCGCGCGGACTGCGTTCCATCCTGCGCCACGACCCGGACCGCATCATGGTGGGCGAGATCCGCGATCCGGAGACCGCCGAGATCGCGGTGCAGTCGGCCCTCACCGGCCACCTGGTCTACACCACGGTGCACGCGAACAACGCGATCGACGTCCTCGGCCGCTTCCAGCACATGGGCGTGGACGCCTACAACCTGGTGTCGGCGCTGAACGGCGTGCTGGCGCAAAGGCTGGTCCGCGTCCTGTGCAAGGCCTGTCACGGAAAAGGCTGTACCGAATGCAGAAACACGGGCTTCAAGGGCAGGAAGGCGATCGGCGAGCTGCTGGTCCTGAATGACGAACTAAGGGAGCTGATCACGGCGCGTGCGCCGGCGCGAAAGCTCAAGGATGCGGCGCGAGCTGCGGGCACCGTCCCGCTGCGCGACGCAGCGCTGGCGCTGGTCGAGGCCGGTGAAACCACTCTCGAGGAGATCAATCGTGTCACTTTCGTGGCTTAAGAAGAAACCGGTGCGCATCGGCCTCGGCGCCAGGCGCATTCTGGTGTCGGGCGCAAGAGAGGTACAACTGCAGGCAATCGAGCTGCAGTCCGGCGACGACTGGCGCGGCGCGCTCGGCGCGCTGCCCGAAATCCTCAAGTCGTACCGCGGCAACGAAGCCAGCGTGGTGCTCGCCGACCAGTTCGCGCGCTACGCGCTGCTGCAGCACAACGACGCGGTCAAGACCCCGCAGCAGTGGCTGGCGCTCGCGCGCCACCGCTTCGGCGCGCTGCACGGCGCGGTCGCGGCCGACTGGGAAGTCAAGGTGACGCAAACCGCGCCGCTGGGCGCGCGCCTCGCCTGCGCGGTGGATCGTGAATTGATCGAGCAGCTCGCGAGCGTTTTCGTTGTCTCTTCCCTCAAGCTCATCTCGGTGCAGCCGTTCCTCGTGGCGGCGTTCAACCGCATCCGCAAGACGGTCGGCAACGGCTCGTGCTGGATCGTGGTCGAGGAGCCCGGCCGCCTCACGCTCGCGCTGCTGCAGCGCGGCGCGTGGGTGGCGATCCGCAGCCGGCGCAGCGACGAGCGCTGGCGCGTGGTGCTGCCCGAGATCCTGGAGCGCGAGAGCGCGTTCCTGGGGCTCGACCAGCCGTGCACGCGCGTCATCGTGTGCGCGCAGGGCGAATTCAATCCCGAGATGCACGACGCATGGCGCGCGCAGGCGGTGAGCTACCGGGAGCTCGCGCTGGCGTGGGAATGATGCAGCCGCTGCAGATCGACTTCAGCGGCACGCGCCGCGGCTCGCCGTGGCTGGGCCGCTTGCTGCTTGCCCTGGCGGCGTGCGTCGCGCTCGACGCGGCGTGGTCCTACCACGCGGCGCGCAGCACGCTGAGCGAGAACCAGGCGCGCGTCGCCAAGCGCACGCCCGCTGGCGCGGCCAAGGCCACGCCGCAGGAAGTGGCGGCGGTGCGCGAGACCGTGCAGCGCCTCTCGCTGCCCTGGGGCGAGCTGTTCAGCGCGCTCGAATCCGCGGCCAGCGACAAGGTGGCACTCGCCGGCATCGAGCCGGATGCGAAGGCGGGCACGGTGACGATCACCGGCGACGGCAAGGACTACCTCGCCGCGCTGAGCTATGTGCTCAACCTGTCCCGCACCGAGGGGCTCGAACGCGTGCAGCTCGTGCGTCATGAGCAGAAGAACGAAGGCGTCAGCTTTGCCGTGTCTGCCGCGTGGGGCGCCAAGTGAAGCAGATTATCGACCGCATCGGATTTGCCGGCGTCGGCGCAATCGGGCTGCTCGCCGCCGCCCTCCTTTTCTCCAACTTCATGGTGAAGCCGCTGCAGTTGAAAAACCTGTCGCTGGCCGAGGCGGCCGCGCGCCAGGGCCGCAAGGCCGACGGCACCCAAGCCGGCGAGAAAGTGGCGGCGGTGTACGAGTACCTGCGGAAAGAGGAAGACACCACCGACTGGCTCGCCAAGCTGCACGGCATCGGTACCGCGACCGGGATCCAGATGCGCAGCGCGACCTATCGCACGCAGCCGACCGAAGGCCGCATCGTGCGCTACGAGATCGTGCTGCCGGTCGCCGGCAGCTACGGCCAGATCCGCGATTTCCTCAAGCGCGCGGCGCTCGAGATTCCGGTGCTGTCGATCGACCAGGTGACGCTGAAGAAGGAGGAGAGGAAAGGGACGGCGCTGCAGGCCGAAATGCGCCTCACGCTCCACATGGTGAAGTCATGAATCTGAATTTCAGCATGAGCCCCTGGAAGAAGAACGCGGCGATCATCGCCGCTGCGGTCACGGTCGTGGCGGGCGTGGTGGCGGGGCGCGAACGACCCGCGCTCGAAATCGTTCAGGACCGAGCCAGACCCGTTGCGGACGACGGCATCGACCTGGGCAAGCTGCAGCGCGGCGAGGCCAGCCTGCCGCAGAACGATCCGTTCGCGCGCAGCTTCGGCCAGCCGGAAAAGCCCGCGTCGACGAAAGCCGCGGGACTCGAGAAGCCGGCGGCCCCGCCGCTGCCGTTCCAGTACTTCGGCCGCCTCACCGAGAACGGCAAGACCGAGGTGTACGTGATGCGCGGCGACGAGCTGATCACGCTCGCGCCCGGGCAGAAGATCGGCGACTACCGCGTCGAGCAGATCGCCGACGCGAGCATCAGCTTTACCTACCTTCCTCTCAAGATGAAGCAAACCCTGGACCTTAAATGAAAAAACTTCGACTGATCCTCGGCGCGCTGGTGCTGTTCGGCTGCGCCGGCCAGGAAGCCCTCAAGCACGGCCAGAACATGATCGAGGCCGGCAACGAAGAGCAGGGCCTCACGCGCCTCGAACAGGCGATGAAGGACAACCCGAACGACGCCGAGATCCGCAACTACTACCTGCGCCACAAGGCCGTGGCGGTGCAGCGTTACCTGCAGATGGGCGAAACCGCGCGCGCCGCCGGCGCCTACGAACAGGCCGAGGCCTCGTTCCAGCGCGCGTTGCGGTTCGACGCGGACAACGCCAATGCGAAGGCCGGCCTTCAGGCGGTGGCGCGCGAGCGCGCGAGCGCAGCGCTGGTCAAGGAAGCCGACGAGGCGATGACGCGCGGCGATACGCAGAGCGCGCTCGCCAAGGCCCAGGAAGTCCTGAAGCACCATCCGACCCAGCGCGACGCGCGCTCCATCGTGCGCAAGGTCGAGGAGCAGAAGGTCAAGGCCGACGCCACCAGCCCGCAGCTCGCCGCGGCGCTGAAGAGCACCATCACCATCGAGCTGCGCGACGCCCCGGTGCGCACCGTGTTCGAGCTGATCTCCAAGCGCGCCGGCCTGAACTTCGTCTACGACCGCGACGTGCCGGCCGACGCGAAGGTCACGGTGTTCCTGCGCGATACCACCATCGAGGAAGCGATGCGCTTCGTGCTGGTGACCAGCCAGCTCGAGCGCCGCGTGCTCAACCCGAACACCGTGCTCATCTACCCGAACACGCCGGCCAAGACGCAGGCCTACCGCGAGCTCACGGTGAAGAGCTTCTACCTGGCCAATGCCGACGTGAAGCAGACCGCGAACATGGTGCGCAACCTGGTGAAGACGCGCGATCTCTACGTCGACGAGAAGCTGAACCTGCTGGTGATCCGCGACACGCCCGAAGCGGTGCGCATGGCGGAGAAGCTGATCGCCAACCAGGACCTGGGCGAGGCCGAGGTCATGCTCGAGGTCGAGGTGCTGGAAGTCGGCCACAACCAGATGACGCAGGCCGGCATCGACTGGCCCGGCCGCGTGGCGCTCGGCGTGCAGGGCGCGGAGGGCACGCGCGGCCAGCTCACCGGCACCGAGGCGAAGAACCTGAACAGCGGCCTGTTCCGCCTGAACGTGAGCGACCCGCTGGTCGCGCTCAACCTGCGCCAGCAGGCCGGGCGCACCAACGTGCTCGCCAACCCGCGCATCCGCGTGAAGAGCAAGGAGAAGGCGCGCATCCACATCGGCGACAAGGTGCCGGTGATCACCACCACCGCCGGCGCCACCGGCTTCGTCTCCGAGTCGGTGAACTACCTGGATGTCGGCCTGAAGCTCGAGGTCGAGCCGGTGGTGAGCCTGGAGGACGACGTCGGCATCAAGGTCGGGCTCGAGGTGAGCAACATCTCCAACGAGGTGAAGACCAGCAGCGGCACCGTGGCCTACCAGGTCGGCACGCGCAACGCCGCCACCACGCTGCGCCTGCGCGACGGCGAGACCCAGGTGCTCGCCGGCCTGATCAACGACGAGGACCGCCGCAGCGCCAGCCGCGTGCCGGGCGCTGCGCGCCTGCCGCTGGTCGGGCGCCTGTTCTCGAACAACAACGACACCGTGAGCAAGAGCGAGATCGTGCTGCTCATCACGCCGCGCGTGATCCGCAACATCGAGCGTCCGGGCGCGAGGCTGGAGGAGTTCAACTCCGGCACCGAGTTCGAAATCGGCCGCGGCGGCGCCAGCGTGCCGCTCGGTCCGGTGAGCGTGCAGCCCGACGCGCCGGCGCCCAAGCCCGAGGCGCCGAAGCCCGAGGCGCCGCGCGCGCCGGCCGCCGGCCCGGCGCCGGCCCCGCAGCAGCCGCAAGAGCCGCAGCCCAAGCCGTGAAGGGCTTTACGCTCATCGAGCTCCTGATCGTGGTGGCGATCGTCGCCTTGCTCGCGTCGGTCGCCGCCCCGCTCGCCGAGCTCGGCTGGCAGCGCGGCAAGGAGCAGGACCTGCGCCACGCGCTGCGCGAGCTGCGCGGCGCGATCGACGCCTACAAGCGCGCCGCGGACGACGGCCAGATCGAGAAGCCGGCGGATGCCTCGGGCTACCCGCCCACCCTCGCTGCGCTGGTGGACGGCGCGCCGGTGAAGAACAAGCCGCAGGAAGAGAAGATCTACTTCCTGCGACGTGTTCCGAAGGACCCGATCACCGGCGAAGACTGGGGGCTGCGCAGCTATGCCAGCCCCGCGGACGCGCCGCAGGCGGGCAAGGACGTGTACGACGTGTACTCGCGCAGCGAGGAAGTCGGCCTGAACCGTATTCCGTACCGGGAATGGTGACATGAGAAAGAGCCGCGGCTTTACGCTGGTCGAGCTGATCGTGGTGCTCACCGTCATCGCGCTCCTGCTCTCCGTGGTGGTGCCCGACTACGTCGGGCGCCTCAAGCGCGCCGAGGAGGCGGTGCTGCAGGAGAACCTCACCGTGATG
>Ga0315912_10004154_pt1 | contig 13859 bp, 17 predicted proteins | sample VfabasoilMG_FD_204469 | JGI IMG/M metagenome (GOLD analysis project Ga0315912, IMG submission 204469) | Garden soil microbial communities collected in Santa Monica, California, United States - V. faba soil | ecosystem: Environmental > Terrestrial > Soil > Garden | place: USA: California... | reverse complement strand
CGGTGTTCAGGATGGCGGGCTGCAAGGGCCGCCGATGCCGTCGATCACCGTGAGCGACGTCCAGAAGGGAAGCTGCTGCGCGAGGGTCGGGGCGATTGCCGGATCCGCCGCAATCTCCGCGAGGGATGCGCCGCGGGCGAGCGCGCCGAGAAGCGCCCACTCGGAATCGCCGAGCTCGCGCACCCGCACGACAAAACCTTCGCGATGGACCAGCACGCGCTCCGCGCCGTCCGTTCGATCGGGCGTCCCGTCGCGCCCGGGCTGGTTGGCGGACCAGATCGATGCGATGGGGTGCGGCGATTCGAGGAGACCTGCGGCAGGCTGCAGCGTGAGGCGAATCGCGCCGCGATCGCCTTCGGGGATCGCCCCGAGGGCTGCGAAGTCGAGGGAACGGGCGTCCGCGGCATGAAAGGCCTGTGCGACGGCCCATTCGAGGCGCGCCACGTCGGGTAAATACTCGAGCTCGCTCGCGGGCTCGTAGCGAGCCAGGAAGGCGGCGAACGCTTCGCCGTAACGATGCAGGTCGCCGCTCGCCGACGGATGCGCGCGCGCGTAGCGATCGGCCGCCTCGTCAAAGAACGCATCGCCCACGAGCCGGCGCACGACCGGATAAGCGGCGCCGAGCGCCTCGCGCAGGTTCGCGAGGACGTTGCGGCGGTACACGCTCCGCCGCCCCTCGAGCGGCGATTCTCCGTAGAGGTCCGCAAGGAACTCGCGCTGCATCTCGGCGAGCGGCTTCACGCGAGCACCTCGTCGGCCTTGCGCGCTTCCTCGAGCAGCACGCCGAGGGCAGGCAGGCGCGTATCCCACTCGATCACCGTCGGCCGGGGACCGATGCGCGCGATCACCTCGCGAAAGAGCGTCCACACCTCGTCCGCCACGGGCGCCCCATGCGTGTCGACCAGGAGCTCCTCCTCGCTTTCGAATCCCGCGAGATGGATCTCCTCGATGGACGCAGGATCGACGGCACCGAGCCACGCGCGAGGATCGTATCCGTGGTTCCGCGCGTTGACCCAGATGTTGTTCACGTCGAGCAGCAATCCGCAGCCCGAGCGGCGCACCGCCTCCGCGACGAACTCCCACTCCTCGAGCGAAGCAGCGGAAAAGGCGAAATAGGTCGAAACGTTCTCGACGAGGATGCGCCGGCGGAGCCGGTCCTGCACGCGCCCGATGCTCGCCACGACGGTGTCGAGCGCCTCGCGGGTGAAAGGCAGCGGCAGGAGGTCGTTGGCATGGCGGGCGTCGATCGCCGACCACGACAGGTGCTCCGAGACGAGCGCCGGCTCGAAGCGCCGCACGAGCGACTCGAGGCGCTCGAGGTGCCGCTCGTCGAGCGCGTCGGCGGAACCGAGCGAGAGCCCCACGCCATGCAGGCTCAGGGAATAGCGGCTCGCGAAGCGCTCGAGCCAGGCGAGGGGCTGGCCGCCCTCGCCGAAGAAATTCTCGCTATGGACCTCGACGAGAGGCAGCGGCGGGTGCCGTTCCCAGGCCTCCGCGTAATGCGGCGCGCGAAGGCCGATGCCGGCGCGGGGCGGCATGGCTCGGGATCAATCCGGCTTACTTCGCGCCCGCCGCCTTCGTCTTTCCGCCGAGCTTTTCGCAGGTGCCCTTCGCGACGTACTTCCACTCGTCGGGGGCGTTGTCCTTCTTCGCCTTCCCCGCGCACGTGTGCTGCGCGGTGCCGCAATCGTTCTGGCCGGCTTTCGCAATGCCGTAGCACTTCTCCTTGTCCGCGCCGGCCTTCATTTCCTGGGCGGCGGCGGGCTGCGCCAGACCGAGCGCGAGAAGGCTCGCGACGGCCGCATGGAGAATCTTGTCGTTGGTCATGGGATCACCCTCGGCGTTGAAAGCTAGTCTTCCGTGGAAAACCGCTGCGCGGCCTTCCGCAGGAACTTGAGCTGGGATTCGAAGTTGCGGCACATGAGGCAGCGCCCCAGGTGGTACTGGAGCGCCTCCGACTCGCCCGCCTCGAGAGCCCGCTCGCACGCGACGGACAGCAGACGCGAGGCCTCGCGGCAGTTCACCTTAGCGGGCACCTTCGGCCCCCGCCCCGAACCAGTTTTTTTCAAGGCATGCGCGCAACCCGAGTCGCGCCCTGTGCAGGATGACCCAGCAGTTGGACGCCGTGATGCGCTCGTCCTTACAGATCGCGTCGGTCTCCTCGCCCAGGATTTCGCGCTTGAAGAAGATGCGGCCCGCGGCGCCCGGCAGGCGGTCGAGGCACCGCTCGAAGACCTCCCAGAAGCGGCGCTGCTCGAGGCACGCCTCGGGATCGCTCCAGGCCTGGGGCGGGATGCGCCAGTGGCCCGTTTCGTCGAAGAGGTCGTCGAGCCAGGCCTCGTCGTCGGCGACGGCGTCCACCTGGGCCGCGTCGAAGAGCTGCCGTTCGGCACCGGCGCGCCGCTGCAGGTCGATCACCTTGAAGCGCAGGATCGACGTGAGCCAGGTGCGGAGCGACGACTTGCCGCCGAAGCTGGAGATGCTTTCCAGCGCGGCCAGGAGCGCCTCCTGCACCGCCTCCTCGGCGAGCTGGCCGTCGCGCAGCTGCGACAGGGCGTAGCGCACCAGGTAGGGGCGGTGGCTCTCGATTTCCGCGAAGCGCGGGTCGGTTACGGGCGTCGTGGACATGGCGGGGCGGCATCGAAATGTTACTTGAAAACCCCCCTCCCGGCCCCAGTTGGAAGGTGTCGGGGCCAATGGAAGCCCCCTTTTCCAACGACCTCTGGAGACGACATGAACCCGATGACGCGTTACGAACCCCTCGCGGGGCAGCTGGACAACCTCTTCAACGACTTCTTCCGCCCTGCCTTCGTGCTCGACGGCCGCAACGGCGACGCGGGGCGCCTGCGCGTGGACGTGAAGGAGACGGGCGACGCCTACCTGGTGGACGCCGAGATTCCCGGCGTGAAGAAGGAAGACATCCACGTCGAGATCGAGGGGAACGAAGTCTCGATCGCGGCGGAAGTGAAGCGCGAGCAGGAAGCCAAGGATGGCGAGCGGGTGCTCCGCACGGAGCGCTTCTACGGCAAGGTCGAGCGCCGCTTCGCCCTCCCCCAGGAGATCGACGAGGGCCAGGCGAACGCCCGGTTCGCCGACGGCGTGCTTTCCCTGAAGCTCCCGAAGAAGCAGACCGTCGCCGCGCGCCGCGTCGAGATCCGCTGACGCAGCTTCGCGCCCGCCGCACCAAAGGGCCTGGGCCTTCCAGGCCCTTTTTCTTTTGGGGGGCCCGACCCTAAAATAGCCGCCTCCTCCCCGGCCTCCCACCACAGCCTCTCCCCTCATGCCCCCGAAGCCCACGCCGTCCCAGAAAGCCGAAGTCCTGATCGAAGCGCTGCCGTACATCCAGCGCTTCTACGACAAGACCATCGTCATCAAGTACGGCGGCAACGCGATGACCGATGTCGCGCTGCAGGAGGACTTCGCCGAGGACGTCGTGCTGCTCAAGCTGATCGGCATGAACCCCGTGGTGGTGCACGGCGCCGGCCCCCAGATCGGCGCGCTCCTGCAGAAGCTCGGCAAGCAGAGCGAGTTCATCCAGGGGATGCGGGTCACCGACGAGGAAACCCTCGACGTCGTCGAGATGGTCCTGGGCGGCCTCATCAACCAGGACATCGTGACCCTCATCAACAAGGCGGGCGGCAAGGCGGTCGGCCTCACCGGCAAGGACGGTCATTTCATCCACGCCCGGAAGCTCAAGCTCGCGAGCAAGGAGGACAAGAAGAAGAAGATCGACGTCGGCCTCGTGGGCGAGGTCGTGCGCATCGATCCGGAGATCATCCAGCTCCTCGACCAGCGCGACTTCATTCCGGTCATCGCCCCCATCGGCAGCGACGAGAACGGCGTGGCGTACAACATCAACGCCGACGTCGCGGCGGGCAAGCTCGCGATCACCCTGCAGGCGGAAAAGCTCATCCTCCTCACGAACACCACGGGCGTGCTGGACAAGGGCGGCCAGGTCGTCACCGGCCTCACGTCGAAGAAGGTGAACGAGATGATCGAGGACGGCACGATCAGCGGCGGCATGCTGCCCAAGGTCGAGTGCGCGCTGGACGCGGTGAAGAACGGCGTGAAGACCGCGCACATCATCGATGGGCGCGTGTCGCATGCGCTCCTCCTCGAAGTGCTGACGAGCGCGGGCGTCGGCACGTTGATCCGCGGCGCTTCCGCCAACCGCGGCAACCATCAGCGGTAGCGGATTCCGGCGATCCCCATCGCAAGCCGCGCGTAGGCGTAGGAAAGCCAACCCGCCAGACGGGCCGCCAGGCCGCGGCGGCGCCAGAGCATGCGTCTTACTGCCACGGAGTGGCTCCGGATCTCCTCCTCGAGCGATTCGCGCAGGCGCTTCGCGACCACCTCGTCGAAGACGACCACGTTCGCCTCCCGGGCGAGCACCAGGCTGAACGGATCGAGGTTGGACGAGCCGACCGTCGCCCAGCGCTCGTCCACGACGCCGACCTTCGCGTGAAGCTCGCCCGCGTTGTACTCGAAGATCTCGATGCCGCGCTCGAGCAGGGCCTCGTAGAGCACGCGGCTCGCCTGCTGGAAGACGGCGTGGTCGGTGAAGCCCTGCAGCAGCAGCACGACGCGCACGCCGCGATCGGCCGCCCCCATGAGGGCCCGCCGCACGCGCCAGCCGGGCATGAAGTACGCACACGCGATGACGATCTCGCGCCGCGCGCCGCGGATGCCCGCGAGGTACATCGCCTCGATCTCGTGGCGGTGCCGCACGTTGTCGCGGTGGACGAAGGCGGCGACGCTATCTCCGGCAGGCGGAACCTCGACGCGTGGCGGGCGGAAGCCCGGCGCGCGCCGGCGCCTCGAGATCGTCTCGACCATCCATGCGAGGCGATGCACGACCGGATGGATGCGCGCGACGAGCGGGCCTTCGACCTGCACCGCGTAGTCGAGGCGGAACTCCCCCTTGTTCTCGGTGCGGTCGCTGATGATGTTGAGCCCGCCCACGAACGCCACGCGGCCGTCCACGAGGACGATCTTCCGATGCAGGCGACGCAGCCGGCTGCGGCGAAGCGTGATCCAGCTCGGGGCCGGGCGGAAGAGCCGCACCCGGACGCCGGACGCCTCGAGGTCGGCGATGAATGGCGCGGGAAGCGTGCGCGATCCGAAAGCATCGAGCATCACGCTCACGTGCACGCCGCGCGCGGCGGCGCGCTTCAGCGCCGCGGCAATGCGGACGCCGACTTCGTCATCCACGTAGATATACGTCTCGAAGCGGACTTCGGCGCGCGCGGCGTCGATCGCCGCCTCGACGGCGGGGAAATACTCGGCGCCGCTCTTGAGGAGCGTGACCCGGTTTCCGCGAACCGGGACCAAATCCGCTCAGGGAACCAGGCGGGCGGCGAGGGCGACGTGGTCCGAGAGCTTCGTCCACGGCCCTCCGACGTGGCGCTCGACCCCGTCGAGGTCGAGGTCACGAACGTAGATGCGATCCAGCGTGAGCATCGGCATCCGCGCCGGATAGCTCTTGGCGTGCCGGCCTTCGGCGCGCTCGAAGACTTCGTAGAGCCGCAGCTCCTTGCCCAGCACGGCGCTCGCCTTTCCCTGCCAATCGTTGAAGTCGCCCGCGACCACGAGCGGACCGCTCTTCGGCACGGAGGCACGGATGCGGTCGGAGAGCCACTCGATCTGGAAACGGCGGCTCCTCGCCCAGAGGCCCAGGTGCACGTTGATGCAGTGCAGGCGGTGCTTCCACCCGGGAATCTCGATCTCGCAATGAAGGAGCCCGCGGCTCTCGAGGGGATGGTGCGACACGTCCACGTTCTCCCACACCGGGATCGGATGGCGGCTCACGACCGCGTTGCCGTGATGGCCGTCCTGGTACACCGCATTCATGCCGTAGACGCAGTGGCAGCCTTCGTGCGTGAGGAACTCGTGCTGGGAAACCGAGGGCCAGTGGATGTGGCGTTGCGCATGCTTCTCGTGCTTCCCCAGCACCTCCTGGAGGAACGCGACATCGGCATCCAGGCTCTTCAGCTGCTCGCGAATGTCGTGCAGGACGAGCCGCCGGTTGAACTGGGAAAAGCCCTTGTGGATGTTGTACGTGACGACGGTGAGCGGTTTAGGGCGCGCCATTTTGCGTATTGTGCTCGGGCAGCAGCAGGATCGCCCTGCGGTTGCTCCAGGAAAAAACCCGTTCCGCGGCCTCCTCCCACGGCACCCAAGCCGCCGCGAGGTGCTCGCGCGGCGCGACCCGCACGGGCAACGGCTCCGGAACGCGAAGTCCGAAGACATGCTCCGTGTTGTGCGTGACGCCCGGCGCGTAGCGATGCCGCCATACCGGATAGATTTCGTAGACGTTCTGCAAGTTCCAGTCCGTGAGCTCGTATCGGGAGGCCTCGAGCCCCGTCTCCTCGCGCACTTCCCGGATGGCCGTGTCCCGGAGCGATTCGCCCTCGTCCTGGCTGCCGGTGACCGACTGCCAGAAACCGGGATGGTCGGCGCGCTCGAGGAGCAGCACCTGGAGCGCCGGCGTGTGGATCACGACCAGCGTTGAAACGGGAATCTTCACCCGCTGCGCATGCGCGAAACGATTTCGCCCGACCCCTCGAAGTAGGCGTGCGGCATGGCGGGCGTTCGGTGCCGGGCCACGGTGACGCCGCTGCGATCCACGGCGATCACGCCGACGTCCGCGTCGAACTGGCGTCCCATGCGATCGAGAATGCCGCGCACCGCGTCCGCGAGCGTGGCGCCCTGCTCGACGGCCTCGGAAATCGCGCGGGTCGCCAGCGTGCGCATCACGAACTCGCCCGTGCCCGTGGCAGAGGCCGCGACATGGGACGACGCATAGTTGCCCGCGCCGGGAATGGGCGTATCGCCCACCCGCCCTGCCATCTTGAGCGTCACGCCGCCGGTGGAAGTGGCCGCCGCGAGGACACCCCTTGAGTCAACTGCCGCCGCACCCACCGTGCCGCCGGAGTACTCCGGATGCTTCTGCAGGAACTCGCGATTCTTGAGGGCCCGCTTGCTCGGCGCGTTGCCGGTGCTGTCGAGCTTCTCCTGCCAGTCCTTGCGGCGCGCCGCCGTGACAGGATCATGGTCGGCAAATCCCATCGCCCGGGCGAAGCGAAGCGCGCCCTCGCCGGCGAGCATCACGTGGTCCGTTTCCTCCATGACCTTTCGCGCCACGAGGATGGGGTTCTTCACGCGCTGGATCGCCGTCACGGCACCCGCACGGTCACCCGTGCTCTCCATCACGCACGCGTCGAGCTCGCAGACGCCGTCGAGGTTGAGGCAGGCGCCGGTGCCCGCGTTGAAGATCGGATTGTCTTCCAGGGCGACGACTGTGGCGCACACCGCGTCGAGGGCGCTCCCTCCCCGCCTCAGGATCTCGCGGCCCGCTGCAACGGCCGCGCGCATGCCTTGCGTCGCCTCCTCATCGGTGCCCGGGCGCCACAGGCCGGCGCCGCCGTGCGCGATGAGGGCCGTGGTCGAGGAGCGAGCGGGCAGGACTCCAGGACTCATGGCTTCGGGTTCCGGAGGCGGATGTGGAGGTCGCGCAGCTGCTTCTCCGTGACGGCATTCGGCGTATCGACCATGAGGTCCTGGCCGCGCTGCGTCTTGGGGAAGGCGATGACGTCGCGGATCTGGTCCACGCCCGCCATCAACGCGACCAGGCGATCGACGCCGAACGCGATGCCGCCGTGGGGCGGCGCGCCGTAAGAGAGCGCGTCGAGCAGGAAGCCGAACTTCGCGCGCGCGTCCTCGTCGCTGATGCCGAGCGCCTGGAACTGCTTCGCCTGGATCTCGGCGCGATGGATCCGCACCGACCCGCCGCCGATCTCCCAGCCGTTCAGCGCGATGTCGTACGCCTTCGCGAGCACGCGCCCCGGATCGGTGAGCATGAACTCCACGTGCTCGTCCTTCGGGCTCGTGAACGGATGGTGAGCGGCGTTCCAGCGCTTGTTCTCGCCGTCGTATTCGTAAGCGGGGAAGTCGAGCACCCAGCAGGGCCGCCATCCGGCGTCGGCGAAACCCTTCTCGTGCCCCACCTTCATGCGCAATGCGCCGAGCGCGTCGTTCACGACCTTGCGGCGGTCCGCGCCGAAGAAGAGGAGGTCGCCGCTCTTCGCGCCCGTGCGCTCGAGGATCCTGCCGAGCAGGTCGGGCTTGAAGAACTTCACGATCGGCGACTGGAGGCCTTCCTCGTTCAGCTTCGACGCATCGTTGATCCGGATGTAGGCGAGGCCCTTCGCGCCGTAGATCGCGACGAAGGGCGTGAGGTCGTCGAGCTCCTTCCGCGTGAAGAGCGCGTTGCCGCCGGGGATGCGCAGCGCCGCGATGCGGCCGTCCTTCAACTCGGCGGCCGAACGGAAGACCTTGAAGTCCACGTCCTTCATGAGGTCCGTGAGCTCCGTGAGCTCGAGCTTCACGCGCAGGTCCGGCTTGTCGCTGCCGTACTTGGACGTCGCCTCGGCATAGGTGAGCCGCGGGAACTTGCCGAGGTCCACGTCCAGCACCTTCCTGAAGACGTGGACGATCAGGCCTTCCATGATCTCCTGGATCTCGCCCTCGGTCAGGAACGAGGTCTCGATGTCGATCTGGGTGAACTCCGGCTGGCGATCGGCGCGCAGGTCCTCGTCGCGGAAGCACTTCACGATCTGGTAGTAGCGGTCGAAGCCCGCCACCATGAGGAGCTGCTTGAAGAGCTGCGGCGATTGCGGCAGCGCGTAGAACTGGCCGTCGTGGATGCGCGACGGAACGAGGAACTCGCGCGCGCCCTCGGGCGTGGACTTGTAGAGGAAGGGCGTCTCGACATCGATGAAGCCGTTGCCGTCGAGGTACTCGCGCACGGCGCGCGACACGGCGTGACGCAGGCGAAGCGCCTTCTGCATCGGCTCCCGGCGCAGGTCGAGGTAGCGGTACTTGAGCCGCACCTCCTCGGAGAGCTGCTCCTCGTCCATCATGAACGGCGGCGTCGCCGCGGGGTTCAGGATCTCGAGGCAATGGGCCAGCACCTCGACCTCGCCGCTCTTCAGCGTCGTGTTCACGGTGCCCTCGGGGCGGCGGCGCACCAGGCCCGTCACCTTGAGGACGAACTCGTTGCGCACGCGGTCCGCGGCCGCGAAGGTCGCCTTGCGATCCGGATCGCACACGACCTGCACGAGCCCTTCACGGTCGCGCAGGTCGATGAAGATCACGCCGCCATGGTCGCGCCGGCGATGGCTCCAGCCGAACAGAGTGACGACCTGGCCAAGGAAACGGGTATCGGTGTTGCCGCAGTATTCGGTTCGCATTCTTGTAGCGCCGGTCAGACCGCCGGCGGAAGCTTCGTGGACTTGCGCGCGGGCTCTGCCACGCCCATCGAGATGATGTACTTGAGCGCGTCGTCGACCGACATGTCGAGGGGAATGGTGTCGGCGCGGGGCACGACGAGGAAGAAGCCCGCGGTGATGTTGGGCGTGGTGGGAACGAACACCGCCACCTGGTCGCGGCCGAGGAGCTCGGCGACTTCGTGCTCGGGGGACCCCGTCACCAGCGCGACCGTCCACGTGCCCGGGTGCGGGTAGCGCACGAGCACCGCGCGCCGGAAGGCCTTGCCCTCCGGGGAGAAGAGCGTGTCGCTGATCTGCTTCACGCCGCCGTAGATGGAACGCACGATCGGGATGCGAGCGAGGAGCCCGTCGCCCATGCGCAGGATCTTGCGACCGAAGAAGTTGGCCGCGAGCGCGCCCGTCGAGATGATGATCGCGAGCGTGAGGAGGATGCCGAGGCCGGGGACGTGGAAGCCGAAGAGCGCGTCGCTGCGCAGGCGCTCCGGCAGCAGCAGCAGGGACTGGTCCATGAGGCCGACCAGCAGCGAGAGCACCCAGATCGTGATGCCGAGCGGGATCCAGACGAGGAGACCCGCGACGAAGTAACGGCGAAGGGTATGCATCGGCCGCCTTAACGGCGTGTCACGAGCAGGCGGCGCAGCCGCCGCTACCGCAGGCCGGCGGCGAGGAATCCTTCTTCGCTTCGCTCCCGCTCGCGGACGGGGAGTCCGCCTTCGCGCTGTCGCCGCCCGCGCTCTCCGTCTTCGCGGCGGGCTTGCTGCTGCCGCTGTTCTTGAAATCGGTCGCGTACCAGCCGCTGCCCTTCAGCTGGAAGCCGGCGGCAGTGAGCATCTTCGCGAACGTTTCCTTGCCGCACGCCGTGCACACCGTCAGGGGCGCGTCGCTCCACTTCTGGAGAAACTCCTGCTGGTGGCCGCAGCTCGAGCACTTGTACTCGTAAAGTGGCATTCTTCTTTCCCGCGAAAATCAGAAAAATCGCATTTTAACACAAGCACTTGGAGCATTGTGCTTTGCACCATTCGGAATCAGCCGGACAGGCGGCGCCTGTTGGCGAACCAGCCGCCGGCGGCGAGGGCCCCGGCCATCGTCCAGAACACGGGGGACATTCCGAGGGCAGCGCCAACGCTGCCGAAGGCGAGCGGAAGCGCCGTGTGGCTTGCGTTCAGCACCACCGAGCGCACGCCCACGGCCTCCCCGGCGCGCCCTGCCGGCGCGGTTGCGTAGATGAGCGACATGATCGAGGGCTGCGTGGCGCCGAGGCCGAGGCCGAGCAGGAAGGAAATGGCGGCGAGCAGCGGCACGGTGCGGACGAGCGGGAAGAGCGCATAGGCGATGCACGCGACGCAGAGCGTCGCGGTGATCATGGGCCACTCGCGCAGGTGCCGTGAGAGCCATGGGAGGGCGAGGCGCACGATGATGGTCGCCAGGGCAAAGCTGCCGAGGATCAGCCCGATCGTCGAGGCCGAAAGCCCGATCGACGTCCCGTAGATCGGCATCACGAAGACGAAGAGGTCCCAGGCCGAGGCGAGGAGCCCCGTGATGATGAAAACGCGGCGCAGCTCCGCGTGCTCGAGGAGATCGCGTGCGCGGCGCGGGGTCGTGGTTGCGGGACCTCGCGTGTGGTGCGTGAGCCGCTCGCGAACGCGCGCGAGCAGCGCGAGCGAAACGAGCGCGAAGATCGCCAGCAGGCGAAACGCGTTGGCGTGGCCCACCGTATCGATGGCGAACCCCGTGAAGGTCGGCGCGATGAAGTTGGAGAAGGAGAAGCCGAGCGCGAGCCAGCCGAAGTTCGCGATGCGATCGCCCTTCATCTCGCCGACCGCGTGCTGCACGCAGATGTGGAAGAGCATGAAGCTCGTCCCCACCACCGCGGAGACCGCGAAGAGCGTCGCCAGGACGGGGAAGAACCCGGCAACCGCCACCGACGCGAAGAGCACGCCGCCGGAAACCAGGATGGGTTGGCGAATGCCGATGCGGTCGACGAGCCGCCCCGCCGACACGCCGAGGAGCATCGGCAACGCGGAGAAGAGCGACATCAGGATGCCGACGACCAGGGCGGAAGCGCCCTGGTCGAGGGCGAAGAGCGAGATGGTGAGGCGGCTTCCGCTGAACGCGCAGTGCGCGAAGACGGTTGCGAGGACCAGGGGCCCGAGCGGCACCTGTCGAGGCTCCGCTACCGACGGCCCCCTTCGAGCGCGGCGATGCGCTGCTCGATCGGCGGGTGGCTCGCGAAGAGCGCGGCGAAGCCGCCGCCGCCCGTGATGCCGCTCGCCTCGAAGGATTGCGGCAGCGCGCCGGGCTGGAGGCCGCCGAGGCGGCGCAAGGCGTTGATCATGGGCCGCGGGTTGTTGAGGTAGGTAGCCGATCCCGCGTCCGCACGGAACTCACGCTGCCGGGAGAACCAGGCCACGATGATCGAGGCGGCGAGGCCGAACACGATCTGGCACACGATCACGGTAATCATGTAGCCCGGACCGACGCCGCGTTCCGTCTTGAAGATGGCTCGATCGACCACGTAGCCCACGACGCGCGACAGGAACACGACGAACGTGTTCACCACGCCCTGGATGAGGGTCAGCGTCACCATGTCGCCATTGGCGACGTGGGCGACCTCGTGCCCGAGGACAGCCTCGACCTCCTCGCGCGTCATCGACTGGAGGAGCCCCGTCGAAACCGCCACGAGCGACGAATTCTTGAAGGCCCCGGTCGCAAACGCGTTCGCATCGCCCTCGTAGATCGCGACCTCGGGCATGCCGATCCCGGCGCGCTCCGCGAGCCGCTGGACGGTGCTCACGAGCCACTGCTCGTCGCCGTTCTGGGGTGTCTCGATCACGTGCGCGCCGGTGGTCCACTTGGCCATCGGCTTCGAGATGAGGAGCGAAATGAACGCGCCTCCGAAGCCCATGAGGCCGGCAAAGATCGCAAGCGCCGTGACGTTCAGCCCGCTCTGCGCGAGGAACCGGTCGGCGCCGAGCAGCGATGCGGTGATGCTGAGCACCACCATGACCGCGATGTTGGTGAGGATGAGAAGGATGACGCGTTTCATAAGCTCTCCGTGCGCGCTTGGGGGGGACGGGTCACAACTCGAAACCGGACGTGACCTGTCCCCTCAAAATGGGATGTCGTCTTCGAAATCGTCGAACTTCCCCCCCTTGCCCGCCGGCTTCGACGTCGCCGGCTTGGCGCCCCCGCCCTGCGGGCGCTCGCCTCCCATGTCGCCGCGGTCCCCGCCGCCCATGCCCTGGCGCGAGCCGAGCATCTGCATGACGTTGGCCACGATCTCCGTCGAGTACTTGTCCTGCCCGTCCTTGTCCTGCCACTTGCGCGTCTGCAGCCGGCCCTCGACGTAGACCTGGCTGCCTTTCTTCAGGTACTCGCCCGCGATCTCGGCGAGCTTGCCGAAGAAGGCGACCCGGTGCCACTCGGTCTTCTCCTGCATCTCGCCGTTCTTGTCCTTCCACTTCTCGGTCGTGGCGATGGAAATGTTGGTGATCGCGCCGCCCTCGGGCATGTAGCGCGTTTCGGGATCGCGCCCGAGGTTGCCGATCAGGATGACCTTGTTCACGGAAGCCATGTTTCTACCTTTCTTGTGCTGAGTTTCCCATCATGATCCCGTCCCCGAGGGGGCTGCCCCCCGGCGAGCGCTCACGCCTCGATGCCCGGCGTGACCTGCCCCCCCTCCACGAATTCGCCCATCTTCCATGCCACCGCAAGCCACAAGATGGTGGCGGCAAGACAGGTTGCAAGTACGGCGACGGCGCCGGCGTGCTGGGCGATCGCTCCCCCCACGGCACCGCCAAAGAAAGTGCCGAGGAACTGTACGCTGGAATACACGCCGGTCGCGGATCCGGTGGCCTCGCGCGGCGCCGCCCGGGACACGAGGGCGGGGAGCTTGGCCTCCAGAACGTTGAAGGCCGCGAAGAAGATGACGAGCGCGGCGACGATTCCGGCGACGCTCGAGAGGCCCGCCGCCAGCACGGCGATCGCCACCGCCAGCACGGCCACCGCAGCGAGGAACATGCGCCGCTCGTGCACCGCGGCGGGACCGATGATCGCCGGAAGCATCAGGACGAACCCCGCGGTCACCGTGCTGAGATACACCCACCAGTGTTCCTGCTTGGGCAGGCCCGCGGACACCAGCGCGAGCGGGACCACCACGAAGAGCGCCATGAGCACCGCGTGGAGGACGAAGATGCCCACGTTCAGCCGTTTCAGCTCCGGATCGCCGAGCACGACGGCCCAGCGTACCGCACGCGTCGGCCGCTCCTCCTCGGCCTCGGGAACTGCCCACGCGACGACCGTCATCGCCGCCAGGGCGAGGACGCCCGTGAGCACGAAGATGCCGGGCACGCCGATCCGAGCCTGCAGGAAGGGCGCGGCGACGAAGGACACCGCAAACACTGCGCCGATCGTGGAGCCGATGATCGCCATCGCCTTGGTGCGCTGGCTCTCGCGCGTGAGGTCGGCCGTCATGGCGATGACCACGCCCGAGATGGCCCCGGCCCCCTGCAGCACGCGCCCGCCGATCACGAGCCAGGGCGTTTCGGCCCAGGCGCAGACGAAGCTGCC
>Ga0315912_10004153_pt1 | contig 13860 bp, 10 predicted proteins | sample VfabasoilMG_FD_204469 | JGI IMG/M metagenome (GOLD analysis project Ga0315912, IMG submission 204469) | Garden soil microbial communities collected in Santa Monica, California, United States - V. faba soil | ecosystem: Environmental > Terrestrial > Soil > Garden | place: USA: California... | reverse complement strand
ACCCATCATGGCAAAGCAGATTCTGCCGTGGTTCGGCGGGTCCGCTGCGGTGTGGACGACGTGTCTGGTTTTTTTCCAGTTTCTGTTGTTGTTCGGCTATGCGTATACGGATTTCACCACGCGCAAAATGACGCCGCGCAATCAGTTGTTCCTGCACGCGGTGTTGCTGGTGGTAAGCCTTGCGTCGCTGCCTATCATACCCGATGCCACATGGAAGCCTTCGGGTGAGCAGGATCCGACGTGGCGCATTCTCGGCTTGCTCGCTTTCACCATCGGACTGCCGTATTTTTTGCTGTCGACTACCGGGCCGCTGGTGCAGGCGTGGTTCGCACGCGCGCATCCGGCGGGCACGGTTTACCGCTTGTTCGCCCTGTCGAATTTTGCGTCGCTGTTGGCGCTGATTTCGTATCCGCTTGCGGTCGAGCCGTGGATTTCGACTGTGCATCAGTCGTATGGCTGGACGACGGGTTACGTACTGTTCGTCGTCGTTTGCGCTGCTACCGGAGTCTACAGCCTGCGCGCGCATCACGAAGCAATAGCCACGCAGCCCGCTCCTGAAAATAGCGGGCCGGCGCCGACCTTCGCACAGTACGTGTTGTGGCTCACGCTCTCGGCAATGGGCTCGGCGATGCTGCTGTCGGTCACCAATCACATCACGCATGACGTGGCGTCGGTGCCGTTCTTGTGGATATTGCCGCTGACGATTTACCTGATTACGTTCATCCTGTGCTTCGAGGGCCGCGGCTGGTACAAACGCGCGGTATTTCTGGGGCCGCTGATCGTGGTGGTCGGCGCGCTTGCATGGTTCATGCACGAAGAAGGCGGCATCATGGAATTCAAAGTCGCCGTGCCGCTGTTCAGCGCGGGCCTCTTTGTGATGTGCATGTTTTTCCATGGTGAACTGGCGGCAACCAAGCCCGCGCCGCGTTATCTGACGACGTTTTATCTGATGGTGTCGCTGGGCGGAGCACTCGGCGGCGCGCTCATCGGCTTTGTCGCACCGCGATTTTTCAGCACGTACTACGAGTTCGGCATCGGGCTGGTGATTACGCTGTTGCTGGCGGCATATCTCACCATTGATGCGCCTGGACACGATAAGTCTATGGCGTCATCTGCCATCATGGACGCGCTCAGACGCATGGTGCCCATGGCAATGCTGGTGGCCGCCGGCTTCACCGGCTTCCACGTCTATCATTACATCCATGCGTTGTCGAACGACGCGCACCTGATGACGCGCAATTTCTACGGCACACTGCGCGTGAAGGATACCGGCGCGGCGACCAGCGAGACCGCAATGCGGCGGCTGATGCACGGTGTCATCATGCACGGCGAACAATATCTGCATCCCGACAAGCGCAGCCGCATCACCACGTATTACACCGAGTCCAGCGGCGTTGGCCTCGCGATCAAATATTTTCAGGCAGAGCGCCCCGTGCGCGTAGGCGTGGTCGGCCTGGGCACGGGCACGCTTGCCGCATACGGACGCGCCGGCGACGTAATCCGCTTCTACGAGATCAATCCGCAGGTAATCGAAATTGCGCGCCGCGATTTCAATTTCATCTCTGGCAGCAAGGGCCGCGTGGACACCGTGCTTGGCGACGCACGCCTCACCATGGAACGCGAAGCACCGCAGCAGTACGACGTACTTGCCATCGACGCGTTTTCCAGCGACGCGATTCCGGTGCACCTGATCACCAAAGAGGCTATGGCGATTTATCTCAAGCACATCAAACCCGACGGCGTGATCGCGTTTCATGTCACCAACCGTTTTCTGAAGTTATCGCCGGTAGTCAAGCAAATTGCCGACACTTATGGCCTCAAGGTCGCATTGATCGCAGACGATGAAGGCGAAGGCGATGCGTCGCGCACCGATTGGGTGCTGGTTACTCACAATCAGAAACTTCTCGCCAGCGAGAAAATCAAAGAAGACACCAGCGAGATCACCGAGATTCCGCGGCTGCGTCTGTGGACCGACGACTTCAACAATCTCGTGCAAATACTCAAGTAAAAATATCAATTTGATCATATAGTTATAGATTCTCATTCGGCAGTAGATTGAAACCGTGGCATCCGCCGCCAGATGATGTGCGTATGAACGTCCCGACTCCTGTTCGTGCGAGGTAATCCATGCCAAAAATTTCATCCCCAGTCATGCGTCTCATGCAACTGCTGGCAGCCGTAGCAACTCTACTAAGCACGCTGTCAATTAACGCCGCACAGCCGCAACCGGGTACGGATGCACGCGGCTTGCCCACGTTAGCGCCCCTCGTCAACGAAGTCACACCCGCGGTGGTGAATATCTCGGTGGTTACGCGCTCGCCGATGGAAAACAACCCGCTGTTTCGCGATCCGTTTTTCCGGCGCTTTTTCGGCGTGCCTGACAACCCGAAGCAGCGCGAGCAGGCGGCCGGCTCCGGTGTCATCGTCGACGCCGCGCGCGGTTACGTGTTGACCAATCATCACGTCGTCAAAGACGCCGAACGCGCGATCGTCACGCTGAAAGACCGCCGCCAGTTCAGTGCCAGGCTCATCGGTGCCGATCCTGGAACCGACATCGCATTGCTGCAAATCCAGGCGCCGAATCTCAGCGCACTGAAAATCGGCGACTCTGACAATCTGCAAGTCGGCGATTATGTAATCGCCATCGGCAATCCATTCGGCATCGGCCAGACCGTGACATCGGGCATCGTCAGCGCGCTCGGCCGCAGCGGACTCAGCGTCGAAGGCTACGAGGATTTCATCCAGACCGATGCCTCGATCAATCCCGGCAACTCCGGCGGTGCACTGGTCAATCTGCGCGGCGAACTGATAGGCATCAACACCGCCATCATCGGTCCCGCCGGCGGCAACGTCGGCATCGGCTTCGCGGTGCCGGCCAACATGGCGCGCGCGGTAATGACGCAACTCATACGCCACGGCGAAGTACGCCGCGGCCGGCTTGGGATTGAAATGGGCGATCTCAATCCCGAAGCCGCGAAAAAACTGGGCGTCACTTCGCTGGAGGGTGCGGCGATTGGCGGCGTGCAAAAAGGATCTCCCGCCGATAAAGCCGGGCTGCGCGAAGGCGATGTCGTCACCCATCTCAACAACCGGCCGATCCGCAGCGCAGCCGAGTTGCGAGCACGGCTGGGATTGACGCCAGTGGGTGAAGAGGTCGAACTGCGATTGACTCGCGGCGGCGCGCAACAAGCGGTACGTGTGCAGATCGCAGCACCGCAGGCAGCCGAAGGCGGCGATGGACAGGCGGTGGCACAACTGCCCGGGGTACGTGTCGTCGAAATCCAGCGTGGCAGCCCGTTATTCCAGCAATTGCAGGGCGGCGGATTGGTGGTGTCGGCGGTCGAACCCAACAGCCCGGCCTTCGCGGCCGGATTCCGTGCGGGTGACATCATTTACGCCGTTAATCGCAGACGGACTCAGACTCTGGCCGAGTTGCAAAATTCGCTCCGTGGCGCGGAACGCTACGCAGTAAGCCTGCTGCGCGGCGATTTCAATTTGACCATCGTCGTGCGTTAGGAATATCCGTGAAAACCATACTCATGACCGGCGCCGCCGGACGCATCGGTACATTTTTGCGCGCCGAACTCGCGGGTAAATACCGGCTGCGGCTGTCCGACATCAAACCGTTACGCGACCTGCGCAAAGGCGAATCATTCTTGCGCGCCGACCTCACCAATTTTTCAAGCATGTTGCGCGCCACCAGAGGTGTTGATGCCGTCCTGCATCTGGGCGGCCAGACTTCCGGCGGCGGCGTCGAGGATGGGGCTTGGGAACGCATGCTGCCGGCCAACATTATCGGCTTTCGCAATACGCTCGAAGCCGCACGGCAGAACGGCGTCAAACGGTTTCTGGTCGCAACCTCCAATCACGCCGTCGGCTACTATCTCCGCGACGAGATCATCGACCACACGGTTTATCCGAAACCCGACAGCATCTATGGCGTGTCGAAGGTTTTTAATGAAGCGCTGGCGAGTTATTACGCCGTGCGTTACGGCATGGAAATGTTCTGCATGCGCATCGGCAACGTGAATCCCGCACCGCTTGATCGCCGGCGGCTCGCTATCTGGATCAGCCCGCGCGACATGGCACAACTCGTTACCATCGGCATCGAGCGGCCAAACATTCATTTCGAAATTGCTTACGGCATATCCAACAACAAGCGCGCGTGGTTCGACAACCGCAATGCGCGCCGGCTTGGATATCGCCCGCAGGATCGCAGCGAGTCTTATGCTAAAGCCATTGTGGCGCGCGACAAACCGTCAGCAAATTCTGCTGATTTTTATCAGGGCTACGCGGGCGGCCCGGGCAGCGCAGCGCGCAAGAAACGCGGCTAATCCACCTTTATTCCGGTATCGCGGATAATCCTGGTGAAGCGGTCAGTTTCGGAACGTGTCAAGGCCGTCAGTTCCGCCGGCGTGCTTTGCGCCACATCAATGCCCAGATCCGCGAAGCGATCCTTCACGTCCTGCAATTGCAGCACGCGGCGCACCTCGGTATTCAGCGTGTTGATAATCGCCGGCGGAACCCCCGCATTGGTCACCAGACCCCACCACGAATCGAACGCATAACCGGGAATCCCCGACTCCGCGACGGTGGGCAGATCCGGTGCCAGCGGCGTGCGCGTCGGACCGGTGACTGCAAGCGTGCGCAAACGGCCGGTCTTCATGTGCGGAAACGCCACCGGCATGCTGGCGAACACGAAATGAATCTGTCCTGCCATAAGGTCGGTTACCGACTGGCCGGTGCCCTTGTACGGCACGTGCGAAACATTGACCTTGGCCATAAAACGCAGCATCTCGCCGCAGATATGCGAAGGCGTGCCATTGCCGCCGGAACCGTAATTCAACTGCCCGGGTCGCGCCTGAGCAAGCTTGATGAACTCGCGCACGTTGTGCGCGGGCACGGATGGATGCACCACCAGCGCCGTCGGACCGACCGCAAGCTTGGAAATCGGCGCGAAGTCCTTCAGTAAATCGAATCCGCGATTCGGAAACAGCGTGGTGTTGATGGCTGCCGTCACACTGGTGATCAGCAGCGTGTAGCCGTCGGGCGGGGCGCGCGCGGCTAGCTGCGTGCCGAGATTACTGCCCGCACCCGGCCGGTTTTCAATGATTATCTGATTGGGAAACCCTTCCGACAGCCGCTGCGCCACGATGCGCGCGATGAGGTCGGATGAACCGCCCGGCGGAAACGGCGCGATCAGGCGCACCGGTTTTGAAGGATAACTCTGCGCGGCAGCATTCGGGTGGTATGCAGCAAGTAGCGCCATTAAACCGCAGCAGATGGCGTTCGCCGGATGCCTGATGGATGACTTCATTTCCTCTCTCCTGTAAGGTGCGCTTTTTTACCGCGTACTGTTGTCAACGCTACCGTAACAGGTCGCCGTGCGCGGATCAATGTTTGTAAACTGAGGAAATCCGATGGGAGCATCTTCGATGAACAACGGGACAGTCCGCTACGAGCGGGACGGAGTAATCGCGCGCGTGATTTTCGACCGTCCCGCCGCACGCAACGCCATGACGTGGGCGATGTACGAACAGATGGCCGATGCGTGTAAAAAAGTTGCCGCCGACGCCGGCGTGCGCGTGGCAGTGTTCCGCGGTACCGGCGGCAAGGCGTTTGTCGCCGGCACCGACATCAGCCAGTTTCTGGATTTCAAATCGGGCGAGGATGGCGTCGCCTATGAACGCAAAGTCGCGGAGTACTTCGGCGCTGTCGAAGCGCTGCGCGTGCCCACGCTTGCCGTGATCGAAGGCTGGGCTATCGGCGGCGGGCTGGCAATTGCCACCGCCTGCGATCTGCGCATCGCCACACCCGGTACGCGGCTCGGCGTGCCAATAGCACGTACACTGGGCAATTGCCTGTCGGTGGAAAGCTGCGCATTGATCGCCAGCGCATTCGGCTACGCACGCACCAAAAAAATGCTGTTGCTCGCAGAAAATCTTACCGATACCGAAGCGCTTGCATGCGGGTATCTTGCTGAGATCGTCGCTCCCGAAAGCCTCGACGCGCGCGTCGCTGCATTATGCGAACGGCTCGCCGGCAACGCACCCGTTACCATGCGAGTCACCAAGGAAGCGCTGCGCCGCGTGTTGCATGCGGGCTTGCCCGACGGCGAAGACCTGGTACGAGAGTGTTACGGCAGCGACGATTTCCGCATTGGGCGTGAGGCATTTGTGGCCAAGCAAACGCCGCGTTGGGTCGGACATTGAGCGTATGAACATAAGTAATTGATTTTATTATATATTTTAGTTATGAAGATCAAAACTAACGGCATCGAAATCAACTACGAAATTTCAGGCAATGACAAGGCACCGTGGATCACGCTGTCGCATTCGCTCGCCTGCAATCTGCACATGTGGGATGAGCAGATGGACACGCTCAGGAAGAAGTTCAAAGTGCTGCGTTTCGACACGCGCGGCCACGGGCAATCGGGCACGCCGCCTGGCGATTACACGCTTGACCAAATGGCCGACGACGTAGAAGGATTGCTCGATGCGCTCGGCATCACGCAAACACACTTCATGGGATTGTCGATGGGCGGCATGATCGGGCAAACTTTTGCACTCAAATATCCGGGCACGTTTCAAAGCCTGATACTCGCCGATACCACCAGCCGCCGCCCGCCGAATGCAGCGCAGATGTGGGGCGAGCGGGTCGCCATCGCACGCGCGCAAGGCATGGCGGGTGTGCTCGACACTACACTTGCGCGCTGGTTTACCGAGCCGTACCGCAATGCACACCGGGACGTGATGGCGCGCATCAGCGCGCAAATTCTTTCAACCCCGGTCGACGGTTTCAGCGGCTGCTGCGCAGCCATCGCCAAGGTGGACACGCTCGACCGGCTGAAAGAAATTAAGTGCCCCGTGCTCATCATCGTCGGCGAGGAAGATCACGGTACCCCGCCGGAGATGGCACGCGCGATCCATGCCAATCTGCCGGGTTCGGAACTGAAAATCATCAAGTCCGCTGCGCACCTGTCGAACGTCGAGCAGACGCAGGTATTTAATGACGCGATAGTAGGATTTCTGGCGCGGGTTGAAGTTCAGCGTGCCTGATTCTTGTGCCGCATGAACGCCCCGCTCGCAACGAGCAGCGCCGAATTGGTCATGAACACCGGCACAAAGCCGAATGCGCCGCCGACGCTGCCGAAGAACAGCGGTATGAAGAGGTGCGCGACGTTGTTGACCATCACCCTGAGTCCCGCCGCCTCTGACGATCTGCCCGGCGGCGCCAGTGCGTAGATCAGCGACATCGACATCGGCTGGCCGCTGCCCACGCCCAGGCCCAGGATAAAGGCGACGGCGGCGAGTGCCCATGCGTTCTTGAAAAACGGGAACAGGATAAACGCGAGCGCCGCGATGAATATGCCGTAAACCAGTATCTCCGCTTCACCGGTGCGCTTAGCCCACGCCGGCAGCACGGTGCGCACGACGAAGGTGGCAAGCGCGAAGGTGGCGAGCACGGCGCCGATCACCGATGCCGAGAGTCCGATTGAGTGGCCGTAGATCGGAAAATAGAACTGGAACAGATCCCACGCGGCGGAGAGTATGCCGCTGGCGATAAACGCACCTCTCAGCTTGGGCATGCGCCAGAGATCGAGCACACGCTGCTGGCCGGCATTGGCGGACTGTTTTACGGCTTTTGGCAAGAAATCCGGTTTCAGCCACATCAGCACAAACGGTATCACCGTAAATGAGGCGAGCAGCAGGAATGCGTTGAGGTGGCCGAGATGGTCGATTGCCAGCCCGCTGGTAAACGGCCCTATGAGTCCCGCCGCGGAAAATCCCAGGCTCACCAGCGCGTAGTTGCGCGCGCGATTTTCAGGACCCCCGACGCCGCCGGTGGTGCCATGCACGGAAACGAAAAAGAAATGAAACGACGAGCCGATCAGCAGCGCCGATATGTGCAGCGTGAGCAGGCCGGGAAACAACGCCGGTAGCAGTGTCGCTATCGTGACGCCCGCCGTGCCTGTCATCATCGGCACACGCGGGCCGAGGCGGTCGGCAAGCCGTCCGGCGTAAATCGCAAACAGCATCGGACAGATCGCATAGAGCGCCATCAGCAGGCCGATGGTGAACTGGCTCGCGCCAAGTTCCAGCGCGTAGAGTGACATGACCATGCGGCTGCCGCTGAAACACGAATGGTTCAGCACGCACAGCAATACGATCAGGTATATGGGCATCGGCGAAATTTCAGGGCGACGCACCAGAAATGGTGCGGCGCAACGTGTGATTGTACATCGCTGGCACCGGAAGCTCGAAAGGAATCCGTATTATGATCAGGTATATCCTCACTGGCGCGACGGACAACAGAACAATTGACCGTATTGTGGCGCTTGCGTGCCTTCTATCCCTCGTCCGTACGCAAAGGGAAGCACTACTTCGCCTGCTCCGGGACGCTCAGGTAATGTATCGAGAACAATTGCTCGGGATCCGTCCAGCGATGTTCGGAGCGAAAGCCCGCTTTGGCACCAAGCTGTTGAAACTCTGCGATCGTGTATTTGCAGGAATTTTCGGTGTGTATGGTTTCGCCGGCGTGAAACGTGAATTCTCGCCCGGCGATCATGACACGCTGTTCGCGCGTGCTTTCGAGATGCATTTCGATACGGCCGAGCGCAGGATCGTAGAACGCATGATGGCGGAACGAGGACAGGTCAAAGTTGGCGCCAAGTTCGCTGTTAATCCGGCGTAGCAGGTTCGCGTTGAATTCGGCGGTAACACCCTGCGCATCGTTGTAAGCGGCGTGCAGCCGCGCGTGATCTTTTTTCAGATCGACGCCGACCAGCATCGCGCCGCCCGGCCCCGCGAGTACACGTGCGTTGATCAGAAACACCAACGCCTCTTCGCGCGTGAAATTGCCTATGGTCGAACCGGGAAAATAGATCGCGCGGCGGCGTGCGGCAACAGCGTCTATTTCAGGCAAAGCAAGCGGGCGCGAGTAGTCCGCGCATACGCCGATGATTTTTACCGCCGGGAAAAGTTGCGCGAATTCGGCTACCGACGATTCCAATTGCTCGCGCGAAATATCGACTGCGGCATACGCGCGCGGTGCCAGAGCCTCGATCAGCACGCGCGTCTTGCGGCCGGAACCTGCGCCGTACTCGATGAGCAGGCAGTCCGGCCCCAGCGCGCGCGCCATTGCGGCCACATCGGCCTGCATCATCGCTAGCTCGGTGCGTGTTGGATAGTACTCGGGTAAATCGCAGATGGCTTCGAACAATTCGCTGCCGCGTGCGTCGTAAAAATACTTGGGGGGCAGCGCTTTTTGCGGCAGTGCGAGGCCGCTCAATACGTCGTCGAGAAAACTGTCTGTATCGGGTTTAAGATCGTAAAAGGAATACGCTGCGTTCGTGTGCATCGGAAGCGTCGGAGAATAACCTTGTGGAGCGTGAGACTATCACGCCCATGCCACGCACGCCGAAGCCGGATCGGGCGTGGTTAACCAGTTATTGAATTTGCTGCGCGGTATTCCATCCAGCGTTTGATGCGGTTGGCGTCTCCAACCCGGCTCTGGCGTCCCCACGAGTCAAGCAGGACGATGACCACCGGCCTGTCGGCTACCGTCGCCTGCATCACCAGACAGCGCCCCGCTTCGCGGATGTAGCCGGTTTTAGACAACCCGATTTGCCATTCCGGGTTTGAGATCAGGTAATTGGTGTTGCGGAACTCCATCGTGCGTCCGGTAAGCGAATGTACGGTATAGCCGTTGCCCGTCGAGTATTGGCGGATCAGCGGGTACTGATACGCAGCAAGCACCATTTTCGCGAGGTCCTGGGCGGACGAGGTGTTGCCGCTGGAAAGCCCGGTGCTGTCGACAAATGTCGATTGCATCATGTCGAGCGTAATCGCTTTCAGATTCATGTCACGCACGAACGCGTGCGTGCCGCCCGGATACGCGCGTGCCAGCGCGGAGGCCGCGCGGTTCTCCGACGACATCAGCGCGAGCCGCAGCATTTCATCGCGCGTTAGCGCGTTGCCGATCTGGATGCGCGACGTTGTATTCTTCACGTGATCAATGTCGCCCTCGGTAACCGGAATAATCTCATCCATCGGCAAATTCGCGTCAAGCACCACCATTGCCGTCATCAGCTTGGTGATCGATGCTATCGCCGATATCGCCGCAGCGTTCTTGCTAAAGACCACATCGCCGTCCTCCTGGCCGACCACAATGGCTGCGGTCGATTGCACATCGAGTACTTCGGGATTGACTGCGATTGGCGCAGGTTGCGAATGGGCGCGAACCTTGGTGTATTGGCCCTTTTGCATGCGCACGTTTGTGCGCTTCGCCTGTGGTTTGGCGGGAACTTTGGCCTTGGCCACGGGCTTGGCCACCGACTTTGTGGCAGGTTGTTCGGTCTGGGCATGGACCTCAGCGCTATGCACGAGTGAAGCTAGCAGACACGCCGCCACAAACCCCAAAATCCGCTGAATCATATGGTCTTCGCCTCCGCGCTCAATAAAATCATGAAATACCCTATAAAAATACAGGGTTAGCGAGAGTTTTTCAAGTCTTTTCTCGCTTTCGGCCGCGCGTCTGCTCCGTGTGCTGGCCCGCCCGAACGCAATTAACGCACGAATACGCAGTTTGATGTCGGAGTTGAAAGCGGGCAAAAAAAACTCCGCATGAATGAATCCATGCGGAGTCTGAAAGAGGCCATACAATCACCCGCTCAGCACGGACAACTGCAACAGACGGCCTCCGAGGAGGAAAACAGAAAAACGGAAACAAGCTAATCACAGACCGCAAAACCACCCTGAAATACGGGTATCCTGTGATTATTGGTATGTCACGATACCAACCCCGACTTACCATAGACTTACAATCCCGGCCGCTGTTGAGCGCCGATTTCACATGTTGCAACATACCGCATGCGCATACTGATCGTTGAGGATGACCCGCTGCTCGCCGACGGACTTACACGCTCCTTGCGCCAGGGCGACTACGCCGTCGATTGCGTCGGTGACGGCTTGAAGGCAGACCACGCGCTCGCTGCGCAAGATTACGACCTGCTGATACTTGATCTGGGCATCCCGGGTGTGGACGGTTTCGAGGTATTGCGCCGCCTGCGCCGTCGCGGCTCGAAAACTCCGGTGCTCGTGCTGACCGCGCGCGACGCCTTGACCGACCGTGTGAAGGGCCTCGACCTGGGTGCCGACGATTATCTGACCAAGCCGTTTGAATTGCCGGAACTCGAGGCGCGCGCGCGCGCGTTGATCCGGCGCGGGCAGGCGGGCGGCACTTCGACAATCACTAATGGCAGCCTGACGATGGATACCGCGGGCCGGCGTGTCACCATGGACGGCACGCCACTGGAACTTACCGCGCGCGAGTTCGGCGTACTTGAAGTGCTGATGATGCGCAGCGGCCGCGTCGTCGGCAAGGAACAGCTTGCCGAAAAACTCTACGGCTGGGATGAGGAAGTCGGCCCCAACGCCATCGAAGTCTGCGTGCACCGGTTGCGCAAAAAAATAGAACCTGCGCGCGTCACCATCCGCACCATCCGCGGTTTGGGGTATTTGCTCGAAAAAGAACGTGCATGAACGAAGCAGGCACGCACAACGCGCGCGTTACTGCCGGCGCGGCGACGCTGCGGCGTCAGTTGCTCACTTGGGTATCCCTGCCTATCTTTGTGCTGTGGTTTGTCAGCGCCTATATCGACTACGGTGTTGCCAAACGATTCGTCAACACGGCCTACGATCGTACGCTGCTTGAGTCCGCGCTGGACATCGGTCGCCAGATCAAAGTGTTACGCGCCCGCATTTATATCGATCTGCCCGAAGTCGCGGTACAAATGCTGCGTTCGCGCGAGCGTGGCCAGCTTTATTACCTCGTCACCGGCCCCGACGGGGAATACATCTCCGGTGAGCCCGATTTAACGCCGCCGCCTTTGTCACTGACGGAACAGGTACGTTATTACGACGATGTGTATCGCGACCTGCCGGTGCGCGTGGCGGTAGTGCAATTTCCGGTGGAGACCGAGGAGGTGCGCGGACAGGTCGCGGTGCAGGTTGCCGAAACACTGCCTGCGCGCACCGATCTCGTGCGCGAAGTGTTGCTGCGCATGGCATTGCCGCAAGCGCTGCTCGGAATTACCGCTGTAGTGGTGTTGTGGTTTGCCGTTGGACGCGGCCTGGCGCCCCTGCGCGGCTTGCGCGAGGCCATCGAACAACGATCCCACCGCGATCTCGCCGCCTTGCCGGCGTCGCAAGCGCCGCGCGAAGTGCGTCCGCTGATCGATGCCATGAACGGACTCATGCAGCGGTTGGGCGGCGCGTTGAACGCGCAACAGCGTTTCATTGCCGACGCCGCGCACCAGTTACGCACACCGATCGCGGGCTTGCGTACGCAAACCGAACTCGCGCTGCGGCAGACAACGTCGGCAGACATGAAGGCGGTACTCGAACAGCTGGAAACCGCCACCGAACGCATGACGCATCTGGTAAATCAGTTGCTGTCGCTCGCGCGCGCCGAACCCGCCGCCGACCGGTTGCAAGTAACGGAACGCATCGACCTGGACGCGCTTGCGCGTGCGCTCACGGCGGAATGGGTACCGCGAGCCCTGACGAAAAACATCGATCTTGGCTATGAAAGTTACGACGGCACTGCGGACGCATGCATGCTGGATGGAGATACATTCCTGCTGCGCGAAATGCTCGCCAACCTTATCGACAACGCGATTCGTTATACGCAGGATGGCGGCCACGTCACCGTGCGCGTGGAGGCGAACAACCAGCAAATGGTGTTGAGCGTCGAAGACGATGGCCTCGGCATCCCGGAAGCCGAACGGGAGCGCGTACTGGAACGTTTTTACCGTGTGCTTGGTACTGGAACCGAAGGCTGCGGCCTGGGGCTCGCCATCGTGCGCGAAATTGCCGCACGCCATGGTGGGGAAGTCACGCTGGCATCGGGCACAGGAAATCGTGGCACTTTAGTCAAGGTTACGTTTCCGCGTTAAATCGATATTTTTTGACGCAGAGAGAAGCAAAGCCAGGCCGTCGACATGCATTCCTCTGCGTGTTTGCACCTCTGCGCGAAACAGCCGGCATCAGCAATCCGTCTCACGCTTCGCTTCTTCTTCCTGCTGCAACGCCCACATCTGCGCATACAAACCATTCGAAGCCAGTAATTCACGATGCGTGCCGCGTTCGATGATACGGCCATGATCCATCACCAATATCTGATCGGCATTCATCACGGTTGAAAGCCGATGCGCGATGACGAGCGTGGTACGACCTTCTGCTATTCGTTCAAGTTCGGCCTGTATCGCTTTTTCGGATTTTGAATCGAGCGCGGAGGTTGCCTCGTCAAAAATCAAAATTCTGGGATTTTTCAGAATTGCGCGCGCGATCGCCACACGCTGCTTCTCGCCCCCTGATAGCTTTAGCCCGCGCTCGCCGACCTGCGCCTCGTACCCATCGGGCAGGGTCACGATAAAGTCGTGAATGTGCGCGGCACGCGCCGCCTCGATTACCTCCTCGCCCGAGGCATCGGTGCGACCGTAGTGAATGTTGTATTGGATCGTATCGTTGAACAACACCGTATCCTGCGGCACGATGCCGATCGCTGCGCGCAGACTCGATTGCCGTACGTCGCGCAGATCCGCGCCGTTAATTTTTATTGCGCCGGCGGTCACGTCATAAAAGCGGTACAGCAATCGCGCGAGCGTTGATTTCCCGGATCCGCTATGGCCTACCACCGCCACTTTCGCGCCGGCGGGAATCTCGAAACTCACATCGAACAGTATTTGCCGCGCCGGATCATAGCTGAAATTGACATTGTCGAAACTTATCGCCGCCGGCCCGTTCGGCAACGGTACGGCATCGGGCTTGTCGGCAACTTCGCGGTTTTGTTCGAGCA
>Ga0315912_10004152_pt1 | contig 13860 bp, 12 predicted proteins | sample VfabasoilMG_FD_204469 | JGI IMG/M metagenome (GOLD analysis project Ga0315912, IMG submission 204469) | Garden soil microbial communities collected in Santa Monica, California, United States - V. faba soil | ecosystem: Environmental > Terrestrial > Soil > Garden | place: USA: California... | reverse complement strand
TGACGACCCGCGCTGTCCCCCGGTCTCGACGACCTCGGCTACGACGGTCTATCACGCCCGAGTTGATGATGTGCCGTATCATTGCCACCCTCGCGGCAAGATACAAGGCGTACGTGATTACATTCACGTCGTAGACTTGGCTACCGGCCATCTGAAAGCGCTTGAGACACTTGATCGATGGAGCCAATCAACAGAGTGCCTGACGGTGAATCTCGGCACCGGCAAGGGCTATAGCGTGTTGGATATAGTAGGAGCGTTCGAGCAGGCCAGCGGAACACGAATCGCCTATGCCATGGCACCTCGCCGGTCCGGCGATATCGCGGCCTGCTATGCCCATCCCGGCAAAGCCGCCGATCTGCTCGGCTGGCGGGCCGAGCGTGGACTCGCGGACATGTGCGCCGATACCTGGCGCTGGCAGCGGCTCAATCCCCACGGATTCAATCCCCCCCAATAAGCAATCTGATCGGACGGGTTGCTCAGCTGTTCAAAGGGTAATATCTCCCTCCTCGTTCCGGAAACCCATGAGCTGCCGGCGGACTGCGGGACACAGTCGTTGAGTCCCAACACATCCACGAACCGATGCGGCCCAACAGCCGAAGCCTCACTCTGTCCGATCTCGTGGCTGTGGTGGTCTACGAAGCCTGGCAGAAAATCTGGCTTAGAAGTGGGAGATACCGGGAGCTACTGGCCTATAGTCTATGCCACGAACAAGAAAAGCCTGGGATTGTCTTTGGTCGTGCTATAAGCCAGCGGCCATACGCTCTTCTTCCCACGCCGTTCGCTCCTACACATCGTTCTCCATCAGGCAACGGCCGAATCCCATTTGTTCGGCAAAGTGGTAGGAGTAGTGAAGGGCGGCAAGATTGGCGATGCGTTCTTCCGCTTCGTCTCGCGTATCGGCGTAGATGATTTGGAGACCGTAGCGTGCCGTTAGCGCATCGAGAAAATCCATCACCCCATTCTTGTGATACTGATTCAGGCGGCCTCCGCCCTTCTTATGGGTGAGGACCCCTTCGATGACCAGGAATCGGGCCGGGTAAACCAGCATCCGTTCGAGCTCCGGGAGAAACCCGGCGCGGTTGTCATGAGGATTGGAGAAGATCGTATAGAGTACTTCGACGTTGAGGCTCTTGATCGCCAGCAGCTCGGGTATTTCAGCAACGGCATAGTTCCCCGTCGGCAACGGCTCCCGCATCGTCCCGGCGATTCTGGTGAAGCCGCTGAAATCGTACGGATGGGGTTCTCCGGTATCGATGTAGAGATGGATAGCCGGAACCATGACCGTACCTCGCTCCTGCTTCACGAGCATGATGGGGGACTGTGGTCCTCGTCGCTCGCGAGGCTGAGGCGCCGCCTGCCTGGGTGGAGTAGCTGCATAGGGCGACGCAGAGGACGGCCGTGTGGCGCGAGCAGTCGGAGGCGCCGCCGGCTGCACCGTCGCATCGTAGCGTGCTCGCGCCGTGGGATCGCTCAGCGTCTCGTACGCCTGGTTGATGAGCTTGGTGCGGGCCTCAGCTTTTGCGTGAAGCGTTGGCGCATGCGTGAAGCGGTCCGGATGCCAGACCTGGAGCTGCTCATGCCAGGCCTTCTTGATCTCGATCTCGGAAGCGGTCGGCAGAAGCTCCAAGAGCGCATAGTAATCCGCTGTTCGTTCGTCCCGCATGAGCGTCCCCCTCTGACCGCGACGGAGTGTAACGGACTCGGAGGGGGAGGTCTAGTTCAAGATTGCGTGCCGCTTAGTCGGAGGAAGTTCCATGAGAGGAAGCCGGTCCATCGGCTCCTTCCCGGCCACGAGCACGCGAAGGCACCGAGCCGGGAGTTTCGCTCGACCAACAGCCTTAGCGCGCACTCCGCCAGATAACTTCGTCCCAGCAGAGATGGACGAATGTTTCAAACGGAGGGAAATTCTTGGTGTTCTGTTCTTTTGATCGCACCCACAGATCGATTTCCATGCCGGCCGGGTCGGTTTCCCCGCCGGGTAGCACCCTCTTCGTCGGATAACGCACTTCGCGTGTCTTGGGATCGCGGGATCGTTCCATCACCATAAAATGGGCATCGTAGTCTCTATAGAGCACCGCATCATTCTTGAACATCGTCGCCGTGCCCCACCCTCCAAGATACAGCCACGTCTTCGGGTACAGAGGATCCCCGTTGTTTGAATCGCCATGCTCATAGATCCTGGTGGCAATGCCACCGTCTTGGAACGGAGCTTTCGCGGCGAACCGGTCAAACACGATCCGATACCGGTCGGTACCCTCGACAAACTCGGCGACTACTCGGCCGCTGTTTGTCACCTCGTTCACCTCGATGTCGATCATCCCCTCCACCGAAGTCAGCCGCTTGCCGGCATAATCGAGGTGATCCCAGGGAGCCTCATCGTTCATGCTTCCGATCAACATCGCCTTTTGACCTGACAGGTGAAACTGTCCACTGTAGTGAGGGTGCTCCGTCGCCTTGAATATGCGCGTACCTTCCTCTCCCTTCGGGGTCCCAAATTGTTGCGCCGAGGCAGCAGGCGCCTGTATCGATGCCCCGATGAGCCCAATGAAAACATACATACCAATCATCGATACCTGTGTATGAACTGTCATAGCAATCTGCCTCCAGCCTGAACGTCGATTTCCTGGAACGATTTCCCTACTCAGACGAACAACTACTTCTATCGGAGCAACCGGTGACTGTCCAGCCATGAATTTGGATGATGGAATTAAGTACGGCCCGTCTAGACGCCATAATACTTGACATGAGACAAGTATTATTGCTACTTGATCGTCATGACAACCAGGCAATCTTCCTCTGATTCGACATCGAAATGTTCCAATCACCTGAAATCCTTCCGCATTCGCACAGGGTTTTCTCAATCCGAACTCGCGACACGCGCGGGCATCACACGCCAAGCCGTCTCCTCCATCGAATCGAATTTGTACTTACCGACCACCGCCGTCGCCCTCCGCTTAGCCTCGGTGCTGACCTGCCGCGTCGAAGACCTGTTCAGTCTTGCCCAGGCAGAAGACATTGTTGACGGCACCCTGATCGGCCGCCTCCCTCGCGCTGAAGAACGGGAGGCACAACCAGTCCGAGTCAAGGTCTCTACCGTTGGAAAGCGGACGATCGTGAGACCCGTCACCGGATTGGGCGAGCAACTGTCCTTCACCGTCCCGGCTGACGGGTATGTCGTTGAAACGCACAGCGGTAGGTCAGACTCGACCGTGCACGTGAAACTTTCTCGGGATCGACAGACGATCGAGCAGGACATCTCCGTAGCCGGATGCGACCCGGCGATCTTTCTGGCCGGCGAATATATGCGGCGACAGAAAGATCGGACGTCTGTTATCGGATGGACGATGGGCAGCACGGCAGCACTCCATGCCTTACAGCGCGGTGAAGTGCATGTCGCGGGACTCCATCTCTTCGATCCGGTGACCGGCGAGTCGAACATGCCGTTTCTCCGCCGATCTCTCAAAGGATCAAACTATGACGTTGTGACCTTCGCGACCTGGGAGGAGGGCTTCTTGGTTCGGCCCGGAAACCCGTTGTCCATTCGCACAGCCGCCGATCTTTCTGACCCCACGATCACCCTGGTCAATCGAGAAGAAGGCTCCGGGGCAAGACTGCTGCTCGATCAGCGGTTGCGGGCAGCCGGAGTAGCGCCGACGCAAATTCCAGGGTATGACCGCATCGCATCGACGCATTTCGAGGTGGCTCGGGCCATTGCGGAACACCAGGCCGATGTGGGAATCGGAATCCGATCGGCCGCGCAACTCTTCGATCTCGACTTCGTACCTCTGCAAGCAGCACGCTACGATCTGGTTGTTCCCAAAGCTTATTTGAAATCTCATCCGACACTGACCCATTTGTTTGAGACACTTGTCAGCCGCCGGTTTCGAGACGAGTTGAATGCCCTGGGCGGATATGACACCAGCGAAACAGGAACAGTCCATGCGCTGCGTGGCGCCTGACGACCACCCTCGCACAGAAACAGTTCGCGAACGCGGCAGCCAGAGAAAGGAGACTTCATGGTCGGGAGAGTTTGGTGGCGCCTCTTATTGACTCTCCTACTCGTTGTGGGAACGGACCCGGTAAGAGCCGTCGAATACGGCGAACTGGTGGAGAAAGACGGAACGTGGGCATTCAAAAACACTGAAGACCCTGTGTTCAAGCTCATGCGTGACAGGGGCTGGATCACCAATGAGAGATACTTCAAAGTTACAGATCAAACCGGAAATAATTGGATCGAACCAGCCGATGCAGTCCTCAATCAAAGGCGGGAACTCGACTGGAATCGATATCTCAAAACCTCACTGCATTTACCCGACTGGGTCGACCTTGGTCTCGAGCAGCGGACCCGGTTTGAATCATATGACCATCCATGGCGGGCCAGCCAGGCAATCGGCAACGGCCAGACTGATCCTCAGATACTTCTTCGATCCCGTCTGCGCGTCGGGTTGGGGGGCGACGGCCCGTTCAGATTTCTCTTTGAAGGACAGGATGCACGCGCCTTTCTGAACAGGACCCCGGGAGATTTTCGGGATACCACGACGGTCAACGAATTTGACATCTTGCAATTGCTGGGGTCGGTCACCGTGAACAATGTGCTCGGGAGCGGCTTGCGCAACGATGTCCATTTCGGCCGCATGACGCTGGACTTCGGCCGTCGCCGGCTGATTGCGCGGAACGACTTCCGGAACACCTCGAATGCGTTCGACGGGCTCCACTGGCAGATCAGCCAAGGCCAAGTCTGGCGCCTTCGAGCATTTTTCGTGGAACCGGTCGTTCGTGATGATGTGAGCCTCGACCGCCAGTATGACAAGTCGCTCTTTTGGGGGGCTTACCTGGAAAGCCGGCATCTTCCCTGGCTTCAGATCGACACGTATTACTTGGGCTTGAACGATCAGCGCGTGGCCAGTGGGGTTGACCACCGCACCTACTCGACCTTCGGCGGTCGCCTCTACAAAGATCCCCGACCGGGTGAGATTGATTACGAAGTGGAAAGTGCCTGGCAGACCGGCACCCGCGGCGTCACCGATCACTTTGCCCACTTTCAACATCTGGATCTTGGCTACACGCTGCACCTGCCTTGGTCCCCAAGAGTCTTGTTTCACTACGACTACGCAAGCGGAGACCGCAGACCCGGCGACGGTCAAAACGAAGGATTCGACACCCTATTCGGAGCACGCCGATGGGAATACGGACCGACCGGCATCTGGGGCCCATTTTTCAGAACCAACCTCCATTCACCGGGGTGGCGGCTGATCATCATGCCCGCACCAGGCTGGACCGTTCAACTCAAGCATCGCGTCTGGTATCTCGCTCAGAGCAAGGATTTTTTCGGCAGTTCCGGCCTACGAGACACCACCGGACAGGCCGGTACTTCGTTGGGACATGACGTGGAATTGCGCGCCCAGTGGGCCATCAACTCTAACCTGGATTTCGATGTGGGGTATGTCCATTGGTTTAAGGGCTCCTATTTCGATCGGCTCCCCGCCTCCGCGGGCCTGCCGGCGGGAGGGAACAAAGACAGTGATTATTTTTATTTTCAGATGCGAGTCAGAATCTAAGGAGGCGGTTCATGGCACGCTTCATTCTCGTTCTTGTACTGTCCCTGCTCCCTGCAACCGGCGCGAATATCGCAATCGCCGAGGATCTCACGATTGCCGCGGCGTCAGATTTGAATTTTGCGTTCAGGGAAATCGCGGCCGAGTATGAACATACGACCGGAAATGGTGTGCGATTAGTGTTCGGATCCTCCGGCAATTTCTACGCGCAAATCCAAAATGGCGCACCGTTCGATCTATACTTTTCAGCCGATATCGGCTACCCGAAAAAACTGATCGACGAAGGGCTTGCCGTGCCGAACTCCTTATACCAATACGCGACGGGCCAGATCGTGCTCTGGGTGCCCAAGGAGTCATCATTGGACATCACGAAAGGAATGGACACCTTGCTCGACCCGGCAATCAAAAAAATTGCCATCGCCAATCCGAAGCATGCCCCCTACGGACGGGCGGCCGTGTCGGCCATGGAACACTATAAGATCTACGAGCGGGTAAAAGACAAGTTTGTCTTGGGGGAGAACATCTCACAGACCGCCCAATTCGCGCAGTCCGGGGCCGCCGATATCGGGATTATCGCGCTCTCCCTGGCGCTGGCTCCGACAATGCAACCTCTTGGAAGCTATTGGCTGATCCCTCAAGATGCCCATCCAAGCATCGATCAAGGCGTGGCGATCATCAAGGCATCGAAAAATCAGGATGGCGGGAGGAAGTTTCTCGAGCTTCTCCAGGCCCCGGCTGCGAAGGCGATCATGAAACGGTATGGTTTTGTCCTGCCCGGGGAGAGTGCAACAGGTGAGTGAGTGTCACGGAAGGAGAGCATCATGAAGCTCAGCGCCAGGAACCAATTTCCAGGGACGGCACATTGATGAATTGGACGGCGATCTGGTTGACGATTAAACTGGCGTCGCTCACGTCGGCGGTCTTGATGGTGATCGGACTGCCGATCGCTTATTGGGTCAGCTTTTCGAGATGGCGGTGGAAATTCCTGGTGGAGTCGGTGGTGGCACTGCCGCTGGTACTGCCGCCTACCGTGTTGGGGTTTTACATCCTCGTCGCCATCGGCCCGCACAGCCCGCTCGGCGCTCTCTATACGGATCTGGTCGGTCACCCGCTTCCGTTCACATTCGAAGGACTGCTCCTGGCATCGGTCCTCTATAGCCTGCCATTTGCCGTACAGCCGTTTGCATCGGCCTTCGATCAGGTGGACCGGCGCGTGATCGAAGCCTCCTGGACTTTGGGGGTCTCAAAACTCAACACCTTCTTCAAGCTGATTATTCCACTCTCTTCGACCGGCCTCATCACAGGGGCGGTTCTGAGTTTCGCCCATACGCTGGGGGAATTCGGAGTCGTGCTGATGGTCGGCGGCAATATCGAAGGCGTGACGCGCACCGTGTCGATCGATATCTATGATGAGGTTCAGGTGCTGAACTACGCCGGCGCGGCCAAGACCGCTGCGTTCCTTCTGGTTCTGTCCTATGCGGTGTTGATGGTCGTCTACGCGATGAATCGAAAGGTCTGGGCTGCGTGGCCGAAGAAATGATCATCGACATTTTGAAGTCCTTTCCAGAACGCCCGCCCATTGCGGCGAATCTGCGGTATCCCGTCGATCGGGCCACTGTCTTGGTGTTATTCGGTCCCTCGGGATCCGGGAAGACGACAATCTTACGATCGATTGCAGGACTTGAATGGCCTGAACGAGGATACATTCAATTTCTCTCACAAACCTGGCTCGATACAGCCCACGGGATACGAGTGGCTCCCCAGGCCCGCAAGATCGGGTACATGTCCCAAGACTATGCCTTGTTCCCTCCCTATACCGTGGCAGGTAACATTGCTTACGGCTTGGGCGATCTTGGGGCGCAGGAACGGAAGAGACGGGTTTCCGAAACCGTGGATTTGTTGCAGCTTCAGGGGCTGGAGGACCGGAAACCGCAAGAACTCTCCGGCGGACAGCAGCAGCGGGTGGCCTTAGCCAGGGCGATCTCGCGCCGGCCGCAAATGCTGCTGCTTGATGAGCCATTTTCTGCACTTGACGGACCGACGCGCGTACAACTCCGGGATGATCTGCGCCGGCTCCTGACACAGTTAGCCTTACCGTCCATTATTGTGACGCACGATTTGACTGAAGCGTTGACTTTCGGCGATCTCATTGCCGTCATGGGTACAGGCAGAGTGTTGCAGATCGGGCCCCCGCAAGAAGTATTCTCCCGTCCGAACAATGCCGAGGTGGCACAGGTGGTCGGTGTCGAAACGGTCATACAGGGAAGCGTGATCGAACAGGCTGATGGATTGGCCACAGTCAGGGTGAACGGGGCCACCGTCAAAGGACTGGGGGCGAATCCGGTCGGCTCTCCGGTGTTGGTCTGCATCCGGGCCGAAGACGTTGTGTTGGGTCAAACCGGCAGCGGAATGACCAGTGCCCGCAATCATCTGGCCGGGAAAGTGACCGACGTCGTTCCCCAAGGCGTCATGGTCCGTGTCACCGTCGATTGCGGGTTCTCGATTGTCGCCCTCGTGACCAGGGGAGCCATGGATGACTTGGGGCTGCATGTCGGCAGTCCGGTCACGGCTGCGATGAAAGCCGGTGTCGTCAGTGTAATCCCCAGGTAAGGGAGATGGCTGCGGGTCGCTAACTCGGGAATGTGCTCGACAGACCATCACGCAGGATCACCTTCGGTATCGCAGCGGTTGATGTTTTCCTCCTCCGCCTCTCCCCAATTTCTGTGGACATCTCTGTGCATAAGTACCGTTCTTGCGCGTGAGAGGCTGAAAAGAGCACATCACTCACCTTTTTGCCTAGTTTTTAGTCATAGAGGAACCTCGGCAAATCACCACAATATATTGGGCCTTCGAATCTTATTGGAGGCGGAAACATACAAGCCTGAATTAGATCGATGTTTCGGTACAGCTCACTCTGCAATAGATTTGAAATCCCGCTCCAGCACTGCAAGTTATGCACAGTGCGCGAGCGCATTTCTCAAAAATCGCTAAAAACCCCCCTTGACATGAGACATTCTTAGGTGTAACCATTGGTTACAATATGAAATCGCATGATCTGAAGCGCATTCGAGAAGGATTGGGGCTGACGCAACAGCAGCTCGCCGATGTTTTGCACACGAATCGCGTGACCGTCGCTCGCTACGAAGCCGGGATGAGACGGATCCCCGGCATCGTGCCTGTGGTGCTGGAGCAGTTAGAGCGGAAGACCGACATTCCAATGGCCGGCATCGTCGCGGCCGGATCCCCGATCGATCCAATCCCACAGTCGGAACTGGTTGATGTTCCCCCCAGCATGCTGAAGGGCGGCAAGACCTTTGCGCTCCGCGTGAAGGGAGAATCCATGAAGGATGAAGGCATTCTTCCCGGCGATCTTGTGGTCGTGCGGAAGCAAGACACGGCGAAGAACGGGCAAACGATTGTCGCGCTGGTCAATCGCGAAGCCACAATCAAGACCTATTTTAAAAAAGAGACACACATCGAACTGCATCCGGCCAATGCGGCGATGCAACCGATCATGGTTCAACCGTCTGATGAGTTTCAGATCGAAGGCGTACTTATCGGTGTGATTCGGCATTGTGCCTGCTAACCAGGAGGTTCTTATGGCAATGATGGAGCACCAGATTTCAAGCAACCGGTTGATGGATTTGGAACGGGTGGTGGATATGCTGAATGGACGACTGCGCGCGTTGCAGTCTGAATTACAACGGGCGAAGGGTTGGTCGTTGGGCGAACGCCTCCGGATCAATTGGGCGAACATGCGTCGAAATCGTATCTTCATGTCGGCGGTGTGCAACCAGCGAATCCGGCCCAACACAAAGGAGGCATATCGTGGTACTTCAAGAACGTCGCGCTGAATCAACCGCAGCAGGCCCCTGCTCCGATTGTGGAACGTTCGTCGAGCGGCGAGCAGAATCGATCGACGGATTCACACACTCGACCGTTCAGCTCTGTGCGTCCTGCTGGAACGCCTATCGCCAGCGGCAAGTCTTTTCCAGCGGCTGCTGCGGATGACAGGCACCGGCCGCATGGCGGTCCCTCCTCTTCCAATCCGCGCGCCGGTGCGCTACAGTCAAGCCACGCCCCCGTAGCTCAGTTGGATAGAGCAGCGGTTTCCTAAACCGTAGGTCGTACGTTCAATTCGTATCGGGGGCACCATACCAACCTTCGGTCGACCCGCGGGGCTATCTTATGTTTTTCGTAATTGTGCCCCACGGATAAACACCACCAGCGCCTTCCCCGTTCGCTGTTCAGCGCGCTCGTCCCGCCGCGTCTTCAAGCGCTGCTTCTCTTCTTTATTGGCGCCGGATAAACGCCTTCAGCTCCTAGTTCTTTTTCGTTAGTTCATCGTGACCATCCCGCGCGGATCGGAACCGAATCAGGGATGATCCCATTCCTGGCCACGGCATCACCGATCTCTTCGATTCAGCAAATACCATGCGCCTTGTAAGGTCTTAGCCCAAACCTAGACTACAACCCATACGATCGGATGAACGAGGTCCTCACGCAAAGACGCGTGACTGGTGGACTCCAGACCGTCCGGTTGTCGCAAACAGAGGAAAGTCTCAACAACCAGTGGGCTCTCAACTAAAGGAGATCAACAATGACGAATACAATAACAAAGAATGACTCGCAGACGATTCGGAACGCCTTCATGGCAGCGCTGGTGCTGGCGTTTGCGTCACCCGGTTACTCGGCAGACTTGCCGGCGTCCGTAACTGGAAGGGCTTCAGACGCCTTGGTCACCCTTGCCACCACCGGGAACCCAGAGCCCCTGCACACCGAGCTTGGCGGCACAGTAATTTCTTCAGAGGACCTGCAGAAGAAAGCAAATGCCTCGATGAAGTTGCAGAAGATGGAACACCTCGCTCCCAAGGCCCTTGTCGCACCGAATGGGGACGTGTACGCCATGGTCGCGCCGACCATCACCAAGGACAACTTCATTTTGGCCGATAGTCAGGGGAATGTGCACCGGATCGATGTCGGCGACTCCGAAGGCCACCGGATGCCGTTTGTGGTCAATACCGTCGTGGCCGACGGCGGAACACCCTGGTACGTCGAGTTCTGGCGATGGATCACCTTCCAATAACGGTTCACCGGATGCACTGGCCACTGCAAGGAGCGACTGACATGCAACACCGCTGGTTCTCTGACACGGGTCCCATCATGACAGTGGTCCGCCTCATGGTGGGCCTGTGTGTCCTCAGTGGTTGTGCATCAGGATCGACTACCCTTTCGCCACCAACTCCGTTTACTCCGGTACCGGCCGACTTTGCGCATGTGTGGAAGAAGGGCACGCATCCATTTACCGGGGCGTCGGTGATCGACATCGATGGAGACGGGACGTACGAGATCTTTGTCGGTGGTGGGGAAGAACAGCGCGACGCCTTATTGAGCTATCGCAATGGCCGCCTGGTCAATATCGAAACCGGCACAGGCCTCTCAAATACCAGCGCCACCTACGGCAGTACAGCAATCGATATAGACGCCGATGGGGACACCGATTTGATTGTGGCGCGGGAGAACGGCGTCTATCTCTATCTCAATCACAGGGGGCGGTTTCAGGAAAGACCGATCCCCGTCGATCTCCCTGCTGACTCGGTCCCGTTTAGCGTCGCGGTGTCGGATATCGACCATGACGGGGACGGAGACCTCTACATCAGTGTCTTCGTGAATGCGAAGAAGTTCCGGAGTGCAACCTTCAACGATCCAACGCACGCGAAGCCGAATCGCCTGTTATTGAACAACGGCGACCTCACATTTACCGACATTACCGAATCGTCCGGTACGGCCAGTAGGCAGAACACCTTCCTCTCCGTCTTTGTTGACCTGGACTCGGACGGGTGGCAGGACTTGGTCGTGTCCCAGAATACCGGCGCAGTCGAGATCTTCCGCAACATGAAAGATCGAACATTTCAGCCTGTCCCTACCAAATCAGACTTCGGCTTTTGGATGGGCTTGGCGGTCGGTGATATCGATAACGACGGCGACCAGGATCTCTTTTTCACCAATGTCGGACGATCCATTCCGCTTTTTCTGACGTCGGGCGATCTGCGAGACGACCAGCGCCACACGCACAACTGGACGATCTGGCGAAATGACGGCGACTTCCGCTTTACCGATGTGACCGACCAGTACGGGCTGACCGGTGAAGGGTTTGCATGGGGCGCCGTGTTTGAGGACCTCAACCTCGACGGGCAGCTCGACTTGTTTGTGGCACAGAACTATATCAAATGGCCCCTTCATAAATGGTTCAAACTGTCGGGCCGTACCTATTTGCAATCTGTCGAGAACGGGGTCGGTACCTTTGAACACACACCGGCCCTGGGAATGGAGAATCGACACTTCGGCCAATCACCGTTGATCGTCGATCTTGACGGCGATGGCAGACAAGATCTCGTATGGCTCAACATAGACGGCCCGGTGCGAGCATTCCTGAATACTGCTCCAGGCAACTACATCACCATCGTCGTTCCCGACACCGTCGCGAGTCTTGGTACTCGCATCAGCATTGAGACGGACCAGGGCACGAGTTATACCCGCACAGTCATCGGAACCGTGGGCATGCTGACCGATCAAACTCCTGAACTTACCTTCGGATTAGGCCGGCTCGAACGGATCCGGCGTGTGGTTATCCAGCGCCCAAACGGACAGACCGAGATTATTTCCGTGCCACTCATCAACAAGAAGACGGCCATCGATTGATCAGCACCGAGTGAAGCCGTGTTGCAGCTCCCATTGTGTTCATCGCCTCCCTTGGCCAGGGAATACCAGCTTACGGGAGCCATGGTTGTGTTTTCTGCCTGCCCTTTATCTCAGCCGCATTCACCTTCCCTCTCATTCTCTATGTAATCCAGGCTTTCGGGTATCCATCGCCCACTCAAGAATTGGCCGTGCTCTTCCGATAAGGCGGCATATGGTCACGAAAAGCGCTTAACTCTATTAAGGAATTCACGGCCCCATGGCCCATCCCGACTCCACCGATTCCAGAGCAACACGCCAGATCCTCGTCACCGACGATGACCCCTCCATGCGCTTGTTGTGCGTCACAAGTTTGACCAAAGCGGGATATCGGGTCTTGCAGGCCGAAGGCAGTTCAGAAGCCATGGCCCTCTACAGCACAGCGACCGGCCCGATCGACTTATTGCTGACAGACCTGTTTCTTCCACCTCCAGGCTTTGCGGTGCTCTCCCACGGTAATCGGTACCCTCGCGTCAACGGAAACGACCTTGTTCAACAGGTGCTCTGTGTGAAGAAAGAACTTCGTGTCCTCTTTATGTCGAGCCACGCTCTCAGCCACTTGGCAAACCAAGGGATCCTGATCGAGCCGGAACGATTTCTTCCCAAGCCTTTCAATGTCGACGATCTATTAACACGGGTTGCCGCTGCACTTGCTGCTCCACCGATTGCTCGCGCCCTCCATACAGCCCCTGTATCGGCCAGAGGTGTTAAGTGGGTCGATTGACCCCCATCATCACAGGAAGCTGGAAGATGATGTGCGCCTTCAGTCCGTCCCTCCAAACGCCTACCCCAAAACACGCCTCGTCAAAATCGGGTGTTTTCTTGCCAGGTTCAGGACCCTCAGTTACACTTTCCCCACACCGCTATGGCACGTACACGCACAGCAGACAACCCTCAACTTCCGCCCAAACCGATCTCTCTCGAAGAAATCGAAACCGGGACCAGCAAGCTTCAGGAGGTCCTCGCGGCGATCAACGATTTCAGCCAAGAAGGATTCCCCTATCGCGATGCCGCCAGGAGCAAAGCCGAATTGCAGCTCCGCGAATGCGTCAAACGCGTGTTCGGGGAACGATCGCACGAATTTCAGGCCTATCGCAATTATAAGCTTCGCACGTCCAACAAAACGGAAGCGGCCAACAGCATCGCTGCAGTCAAGGACCTGATACGCACCTTGGAGGACAAGAAGTTGGAACTCCAGGGCATCAAGCCGCAGCCGATCGCCGCTCGGGAAACCCAAAAGATTCAGTCCTCGACCACTGCACAGATGCGGCTGGTTCAACCCGCCACACAGAAGACAATCGCTCAACCGTTGCCTCATACACCGACCGCTCCCGCGGCATCGCACCGACCAACCACAGCTTCAACCACTCAGCCAATAGCCTCTCCACTCAAACCAGCCGCGACAACTGCGGCGCCGACCTTCTCTGCAACGCAAGAAGTACGCAAGACTCCAACGCCATCGGCCAGCGTGACGCCCCAGGCCCCGGCTGTTTCCGCAACCCAGGAAATACGTCCCGCTCAAACACCAGCGGCCCAGGTACCTTCCCCGACAACAGCCAGCGTGACG
>Ga0315912_10004151_pt1 | contig 13863 bp, 6 predicted proteins | sample VfabasoilMG_FD_204469 | JGI IMG/M metagenome (GOLD analysis project Ga0315912, IMG submission 204469) | Garden soil microbial communities collected in Santa Monica, California, United States - V. faba soil | ecosystem: Environmental > Terrestrial > Soil > Garden | place: USA: California... | reverse complement strand
GCGGCCTTGACGATTTCGAGAATGCCGTGGAGGTAGTTCATGGCCGTGTCGCGCGTGACGGTGCCCTTCACTCCGGCCGCCGACTTCTCGGAGGCAGCTACGTTCTGCGACCCCGACAGCCACGAAAGCAGCGAGCCTGCCTCCTGAACCTTCCCCTGCTGCTTCAGCGTGAAGACGGTTCGAAGGACGCGGGCGAAGTCCTCCGGCGCCTTGCCGCCCGTCTTCGAGGCGATCTCCTCCTCGATGCGCTTCTGCACCAGCTTGTCGAAATCGGGCGAGTCTTCGTCGGCTCCACCGGCGATCAATGCCTCCTCAACCTTCGCGATCCAGCGGTCGACGATGTCGTTCAGCGCGCCTCGAGGGCAAGTCGCCGTTCCGAGTTCCTGCACGATCTTCCGGTACACGTCATCGAAGCGGTCGAAGTGCGTGTCGTTGGGCGAGACCACGACGAAGCTCGTCGCAAAACCTCGGTCCTGAGCCTCGAGCACGGTGAGGCGAGACATGAAAGTCTTGCCGCAGCCGTACCCGCCCCGGAGAAACTTGAAGACGCCTTCGCCCGAGGCGGCCAAGTCGAGTTGGCGTCTGATCTCCGTGCGCTGCCTGTCGATGCCCACCGCGAAAGCATCAAGCCCTCGCTCGGGAACGACGCCTGAGCGGAGGCGCTCGAAAACGTGCTCGATGTCACGAAGGCTGAGGGGCATGGGTCACTTCTCCTCCCGAACGTAGCGCTTCCCGCTCGCGTTGGCTTCGCTTCGGACCTTGAACGGGAGCTTTGCGAGGTAGTGGTCGAAGTTGAGAGCAAACCGCCGGGCCGCCCTCGCGGTGCCGAGCATGGTGATGACCTCGGTCTCGGTGATCGCGCCGTGCTTTTGGATGTGGACGAAGACACCGCGAACGCTTTCTTCCTCGATCGCGTCGGCCCAAGCCGGTGGCGGTGGCGGAGACGACGGCGGTCGACCAGTGCTAGAGACGCCGGAGACCGTGAACAGGGCGTCGGGAATGCACGCTCTGACTCGCTCAATGTTGTCCGCATGGTGGATCTCGACGCGCGTACGCTCATCGGCGGGCCCGGTCAGTGCGAAGAACACGTCGGTCCAATCCGCTCCCACTAGGGCTTGCAGGCGACCCGACTTGATTGCGCCTGGTCCTGAAATCTCCTTGATTGTTGCCCGGATGTCTTTCCGCTCCGGTACGCGAAGATCGAGATCGATCGAGCGCGCACCGGCGAACCCGAGGCTCGTCTGGCTCTCCTTGGGAAACACGACGCGCACGCGGAGCCGGTGGAATCCGAACGCATCGCTCGTCGCCTCGGCCTCGACCGCATACTCGGCAAGACTCGATGCCTCCGCGCGCTTCCGCGTGACGGTCAGGACCGGAATGATGCGTTCCTCCGGACTGTTGCCGCCGTGGACGAAGCTCGCGCCGGCCACACCTTGATCGAACACGGCGGAGTCCTCCGGTAGCAGCAGGTATCCCGAGATGCCGTCGTAGCCGAGCTTCGAGAACGCCACGGGGATGATGCCGGCCTCGCCGCGCTCGTGGCTGTCCAGAACGTATCGCCTCTGAGGGTCTGTCTTCTTGCCGAACTTCTGGATCTCGGTCGTCGAGTCTTGCAGCAGGAAGCCGTGATCGGCGGTGAAGACGGCGTGCCGGATGCCGGCCGCCTGGAGGTGGTGCCACGCTGCCTTGATCTGAAGGAGCTGTGCTTCAAATGTGAGCAGCCCGACGTTTGCCTCGCCGGCATCGTCGATTTCGGACGAGCAAACGACCACGACCTGGTGCTCCTTGACCTGCTTCTTCAGTTTCTCTGGCGACGAGTCGCACACCTCCGCCAGGCTGAGGCAAAGCCCCGCCTTGCCGCTCGTGAGCGTTCCCATGGCCCTCGCCCGGTCGCTCGGGGAGCGCACCGTGTACTCGCCGGTCTTGAAGCCTTTGAGGCTTCCGGCCACCGCAAGCCGGCCGTCCTTGGCGACTGGAGCCAGCGCATTCATGCCGACCGAAGTGATGGTGGGTAGCTCAGCGAATCGCGCTTTCAGGTCGACGACTGCTCCGCCGCCGGTGGCACGGAGATCGTCGACCAATTCCGTCGCCATCTCGTAGCGGAAGGCATCCACGAGGAAGACCGCAACCTTGTCGCCCCTGAAAGCCATCGGCTGCACGACCTGCTCGTACAGCGTTCGTTGCTGAAGGTGAGGCGGTGGCAGGAAGCCCTCCGCCCGGCAGAGCTGCGAGAAGTCCCGGCAGAGTTGATCGACCCAGGTGCGGTGGAGGCGCCGCAGCTTGCCGAGGACCTCCTGAAGCGCTCCGAAGTGCGGCATCTGAGTGTCGAGTCGCCGAAGCCACTCCTGCTCGAAGCGCCGGTGGGCCCGGTCGACCAGCGAGGCGCTGTCGGCGTACCTCGCCAGTGCCTCTTCGTGATTCTGGAGCTTCTCGAATGGCCGGACGCGGTCGGCCAGGACCTTCCCGAATGATGCCGCTTCGAACACCAGGTTCCACGCGCGACGACGCGCGGGGTCCCGCTGGAGCCAGAACGACTTGTCGCCCTCGCGCGCCCGGCACCACTCCGCGGCCTGATGCCAGTTCTCGTCCTTGAGGGCCTCGACGGCACCGAGAAGGATGCAATTCTCCTCTTCCCGGAACGTGTCGACGTGGCCGAGGTCTTCCGGTGTCATCGCTTCCAGCTCGACGTCCAACATGGACTCGGTTTCGTCAGCGACGAGGACGTAGGCGTCCGGATAGGCTTTCCGAAACTGGACGACGAGGTTCGTCGAGGCCTTCACCAGCGGGGCCGAGAGAGACTTCAGCCGCTTGAGGGGCCTGAGGTGCGGATCTCTGCGGAGGTCGTGGACGTACTCGACGCAGAGCAGCCACGCGCTGAGGGGCGTGAGCACTTTCTCGAGGCACGTCGCTTGCGGATCGCTCGTGACGAACGACATCCACTCGTCGTCCATCCCAGTGAGTTTTTGTAGGTAGGCTCGCAGTGCCTGCGCGTCGCCGTCGGTGGTCACCCGGGCGGTGAGGGGGCTTTCCCTTGCGGCGAGGGCTTCCACGAGTAGGGCCGGTCCGCTGGAGTCGAGCAAGGCTTCGAGGCCCACGGTCTGCCTCAAAACGCCTCGAGCGAGCCAAGCGTCCGCAGCCTCCAATGAAGGCTCGCTCGTGAGGAAGTCGTCGACGTCGGACGGGAGTGCGCGCCCGGTTGCCGCTTGGCGGACGAGTGTATCGAGCCCTTTGCGGAACCTCGTCCCGGCCGCGTACAGCTCGAGTACCGGCGTGGTTCGGATCGAGTCTTCGTTGAAACCCGGCATGTGGACGATCAGGGAGTGCTTCTCGTACCCGCTCCCGTACGTCTCGAGCGCGAACAGCGTCTCCAAGAAGCTGCCGCGAAAGCCGATCACCGGGTACGGAAACCTTCCGGCTCGGTGCTCTTCAGCCAGACGATCGACGAATTCCGAGTAGCTCGCGTCCTTGTCGAGCCACACGAGGATCCCTTGGCGCCGGACCTCTTGGAGCAGCTCCGATCGAAGGGCTTCGCTGACAGGGCCGAGCGTCATGGCTTGCCCTTCTTGGGGGAGAGGCGCTTCGCCGCGGACTCGAAGTCGTCCGGCAGCAGAGCTTCGTCCTGAAGCCGCCGCTGGCTGAACGCTTCGTAGTGCTCGAGCGCGAGCCGCTCAGCGACTTCCTTGGAAACCTTCCCGGCGTTTGCGAGCACGTCCCGTTCGTTGAACTTCAAGAAGCCGTCGAGCTTCTCTCGCCAGTCCGTCATGTAGAGCGGACGCCGCCGTTCGGCCTGCTCCTCCGCGTAGTCGAGGTACATGGTGACGAAGCGGTTCAACTGTCGGATTTCTTCCTCGTTCAGGTAGTTCTTCGCGACCGTGACGTCGGCCTTCCGGACCTTGGCGCCCTTCCAAGCGGTGAGGCCCATGTTGGGCTTCGACGCATCCGCCCGGCCGGCGACGATCTCCGCTGCGGTCATGCCGGTGATCGCCCAGTGGAGCTTGTTCTGCACGATCTGGAAGAACTGCTTCGTCTCGTCCGTGTTCGGGTCGTAGTCCACCGACAACGTGTAGAGGTCTCGGATCTTCTGGTAGAAACGCTTCTCCGAGGCCCGGATGTCGCGGATGCGCTCGAGCAGCTCGTCGAAATAGTCGGCGCCAAGGTCCCGCCCCTCCTTGAGCCGCGCGTCATCGAGAACGAAGCCCTTGACTAGGTACTCACCCAGACGTTCCGTGGCCCAGCGGCGGAACTGGGTGCCGCGGTGGGACCTCACGCGGTAGCCGACGGCGAGGACCACGTCGAGGTTGTAGTGGTCGAGGGCGCGCCTCACCTCGCGGCTGCCCTCAGGTTGAACTGTCAAGTATTGCTTGACGGTTGCCGCGGGGTCGAGTTCTCCCTCTTCGAAGATGTTCTTGATGTGCAGGCTGATGTTCTGCTTCGTCGTTTGGTAAAGCTCAGCGAGCTGCATCTGCGTGAGCCAGACCGTGCCTCCCTCAACGCGCACCTGGATGTGACCTCGCCCATCCTCCGCTTGGTAGAAGACGATCTCGGAGCGGTCGGGCGCGCTTTCAGGCACTGGCTGCCTCCGCATCCTGCTCATCGTGATCGAAGAGCGGACCTGCGCTCTCGTCGTCCGCCTTGGCGGCCTTGCGCTCCCGGCGCCTCGTCTCGTTCGCCCGGATCTCCGCCGCTTCGGTCGCGTGCTCCTTGAGGAACCGCGCACGGGCATCGTTCGAGCCCGGCTCGTCGATGGTGAACTCGGGCTTGATCTCGTCCTGGAGGCGCAGCTCCCAGGCGTAGGCCTTGCCCGGGTGCAGCTCCCAGAAGCAATGGTGTGCCACTGCTAGCGAAGGATCCTGCTCGCACTTCGCCCGAACGCGTTTTGGGAAGTATCGGGCGGTGAGGTGCGCCCAGTCGTATTCTTTGCGGCCCCGAGCGGTTGCCAGCTCCTTCCACCACTTCTTGGGGTCCTTCCACTGGGGCTCGAGCAGAGGCCAGAGAGCGGCGCTGTTGACCATCACGCCGTCGTCGAGGTCCAAGACGAAGCGCGCGTCGATTTCACGCTGCGTCTTGTCATCGGGTGGGAGTGGACCGCATTCGGCGATCTGCGTTACCTTGTCGATCAGTCCGCCAAGCTCTTCGAGGAGCTTCTGCACTTCGGCGAACCGCTTCTCTGCCTTGCCCTTTCCAGACGCTTGAGCACGGGCTTTGCGGATGTCCTCGACTTCGCCCTCGAGCCGGCGCTTCTCGGGGACCAGGTGATCGGCGAGGAGCACGTTGAGTGTGTCGTCCTTCCAGCGGTGGATCGAGACAAGCGCCACGTAGCTCTTCTTCGCTGACGAGACTGGGAAGTAGATCGGGCGGTTTTCGTAGAGCTTCTTGTGGTAGTCGAAGAACGACTTCCGCAGGAACGTACGGAGACTGTCGCCACCGCCGACCGTGGCCCCGTGCTCCTCCCAAGCATCGTGGAGTTTCGAGCATGCGGGGCTGTCCAGGCTGTCGCGCCCCTCGGGGGAAACGAACAGGATGCCGGCGGGGAGTGCCGAGGGAGGAGCTTCGTCGAGGATGCCCTCACCGCTCGCGCTGAAGCGACCGAGGGCTACGCCGACGCCGAAGGAGACGAAGGCCTCCGGTGTGGGGGGGTCGTATTCGGGCTCGTACGGCGCGAGAGGTACACCCTCGGAACGATCCACGGCGCGCTGCGCCCAGGCTTGAGCATAGCGCCAAGGTGAGGGGCTTGGGCGCGTGTACTCAATTGATTGTTCGCGTGCAGACTCGTGCTCACCAAATGCCCTTTCAACGTTGGTAGCGATCTCTTCGGCACCCGCTACCCGGATGAGCGGCAATCGATTCACATCGCTTGTAAGAAAATGAAGTCCTGGGTTGAGAGAGGAAAGCACAAAGCGAGCGCGCGCCGAGTTCATGAGGCAGACGAGCTGGCGAGGTTCGTCGGAGAAAACCGACGTACCCATATGGCCGAAAATGCTCTTGTGGCGATGCAGGCGAGCGGAGAAATTTGCGCCAATTGCCGCGAAAGCCACTCCCTTTACGAAGTAGAGGGCCTCGTTCTTGATCGTCCGCGAATGGCTACCGTAGAGGTGCTGGCAGAAGACCTTGGCTTCAAGGCCAAATCGCTCCCATTGGACAACGTCATCCAGACCCTCGGACCATTGCTGCCCTGATGCGCCCTTGATGTATGGGGCCCACCGCGCAAGGCCAAACCCGGGCCGGGATTGCGCGTCGCCAAAATGGACGACGACATCACCTGGCCGAACCTCCCAGGGACGCCGCAGGAACCTGGTGTTGTCCTGCGTCGACATCCCGTTGCGAGCCGCATGATGTTGGCCCAGCTTCTCGGCCTTCGCATACGCCTCGAGAAACTCCTCCCTCCACCAATAGACGAGGGGCTCGCCCTCGATTGCGGTAAAACTGGTTGGGTCAAAGTCGTAGACGGTTTCGTGCGCCCACAGTGCCGCCCGACGACGTGCAGGCTTCCCCGCGTCCCTCTTGGCATCAGCCAAGGGTGCAGCCTGAAGGCCATATGCGCTCTTTGCACTGGGGGCATGGCGGATGACAACCAACGCCGTGCTGATCACGTCGTCCATAGACCTACTGGCAAACGCTCCCGTTCCCAGATCGGCAACACCCCTCAAGTCGAACTGGTGGAGTAGGGCCGCGCGGAGTTCGGCAAATTGCCCGAGGAACATCCATCCCCGCATTGTAACGAGTGATGCAAGCCCTTGGTCTCGGCTCAACTCTACTGACCGAACAATAAAGGCCGCGTAGAGGTCTGCCTTCGCCGTCGGGTACCGCTCGGCGACGTACGTTGGGTCCGCCATTCTGCTCGCCCCCTGATACGGCGGATTGGCGACGACGACGTCAAACGTTCTCTCCTTCACTATCCGAACAAACCGAACCCCCGCCGCGAGCTGCTCCCCATCGAGCCGAAGGCCAAGATCTTCGGATCCCGAATGCCTCGCCAAGAACTGCTCCAGCTTGTCGAGCACCGTCGCCTTTGCTTCCCCGAGCGACATCTTCACTTGCTGCATCGCGAACCCGTCGTACAGGTCGCCTTGCCCCGCAATCCCGCGTTCGATCTCGACTTCGGCGGACTTCAGCGCCTCCTCAACGGCCGCATCCACTTTCAGCAACGTGCCGAGATGGTCAACGCCCGCGAGCGCCGAAACGAGCCGTCGTGTCAGGTCCTCCGAGATTCCCGCTTCCTTCTTTAGCTCGCTACGAAGCTGAATGAGCGACGGATCGTCGTCTGGCAGGTTCCCAAGCTGAAGCGTTGGCGCCACGAGGTTCAATCGGCGTGGCCGAGACTTCGGCGAAGATGACTTCGCCTTCAGGTACAGAGCAGCCGCCGCGATCTGGACGGCTCGCGCGTCGATGTCCACGCCGTGGAGGTTGTTCTCGAGGATCGCCTCGGCGGTCTCCTCTTCGGTCACCGTGGTCCCGCGATGGCGAGCCTCCTCGCGGTACATCCTTGCGAGCAGGTCGAAGGCGATGACCAGAAAATGTCCGGAGCCGCATGCCGGGTCGAGTAGCTTCAGCGTTCGGATCGACCCGGGCGCCTTCGCCACCGCGTCGCCCGGAAGGGGCTGGGGCACGTAGTACTTCCAGGCGTCTTCCAGCTCGCCCTCGATGGGCATGAGCGCGTCAAGCGCCACCTCTTCGGCCTCGCGCTGCTTTCGCCATTTGGCCCTACGTGCATCGAGGACCGGCAGTACGCGCTCGGCGTCGGGTGTCCAGCCGTTCTTCTTGCAGATGCAGAGCCAGGTAAGGCCCAGGCTGTTTTGGAGCAGCCACTCGACCATGTAGCGCTCGGTGAACATCTGGGTCTTCGAGGCGATCTCGTGCGGCTCGATCTTGCCCCCGTCGTGGATCTTCGCGTCGAGCGCCTCACGCTCAGGGTCGTTCCAATATTGGTAGACCCAGCCGAGCGTCGTGTCGTCGGTCCACGCAGACGCAAGCTCCTTCGCGTCGAGCTGAGTCACCACCTCTCGGAGCGTCGATGGTGGGAGGGGGAAGAGCTTCGTGAGCCCGACGTCACCGAAGAGACCGGGAAGGTCGACGGCCAAGTCGTCGAAGACCATCTGGAGCAACGTTGCGTAGCCCTCGGTGTCGTCCCCCAAGAGCCCTGGGGCGAAGTCGCGGAACTCCCGGTAGCCCTTGCTGCTCCACCCGCCGGTGACGACCTGTGGCTTCGCAAGGCCCATCGCTTCCAGGTGTCGCAAGAGAACCAGCCGGTTCATGAGCGTCGCGCCGGCTTCCTTGACGGCCTGTTGAAGCAGCCGTTCGTGTGCGGCCTTATTCTCGCTGTCCGTCTTCGGCTTTGCCGCTCGAACTCGTTCCTCGATCCACGCATCGAGACGCTCGCGCTTCTTTCGGTGGGCCTCGTCGAGTCCAGCCTTAGCGAGCGGCACGGACAGGTGGTAGCGGCGCTCGGCTTCGTCGCGGATGTCTCGGAGAAGCCGCTCGCGAAGGCCGCGAACAGTCGTCGAAAGGAGCTGCTTGGCTTCGGGGGTCAGGGTCGGGATCACCAAATCCTCACCCGGTCGCCCTGGTCGAGCAGCGGGCCGATGCGCTCCTCCAGCTCACGGAAGAGCGCTTGGAGCTGCTCCCGGCTTTGGATCTCTCGCCCCCGCACCTCGATCTCGACCTTCACGACCTTCCTCTCGGTGGACTTGTTGCGCTCCTCGTCGAGGCGGTCGCGAGCCAGCTCCTCCGCAGGCCCGAGTCGACTCGCGAACGTTTCCTTCAAGACCACGAGCGTCGGGGAGACAGCCTCGGGCGTCGTGTCGATCACCGCCTCCAGGATCGGCTTCAGCACTCGGTGCGCTTGATCAGCCGAGAGTTGCTCGAAGCCAGGGATCACCTTGATTCGAGCCTGTGCTTTCTCGGCCTCGGCACTTTGCTGGGATAGCAGCGCCTTTCGGGCCTCGACGTAGCGCTCCCGAACTCGACCACTCGCTTCATCAACGGTGTGGATCCCACGCCATGGTGCTTCCGACTTGAACTGGTCCCCGATGGCTTCAACATCCGCTTCAAGTCCGCTCAGGCTCTTGGTCTCGGTGAGTTGAGCCAGGTGGAAATCGCGCATGGCAGCGGCTTGACGAACAGCGCCGATCGCCTCGTCGGTCAGCTCCGTCTTGAGGATTTGAAGCAGCTCCATCCCATCGCGGAGGGCGTCGAGGTTACGCTTCAGCTCGAGAACGATCTTCTGGATGGGCCGGTTGCGGCAGCAGTCCTCGAGGGCTTTGGCAAGCTTCGCCAAGCGGTCCGGAAGCGCAGGGCGTCCCGGTAGCTCGTTGAAGCGTTTCTCGACCTCACGCAGCACCTCTCGTTGGTGCGGAAAGTACCTGAAAGCTGCGTCGGCGAATGCCTCGTCCTCGCGGTCGAGCTTAGTGTCGAGCGAGGTCTCGAAGAACTTACCGATAGCGATTCGATCGCGCGGGCTGACAGGATCGTCGGCTGGAGGAAAGAACTCCGCCTTGCGGAACGCGCGGTCCTTGGTGAAGAGGTCCTTCACGCCCGCGTCGCGATAGGACGTGATCTCGTCCCCCGCCTCATTGCGGATGCGGAGCTGCTTGGCTCGGAGGAGCCCAGCAGAGCAGGCACGCACGAGATCCGCCGGGTAGCCGTACGGCGGCCCGATGAACGTTGCGATAAGCGTTTGTCCCGAAACGCCCCCCGTCTTCACGATCTCGGCCGCGATGCGCTTCGGGTGCTCACCCTTGCAGGTGGCGATGTATTTCTGATCGTCGAGCGACAGGATCCCGAGCGCTCCATCGAGGAATTTGGTGGATGGTCCTGCAAGCTCGGCATCAAGGAGCTGGAGGATTTCCGAGTCCGTGACGGCGATCAGATCCGTCGTGTGGGGATACAGATCCGGCAACACGCGGTTGGCAACGGCTACGAGGGCAGGGCTGAAGGCAGAGCCGAAATCCCTCGGGCGGAGTGGCTGGCCGCGGAAGTAGATAGCCCCTTCGAGGAAGGCGCTAGCAACTGCCTTCTGCACTGCCTTCTCCAGATCTTCGAGTCGTACCTCTTCCGCCTGGACAAGCTGTTGCTTCGGCTTCCCGAGGGAATCCAGGCGATGCCTGTACTTCTTGATCATCTGTCGGGAACGGACCAGCTCACGCCCGGAGCTTTCGATCGCGCCCTCCCCGACGACCCAGACCACCCGGTTGTTGAGCTGGTCGAGCGACGACTTCTGGACCCAGGTGGCCGCATCTCGGCCGTCCTTGATGTATCTAAAGTCGACGGCGACTGTCGAGTCTTCTCGGGCATCCATCAGCTTCACGTCATGAGCCTGGCGTCCGTCGGAGAACCAGAGCGCCCAAGGGAAGCTCCGCCCCTTGAACTTCGGCCGTTCCTGCATGGAGCCCACGAGCGTCTTGATCGTGTCCTGAACGATGTCGCTGATGACCTCGATGGTCACCGGAAAGTCCGAACGCTCGCGCTCCCATTCCTGCCCGGCGGAGCTTTGGATCTTGAAGCCCGTCTTCTCGGAGTACGAGAGCAGGTTGAGTCCACGCAGCTTCTCGAGCGCCTGAGTGACCTCCTGAACCTGGTTCCCTGCACCGAGCCGTGGGTACAGACAGGCGGCTACCAGCTCGGGGGTCGTCGGCGTCTGCTCCTGGATGTGCTCCAAGAGGGCTACGGCTTTCGACACCCGCTGAGCGGTGTCGTCGTCGCGAACCTCCGGGTGGCCGAAAATCCTGGATAGCGTGGCTTGCACGTCAGCATCGAGCGCCGTGTGCTGCACCTCGTAGACCGCATCGAGCGCGACCAGATCCCCGACAGGCTTTTCAGCGAGCTTCTGCGCACGGAACAGTTCGCCGAGAAGCTGGAGCAGCCCCCGGATGGCGTGATCGTCTCCCTGCGTGCGTGTGGACCGCGAGCGCAGGTTCGAGGTGATGTGCATCAGGAGTTCGATGTGCCCAGGCAGCATTGGGTACACCTCCACAAAGTCCTCCTCGGTGATGCTCTCGCAACCGTAGCCGTAGAGCTTCAAGTCCCCACGGTGCTTCTGAAACAGCTCCCGAAGCCCGGCCACCATCTCCGGCTTCTTTCGCAGCAGGCGCTTGTGAACAACATCACGGATGTTCGTGTCTGCCAGATGAACTCTGAGACTCTGCGGGAAGCGGTCTTTGAGCTTGCCGATGTTGCTCTGCCCGGCTTGGTCTTCGAGCTTCTGCTGTCCCGTGGCGAACAGCCAAACCGCACCCTTGAGTTTCTGCCCCAGCTCGGAGACGAAGCTCTGGAGCTTGAGCATCCGTCCCTCGTCCTGGTGAACGTACTGTGAGACTTCGTCCACCACTATGAACAGCGTCTTTCCCTCAGCGTTGATCGAGAGCATCGCGTCGATCGCATCGACGACCTCGCGGACGCTGCTTCCCGCACCGGTCCTCGACCCCGCCCGGCTATCGATCCAGCTTGTGGGGTCTCGGTAACGGTCGCCATGCAGGACGTGAATGACGTGAGAGAAGAGGTCGTCGGCCTGCTCCTCCTCCTTTGCTTGCGACCAGTCCCTCTTCAGGACGTCGCGAGCGACGCTCTGAAAGCGTTCCCACTCGCCGTCCTTCTGAAGCTTCAGCTCGTGCTCCGCAACGAGGTTGCTTTTCGAGCAGTACCCGAGCCGGTGCTGAATGCGGCGAAGGACAGCCGAGTGAATGTGCTCGTTGTCCCGCGCCACGGCTCCGATGTCGAACACGACCGCAATCGGGTCCACACGCTTTCGAAGCTCCTGCCAGGCGGCGAGCAGCTCCTGACGCTTCGGTGAGTCGTCGCGCGCAAGCAACGCTTTCTCGAGCGGGTCTTTGTTCGGGAGGATGACTCCGTCGAGCGCGAGCCCGACGAGCTTGGCGAAGCTGGACTTACCGGAGCCATAAAAGCCGGAGATCCAGGACGCCGGCAGCTCCGGCCCGGTTTTTCGGCGAAGCTCGTGTGTGATCCCCTCTAGCAGGCGGACGAACTGCTCGTGGATACCTCCGGTCCCTCCGGTGGTCCCATACCGCTTCGCTCGCGGGTCCCCTTCAGGATAGCCGCCCGTGATGATGTACTCGGATACCTCGGCCTCAAGCTTCTCGGGACTCTGCTCGTGAAAGTACACGACGGGCGGGATGTCTCGAGTGACGTTGGCGGCGAATAGCTCACGGATCAGCATGGTCGTCCTCAGGGGTAGATTCGCGGCCGGTAGTCACGGTCAGCGGGAAGCTCGCACATGAAGGAAAGCCCGCTCTGGTCCTCGCGCTTTCCCGGGTAGAGCAAGACGACGGGGATGTTCCGCGTCTTGCCGTCGATGTGCTTGAGCAAGGCAGACGAACGAAAGAACGGATACAAAGCGCCCGCACGCCCCACGATGACGAGGGAGCGATCAGCGCTGTTCGGGTTCTTGTCCGCGAACTCACCGATGAGGCGGGCCACATCGGCGGCGATGCCATCGGGCCCCTCGACGTGCGGGGCGATTTTCTCTCGGAGGTGGGCGAGAGCGCGCTCTGGATCTCTTTGGTAGAGCCGTTTTTCCCGGTCAATCAGAGCATGGACGTTGTCCTGCCCCATGCCGCGGATCCGTTCGAGAAGTAGCTTCTGAAGTGAAATGGGAAGGACGGCCCAGCCTTCGCCTCGAAGTTCCTCGGTGAGGCGGAGGATTCTCGTCCTCAGCTTGAACTCCTCGCTCGGCAGGTACGGCAGGATCGCGAAGCGATAGTTTCGCATCGTGCTGATCTGCGGCCCGTCCTCGGAGACGAGATCACGCTTGAGCGCGTCGAGCGCCTCCTCGAGGTCGCCGAACATCGGCTCGCTCTGCGTCACGGGAGGACCTCCCGCGCCCATGCTTCGAGCGAGGGGTAGGCCCACTCGAACTCGACCAGGCTCATCATCCGCCTCATGCGCACCCCTGGTAGTCCTCGGGCTCGCGCCGCCAGCGCGTCGGCGTCGAGACCTACCGATGCAAGGTAGGGGTTGTCGGTCAGGCTGCCTTCGAAGCGCGTGTCACGGAGCAGGTAGAGGAGGTACGCGAGAGCTTGATCCGAGGTCTTCGGGTGCATGAGCGCCCTCGGATCCCGCTTCGTGACGAGTCCGGCCTCGAGCGCCGCCGAAAGCAGCTTGCTCGCAAACTGCACGTACGTGGCTTCCGACCACCTCTCTGGGTACTCCGCCCTGAGCCAACGGAGCGTCGCCGGCCGATCCACCTTGGGATTCGGGAGCGACCAACGCTCGACCAGGAACTTCCCCGTGAAGGCACGGTAGATCGGATCCGAGAGCTGGAGGTGCCAATGGCAGACGACTTGCCGCGTCGCCAGATCCATCGACGACCACCGCACGAGCGCCCTCAACGCCGACGGGAAGGCGTCATAGCGGGCGTAGAACGACCCCACCAAGTATCGAACGCGCTCCAGGCTCTTCGCCCCAAACCACCGGTTCTCGAACGCGACCGTCGCCCTGTCGGCGAGCGGGACATCCGGGTCAACGTGCTCCCAATACGCGCGCGAGTCATCGATGCCGAGCGCGAGCCGAAGCAAACGAGTGTGAACCTCCTTGGTCTCCGCCAGAACGTGCGGCGCCTGCGGTTGAACGGCCGGAGCGATCACGAGCCCCCCACCTTGAAAAACGGCAGGGGGTAAGCGTCGGATAACGGAACGAGGCCTCCCGCGAGCCTCCGCACAAGGACCCCAACATCCTCCGGCAAGGCGCCGCTCATTTGCCTCCCGTTCGGAACGACGGCGTAGCTCGCTTCATCTTGCTTGAACGCCGCTGTCAGCGCCTCCTTCGAGAACTCGCCCGGGTCCAATCGAATGGAGAGCGCCTCCCCAGGTGAGGTCCCGGTTCGTTTCAGCGCGGCGAGTCGATCTTCCAGCG
>Ga0315912_10004150_pt1 | contig 13864 bp, 13 predicted proteins | sample VfabasoilMG_FD_204469 | JGI IMG/M metagenome (GOLD analysis project Ga0315912, IMG submission 204469) | Garden soil microbial communities collected in Santa Monica, California, United States - V. faba soil | ecosystem: Environmental > Terrestrial > Soil > Garden | place: USA: California... | reverse complement strand
CACACCCACAGCCGCACGCGCAGGATATGGCTGTGTAAAATATTCCGCCATCACAGTATTCACTAGCGCAAAATTAGCTAAATCCGTTAGAAATATGTTCAATTTTACGATGTTATTCATTGAGCCATCTGCGGCTTCGGTTACCGCTTTCAAGTTACTAAATACACGATGCACTTGTGCCTCAATACCCTCTACCATTTGCATTGTTGCTGGATCTAGTCCGATTTGACCGGATAAATAAATCGTATTGCCCACTTTAACTGCTTGCGAATAAGTACCAATTGCGGCAGGGGCGTGCTGAGTGCTAATAATTTGTTTAGTTACCATGATTTCCCTAAATTTTAGTGCTGAATTTTTTCTTCACTGTATGTTCCTTTTATGCGGCCAATACGCACAACTTCTGGAATCTTGCGCAAATTACGAATCAAATCGGCTAAATGCACACGATTTCTCACTTGCACTGTAAATTTTACATTCGAATATTGGCTGCCATCAGGCTCTTCAACACTCACACTATCAATATTAGCATTGGCCTGGGCAATAGCTGTTGCAATTTTTGCAAGCATACCGGGTTCATTTGCTACCACAATCAACAAGTTTACCTTGAACAGACGTTTGTTGTCAGTATCCCAGTCCACATCCAGCCATTTATCCGGATCGAGTTTAAATTTGCGAATAGCAGGGCAATCATGCGTATGAATCACCAAACCTTTATCTTTGTTGATGAACCCTAAAATAGGATCGCCCGGAATAGGACGACAGCATTGTGCAAACTGCACGGCCATGCCTTCAGAGCCTTTGATAGTAATAGTATCCAGCGATTTGATAGTTGTAGCACCTTCTGCATCCGCTCCATTGCGGTCATTCGCCAACAGTTGGTGTGCCACCATAAGGCTGACACGTTTACCTAAACCAATATCAGCCAAAATATCGGATTTGGTTTTGGCGCCATAGTCACGCATTAATTTTGCCCATTGTTTTTCTTGAATCTCTACTGGCTCAACATGCAAGGCTCTCAACGCGATATTGAGCATACGTTCGCCCATTTGCGTCGATTCTGTCACTTTCAACGATTTTAAATAATGACGAATATGCGAGCGCGCTTTACCGCTCACCACATAGTTTAGCCAAGCAGGGTTTGGTTTAGCGAGCGATGAAGTAATAATCTCTACATTATCTCCATTGTGTAACTCCGTGCGTAAAGGTGCTTGCTCATGGTTTATTTTTACCGCAACACAACTGTTTCCTACATCTGTATGCACCGCATAAGCAAAATCTACCGCGGTAGCACCCTTAGGAAGGGCTAGAATATTGCCCTTTGGCGTAAATACATAGACCTCGTCTGGGAATAAATCTACTTTAAAATGTTCTAAAAACTCGTAGTTGTCATCACTTTCGGTTTGAATTTCCACCAAACGTTGTAACCATTGGTGTGTCTGTTGCTGTAATTTAGTTAAATGCGCATCAGTCGTTTTATACAGCCAATGCGCCGCAACACCGGCTTCTGCAATATTGTGCATCTCAGTGCTGCGAATTTGCACTTCAATCGGTGTGCCAAACGGACCAAATAAAGTGGTATGCAAAGATTGATAACCATTGGCTTTAGAAATCGCGATGTAGTCCTTGAATTTACCAGGAATCGGCTTATACAAAGCGTGCAGACTGCCTAGCGCCAAATAACAGGCTGATGTGTCTTTTACCAGTACGCGGAAACCATAAATGTCGTTAACTTGCGACAATTTTATTGTTTTTCCCGTCATCTTCTTGTAAATGCTGTAAAGATGTTTTTCTCTGCCATCAACCTCTGCAACAATCTTTGCTTCTTTTAGCTGTGTTTTAATCGCTTCCAGAATCTTGCTGATTACTTCTTTACGATTACCCCGCGCGGTTTTAATGGCTTTTGCAATCACCTTATGGCGATTCGGGTAAAGATACTTGAAACTTAAATCTTCGAGCTCTTGGAAAATGGGGTTAAGTCCTAAACGATTAGCGATTGGCGCATAGATGTCTAAAGTTTCGTGTGCGATACGCTTTTGCTTATCCGTCTTCATCGCATCCAAGGTCTGCATGTTATGCAAGCGATCAGCCAGCTTCACCAAAATCACGCGCACGTCCTGACTCATGGCTAATAACATTTTACGGAAATTTTCTGCTTGTGCTTGTGCTGCGCTTTGTAACTCGATTTTATCTAACTTGGTTAAGCCATCAACCAGCTCCGCCACCTGCGCACCAAAATTTTCGTTGATTTCTCTTGTCGCGACGCCTGTGTCCTCCACCACGTCGTGCAAAAGTGCTGCAAGCAGTGTCGGCACATCTAAATGCAGTTTTGCCAAAATACAAGCCACTGCGACAGGGTGTGTAATGTAAGGCTCCCCAGAATGTCGCGTTTGACCTGCGTGAGCGAAAGCAGCATAGCGATACGCAGCCCACACGTGTTCTATGTCGGCCTGTGTTAAATATTCTTTGAGTAACTTTGTAAGCTGCGAATTTTCGCTGTCTGCCGGTAGTAATGGCGGCTCAGCAGTTTGATAGGATTCCGCTGATGATTTAATAGCGGTTTTGGCCATGACTATCTATATTTATTCAGGGCATTTAAAACTTACACAACACCACGTTTCAAAATTTCCAAACCCACTTTACCGGCTGCTATTTCACGCAAAGCAATCACAGTGGGTTTGTCACGTAGGCCATGCATACTTACTAACGGATCAGAACCATTCGAAATTTGACGCGCGCGATAAGCCGCCACTAGTGTCAATTGAAAACGGTTGGGAATATTTTCTAAACAATCATCTACTGTAATACGTGCCATGGTATGTTGCCTTTACTATGTTAGGTTAATGTTTTAATGAGCGCAGCGTGGTGCTGTGCTTGTTGATTTAATCTGAGCCGTTGTGTGCGAATAATCGCCGTTAAATCTTGCAAGGCTTCATCGAAATTATCGTTGATTATAACATAGTCAAATTCTACCAAGTGGCGCATCTCCTCGCGTGCTGCAGCTAACCGTTTGGCAATTACCTCCGCGCTATCTTGCCCGCGATTGTTTAAACGCTCAGCCAAAGTTTCTACCGATGGCGGCAAAATAAAAATAGTAGTAACTTGTGGGTAAAGTGAGCGCACCTGCGCAGCGCCTTGCCAATCAATTTCCAGTGTGACGTCATAGCCAGCCTGCAAGGCAGTATCCACAGCCTTCTGCGAGGTGCCATATTTTGCCCCGTGCACGTTAGCGCTTTCTAAAAAACCACCCGTATTTAAAACTTCTAAAAACTGTGACTCAGTTACGAAGTGGTAATGCACGCCATTTTCTTCACCTGCGCGAGGCGCACGCGTGGTGTGCGAAACAGAATGTTTAACTTGGGCGTCTTTTGCCAGAAGTGCATTCACCAAGCTGGTTTTACCCGCACCTGAGGCCGCTGTAATAATAAATAAATTGCCTGAAATCATCCGAACATTTTAGACGATTTTTGAATAAATTCGTTGTTTGTTAGGCTTTAAATTTACTCAATATTCTGTATCTGCTCACGCATTTGCTCAATCAGCACTTTAAGTTCCATTGAGATTTGCGTGGTTTCGATAGCGACCGACTTTGACCCCAAAGTATTGGCCTCGCGGTTCATTTCCTGCATTAAAAAATCCAAACGCTTACCCACCAACCCCGCCGCATCTAGGATTCGCTTAACTTCCTCGATATGAGCGCTAAGGCGCGACAGTTCTTCATCCACATCAACACGCTGAGCATAAATTACTATTTCCTGACGAATGCGTTCATCGTCATTGGTTTGATGCGCCTCGTTAAGTTTTGCCAGCAGTTTATCCTGATATGTTTTAGTAAACACTGGCAGCATAGGTTTTACCTTATCCACCAGTTTTTCGACTTCTGCCAAACGCTTTAAAACCATGGTTTTAAGTTTTGCACCTTCGCGCGCGCGCGCCGCGATTAAATCTTCAATCGCCATACCCAACACACTTTTTAAGTCATCTTCTAATGCCTTGCTATCAAGCACACTGCTTGTTATCACGCCTGGCATACGTAAAACATCTAACATATTCACAGGCTGGGTATGTGAAAAGTATTGCGCCGCCTCGTTAGCAGAAGCGGCGATTTGCTGCAAAACAGTGTGATTAAGGCTTTGTATTGTGCTTGCCGCAATATCCTGCGCCAAACTTAAACGACAATCTACCTTACCGCGCCCTAATTTAGCATTTAACATCTCTCGCGTTACAGCCTCAAATGCGCGGCAATTGTCATCCAGCTTGAGTTGTAGCTCAAGATAACGATGATTCACAGTGCGCAATTCCACCAACAAAACGCCGTTACTTGTGTTGCGTTCATGCGACGCATAACCTGTCATGCTGAATATCATTTGATTTTTCTTAAAGTAATTAATGATAATTGTATCAAATCTATATGATTTTATGCGAGAATATCTGTAATCTAATATTTTTTGCAGTTAATTAATACAAATCAAAACGACAAACTTTTTACATGGCAACTTCTAAAAATCAATCTTTGCCCATAGGCTACATGCTACAGGACTATATCATTACGCAAGTCTTGAGCAGTGGTGGCTTTAGTTTTGTCTATCTTGCACAAGATTTAAACAAAAATATCGTCGCGATTAAAGAATACATGCCTACGGGCCTTGCACTGCGCGAAGATGGCGCAACCGTAATGCTAAACACAGAAGATGACAACGCTACTTTTAAGCACGGACTTAAATGCTTTTTTGAAGAAGGTTTAGCGCTTGCCAAAATTGACCATAAAAATATTGTACGCGTAACCAATTTTTTTAGAGAAAACAACACAGTCTACATGGTTATGCAATACGAGCGTGGCAAATCGCTACAAGACTACATACTTGCGCAAACAGAGCCCGTGAGCGAAAAATTCGTGCGACGCGTATTTGGCGAGCTGCTAAACGGCTTGCGCGAGGTGCATACGCAAAAATTGCTACATTTGGATATTAAACCAGCCAATATTTATATTCGGCTAGACGGCTCACCTGTGTTATTGGATTTCGGCTCGGCACGACAAACACTCACTCAAGCACAGTCTAAATTGTCTCCCAGCTACACACCTGGCTTTGCGCCGCCTGAGCAGTATTTTGAGCGACAAAAATTGGGTCCTTGGAGCGATATATATAGCGTCGGTGCCAGCATGTATTCTTGCTTGGCACGATCTGCACCAATCGCCGCAAACCAACGCGTGAAAAAAGACTTTTTAGCACCTGCAGTAAAAGTAGGCAAAGGCATTTACAGCCAGGAATTACTGGCGATTATCGATAATTGTCTAAAATTGGATTATATGGATAGGCCTCAAAGCGTGTTTTCGCTACAAAAAACGTTGTTGGATAATGCAAAGCCCTTCATACCCCCTAAACCAAGCTTGGCGAAAAAAATTAAAGCTGTACTCAATAAGCCCTTATAGACATTGATATTAAACTTGTATGAAATTCACGATTTACCAAAATAGTCGCCAAGGTCCTAGACAATACAATCAAGACAGACTGGCTTACTCGTATAGCAAAGACTCATTATTGCTAGTACTAGCAGATGGCATGGGTGGGCACCGCCACGGTGAAATAGCCGCACAGCTCGCTGTAAAGACACTTACCGATGCATTTCAGCGTTTAGCGCTGCCTTTTTTGAGTAGTCCTGCAAAGTTTTTGACAGACCACATACAGCAAGTACACGACATGATTGAAAATGTGACGCAAGCGGATGATCTCCTCGAATCACCGCGTACTACCATCGTTGCAGCCATTATTCAACGCGGATTTTTGTATTGCGCACATGTGGGAGACTCGCGTTTGTATCACTTCCGCGATGGTCATTTACTGTTCCGCACTGAAGATCACTCTATCGTGCAATCACTATACAAAAAAGGCATGATTAGCAAAGAGGAAATGGCAACGCATCCCTATAAAAATAAAATATACAATTGTGTGGGCGGAGAAACACCACCACAAATCGACCTTTCCAACAGAATTGAACTGGTCGAAGGCGATACTATCGTGCTGTGTACGGATGGTGTCTGGGGTTTTATTAGCGATCAGCAAATTAAAGAAATTTTGCACCAAAACAACGATATCGCTGAAACCACTACAAAACTGCTGGATAGCGCGGAATTTGCTGCCGATGCAAATGGTGACAATATGAGCGCGATTGGCTTGCAATGGGGCGATAGGCAATTTAGCAATGATGCTGTTTCTACACAATTGATGCCTTTAGGTGAAACAACAACCATCATTAATCCTGTCACCCATCATCCCAATGAAGGCGACGACCCCAAAGAACTTTCTGACAATGAAATCGAAAGTACGATTGCAGAAATTCAAGCCGCACTTATCAAAACACAGCAAAAAATTAGAATTTAAAACCAAGCGTTTTCTGCATGCTTTATAATTGGCCTTTTTTCAAAAGCTAAATTGTCATGTCAAATCGTCCTAGTGCGCGGGCTAATCACCAGTTACGCGACATCGAAATCATCCGTAACTATACCAAGCACGCTGAAGGCTCGGTGCTGATTAAGTTTGGAGATACTCACGTGCTATGCACCGCCAGCCTAGAGGAAAAAGTTCCCGGATTTCTAAAAGGCAAAGGACAAGGCTGGGTGACAGCCGAATATGGCATGCTGCCTCGCTCCACGGGCAGCCGTATGGACAGAGAAGCCGCAAAAGGTAAGCAATCAGGTCGAACACAAGAGATTCAGCGCTTAATTGGACGAAGTTTACGCGCAATTATCGATTTGAATAAGTTGGGTGAACGTACCATTATGATTGATTGCGACGTGATTCAAGCTGATGGCGGCACGCGTACTGCTAGCATTACAGGCGCTTATGTCGCCTTACATGATGCTGTTTCCGTTCTGTTAAAAAGTGAAAAAATTGACACGACACCTCTCAAACAGGCGGTAGCCGCGATTTCTGTGGGCGTGTACAAAAACATGCCTGTGTTGGATTTAGATTACATCGAAGATTCTGATTGCGATACCGACATGAACGTTGTAATGACAGCTGATGGTGGATTCGTGGAAATTCAGGGTACAGCTGAAGGCGAGCCTTTCGACAAAGCCAGCATGAATAAAATGCTCGAACTTGCCGAGATAGGTATTAAATATCTGTTCAAAAAACAAAACGATGCTTTAGGAATTTAGGTGCTTAAAAAACTGGTTATCGCCAGCAACAACCAAGGTAAGTTACGCGAAATTCAGCAACTTTTGGCGCCGCTCGATATCGAAGCAATAGCCCAATCTGCCTTTAACATTACCGAAGCTGAAGAACCATATTGCACCTTTGTTGAGAATGCACTCACCAAGGCGCGTCATGCCAGCAAACATAGCAATCTACCTGCGCTGGCAGACGATTCCGGTCTATGTGTAGATGCGCTTCAAGGCAAGCCGGGCGTGCTTTCCGCGCGATTTGGTGGCGAGCCAAAAGATGATGAAAAAAACAACCAAACATTATTAAAGGCGCTTGCAAAGACATCGAACCGTGGTGCATATTATTACTGTGCAATTGTGCTGGTACGCAGTCACGACGACCCGCAGCCGCTTATTGCAGAAGGTGTTTGGACAGGAGAAATACTCACATCACCGCGAGGCACAGGTGGTTTTGGCTATGACCCGCTATTTTTGGACGTTGCATCAGGCAAAACAGGCGCAGAATTAAACAGTGACGCTAAAAACAAGGTGAGCCATCGTGGCAAAGCGCTTGCAGAATTGATTAAAAAATTAAGGGCTCTTTAGAATTTGAAGACTAGTATGAAAAATACTCTCCCCACTTGGCTACGCGATGATGGTAGTGTGGTTTCCTGTACCGAGAAAATCAAGGTCATGAAAGAAAACTTCCATGAAATTAAACAAATTGCGCAAGATGCTCTTGAGGATGGTTTATTGTTGGAAGTGTCAGAATCGCAAATGCGAGAAACCTTGCACAAGATGATTGACGAACTCGTAAATCCTTATTCAAAAACAAACTCTGACTCAAAATAAAACACGTTTGAAAAAAATCATCGAGATTAAGACAGAAGTCAGCTTCAATAAGCCTCTTAAACCGATTAACAGTGTCGCGCCATTAACAGGTGAGACAACAATATCAGGCCTTAGCAGGCCACCGCCGCTCGCACTTTATGTCCACATTCCCTGGTGCGTAAAAAAATGCCCTTATTGCGACTTCAACTCTCACGAGTCTCGTACTGAAATTCCCGAGTCGCGTTATGTAGCCGCACTGATTAAAGACTTGGAACAATCCGTACCACGTGTTTACGGTCGAAAAATTAGAAGCGTATTTTTTGGTGGGGGTACACCGAGTCTATTTTCAGCAGAATCTATCAATGAAATTTTAAGTGCCGTGAATATGCTCACGCCACTGGAATATGGCGCCGAAGTAACGTTGGAAGCCAATCCTGGCACTGTGGATACAGCTCATTTTTCTGGCTATAAACAAGCTGGTGTAAATCGTGTTTCACTTGGTATACAAAGTTTTAATGCAGATTATCTCAAAGCGTTGGGTCGAATTCATGATGATAAACATGCTATTTTCGCAGCCGAGCTCGCACTTAAAACTTTTGAGCGTGTAAATTTTGATCTCATGTATGCACTGCCAAATCAAACACTGGAACATGCGCTACAAGACGCGCAACAAGCCGTTGCCCTTAACCCCGATCATCTCTCTTTTTATCATTTGACTTTAGAACCCAATACGCCGTTTTACCGCACACCACCCAGCCTGCCAGATGATGATAGCAGCAGTGAGATGCAAGAGGAAATCGAAAAATTACTGGCTAACAATGGTTACGAACACTACGAAACCTCAGCATTTTGCATACCTAAAAATCAAGCAAGACATAACCTGAATTACTGGCAATTTGGCGACTATCTAGGCATTGGAGCCGGCGCGCACAGCAAACTAAGCTTTCACGATAAGATTACACGGGAAACGCGGCACAAACATCCAAAAGCGTTTATGGAAAGCGCTGAGAGTGGCAATGCAGTAGATAATACTTGGCAAATTTTGCCCGAAGACTTAGGGTTCGAGTTCATGATGAATGCGCTACGATTAACTGACGGCTTTGATATTAGCTTGTTTCAGCAGCGTACAGGCATGCCCTGGGAGGCAATATCCATAAGCCTTCTGGAGGCATCAAATAAAGGCTTTATTACTCAAAATCAACAACGGATTAAACCTACACTATTGGGACAACGTTACTTAAACGACTTGCTCGGCATCTTCCTTGATTAAGTCTTTAATTTCCCACAAATCATTTCGTGAGTCTAATATCGCAATTAGCAGCAATATTTCATCGATTACTTCTTGACCAAAGCCCGAGCGCTCGCCATTTCTGTTGTCATCAATCAAGCTTTGTAAATAACTTTTTGCTGGTGCGCCAGGCCACTCTTCGATTAGTTTTTTTATGATGTGTGGAAATTTCTCTAAGCTTTCAGCCACGACAATCGCTACTTCTTGCTCTACCCACACAGGCGTCATAACGTTAAAAATTTGATGCATTTCAAACGCAAATTTTTCGAACTCGTCCTTTAAATCATGTTTTCTGAAAAGCTCCAGCAAATATAGCCAAAGCGCAATTGACGCCTTTGGCCTTTCCTTAATAGCCCATTTCAGATGCTCAATTGCCTCACTTGGTGAGCTTTTGCCAACCATTATCTTGGCTTTTTCAAGAATTAAGCGCTCACTAAATTCATCCGCTTGCGTATCTGTTTTAGGTGAAGTGTCTATTGATGAATCAACATCCGGTTTCGCCGTTTCTTGAAGAGGCTTATTAAAGCTGGTCAAAGCCTTCTGCTGAGTAACCGAATTAATAAACTTAATATAAGCCCTCTCCCGATATTTTTTAAATAAATAGGAACCTAAAGCTGAAATAAGAATAACTGCCAAAATACTGAGCCATAGGGTTTTATTAAGCGGGTCAAAAAATAAGCTCGTTTCTTTGGGTTTCACGCTCTGAGCATTTGTCGCAATAGGTGTAGTTACAGTCTTATTTTTTGGCTCTTCGGCATCTATATTTTTGAGAATTTTCTTTTCGGGTAAATTCAGAGTTCTATCTAAAATCAGTTTTAAATCATTCAATTTGGCTTGCAAATAAGCTAACCTCTCATTTAGTTTTGCCAGCTCTTCTTTTAAAAAAGCATTTCTCGTTACCAAGTGTTCATAGTCCGCCAGCAAACTTTTAGGCAGCTTTTCAACTACTGTTTTGAGGTTGTAACTTATATGTAATGATTGATTGCCTGATTTTTTATTGGGTGATTTAATTGCCCGCGAACTGTAAGAAAGTGACTTTAATGTAGGAATGACTACCGCGGTAGGTATTGCAAAATCTGTGTTTGGGTCAAGCTCGGGCAATTCATCAATGTTTAAGCGCAATGTTTTAAACACAAATTGTTTTTGCATAACTTTGTTGCCCGGATAGAACTTAGCGGCTAGTTCATTCAAATTTTCACCGGGCAACATTGGCCAAGTCATGCTGTTTTTGTTTTCTGAGCCATTATCTAAAGTCAGCAAATCATCGGTGTTTGCACTCACGTTGCATGCTATTACAAACACAACCGAACTTACTAAAATTGAATTTAGCTTCAAAGTAGTTATTTAATTAGTCAGAATTTATAAACTTGCGCGCTCGCATAATTGCCCTCTTAACTTGATTAGACGCAGTGCCGCCAATGTGATTGCGACTAGCGATTGAGCCTTCTAGGGTCAACACAGAAAACACATCTTCATTAATCTTGTTACTGAATTTTTGCAACTCAGCCAAAGGCAGTTCAGCCAAATCACAAGCCTTTTTTACAGCATGCTTAACTGCCAGCGCGACTACCTCGTGCGCATCTCTAAATGGCATGCCTTTTTTCACTAAATAATCGGCCAAATCAGTTGCCGTGGCATATCCTTCCAACGCGGCTTGACGCATATTGGCTTTGTTCACCTTGATGCCACGCAGCATGTCTGCATAGATTTCCAATGTAATCAAAACAGTGTCTGCCGTATCAAAAAGTGGTTCTTTATCTTCTTGATTATCCTTGTTATAAGCCAGCGGCTGACTTTTCATCAGTGTCAGTAATGCCACCAAATTACCGCTCACACGTCCCGTTTTGCCACGAACGAGCTCTGGCACATCGGGGTTCTTCTTCTGCGGCATGATACTGGAACCAGTGCAAAACCGATCGGCTATATCAATAAATGCAAAGCGTGGAGATGACCACAAAATCAGTTCTTCAGAAAATCTTGATAAATGCGTCATCAACACGGCACTTGCAGCTGCGAACTCAATAGCAAAATCACGGTCAGATACCGCATCAAGCGAGTTTTCACATACGCCATCAAAACCAAGGGTCTTCGCAACCAGCGCCCTATCAATAGGATAGCTAGTCCCCGCCAAAGCGGCAGCCCCCAAAGGCAGCTGGTTAAACCGTTTTCTGCAATCGGCAAAACGCGAAGCATCACGTTTTAACATTTCGAAATACGCCATTAAATGATGTCCGAACGTCACAGGTTGTGCCACTTGCAAGTGCGTGAAGCCTGGCATAATGGTATCGACATGCTGTTCGGCCAGATCTAAAATCGAAGTCTGTAGATTTTTAATTGCAGCCAGCACATCATCGCATGTTGTGCGTAACCATAAGCGCACATCGGTCGCCACTTGGTCATTACGGCTTCTACCAGTATGCAAGCGCTTACCCGCATCGCCAATTTTATCAGTAAGGCGTTTTTCGATATTTAAATGTACATCTTCCAAATCCAGCGACCATTCGAATTTATTCGCTTTAATTTCAGCCAAAATTTCTTTTAAGCCTTTTTCAATTGCTTTCAAGTCCGCTTTGGAAATAATACTCTGCGCAGCCAGCATTTGTGCGTGCGTTAGCGATCCTTGAATGTCAAACTCTGCGAGTCGCTTATCAAAATTAACCGATGCGGTATAACGCTTTACCAGCTCTGCCACAGGCTCGCTAAAGCGCCCTGACCAAGCTTTATTTTTTGCGTTAAGTGATGATTTTTTGTCTTTTGAATTAGCTCGCACTGTAAATGACTTTTTAGAATAAGGTTATTATGAAAATTTGTTTAATAATAATACACTTACATGTAATATTCATACACATTTTAACTTAGAACCAGCTGTGCGTAAAAATAGCCGCTTACCTAACCTGCATAATCTCGGTATCCACCTCCGCATTCTGCTGATTGTGAATCTATTAGCAGTGTTTACAGCTATTTTGTTGAGCAAACAATTTAACGAATTTTTTTCACTGCTAGCAGAGCTTTCTGCAGTCATTCAACCGATTATTTTGTTAAGCATGCTGAGTTTGTACGTGTTGCATCCCTTGTTAGCTAAGCTTTACTATTGGCAAGGCTTATTGGTAATTATGTTGCTGGAAATTGTCATCACCGCATCGGTTGTTAATTTTCTCACCAGTTATTTTTTATTTGATACTGTCACCAGTATCTATCGCTCCTGTTTGCTTACCGCCATCGTCACCGCAATTGTGTTGTACTACTTTTATTTGCAGCAGCGTGCTTATTCGCCTGCTATTGCCGAGGCACGCTTGCAAGCACTACAAGCACGCATTCGCCCGCACTTTTTATTTAACAGTATTAACGCAGTTTTGTCGCTCATTCGTAGCCAGCCTAAACGCGCAGAAGCCGCGTTGGAAGACATGGCTGATTTATTTCGTGTTCTGATGGCGGAAAATCGTGATTTAGTCCCACTGGAAAAAGAAATTGCACTTTGTCGGCAATATCTGAGTTTAGAAAGTCTACGCTTAGAAGATCGCCTAAAAATCACTTGGCAAATAGAGGATATGCCGCCAGAGGCACTTATTCCACCACTTATTTTGCAGCCGTTACTAGAAAATGCGGTTTACCACGGCATAGAGCCTCTGCCTGAAGGAGGTGAAATTGTGGTTGCAATTACCACCAAACATAAAGAGCTACACATCGATATCAGCAATCCATATGCGCCAGAAGACGATCATCACAACGGCAATAAAATGGCGCTTAAAAATATTAATGAGCGCTTAAAATTACATTTTGATTTAGAAGCCTCACTTAAGAACAAAATCAAAGACAATCGTTACAATGTACACATTAAACTACCCTATGAGAATGTTTAATTTAAAAAGTTAAGCAAATGTCACCGCTCAAAATTTTAATAGCCGATGATGAAGCCCCCGCCCGCAATCGCCTGCGTGATTTGCTTAGCGAGATTGATTTCACCAGCGTTGTTGCTGAGGCCAAAAATGGCAAAGAAGCTCTAGATCTGGCCTTTGAGACTAAGCCGGACGTGTTATTGCTAGACATCCGCATGCCCTTAATGGATGGTTTGGAAACAGCACAACATGCGCAAAAGTTAGCTTCTAAGCCGCATATTATTTTTACTACAGCTTACGATGCTTATGCCATCAAAGCGTTCGATTTAAATGCGATTGATTATCTGCTCAAACCTATTCGGCTCGAACGTCTGCAAACCGCAATTAACAAAGCGCATGCTCTACAACCCAATCAAATAGAGGCCATCAAGCCATTGCAAAAAACACGTGGTCACTTGAGCATTCATGAAAGAGGTCGCATAATTTTAGTGCCGATTAGCGATATTGTTTATTTGCGTGCAGAGCTTAAATATGTAACCGTGCGGACAACAGAACATGAATATTTGTTAGAAGAATCGCTTACGCACTTAGAAAATGAGTTTGGCGAACGATTTTTACGACTACATCGCAATTGTCTGGTAGCCAAAGAATATCTTACGGGTTACGAAAAACGGGTTGATGAGAATAATGACTCGCAATGGCACGCTCTGTTAAGAAGCGTGCCAGAAACCATTGCAATTAGCCGCCGCCAGCAACATTTGGTGCGTC